>Ga0136846_1240039_pt1 | contig 16413 bp, 13 predicted proteins | sample HopSoiMetagenom2_FD_96841 | JGI IMG/M metagenome (GOLD analysis project Ga0136846, IMG submission 96841) | Grasslands soil microbial communities from Hopland, California, USA - 2 Assembly 2016 (version 4) | ecosystem: Environmental > Terrestrial > Soil > Grasslands | place: USA: Hopland... | reverse complement strand
GTGCGCGAAGTCGCCGATCGGATCCGGCACTACGACCTTTACAGCGTGTACGACAACATCGAAGGGCGCGTCAGTCAGGGCAAGGTGAGGCTCGAGGGGGCGGTCACCGAGCCGAAGAAATCCGATGACCTCTACGAACGGGTCGCGAAGGTGAAGGGCGTTCAGGCGATCGACAACCGGATCGAGGTGCTGCCCGCGTCGCAGACCGACGATCGGCTGCGCGTGGCGATCGCGACGGCGATCTACAGGGACCAGGCATTTGCCGATTACTCGATGGTCGATCCTCCTGTCCACGTGATCGTGAACAACGGACACGTGACGCTCGTCGGGTACGTGCGCTCGCAGGCCGAGCGCATCAAGGCCGAGAGCATCGGGCGCACCGCCTTCGGCGTGCTCGCGCTCGACAACAAAATCCAGGTCGTCGGGCCCGCATCCAACTGACCAGAAGCTCCCGGCGGGTCGTGCGGTAATTAGAAGTTTGTTCAGAAGTTCGTGCGGAGGTTCACACCTCCGTACAGAGGCGCGACCTGCTCGGCATATCCGTTGAACATCAGCGTCTTCCTCATCCGGAATTCGCCGATGCGCCGTTCTGTGGCCTGACTGTAACCGGGCGTCGGTACGTCTGGATTGACGTTCGCATAAAAGCCGTAATACTCGGCGTTGGCTTCGTGCCACGTGTTGAGCGGCTGCTTGTCCACGAACCGTATCTTCACGATTGACTTGATGCTCTTGAATCCGTACTTCCAGGGCACCACCAGTCGCAGCGGTGCGCCGTTCTGATTGAGCAGCGGCTCGCCATACAGGCCGGTCGCGATCATCGTCAGCGGGTGCATCGCTTCATCCATCCGCAGCCCCTCGCGGTACGGCCACGGCAGCAGCGCGGGAAAACGACGCCGCTGTCCGGCCATTTCCTGTGGCCGCCACGCTGTCGTGAATTCCACGTATTTTGCCGCCGGGGATGGCTGGAACCGCGCGAGGAGGTCGCGCAGCGGAAAGCCGTTCCACGGGATCACCATCGACCAGCCTTCCACGCACCGCATTCGATAGATTCGCTCCTCGATCGGGTGCGGCTTCAGGACGTCTTCGAGCGTGTACGTTCCGGGCTTGCTGCACAGCCCTTCGACCGTCAGGCTCCACGGCTTCGGCGTGAACGCGCCGGCATTTTTCACGGCGTCGCTTTTGGCCGACCCGAATTCGTAGAAGTTGCAGTACGAGGTGACGGCATCCCGTGGCGTCAGGGCGTCGGTCGTGGTCACGAGCTTCCTGACGGGCACGAGCGTGTCGCCGGCCCCGGCTGCTTCCGCGTCGTGCTCAAATCCGACGGATATCGCGAGAGACGCGATGGCCGTGCCGGCAAGTGTCAGGAAGTCCCGGCGCCGAAGATAAATGTCTCTCGGCGTGATCTCGCTCGAGAGCGTGTCGACGGCCTTCCTAATGAGCACCGCGCGCCTCAGACAGCCGCCGGGCCGTGATCGTGCCGATGGTCAGGCCTGCAAGCGACATCGCCGCGAGCTCGAACGCGAAGTCCGTCCAGCCGTGTGGCTGCTGGAGTCCGCGGACCAGCGTGACGATCGCGCTGCTGTAGCTGGCGGGCGTCGCCGTCGCCTGAATATTCGCGGGCACCGGGTTCATGCCGCCAAGGGCACGTCGAATCAACGCATCGCAGAGGATGACGGCAATCGGCAGCGACAGCGCGCTGGCCATCATCGGCCAGCGTCGACGTTGTACACGTTGCGACGCCGCGACCATCGTCCACTGGCAGGCGCCCACGACGGCGCCCATGGCAATCCCGCAGCCGACGGGTCCAATCACCGTGGCCGCCAGTGCTGCCAGGTGAAATCCGAAGGCCGCACTCGCCGAGGTGACGGCGACCCAGGAGACGGCGGTCTGCAGCCGGTGGCGCAGCGCCGCGCTTTGTGCGAGTCCCAGACCTGCGCCCAGAAACGCTCCATAGCTCCACGGCGTCAGCTGCAGGCCCTCCAGGTATGGGTGGTACAGATATGCGAAGACCCATGTCACCAGGGTTGCGATGAGTCCCGTCCCGATGATGCCGAGCGCGCAAATCGCCAGCCAGCGCAGCGCGAATCGCCGCACGCCGAAGCGGCACGCGTCAATCTGTTCACGCCAGATCGACGACATGAGGTCCGTGATCGCCACACGCCAGAACCTGACTGACGGCAGACGGCTCGTACCATGCCATTCCCGGAACGTGCGGAGCATGTCGTCCCCGTAGGTCTCGCGGAAGGCTCGCGGGTAGAGCGTCAGCAGCGCCGCGTACACGCCCTCGGGTGTCATGACGGCGAGGGCAGCAGTCCGCGTTTACGGGCGACCTGCACAAGGTCGGACAACTCGCGGGCCTCGTCCGTCGCGAGCGCACGGCCTTTGCGAGTCAAGCGATAGCACCGCCGCCGTTCCGCATCCGGTTCGCATTCGACAATCAGGCCACTCGCCGCCAGCCGCTTGATGGCCGTGTACAACGTACCGGGCCCGAGGCGAAGGCGACCCTGCGACAGCGTCTCCACATCCTGCATGACGCCGTAACCGTGGCGGGAACCATGCTGCAGCGCGAGGAGGACGTGGAATTCGGCGCGGGTCAGCTTCATAGATCAGTTTCGGCCGTCGATATATCAACGGACGATATACTTATCCGTTGCGGCTGTCAAGGCCGTCACCGCGCGGCGCGCGCGTAGACACGGCTGGTTCCGTCCGTATAGCGCAGGGTCAGGCGGTCACCGTATGCAGCCAGGCGGCGCTCGACTTCCTGCCATTCACCGGGCCGGTACAAATCCGTGTGCACGATGATGTAGTCGACCTGAAATTCGGCGAGAGAGCGCAGGCTGGCCTCGTCCGGAAAACGCGTGAGCCGGTCCCATAAGACGAGGTGACCGGGCGGCTGCAGTCCGCTCCAGCCGTGGATGGTTTTCTGCCAGTGCTCGGTGGTGTGCAGCATGAACTCGGCCTGGCGCTGCTCGAATTCGTACTCGGGCACCGAGGGCGGCAGCGGCACCTCCGCGACCGTGAACGGTTTCGGCAGGTGGGCAACAAAGCGATCGGCGCTTGGGATCACGACGGCGTACGGCTTGACCTCGAGCGGCACGGCAAACTCTCCCGCCAGCGAGCCAGCAATGAGTCCCGCGGCCACGAGGCGAGCGGTGCCGCTCAGCCGCGTCGTGATCCAGTCGAAGCCCATGGCCGCCATCACGCTGAGGCCAAGTGTCGCAAGCAGCATGAAGCGCGATGTCGCGCGGATGAAGTTGAACCCCGGCAGCCAGTACACGACCGGCCAGAGCCCGTAAGGCGGTCCCATCGACAGCCAGACGCAGAACGCGACGATCAGGGCGTAGAAGATCGTGTTCGCGTGTTTGCGTCCCCGTGCGGCCCCGATCGAGATCAAGGCGGCGGCTGCCAGCACGAGCGGGATATAGCCGGGAAACAGGTAGGCGGTGGCGGTTTCGTTGACCTGCGCGGTGGGAATCAGCTTCGTGAGCAGAAAACTGTGGACGTATGTCGGCGAGGCCAGGAAGCTGGTCGGCGTCGCCACGACCCAGTCGCCAAGTGAACGCTTCAGTCCCATGTCACGCTGTACGCGCACGTAGGCGACGAGCATCGGGACGATGGGAGCGAGCAGAAGGGCGCCGGTGATCCCGAGATCCCGCACGCGTTTTCCGACAGCGAGCGGCGCACCGAGGACGAGACGATAGCCGATGAGCGCTATCGATGCGAATCCCAGGAAAACTGCGCCATGTCCGCTCGTCAACGCCTGCAGCGTGAAGAACGCAGCGGCCAGGCGGAGCTGAAAGGGCTTGCCTCGCGTACCGTCGTCCAGGTACGAGTGAAGGCACGCGAGGCTGAACGGCATCCACTGGAGGGTCGCCAGGAACAGCTGGTCGAGCCGCAGAAACCGGGTCGGCGCGAACGCGAAGACGAGACCGCCGATCGCCGCACCCGTTGAACCGGCCCCGGCGCGCCGCGCGAGGGTGAACGCTCCCAGCCCGCAGAGCACACACGACAGGAGCGCCAGCAGGTTCATGGCCAGCACCGGGTTGTGCGTCAATCCCAGAATCGGTACGGCGAAGAGGCCGCTGCCGATCATGTTTTCCGAGAACGCCAGCGTGCGATGGAGCGGGGCGAAGATGTTGGCGTCGAAAATCGACAGCGGATGGCTCGTGAGCGCATGCGCGTCCCACGACAGCATCCAGAGCAGCAGGTCGGTGTCGGGACTCACGGAGAGGACGTAGCCGGCGACGTGCCGGGCCAGGGGATACGCCAGCGCCGTCGTGAGCGCGCAGTAGAGAAGCCCGACATGCCACGCGCGAAGCGCGTCGCGCTGTGGAACGCCGGGAGACTTCACGGTCAGGCCGGTGCCACCCTCGTGCTCTGGCTCGACACGCACTGCCAGCGGCCGGCGCGCCACACGAACACGTCTACGTACCGGTAGACGACTTCGAGCTGCTTGCCCTTGCTGGGGCCGACAAGCGTCTGCCTAAACCAGACGATGGCCGTGTCGCCGAAGACCTTCACGGAAAACTCGTCCTGCGTGGAAGAGTCGACCTGCTTGTTGAACTCTTTCGCGAGGGTCAGCTCACGGGCCTTGTCGCCGAGGCTGCCGTCCCCGTAGGTCGCGACGAACTCGTCCGCCAGGACGTTTTCGAGAAACGTGAGGTCTTTCTCACGGAACGCGACGTCCCAGTCGCGCTCGAGCTGGATCAGGATCTGCTGATCGGAACGGACCGGACGGCCCTGGGCTGCCGCCGTCCCGGATGCCACCCAGGCAGCAGCCAGCACGCCGAGGAGCGAATTTCTCCAGGTCATATCAACAAATGGTAGCCCGTTTCGGGCCTCGCGCAATGCACCTGTTTCCATCCATCCGGCGCGTTAGCCAGTGAGATGGGCATCACCGCACCGCTTCGCCACCTGCATCACCTGGTATTCGAGCTGTCAGTGCTGGCCTTCCTGGGATGCGTCCTTGGGCATCCCGGCGAGGTGGCCGCGGACGAGCCGACCATCATGCGCGTTCGATCCACCGATTCCACTATCACGACACTCATCGGCCTAGCGGCCACGCGATCGCTGACGTTCAGAACCCTGGTCTCGCTGATCCAGGCATCCGACGGCATGGTGTACGTGGAGCCCGGCGAATGCGGACACGGCACCCGCGCGTGCCTGAAGCTCTGGATGCAGTCCACCGGTTCGACCCGCTTTCTACGCGTCGTCGTGAGCCGGCGGCGGGGCGGCTCCGACATGGAATTCCTGGGCTCGATCGGCCACGAACTGCAGCATACCGTCGAGGCCCTGAGCGAGCCGGGGACCGTAAACAGCCTCGGAGTGTTCAATTACTTCAGCCGGACGGCGACGTACGGCAGTAACCGGTTCGAAACGGTTGAGGCGATCCACGCCGGCGATGCCGTTCGCCAGGAGCTCGGCGAACTTCGCGCGCGGTAAGTGCCGGGCAGGCGTAAACGTGCTTCGCGCCGGCCCCCGGCAAAAGCGCGAGCTTACTTCGTGCAGCGCGCCGACTGGTTGGTGAGATCCCCCGCGTTCCGTGCGCGTTTGTCCCGGTACACCTGGTGGCAATGCAGGCACGCGTTGGCGATCTGTTCGGTGATATCGCTGACGATTTCCTGATTCCGCGTCTGCGACGCCTTGTAAGCCGCGCGTCCCGTTTCGGCCAGTTCGAGGGTGAACTTGATCCACTCGGGATCGGTGACCGGCGCAGGCCGTCCGTTCTCGCAGCGTCGTCCCGGCTCGAGGAGCAGCGGCGCCGACTCGGCGATTGCGATGGCGGCGTAGTCGACGATCTCCCAGCCCTTGTAGATGCCCTGGCCCCATTCGAAAGTCGAAAACGCCTCGTTCGACTGATTCGCGGGGCGCTTGGGGGCCGGCGCGGCCGGATCGTGCGTCTGCACCGTGAATATCAGGTTCGAGCTGGGAAAAAGAATACCGCGCATGACCTGGTTCAGGTTGCCGGCGGGCGCGAAGGTCCGTTGTCCTCCAGCCGACACGAAGGAGGCTGCCGGCGGCATGAAACCGGCGACCACGGAAATCGGCGCCTGCGCAGCGGCATCTGCGGCGAGTTCGGTGCGGCCCGCCGGGAACTTGCCGACCTGCAGCATGTAGGCGACGACGTCGGTCGCCTGCGGACGAGTGAGCTTGCCCGGATCGTCCTGCGGCATCGTGTGCAGCACCTTGTCGACGAGATCGGCGACTGGACCGCCCCAGATCGACAGGAACGCGTTGCCCGCGAGCGGCGGCGCGTTGGCGCCGGCGAGCGTGGCGCCATGGCAGGACGCGCACTTGTCCTTGTACAGCGCCTGGCCGCGCCTGGCCTGTTCGTCGTTGTAGATGCCGTCTCGCGCCGTTCGCGACGCAGCGGAAGGGGCCGGGGGAATCGGTGCCTGTGCGGCGACCAGCAGCGAACCGGCCAGCACGCACGCGGGTACAGAGAGGGCGAATCGCATGAGACGCGAAGACATCGACTTCCTCCGCCGATATCTTACGCTACGTTCTGGCGAAGTTTGTCCAGCGACGACTGCAGGCAGGCTCGCGTTTCGTCGCTCACGTCGACGAAGCGGACGGCGAATCCGAATCCGGGCCGCCCGTAGACGGTCTCGGCCTGTACCGTGACGCGACCTTCGTACGGGAGCGTCAGCCGCAGCGACATCCTCTGGCCGGCCGGCGTGTCGTAGAGAGAGTTGACGAAACAACCGCCTTCACTCAAGTCGTAGATGAGCACGGGTGTCTCAATGAGCCCGACCCGGCATCCATCGAACGGGCCCGTGACGCGGTGGGCTTTGCGATTCTCCTCAGGTGAAGCGGAGAAGGCCACGTCAGGCGACCGCCGCCGAAGACGCCGCGTCTTCGAACTCGGCCAGCGAATGCGGGGAGGGTGCGGGCACCAGCTGGACGCCGTCGATTCCTGCCGGGCTGCCGAACGAACTGATGGTCGCGAAGAAGTCGTGTCGGACCGTCTCGTACGCCGACCACGGCGCGACGCCGGCGACCACGTACGTGCAGCCCCGGATCCTGACGTGGGCAGCCTCGACGATCACCACGCCGAGCTCGCGGAGGCCGCCGGTGTAGAAACCGACAAAGGCCTCGTGCCCATTGAGCGTGGTGGGCTGGCCGTGCAGCGCCGAGAAGCCGCCTTCGAGCATCGACGACCGCGCCAGTTCTGCGAGGTCGCCATCGGGCTGGCACTGCGGCGCCCCGAGGAACATGAACTTCGACGCCTCCGGACTCCGGGCGATAACGGTGTCCCGTTGCCGGCTGATCGCCCAGCCCTGGGGGAAGCGGATGGTGACGTTCCGTTCAACGGCATCCGGCACCGTCCGCGACCCCTCGCGGAGTGCCGCCGACACGAATGTCCCGAGCGTTCCGGCCTCGTCCGACGACATGGGCCCGAATTCCAGGCCGGCGCGATAGACGAGCGATGTCGCGCCGTTCTCGTCGCGGGTCACGCCGACGACATAGGCGCGGACGATGTGGGCACGCGCGCGAAAGGCGATCTCGGGAGACACAAACAGCGTGGCATTGACTGCGCCGGGCGTGATCCGCGTCGAGGATTCCACGAGCGCACCGCCCAGGCCCACGTCGAGGAGCCTTGCCGACATCCCGGCCCGCAGGCGTGCGGACGCGTCGGGCGGGCAGGCGATTCGCACGAACCGCCGTCGCTCGGCCGCAGTCAGTGCCGCGGCCGCGTCGCCCGCCGGGAGACCCGAGTTCATGCGACCGCCAGCCTGACGTCCATCTCGCCGAACTGGAACGCCGCCAGGAAGGCTTCGACGACCTGCGGATCGAAATCGGTCGACGTGCCCTTGACGATGATGTCCTTGGCTTCAAACGGAGACATGGCTTTGCGATACGGGCGGTCGCTGGTCAGCGAATCGTAGACGTCCGCGACTGAAATGACACGCGCCTCGATCGGAATGTCCTCTCCCTTTGTCGGGTGATAGCCGGAGCCGTCGAACTTGTCGTGGTGGGCGAGGACGATCGGGATGACCCGCCGCAGCGAGCCGCCGACGCTTTCGAGCATCTCGACGCCCCTGCCGACGTGCTGCTGAATTTCCTGGTACTCGTCGCTGGTAAGCCGCGCCGCCTTGTACAGGAGCTCCCGGCTGATCTCGAGCTTGCCGATGTCGTGCAGCAGGCTGGCCGCACGCACGTCTTCGATGCGCTCTGGGCTCAGCTTGAGGTGCGCCGCAATTCGCGCCGCGTACTCGGAGACCCTGTGCGAGTGATGCTCCGTGTATTCGTCCTTGGAGACCAGGTGCCGAAGAATCAGGAGCACGCCGTGGTAGGTCGCGCGCAGTTCCTGGAGCTGTGCGTTCTTGTGCTCGTAAAGCGTGCCCATGAGATAGGCCGTCACGATGAGGCTGCACCCCCACGCCACAAGGTCCAGCCAGGTCGTCGCAGGAGCGACCGAGGCTTCCTTCCCGAAGACGCCCGACGTCATCGTCAGCAGCGTCACGAGCAAGACGCTCGCGAACGCCGTCAGCGTGGCGTGGCGCCGGCCGTAGATGTACGCCGAGGCGACGGTCGGCAGCGTGTAGACGTACAGCACCATACGCTGCGCGTCGATCACGAAGTTCAATGCCCCCGCGATGACGAACATCGAGAAGACCAGCAGCAGTTCCTTGTTCACCTTTTCGAGGTGACGCATCCTATTGGGTGGGGATGGCACGTGTCGATCCTTTCGCTAGGTTTGTCACACTCACACCGGCCGAACCGCGACGGACGCGCTGTTTCCAAGCATCTTCCCCAGGGCTTCGTCGAACAGTCCGAGCGCCGACGCCGGCGCGGACGCTGCCGGCGCGATGGCCACGGCGCGGGCGCCTTCAATCTGATCGGCGAGGCGCTCGTGCAGGTTCTGATCGAGCCCCGCTGCGGCAGCCGACGCCGCCTGGCTGTAACGATTGATTTCGGACACGAGCTGCGATGCGTAGCGGCTGGCGTCGTCGACGGCAGGCGCGGCGGGGACGTGCTGCAACACAGCCGCGCCACTGCCGTACGTCCCGTTGCCGTTCGAGCCGTTCAAGAACGCCGCGCCAGGCGGTGCCGCAGACAGCGATGTCTCGTTGACAGGCGCCGCCGTCATTACGCTCCCGAACGCGGCGCGCGCCGACATCGTCAAGGCGGCAATCCGTTCACCCGCCATGCGAACCAGCGTGTGACCGAGGTTGAGTGCGGCGTCGCTGTCGAAGGAAGCCGCGGCGTCGTCGTTCCGTGCACCGGCGTCGGCGTGCACGACGGCGACCACTCGTCCGCCGGTCGTCACGGGAAAGGTCACCGTCCAGGCCTCGCCGGCCTGCGCGGACGGTCCGTCGCCCGTGAAGATCGTGCGGCTCGCCGTGACGGCCCGCGTCAGCGCCGAGTCGGTCGCGAGCGGGAGCTCGAATTCCCGCGTAATCGCCGCCCCGCCCGTAAAGCCGACGCTTCGCCATCCCTGCAGCCTCTTTGATTTCGTCTTGACGACGAAGAGCGCGGCGCGCGGATAGAGCGTCCCGACACTATCGACGAGCGCGTCGAGGACCTGCGAGAGGTCCGTCGCACAAGTAATCGCCTGATACATCGCCAGCGCGGGATCGATCGGCGCCGGCGGTTCAGCAAACAGTACCGGTTCCGGCAGCGAGTCCACCGCAGGCGCCTGCGTCAGCTGTTCGGACTCCGGTGCGTATCCCTCAACCGGCGCGAACAGGGAAACGGCGCCGGCGTCGACGAACTGGACAGCATGATGTTCGACCGCCGGCTCCGCTGCCTGAGCGATCGCTGGTTCGAAGGCCGATTCGAAGGCCGGTTCAAAGACGGCCGGCACGGAGACCGTCTCTACGGGAACCACTGCGACGGCGGCCGGTTCCGGCGGCATCATCTCGGCGAAAGGTGCAGCTGCCGGCTCCGCCGGAAGGACGACGGCGAATGCGGCGGGCGCCGCTATCACTGGCGCGACCGCCCGGGCCGCGTCCGCACGAGCCAGCTCCATCTCGGAACGGACGCGCTCGAGTTCAGTGCGCAGCGCTTCGATTTCGGTCGCGCCGACCGCAAGGCGCCGCTCGGTTTCTGCCTGGACGGCGGCGAGCTCGGCTCGCGCCGCGTCGACCTGCGCCTGCGCCTGCTCCAGGATCCGCGCGTGCCGCACGTTGGAAATCCGCGCCGCTTCGAGCAGCGCATCCTGTTCGGAGAGAATCGTTCGGGCTTCCTCTTTGGCCGCCAGCGCGGCGCTCAGCTGTGCGTCCCGATCCGCGCGGAGGGTTTCGGCGAGGACCGTCGCGGCGCGGAGCGCGTCGCTCTGCGTGTCCCGCTCTGCGCTCAGCGCCTCGCCGAGCTCCCTGGCGGCGCGGAGCGCGACGAGCTGGGCGTCGCGATCGGCCTGCAGGGCTTCGGCGCGTTCGTTGGCGATGCGCAACGCCTCGAACTGCGCGTCGCGATCAGCTTGAATCGCGTCCGCCTGTTCTTTCGCCGCGCGCAGCGCCGCGAGGTGGGTGTCGCGCTCAATCTGAATGGCGTCGGCGCGTGCCATGGCCGCACGCAGCGCCGCGAGCTGCACGTCCCGGTCGGCACGGACGGCATCGCCCTGGTCGCGGGCGACGCGGAGCGCCTCGAGCTGCGCATCTCGATCGGCCTGCATCGCATCCGCCTGGGCGGTGGCTTCCTGAATAGCGTTCGACAGCGCGGCGCGTTCACGCTGATCGGCGTCGCGCTGAGCGGCCGCGTCCGCCCGCATCGCGTCGAGCTGCCGCTGGGCTTCGGCGCGATCCTGCTGAAGCCGCGCCTCGGCTGCTTCGAGCGCCACTGTTCGCGCGGTGCGTGCCGCCGCATCCGCTTGTTCGCCGGCGGCGTGCGTGAGCCGCTCGACGAGGTCGTGAAGCGGCGCGGTGTCGACATTGCCGGCGCCTGCGAGCGTTGCCGTGAGCGACTGGTATCGAAGGTCGAGCGCGACCCGCAGCGCTTCGAGCTCCGTCTGCGCGGCCCGCGCGGCTTGCGCGATCAGGCTCCGGACGGTCGCTGTGGCCTGCGCCTCTGCGTAGTCCTTGAAAGCAGCTGCGGTCGTCGTGTCGGGCGTGGGGGAGGGCGAAGACGAGGAATTCACTTTTTTTGCAGTCCGGCTTCAGTACAGCAACACGCGCGCCGAACGGGACACCGAGGATGCCGCGGCGCCTGGCGGCTATAAGTCGTTGATTCTGATAGTTAAAGTGCGCACGCAGGTAGAAGGTGAATCTGGGCGTTCGCGCCGTGGGATCCGCACCGGGTTCAATTTTGGTACGTGGGCGACAGCTTTGTTATTCGTCCAATCTCCTTTGTTATCAGCACTTATGTGTAAATTTAGACTGTATATACATTGAAATGTCTTAATAGGACATCGTGGTCATATATAAGACATCCATGATCGCTCTTCGGATGCGCGTACGGACGGCGGTCAATCGAATCCCGGCGCAAGGCCAGAACTCAACGGTATTGCGGACCGTCTGCTTCTGTCGCTTCGAGGCAGCCGAACAGATCCGTCAGTCTTGTACCAATTTGTTGCCAGCGCAGGTCAACAGGTGGCTGGTCGTGGACGATCCGGTGTTGGCCACATTGATCTTCGGCCCCTCGTGCAGGAGCAGTTTCATCGACTCGATCGCAATGCCATCGCAGGCGTGCGCGGCTGATAAACGTGTCGGCATCGAAAATCCCACCTGCTAAACTAGCGCCCATTCCGTGGCACACAGAGCAAGCGGCTGCGCGCCACACACACGAAATCGGCGGAATTCCCAACGCGGAAAACGAAAACGGGAAACAGCAATGAAGACACTGCCTCTCCTCATCTGTGGTGCGCTCCTCACGGTCGTGACGCTCTCTGCGCAATTGCGCCGAGTCGACGAGGTGATGCTCAGACACGCGGGGGAGGGCGGGGAGTGGCTGACCTATGGGCTGAATCAGTCCGAGAACCGCTATAGCACGCTCACGCAGATCACGACTGCCAACGTGAAGGACCTCGGCCTCGCGTGGTCATTCGACGTGGGGTCCGGGGGCGGGGGGCAGGAAGCCACGCCGCTGTTTTGGAACGGCTCCATCTACGGAATCACGAACTGGAGCATCGTTTTTGCCGTCGATGCCCGCACGGGCAAGGAACGATGGCGATGGGACCCGGAGGTCAACCAGGCGGCGGTCCGGATGAAAATCTGCTGTGGCGTCGTCAATCGCGGGCTCGCGATCTACCAGGGCATGGTGATCGCGCCGGCGATCGACGGCCGGCTCGTCGCGCTCGACGCGGACACGGGCAAAGTCGTCTGGGAGTCGCGGGTGGCGTACCCGCAGGACCATTACACGTTGACGATGGCCCCGCGGATCGCGCGTGGCAAAGTGATCATCGGTGCGAGCGGCGGGGACCGGCCGACGCGCGGTTTTTTTGCGGCGTTCGATGCGACGACCGGACGGCAGGCGTGGCGGTTCTATACCGTTCCCGGAGATCCGTCGAAGCCGTTCGAGAACGCCGCGTTGAAGAAGGCAGCGGCGACGTGGGACGGCGAGTGGTGGAAGGTCGGCGGCGGCGGCGCGGTCTGGGACGGCATGGCCTACGATGCGGACGCGGACCTGATATACGTGGGCACCGGAAACGCGGAGCCGTGGGCCCAGCAGCTCCGGACGACCACGCCGAAAGACAACCTCTACGTCTGTTCGATCCTCGCCGTTTCGGCGTCGACGGGCGAGCTCCGATGGCACTACCAGGTGGTCCCGGGCGATATCTGGGACTTCGACAGCGTCCAGCATCTGATCCTGGCCGACCTGGTGATCAACGGCCGGCCGCGCAAGGTCATCATGCAGGCCAACAAGGACGCGTTCTACTACGTGATCGATCGGCTCACCGGCGAGTTCATTTCCGCCGGCCCGTTCTCGAAGGTCACATGGGCGAAAGGCATCGACGCAAGGACCGGGCGGCCGCTCGTCAACAAAGAGGCGTACTACGGCTACGAGGCGATTGCCATTTCGCCCGGCGGCGGCGGCGCGCACAACTGGTCGCCGATGTCGTTCAACCCGGTCACCGGGCTGGCGTACATCCCCACGTCCACGGCGAACAGCTGGACCTACCAGGCGGAGCCCGCCTACAACCCGAAGCCCGGTCAGATGACCGGCACCGTGCGGCCGATGCCGGCGGCGACGCTGCCTTCGCCTCCCGCCATCGGACCGGAACCGCTGGGAGAGTCGGGACCGAGGGGAGCCCTTGTCGCCTGGGATCCGGTGGCGCAGCAGATGCGCTGGCGCATGCCCGGCGGCGGCGGTATCGGCGGCGGCACGATGACGACGGCCGGCAACCTGGTGTTTCAGGTCATCAACGACGGCCGCCTGATGGCGTACAGCGCCGACAAAGGCGAGAAATTGCTCGAGCTGCAGACGGGTCTGCGCAGCGGAATGGGCCCGCCGATCACCTATCTGCTCGACGGCAAGCAGTATGTCGCGTTGATGGGAGGTGTGGGATCGGCTGCGCCTGGCGGGAATGCCGGTCCTGGCAATCAGGCGACACCGTTTTCGCCGAAACTCCTGACGTTCGTCCTCGGCGGCAACGCTGCGCTTCCTAACCCGATTCAGCCGTAGATGGATCCCATGAAGCCACGAAGACCACGAGCTCTTTTCAAGAGAGCTTTGGTGGCCTTCGTGGTTCTTCGTGCCTCGTGAAAAATCGTCCTAGAACGTAATCTCTGCGCTGATCTTGGCGAGCCGCGCCGTCAGCACCGTCACCGGCGTGTTCCATGCACCGGTTGGGGAGTACGCCGCGTTATACGTCAGGATCGCGCTCGAGTTGAGCGAGTTGTAGATATCGACTCCGAGCATCGTGCGCGTGCGCCCGTACCGCAGGATCTTTGCGACCCTGAAATCGAGCTGGTTGATGCGATCGCCATACATCGCGCCCGGTGTCAGGAGGTTGATCGTTATGTTCGCCGGCGTTCCGGCCGGGAGCCTTCCGAGCGCCTGCGCGATGGCCGATCCCGCGCCTGCGGGCGCGGAGTAGTTGGCCGCTAGCAGCGCGCCCGGCTTGCTCTGGAACACGCCGCTGACCTGCAGCTCGATCTTCGGGATCACGTATGACCCCAGGCCGCGCGCCTGGGTCAGGATGCCGTAGTCCACGTGACAATACGGGCTGAGCGTGTTGACCGCGGAGCTCGTCAGACCTGGCAGGCCCGGCGTCAGGTTGGCGGTCAGCTCAGGCAGGTTGCCGCGCACCGCGCAGTTGTCGGCGATTTGCTTGCCGGTGCTCGTTCCGCCCTGGAACGTCAGGCCGTTCCGCATGCGGAAGTTCAGCGTGACGTCCACGCCGTTGAAGTACTGGTACCAGTCGCCGTACTTCTGCGAGTCCGTCACGAGGTTGTTCACCTGGCCGAACTTCGTCGGCACGACGTCGTACAGCGTGCCGACCGTGTAGCCGCCGCCTCCGGGGAGCCGCGGATCGAGCGGCGCCGTGATGCTGTACGGCGTGAGGTCGGAATTCGCGAGCGACTGGTTGTCGAGAACGGTGAATCCGTGGTACCACCGCCGCGTATACGCGACTTCGATCGAGGCGCGCGCCATGAGCTGCTGCTGCACCGATGCGCCGAGCGTCCAGTCGGACGCGCGCACGCCCCAGCCGTTGAGCAGCGCCGGATCGAAGCTGTTGGTCAACGGGAACTGTCCCTGCGACAGCAGCGCGAAGCTCTGATTCGAGATTGCCCCGCACGAGTCGACGCTGCCCGTCGTCGCCGGGCTCTGGGCCAGCGGACTCGCCAGGTTGCAATCGGGCACGAAGTTGCGGTTGGCATCGGTCCAGGAGCGGGTCACGCTCAACGGAGAAAACGGCCCACCGCTGCCGGGCGCGCGCAGCGTGGGGTTCGCGTTGGCCCAGTTGTTCGATACGCCCGCGCCTTCCAGGTACTTGCCGATGTTCGCCTTGACGGCCGTCTTGCCATTGCCGAAGACGTCCCACGACATGCCCATGCGCGGCGTGATGTCCTTGTACGAGTTCACGCCTTCGGTGAGCGGGATGTGAATCGCCGTCGGGAGGAATGTCGAGGGTCCTTCCGTCTGTTCGGGATACCAGCTCGTCGACCGATCGAATCGGAGCGCGCCCTGCAGCGTCAGGCGGTTGCGGGTCCATTGATCCTGTGCGAAGAACGCGTGCCAGCCGCCGTCGCCATTGTTCTGCCACGGTCCGACCAGCTCCGTGATCTGGTTCGGGACAAGATTGTTGACGCGGTACGCGAGATTCTGGCTGTTCGTGCCCCACGTCCGGTAGTCCGTCATCAGCGTGCCCTGGTAGCCGATCTTCAGGCTGTTCGCGCCGGTCACGTACGACGCCGAGGCCTTCCAGTTCCACGACGCCGCCGTGTTCGTGCCGTAGTCCTGTGACCGATAGACCAGGCCCGCGGGGGCGTTGCCGTTGTTCGCGCAGCTCGGTGCGCACTGCTCGACCATGTTGATCAGATCGTGGGTCGGGTTCGGATTGCGCTCGAAGTTGCCCCACCCGTAGTACACGCCGCCGAATCCCGCGTCCAGCAGCAGTTTGCTGGTGACGGGCGATGCCCAAGTCACCTGCGGCACGCGCAGGGGCGCCGTCTGCGCCGTTCCACGCGCTTCCGGCGAGACACGCGGCGGATCGGTGATGCCGGTGGTCAGGCCGGTGCACTTCGGACAGTTCGCCTGCTCGTCCCAGAACCCGCTGACCTTGTTGCGCGGCGTGACCTGCCACGTGAGACGGATGCTGCCGTTGTTCGACGTGCGATCGGAGTACGCCGTCTGCAAGGGACGGCCGTTGAGGCCGTCGGCGGGCTGATAGGCCCACTTCGCGGGGTCGCCCGCATTCAGGTTGTAGTAGATGTTCGCGATCCCGCGCGTGCTGCCCTGGATACGGGCATTGCCGAAGAACCAGACTTTGTCCTTTTTGATCGGGCCGCCGAACGATCCGTTGAGGTCGTAGACGCCCGTCAACGGCAGCGGCGTCTGAAGGCCGGCCGCCTGGAGTTCCGGCGTGAAGTTGCTGCCCTCGAGGGGTTCACCCGTCACGCTGTAGAAGACGGCGCCCGCGTGCGAGTTCCCACCCGTCTTCGGCACGATGTTCATCACCAGTCCGGCCGTTTCGGATTCGCCGAGACCGCCCGCCGTCGTGAACGTCACTTCCTGCGCGTTGCCCACGTCGGCCACGTATGCGGGGGGCTGGTTGCCTCCGGGCGGGTTGCCGATGTTCAGTCCATCGACCGTCATGCGGCCTTCGTTGTTGCGTCCGCCGTGAATCGGAAACTGCGTCGTTGACGTCGTGGTGACGACGTCGTTCAGGTTGGTCATCACGCCAGGGACGACGTTGACGATGCCGTTGTAGCTGCGGACCGTCGGGATGGACTTGAGCGCGTCGTTGCTGATGGTCACCTCGCGGCGAGAGCTCTGGACGTCGACGACAGGCGTCTCGCCGGTCAC
>Ga0136846_1231850_pt1 | contig 16413 bp, 12 predicted proteins | sample HopSoiMetagenom2_FD_96841 | JGI IMG/M metagenome (GOLD analysis project Ga0136846, IMG submission 96841) | Grasslands soil microbial communities from Hopland, California, USA - 2 Assembly 2016 (version 4) | ecosystem: Environmental > Terrestrial > Soil > Grasslands | place: USA: Hopland... | reverse complement strand
TAGGGGTCCTGGGGGTGGTCGAGGACGGCGTCGCGGGCGCCCTCCTCCACGATGCGGCCGTCGCGCATGACGATGACGCGGTCGGCGATCTGGGCCACCACGCCCAGGTCGTGGGTGATGAACAGGCAGGCGAAGCCGTACTGGGCCTGCAGGGTCTGGAAGAGGGTCAGCACCTGGGCCTGGATGGTGGCGTCGAGGGCCGAGACCGGCTCGTCGGCGACCACGAAGCGCGGGCGGGTCACCACGGCCCGGGCGATAGCCACCCGCTGGCGCTGGCCGCCGGACATCTGGTGCGGGAAGCGGCCGCCCAGCGCCTCCAGGCCCACGTCGGCCAGCACGGCCTCGACGCGCCGGGCCTTCTCGGCGGCCGACAGCTCGGGGCAGTTGCGCAGCGGCTCGGCGACGATCTCGCCCACCCGCATGCGCGGGTCGAGCGAGGCGTAGGGGTCCTGGAAGACCAGCTGGGTCGCACGGCGAAAGGCGCGGCGGTCCGCACCTGTCAGCGCCAGGGGGTCGAGCCCCTCGAAACGGACCTCGCCGCCGGCCTCCTTCACCAGGCCCAGCACCGCGCGGCCCAGGGTGGTCTTGCCGGAGCCGCTGCCGCCGACCACCGCCACCAGCTCGCCCGCGGCCACGGTGAGGCTGACGCCGTCCAGGGCCGGGAACAGGCCGGGCTGGTCGCGGCGGCGGTAGGCGACCCGCAGGTCGCGCACGGTGAGCAGGGCCGGCGCGCTGGGCACGCCGCGGGCGGGGCCGCGCCGCGGCAGGGAGGCCACCAGCCGCCGGGTATAGGGGTCCTTCGGCGCGGCCAGCACCTGGGCGGTCTCGCCGGCCTCCACGGTGCGGCCCTTCTCCAGCACCACGGCCCGGCGCGCATAGCGGGCCACCAGGCCCAGGTTGTGGGTGATCAGGATCACGGCGGTGTTGGCCGCGGCCGCCAGCTCGGCCATGACGTCCAGGGCCTCGCGCTGGGCCAGGGTGTCGAGGGCGGTGGTCGGCTCGTCCGCGATCAGCAGGCGCGGCTTCAGCAGCATAACCGAGGCCAGCATGATCCGCTGGCGCATGCCGCCGGAGAACTCGTGCGGATAGCTCGCCAGCCGCCGCGCCGGGTCCGTGATCCGCACCCGCGCCAGCATCTCGATGGCGGCCGCGCGCCGGGCCGCCGCCGGCAGGGCCGTGTGCAGGCGCAGCCCCTCGTCCAGCTGGGCGCCGATGGTCATGGCCGGGTTCAGCGAGGCCATGGGCTCCTGGAACACCATGCCGATGGCGCCGCCGCGCAGCGCCCTGAGCGGCCCCGGGGCGAGGTTGGTGACGTCGCGGCCCTCGAACAGCACCTGACCGGCGGTGCGCCGCACGCCCGGCGGGAGCAGGCCCAGGATGGTCCGCGCCGCGAGCGTCTTGCCGCTGCCGGACTCGCCCACCAGGGCCACGAACTCGCCCGGATCCAGGGCGAGGCTGAAGTCGTCCAGCAGGGCCGGCCGGCCAGCAGCCTCGGCCTCCAGCCGCAGGCCTTCGATGCGCAGCAGGCCACTCATGGCGCGCCCCGCGGGTCGAAGCGGTCGCGCAGGGCGTCGCTGAGCAGGTTCGCGCCCAGGAGGGTCGCCACGATGCAGGCGCCGGGGGCGATGGCCAGCCAGGCGGCGGTGTCGAGATAGGGCCGCGCCGAGGCCAGCATATTGCCCCAGCTGGGGGCCGGTGCGGGCACGCCAACGCCCAGGAAGCTCAGGGCGCTTTCCGACAGCAGCACCCAGCCGAACAGGCTGGCGGCCAGGACCGCGATCTGCGGCGAGGCGTTGGGCGCCACGTGCCGCCACATGGACCAGGCCTCGGAGTTGCCCATCACCCGTGAGGCCTCGATGTACTCGCGCTCGCGGATCGACAGCACGGCCCCGCGCACCACCCGCACCACCGAGGGCAGGTAGGCCACCGCCAGGGCGCCGACCATGCTGCCCGCGCCGGCCCCGAACACCGCGATCACCCCTAGAGCCAGCAGCATGCCGGGAAAGGCCAGCAGGGCGTCGTTGAAGGTCATCAGCACCCGGTCCACCGGCCCGCGGAGGAACCCCGCCGCCGTGCCCAGGACCACGCCAGCGCTCACCGCGGCGGCGACGGTGGCCAGAGCGATGCCGACGCTGATCCGCGCCCCGGCCATGGCCCGGCTGAGCACGTCGCGGCCGAACTCGTCGGAGCCAAGCCAGTGTCGCGCGGACGGCGGGGCGAAGGTGTGGTCGAGGTCGATGGCCAGGGGGTTGAACGGCGTCCACGCCAGCGACACCAGCACGGTCGCCAGCAGCAGGCCGATCAGGGCCACGCCGATCCAGCCGGAGAGGGAGAGCCGGCGCATCAGCCCTCCACCGTCACGCGCGGGTCGAGCAGCGGGTAGCAGAGGTCCACCGCCAGGTTGACCAGCACATAGGCCAGGGCGGCGAACAGCAGGCAGCCCTGCACCACCGGGTAGTCACGGGCGAGGATCGAATCCACCACCAGCCGCCCCAGGCCCGGCAGGGTGAAGACCGTCTCGATCACCGCCGCGCCGCCCAGCAGGTGCCCGAGGGCCAGACCCACCAGGGTCAGGGTGGGCGCGAAGGCGTTGGGCAGCACATGGCGCAGCAGGACCCGGGCCTCGGAGAGCCCCTTGGCGCGGGCGTGGGTCACGTACTCCAGCCGCAGCACGTCCAGGGCGCTGGTGCGCATCATCCGGATCAGGACGCCGCTCTCGACGATCACCAGGGTCGCCACCGGCAGGACGAGGTAGGCCAGGCCCGCGCCCAGGTGCTCGGTGAGCGGCACATAGCCCACCACGGGCAGCCACTGCAGCTTCACCCCGAACACCAGGAGCAGCATCAGGCCGAGCCAGAAGCTGGGGACCGCCATGGCCAGGGTGGCGACCCCCACCACCGCCTGGTCCAGGCCACGCCGGTGCCGCCAGGCGGCGAGGAGCCCGCCGACGACGGCGATCAGGGTGGCGAGGGCGATGGCCGAGACGACGATCGAGGCGGTCACCTGGAAGCGCTGCAGGATCAGCGGCAGCACCGGCTCGCCGGTGGCGATGGAGACGCCCAGGTCGCCGCGCAGGGCATGGCCCAGCCAGGCCGCGAACTGCAGCGGCAGCGGCCGGTCCAGGCCCATCTCGGTCCTCAGCGCCGCCACCGCCTGCGGATCGCCGGCGTCGCCCAGCATCACCTGCGCCGGGTCTCCGGGGATCATGCGGATCAGGCCGAACACCAGCACGGCCACGATCAGCAGGGTGGGCAGCGCCCCCGCCACCCGCTTGGCCACATAGCCGACGACCCCCGGCCGCGCGCTCATCGCAGACCCACCCCCCAGAGGCGCTGCGGGCCCGCGGCCCAGCCCTGGTAGCCGGTGACGTTGGCGGCGACGGCCGCGATGCGCGGCGGGTTGAAGACGACGATGGCCGGAACGTCGCGCAGGAACAGGGCGTGCAGTTGGTCGAAGGCGGCCTGGCGCTCGGCCGGATCGGCAGTGGCGCGCGAGCGGGCCAGCAGCGCCCGGGCCTGGGGGTCGTCCCACACCTTGCGCGGATCGGCGGCCTTGTCACCAGTCAGGGCGTCATAGCCCAGCGACGGGTCCATCCGCGCCGAATAGGTGAACGACATCGCCTGGTAGCGGCCGGTGTTGTAGCGGTCGAGTTCGGCCGCCCAGTCCAGGGTCTCCAGCCGGATGGTGATCCCGGCCTGCATGGCCATGGCCTGGACCAGCACCGCCCCGTCGAACATGGCCGGATAGCGGTGGTTGGTGATCAGGGTGATCGGCTGGCCGCGGTAGCCGGCGGCCTGGGCCAGGCGCCGCGCCTCGGCCAGATTGGGCGGTGGGACCTGGGCCTGGGCCGCGTCGTGGAACGGGCTGGAGACCGGCACGACCGAGCGGTTGGGCCGGCCCATGCCGGCGGTGACCGCGCGGGTGAGGCCGGGGACATCCAGGGTCAGGGCGATGGCCTGGCGCAGGCGCGGGTCGCGCAGCAGCGGATCGCGGGTCTCGAACAGGATGGCGAAGACGTCGAAGCCGGCGCGCACGTCCAGGCGCAGGTCGCGCCGCTTGCGCAGCTGCCGCGCGTCGATGGGAGTCACATTGTCCAGGACATCCAGGTCGCCGCGCAGCAGCGCCGCCTCCGCCGCCACCGGGTCGGGGATCACCAGGAACCGCAGGCGATCCACCCGCGCCGCCTTGCCGCCCGTGTGGCCGTCCCGCGGGCCGGGCAGCGCGCGGTATCCGGCAAAGCGGACCAGGTCGAGATACTGGTTGTGCTTCCAGCCGGCGATGCGGAAGGGCCCTGTGCCGACCGGCGCGCGCCAGGCGCCGTCCGGGCCGACGGAGCTGGGATGCAGGATCGCCGTGCCGCCGCAGTCGACCCGCGCCAGGGTGGCCAGGAAGCCAGCGAAGGGCTTGTCCAGGACGACGCGCACGGTCTGCGTGTCCACCGCCTCGACGCCCACCACCCTGGCATAGCCGCCGCCGCTGAGCTCCCGGCCGCAGCGCCAGTGGGTCTTGGGGTCGAGATAGCGCCTCAGGGACCACACCACCTCGGCCGAGGTCAGCGGCGCGCCGTTGTGGAAGCTGACGCCCGGGCGCAGGTGGAAGGTGTAGGTCCGCCCGTCCGGCGAGGTCTCCCAGCGCTCCGCCAGCAGCGGCCCGACGCTGGTGTCCTCGCGGTAGGCGACCAGGCCCTCGACGACATGCTGCAGCACCATGTCGGTGTTCTCGTCGCGGCGGACGCCGGGATTGGTCGACAGGATGTCGGCGTTCAGGCGGGCGCGCAGCAGGGTCTCGGCCCGGGCGGCCGGCGGTAGCGCCAGCAGCGCGAGGGCCGCGCCGAGGACGGCGGAACGGCGGCCCCCTCGCCGGTCAGGCATGGACGGCTTGGCCCGGGGCGACCGCGGGCTGGCCCTCCATCTGAAGGGTGTAGCTGGTGAAGGTGGGATCGAGCGCGGGCAGCACGGCGATCTCCATGAGCCCCAGAGTCGGCTGCATGACCAGGGTGATCACCGTGGCGCTGAGGTTGGTGGTGGTCGAGGGCCGCGGCGGGCGGCAGATCGACCAGGGCGCCTCCCACTTGTCGAGCAGGGCGGCCTTCATGTCGGCCACGGTCAGCTGGCCGATCCGGTCCTCCAGCAGCTGGCGCAGGCGTCGGTCGCGATAGAGGCTGTCGGGCGTGGCGAAGACCCCGGCCTCGCGCAGCTTGGAGAGCGCCACCGGGCTCTGCCAGTGGTTGGCGTGGACCAGCAGCCCATCCTTGGGCTCCACATCGAAGGTCTCGTCCGGCGCGCACTCGAAGTCGTAGACCAGGCCGCCGCCCGCGTGGCTGACCACGATGTTGTTGGAGCCGGACTTGGGCGTGACATAGGCGGTGCGCAGCGCCAGGGCGAACTGGGTCTGCTCCAGCACCTTGCGCCGGATCAGCGCCAGCGGCACGCCCACCTGGCGGTAGTCGCGGTCGCTTTCGAGGTAGTTGGCGGTGATGGCGATGCCGCGGGTGTTGAAGCCGAAGCGGCCCAGGGCGCCGGCCTCTGTGAAGGTCAGGATGTCGGGCCCGTCGTCGTTGCGGATGCGCAGGACCACCGAGGCCTCCGCCGCCTCCATCTTCCAGTCCCAGTTGTGGGCGTGGATCAGCCGGCCCTCGGCGGTGGCCTTGGGCAGGGCCACCAGCGCGGTGCAGCCGTCCGGATCGTCGTCGCCGATCAGACCCTCGCGCAGGGCGGGATTGGCCGCCAGCTTCAGCACCTCGGTGCGCGCGTTCAGCATCACCACGTGGTGGAAGGCCACGCCCGCGCCCTCGGCGATGCCGCGCATCTCCTCGACGTAGCGCGGCTCGAAGTCCTCGATCTTCGGCAGGTAGCTGTCGACCACCTGGGCCAGCTGGGGCTCGGTCAGGCCCAGCCCCTGCACCTGGGCGGCGTAGTGGCCGATCCCGGTCTTGATCTCGGCCTCGGCCAGCCGGCCGTACTGGAGCCCGCGCGCATGCGGCGCACCGGAGAGCTCGATGAGGCGGCAGGGCCGGGACATTCCGTTCAGCTTCCCCCTTGTTGTGCAGCGAGGCTCAATGTATCACTGCTTTTTGTAGAATGAAAAGACAAAACTCCGACCGCCACCGCCCGTCGCATCCTCGGAAAGCCGCATCTCCATGACGATCTCGCCGCCGCGAAATTCAATGTCGCCGTTCTGGCTGCCGTTCACCGCGAACCGCGCGTTCAAGGCGTCGCCGCGGCTGTTCGCGGGCGCCGAGGGCATGCACTACATCACCCCCGACGGCCGGCGGATCCTCGACACCATCGCGGGCCTGTGGTGCGTCAACGCCGGCCACGCCCAGCGGCCGATCGTCGAGGCGATCCAGGCCCAGGCGGCCCGGCTGGACTTCGTCTCCTCGTTCCAGATGAGCCATGCCGGGGGCTTCGAACTGGCTGGCCGGCTGACCGCCATCGCCCCCGCCGGCATCGAGCACGTGTTCTTCACCAACTCCGGCTCGGAGTCGGTGGACACCGCGCTGAAGATCGCCCGCGGCTACCACCGGGCCCGGGGCCACGCCGAGCGCCTGAAGCTGATCGGCCGGGCCAAGAGCTACCACGGCGTCGGCCTGGGCGGCCTGTCGGTGGCCGGCATCCCGCGCCACAAGCTGCCGTTCGGCCCGCTGCTGGCCGACGTGGACCATCTGGCCCTGCCCTACGATCCGAAGGTCTCGGCCTTCAGCCGCGGCCAGTCCGACCCGCCGGTGGACTACGCCCAGGAACTGGCGGCGCTGATCGCCCTGCACGACCCCTCCACCATCGCGGCGGTGATCGTCGAGCCGATCACCGGCTCCGGCGGCGTCTATCCGCCGCCCAAGGGCTATCTGGAGCGCCTGCGCCAGCTGTGCACCCAGCACGGCATCCTGCTGATCTTCGACGAGGTGATCACCGGCTTCGGCCGGGTCGGCGCGGCCTTCGCCTCAGAGCGGCTGGGCGTCACGCCCGACATCATCACCTGCGCCAAGGGCATGACCAACGGCGCCGTGCCCATGGGCGGGGTGCTGGTCAGCGGCGACGTGTACGACGCCTATATGGACGGGCCCGAGGGCCAGATCGAACTACCGCACGGCTACACCTATTCCGCCCACCCCCTGGCCTGCGCGGCCGGCCTGGCCACCCTGGACGTCTACCGCGACCAGGGCATCTTCGAGCAGGCCGCGGCGATCGAGGGCTTCTGGGAAGAGGCGATGCACAGCCTGAAGGATGCGCGCCACGTGGTCGACATCCGCAACATCGGGGTGCTGGCGGCCGTTGAGCTGGCGCCGCGCGAGGGGACTGCTGGCGCCCGCGGCGCGGCCGTGAACAAGGCGACCTTCGACAGAGACATGCTGGTGCGCAACGCGGGCGACATCCTGCTGTTCTCGCCGCCGCTGATCATCTCGCGCGGCGAGATCGAGCACATCGTCGACACGGTGCGCGCGGTGCTGGCGGACATCGACTGAGCATGGGCGCACCCGACTATCCCGCCCTGCAGCTGCTGGTCGCCGGCGAGTGGATCGACGCGTCCGCGCGCGAGACCCTGGCCGTGGTCAATCCGGCCACCGACCAGACGCTGGGCGCGCTGCCGATGGCCACCGCGGACGACCTTGACCGGGCGGTCGAGGCGGCGGCCGGCGCCTTCAAGGCCTGGCGCGCCATAAACGCGCTGGAGCGCGGCGCGGTCCTGAAGCGCGCGGCGGCGATCATCCGCGCCAACCTGGACCGCGACGCCGTCACCCTGACGCTGGAGCAGGGCAAGCCCCTGGCCCAGGCGCGGGTGGAGCTGGCGTCCTCGGCCGACTGGTTCGAGTGGTACGCCGAGGAGGCCCGGCGCAGCTACGGCCGCGTGATCCCGGCGCGCCTGCCGGGCGGCCGGGTCGAGGTGGTGCGCGAGCCGGTGGGCCCGGTGGCGGCCTTCGCGCCCTGGAATTTCCCCGCCAGCCAGATGGCCCGCAAGCTGGCCGCGGCCCTGGCGGCTGGCTGTCCGGTGATCGCCAAGCCGGCGGAGGAGACGCCCGGCGCCGCCCTCGCGATCGCCCGCGCCCTGGTCGAGGCCGGCCTGCCCAAGGGCGCGCTCAGCGTGGTGTTCGGCGTGCCTTCGGAGGTCTCCGCCCGGCTGATCGCGGCGCCGGCGATCCGCAAGGTCTCCTTCACCGGCTCCACCGCCGTCGGCAGGCTGATCGCCGGCCAGGCCGCGGCCGGACTCAAGCGCGTGACCCTGGAGCTGGGCGGCCATGCGCCGGTGATCGTCTTCGACGACGTGGATCCGGAGGCCGCGGCGCGCGCCTGCGCCGTCGCCAAGCTGCGCAACGCCGGCCAGGTCTGCACCTCGCCCACCCGCTTCCTGGTGCAGGACAAGATCCACGACCGGTTCGTGGACGCCCTCGGCCGCGCCATGGCCGCGACGACGGTCGGCGACGGCCTGGACCCCGGCGTCGAGATGGGGCCGCTGGCCAATCCGCGGCGCATCGAAGCCATGCGAGTCCTGGCCGCCTACGCCGTCGCGGCGGGTGGGCGACTGCTGACCGGCGGCGAGCGCATCGGCAATGTCGGAAACTTCTGGGCCCCGACGCTGATCGCCGACGCCCCGCCCCAGGCGCGGGTGATGAACGAGGAGCCGTTCGGCCCCCTCGCCCTCACCCACCGCTTCACCGAGCCGGAGGCGGCGCTGGCGGAGGCCAACCGCCTGCCCTATGGCCTGGCCGCCTACGCCTTCACCCGCGACGCCGCCCGGGCGCAGCTGGTGCGGGGCGGGATCGAGAGTGGGCTTGTGGGACTCAACACCTTCAGCGTGACTTGGCCCGAGACGCCCTTCGGCGGCGTCAAGGACAGCGGCTACGGCAGCGAAGGCGGCAGCGAGGGACTCGAGGCCTATCTCGTGACCAAGCTGGTGAGCGAGGCCTGAGATGAACGACGCGCCGGCGCCCACCCGCTCCGAACCCAGCAAGCTGCAGCGCAAGCTGGCGGTGCAGATCGCCGAATTCATCCGCGACAACGACCTGCACGACGGGCAGCTGACCGAGCTGGGGCTGGCCGAGGCGCTGAACGTCTCCCGCACCCCGGTGCGCGCGGCGCTGGAATATCTCGCCGGCCTCAACATCGTGGCGCCCAGCGGCCAGCGGCGCGGCTTCCGCGTCACCGCCACGCCCGCGGCGCTGGCGGAGCTCACCCAGGAGGCCGCCTACACCGACGAGGAGGAGGCCCTCTACCTGCGCATCGCCGCGGACTATGTGCGGGCCGGCCTGCCGGAGCAGTTCTCCGAGGCCGATATGATGCGCCAGTACGGCGTCGCCCGGGGCATGCTCCTGCGGGTGCTGCAGCGTATGGCCCGCGAGCGGGTGATCGAGCGCAACCCCGGCTATGGCTGGCGCTTCGCGCCCCTGCTGCGCTCGATGGAGAGCCACGACGGCAGCTACCGCTTCCGCATGGTGGTGGAGCCCGCCGCCTTGCTGGAGCCCAGCTTCACCCTGGACGGCGCTTGGGCCGCCCGCACGCGCCGCGCCCACGAGGCGATCCTGGCGGTGCCGGCGGGCAAGCTCTCGATGGTCCGGTTCTTCGAGGTGAACGCCGACTTCCACGCCGGCCTCGCCGCCTGCTCGGGCAACCCGTTCTTCCACGAGGCCGTTCTGCAGCAGAACCAGCTGCGACGGTTCCTGAGCTACGCCTGGGAGCTGGACGAGCGCATCGCCGAGTCCTGCCACGAGCACATGGCCATCCTGACCGCGCTTGAGAAGGACGACCGGGACTGGGCTGCGACACTGATGCGCCGCCACCTCGACCTGGCGGCGCGCGAGAAGCCGCCGGTGATTCGAGGGCCCGCCACATGACCGAAGACCTCCGCGCCATGGGACCGGACGCCGGGCGGTCGGCGGTGACCGGCGACGTCTACGACCCGCGCACGATCCTCTTCCACTGGCTGACGGCGGCCCTGGTGGCCCTGCAGTGGGTGGGCGCCCACTACATCGACGCCTTCCCCCGCGGGCCGCTGCGGGTCGACGCGCGGGCGACGCATATCTGCATCGGGGTGGCGCTGATCGGGCTCCTGGTCCTGCGGCTGGCCTGGCGGACCACGCGGGGCCGGCGGCTGCCGGCCGTGGCCTGGGCGCCGGCGCGCTATCTCGCCGTCGCCACGCACTGGCTGCTCTACGCCTTGCTGGCGGCGGTCCTCGTCGCCGGCGTCGCCAACACCTGGATCCGTGGCGACAGCCTGTTCGGCCTGGTGAAGATCCCCTCGCTCGCCCCGGGCGACACCGCCCTGCGCCATCAGGTCGAGGAGGTGCACGAACTGCTGGCCAATACGCTGCTGATCGTCGCCGGCGCCCATGCCCTGGCCGGGATCGCGCACGAGGTCATCCTGCGCGACCGCACCCTGCGCCGCATGTGGCCGGCGGCGCGCCCGCGCTGAAGGCGCAGAATTCGCCCAAACTTTCGGCGAATGCCCTCTGGCGCCCCAAAAAACATTGTAGCGTCTTTCTCGCGAACATAATACATTCACAAACGCTGCCGCTTGGGAGAGCACGAGGGGCACAGCGCAATTTCGGCGAGATAAAGCACAACGCCGGGCAAACTTTGGGGGTACTGACATGCCAATGCCGAGCCGGGCCCGGACCTTCGCCTTCATGGGCGGCGTCTCCGTGGTCGCCCTGATGGCCTCCACCGGCCTGGCCTCCACTGCCGTGGCCGCCGAAGCCGGCGCCAAGTCGGACGCGCCGGCGCTGGAGGAGATCGTGGTCACCGCCGACCGCAAGGGCTTCGGCAAGGACCTGGTCCAGGTGGGCAGCTTCCGCGGCGCGCGGATCATCGACACGCCGATGACGGTGTCGGTCATCCCGCAGGAGGTAATCAAGTCGCAGCAGGCGCTGACCCTGCTGGACGCGCTGAAGAACACCGCCGGCGTGACCAGCTCGCAGACCTCGCCGACGGTCTACAACAACCTGGCGATCCGCGGCATCAACGTGGAGAACCGCGGCAACTTCCGGCTCAACTCCAGCCTGCCGATCGTCAACCTCATCGACCTGCCGCTCGAGGACAAGGACCGCGTCGAAGCCCTGAAGGGCGCCTCGGCCCTCTACTACGGCTTCACCACGCCCTCCGGCATCATCAACATGACGATGAAGCGCCCGACGGAGGACCCGTTCACCAACGTCACCGTGTTCGGCAACGACCACGGCTCGATCGGCGGCCACGTGGACACCAGCCAGCACTGGGGCATGTTCGGCGCGCGGGTGAACGCGGTCTACGCCGACGTGGACTCCGGGATCGCCAAAACCCAGGGCCACCGTTCGCTGGTGGCCGGCGCCTTCGACCTGAAGCCCAACGACAAGCTGACGATCAGCCTCGACGCGGAATACATCGAAAAGACCGTGCCCGAGCCCACGGTCATCCGCTTCACCACCACCCCCAAGGCGACGCCGACCAACCTCTATCCGGCGATCACCCTGCCGCCCCTGCTCGCCTCCGACACCAACCTCGGCGAGAAGTGGATGAAGAACGAGGCCGACGAGACCAACGTCCTCGGCCACGTGAACTACAAGCTGAACGAGTCCTGGGCCCTGACGGTGGATGCGGGCCGCTCCGAGTTGCACCGCACCCGGCGCTTCTCGACCTTCAACCCGACCAACCTGGCCACCGGCGAAGGCACGCTGGCGATCACGCTGCAGAACCACAACGAGTACATCAACAAGAACGTCCGCGCCGAGCTGGCCGGGACCTTCTATACTGGCCCGCTGCTGCATGAGCTGCTGGTCGGCGCCTCGAAGAACGAGCGCACCCAGTTCAACGTCACCCAGACCAACGGCCTGTGCCCCAACGCCGCCGGCGTGCAGGTCACCTGCACCCAGAACTACTACAATCCGCGGCCGATCCCGGAGACCCTGCTCAGCCCGTCGTCAGCCGGCGTGCTCACCGCCATCGACGACGTCGGCTACTACGCCTTCGACCGCATCAAGTACGGCGAGTGGCTGCAGGTGCTCGCGGGGGTGCGCAAGTCCGACTACAAGGAATCCAACCGCACCACCGACCAGACCACCTTCAAGGACAAGCCGACCTCCTATTCGGTGGGCGTGGTCTTGAAGCCGCGCAAGTGGGCCAGCATCTACGGCACCTATATCGAGGGCCTGGAATCGACGCCGATCGCGCCGACCAACGCCACCAACGCCGGCGCCCAGTTGCCCGCCACCTCCTCGACCCAGTACGAGGGCGGCATCAAGATCGAGCCGAAGAGCGGGCTCCTGTTCCAGGCGGCCTATTTCGACATCGACCGCGGCGTCGCCTACGTGAACGCCGCCAGCCTCTTCGTCCAGGACGGCCGGGCGCGGTTCAAGGGCCTGGAATACAGCCTGACCGGCGAGGTGACGCCGTCGCTGTCGATCTACGCCAGCGGCCTCTTCCTCAGCGCCAAGCAGACGTCCGGCGCGCCGACCGTGATCACCACCTCGGCCAGCGGCGTGGTGACGGTGACCCCGACCTCGGTGGGCAAGCTGATCGAGAACACGCCCAAGCGCACCTTCTCGCTGTCGGGTGAATACCGCCTCGACCAGTGGGTCCATGGCCTCAGCGTCTCGGGCGGCGCGTTCTATACGAGCAAGCGCGCGATCAACAACCTCAACCAGGCCTTCATCCCCGGCTACACCCTGCTGAACCTCGGCGTCGCCTACCACACCGAGATCGAGGGCCACGACACCACCTTCCGGGTGAACGCCGAGAACATCACCAAGAAGAAGTACTGGGCCTCCACCGGCGGCCTGCTGCTGGCCGAAGGCCCGCCCGAGACCATCAAGTTCTCGGTCTCGAGCCAGTTCTAGTTCTCCAGCCAGTTCTAGTTCTAGAGAACGTCCCGGCTGGCTTGGTTCAAGCCAGCCGGGATCAACGTGCTCGCGTCCCTGATTTAACGGCCGCTCAGCGCGCGCCGACCGACTGCCGTGGCGCCGCCGCCGGCTCGCGCTGCTTTCGGTAGAGGGGCTCCAGTTCGGCGTCGATCAGCCCGTGCTGGCGCTCCGCCGGCCAGTCGGCCGGGTCGAACAGCACCTGCACCGCCATGCCGATCAGCAGGGTGAGGATCCGCCGCGCCTCGGCCTCGAGGTCGAGGCCCGGGACCAGGGCGCCGTCGGCGTCCAACTCGCACAGGATGTCCAGGATGTTGCCACGGGTGCGTGCGATGCACTTGCGCTGCACCTCGGCGATCTCGGGGTCGGCCACCGCCCGCGCCCAGAACGCGAGCCAGATCTTCCACTCGATGACCTGCTCTTCGCCCAGCGGCAGGATCCCGGCGAGGTAGGCCTTCAGGCCGTTGGCCGCCGCGGCCATGCAGCGCTCGGTCGCGCGGTCGATGCTGGAATTGTAGGTGAGGAACAGCAGCTCGCGCTTGTTGTGGAAATAGTGAGACACGATGGCCGTGCTGCACTTCGCGCCTTCGGCCACGTCGCGCACCGTCACCGCCTCGAGGCCCGCCTCGGCGATGAGCCGGCAGGCCACGGAGATCACCAAACGGCGGCGCTCCTCATGATCGACAAAAACCGGCATTGACACCCTTATAAAACGCTTGTCATATAACAGCAGTCATATGATGATCATTATAAGAAACTACTTAGGCGAGGAACCCCGGATGAGAGTGCAACACCCCTTTCCCTAGTGGCCTGAATTCCGCGCGCAGGCAAGTCGCCGCGCGCTACGGCCAAGTCTTCCCACGGTTTCTACAAGTAGTCGTCGTTCGTACCCCGCTCCCGCCACGGCCGGAGCGAACGCAGCGTCACGCCCAGGGCGTCGCGCCGCAAGCCTAGACTGGACAGATTGATGCAGACCACAGCAGTTCGCCCCGAAACGTCTGATGGATGGGCGCTGTCGCCCCAGACCAAGGCATTCCTGGCCGCGGGCGGCTTCGGCCATTTCATCGACGGCGAGATGGTGCCGTCGGCGTCGGGCGAGACCTTCGGAATCCTCGATCCGGCCACCGGGCGCGAGTTCGCGCGCTGCGCCGCGGCCGGCCGCGAGGACGTGGACCGCGCCGTGCGTTCGGCGCGCCGCGCCTTCGACGACGGGCGCTGGCGCAACCTGGAGCCCCTCGAGAAGGAGCGCCGCCTGCGCAAGCTGGGCGAGCTGGTCGGCCAGAACCGTGACCTGCTGATGGACCTGGACGTCATCGACGGCGGCCTGGTGCGCGCCTATTCGGAATTCATCGTCAAGTTCGGCCAGGACGCCATCGACTACTACTCCGGCTGGCCCACCAAGCTGCACGGCTCCGTGCCGGCCGGGCCGCCGGACGTGGTGGTGCAGGAAGTGCGCGAGCCGGTGGGCGTGGTCGGCGTGATCACCCCCTGGAACGGCCCCTCGGCCGCGCCGGCCGGCATCGTGCCCGCCCTGGCCTGCGGCAACTGCGTGGTCCTGAAGCCCGCCGAACAGACCCCGCTCGCGGCCCTGGTCGTGGCGCGGCTCTGCATCGAAGCCGGCATCCCGCCGGGCGTGGTCAATGTGGTGCAGGGCCTGGGGGAAGTCGCCGGCGCCGGCATCGTCGAGCATCCGCTGGTGGACGCCATCGGCTTCACCGGCTCGGGCGACACCGGCCGCCGGATTGTCGCCGCCGCGGCCCCGACCCTGAAGCGGGTCAGCATGGAACTGGGCGGCAAGAGCCCGCACATCGTGTTCGACGACGCCGACCTGGAACAGGCCGCCGCCACCGTCGCCGGCGCCGTGTGGGGCCACTCCGGCCAGGTCTGCACGGCCGGCTCCCGCGTGCTGGTCCAGCGCGGCATCCATGACGAGCTGGTGGCCGCTGTGGTCGCCCGCTCGCGCGACATCCGCCTGGGCTCGGGCTTCTCGCCCGACACCCAGATGGGCCCCCTGGTCTCCCAGGAGCAGCTGAACCGGGTGTGCCGCTATGTCGATATCGGCAAGCGCGAGGGCGCCCAGGTGGCCCTGGGCGGCGCCCGCCACGGCGAGGCCGGCTACTTCCACCAGCCGACCATCTTCACCGGCGTCAACAACACCATGACCATCGCCCGCGAAGAGATCTTCGGCCCGGTGATGGCGGTGATCCCCTTCGACACCGAAGAGGAGGCGATCGCCATCGCCAACGACACCGAGTTCGGCCTGGCCGCCGGCGTCTGGACCCGCGACCTCGGCCGCGCCCACCGCCTGACCCAGGCGATCCGCGCCGGCACGGTGTGGGTCAACACCTACCAGCGGGTCTATCCGTCGATCCCGTACGGCGGCGTCAAGCAGTCCGGCTTCGGCCGCAACCTCGGCGCGGCTTCGCTCGAACACTACACCCAGACCAAGACGGTCTGGCTCAAGGTGAGGTGATCTCCATGTCCCAGACCCTTCAGGAGCGTCCCGCCGCAAGCGGCGCGCTCACCAGCGATCTCGCCACGACGGTCCGCCGACTGCAGGACCGGGTCGACATCCTGGAGACCATGTACGCCTACTGCCGGCATGCCGACATGCTGGACGGCGAGCGCATGGCCGACCTGTTCGTGTCGGACTGCATCGCCAACTTCATCCCGGGCGGCGGCGAGGAGACCACGTTGCGGGGCGACAAGGCCCTGCGCGGTTTCCTCAACATGGCGCTCGGCGGCACGGTCAGCGGCAGCCACCACATCGCCAACCCTGAGCTGATCTACGAGACGCCCGACCGGGTCATCCTCTACTGCTACATGTATTCGTGGCAGCGCTTCACCGGCTTCCCGGTCACGGCCGACTGCCACCGCTGGGGCCGCTACGAGAACCGCTTCGTGCGCACCGCCGACGGCTGGCGCATGGACCGCCTGACGCTGATTTCCGCGGGTGAATACGGCGGCGCCCGCATCGGTGAACAACTCGGACGGCCGTTCCCGCCAGCTTTCGACTAGCCCGCCAGCGTTCGACTTGGGCTTCGGCCCACCCATCCAGATCATCAATCCAACAACAAAAACATCGTCTTCGGGGGAGGACTCCAAATGATCCGCACCAACTGCAATCCCAGCCTTACCCAACGTAAGGTACTGCTGCTGAGCGCCGCTTCGGCCGCGCTGATCGGCGCCGCGCCCACCTGGGCCATCGCCGCCGACGCCGCGCCCGCCGCCACCTCGGCCCCGGCGCTGGAGGAGGTGATCGTCACCGCCCGCAAGCGCCAGGAGAACATCCAGAACATCCCGGTGGCGGTCACCGCCGTCTCGGCCCAGAAGCTGGACAACTACGGCCTGCGGAGCCTCGAAGGCATCGCCGCCTCGATCCCGCAGCTGAACATCGTGCGCGGCAACTCCGGCTCGGGCGCGACCATCAGCCTGCGGGGCATCGGCTCGACCTTCACCAGCATCGGCATCGAGCAGTCGGTCGCGGTCAACCTGGACGGCGTCTATTACGGCCAGGGCCGGATCATCAACGAAGGCTTCTTCGACATGAAGCAGGTCGAGATCCTTCGCGGACCTCAGGCCCTGTTCTT
>Ga0136846_1215350_pt1 | contig 16413 bp, 13 predicted proteins | sample HopSoiMetagenom2_FD_96841 | JGI IMG/M metagenome (GOLD analysis project Ga0136846, IMG submission 96841) | Grasslands soil microbial communities from Hopland, California, USA - 2 Assembly 2016 (version 4) | ecosystem: Environmental > Terrestrial > Soil > Grasslands | place: USA: Hopland... | reverse complement strand
GCCCGCCGTGTGGAAGAAGACCCTCAACTACTTGGGGCTCGTCGAGGAAGACGAGGCCTTCGTCGACGCGATGCCCGAGGCGGAGCCGGCGAGTGTCCGACGCATGCGTCCGCAGCCGGTCGATGATCGCTCCGCCGAGGCCGAGGGCGTGGTCCGCACGATCGCGGCCCCGCGTCCGGCGTCGACCGCTCCGACGACCATCCATCGCTCCGAGCCCAAACGGTTCAATGAGGCTCGTGACGTCGCCGACCGCTACAAGAGCGGGGCGGCGGTCATCATGAACCTGCAGGGGACCGAGGACGCCACCGCACGCCGGCTGGTCGACTTCGCCTCCGGGCTCGTCTACGGGCTCGACGGCAAGATCGAGCTCATCGCGAACCGCGTCTATCTGCTCAGCCCGGCCGACGTGGAAGTGAGCGCCGAAGACCGCGAGAAGCTCGCGGGCAGCGCCTTCTACAACCAGTTCTGACCGGCAGTTCTGACCGGGCAGTTCCGACGCCCAGTCCTGATCGGCGGTCTCCCGGCAGCTTCCGCCGACGCGTGATCCGGCCCACGGCGGTGGGCTGCTAGCCTTCTCGCCCGATGATCGCCGCCTCGAACCCGCTGCAGACCATCGTCTGTCTCGCGTTGACGGCGGCGTGGCTGTTGTTGCTGGCGCGCGTGATCGTGAGCTGGGTGGTCTTCGCGGGGTGGCGGCCCCCATCGACCGGGCCGGTACGATCGGCCTACGATCTGCTGACGGACGTCACCGATTGGGCGGTCAGGCCGCTGCGGAAGATCGTGCCGCCGGCGGGCATGTTCGATATATCGGTGCTCGTCGCCTTCATCATCATCTTCGTGGCACGTGCGGCGTTCTGTTAAGGCGGGGGGAAGTTCCATGACGGACGGACAGGCGGAAGCACCGGGCGCGGGCGCGCCGATCACGCCCGCGGAGATCCAGAAGCAGGAGTTCGGCGTATCGCGGTTCGGCGGCTACCGGATGCGCGACGTCGACGAGTTCCTCGACCGGTTGACCTCATCGACGGAGGCGCTGCTTGCCGAGAACGACCGGCTGCGCTCCGGCGGCGCGCCGATCGTCGGCACGTCGGACCTCGACGAGGTGAACCGACAGGCGGACGAGATCTTGCAACGCGCCCGCGAACAGGCCGCGCGGATCGTCGCCGAGGCGAAGGCGGCGGCGACACCGGCCGCCGGAGAGGGGACCGCCGACCGCCCGGCCGTCGACGCGTTCCTGCACCAGGAGCGCGCGTTCCTCCAGGATCTCGCGGGGCTGGTGCAAGGCCACGCCGAGTCGGTGAAGGCGATGGCACGGAAGACCCGTCAGGCCGAGGAGACGCGGCAGACGGCGGCGACGAAGGACGAGTTGCCCGCACCAGCGTCCGAGGAGGCTGCGCCCAGGGCCGGTGACGTGGAACAGGCGCCGTCGGACAGATCGTCGGTGTCGGCCGACGCCGCGCCTCCCGGTGATGAGACCGTTGTGATCGAGGTTCCGCAGGCCGCCCCGACACCGGGCGGCGATCGCGACACGGACGCCGGTGACCCCTCGCTGAAGAAGCTCTTCTGGGGCGAGGAGCGCTAGGTCCGGATCCGACGAACACCGACCTCGACGGGCGTCCCGTCGATCTGCGTCGCCGTGAACCCATCCGGCTGATCGGCGGCATCGCTGCGGACGTCCGTGGCGAGCGTCTCGCCGGCGATGAAGGCCGTGTGCGCGTCGCGCGCGGCCCCGAGCTTGCCCTCGGCGACGATGTGCAGCACGATCCGGTCTTGGACGGCAAGGTCGGCCGCCCGGCGCGTGTCCTGCGCCACCCGGACGAGCTCCCGAGCCAGCCCCTCCGACCGAAGCGCGGGCGTGAGCTCCAGCTCGAGCGCGACCGTCACACCTGCGTCCGATGCGACGCCCCACCCGGCGGCGACCTCGCGCGTCAGCACGACGTCGTCGTGGCCGATCTCGACCGGACCGTCCTCGAGGTCGAGCGTAACGGTCGAGCCCGCGGCCAGTCGCTCGGCCATGCCGCCGTCGTCGTCGGCGAGCGCGCGCGCGACCGCCTGGACGCGTGACCCAAGTCGCGGTCCGAGCGCCTTGAAGTCGGGTTTCGCGCGCCAGGTGCCGAACGCGTCAGCCGAGGTGGCGAGCCGGACATCATGGGCGTTCAGCTCGTCGGCGACGATCGGCAGCAGCGCGTCCACCCCGGCATCGTTGCCGGACACGTGCGCGATAGCTTCCGCCAGCGGCTGCCGTGTGCGGACCCTCGTTTCGGTCCGGACGCGGCGACCGAGCTCCACGATCTGGCGAGCCGTCGCCATCGCCGCGTCGAGCGCCGGATCCACGGCGTTCGGGTCGGCCACCGGGAAGTCCGACAGGTGCACGGAGTCCGGCCGGCCGTCGCGCCCGGCCGCGAGGTTCCGCCACAGCTCCTCGGCGACGAACGGTGTGAACGGCGCAAGCAGCTGGCTGAGCGTCACGAGGCAGGTATGGAGCGTCGCGAACGCGGCCGCACCATCGCTCGCATCCTCATCGGTGCCGGGGTGCCAGAACCGCCGGCGTGACCGGCGCACGTACCACCCGGACAGGTCCTCGAGGAACGTCTGGATCCGCCGGCCGGCGCCCGTGGCGTCGTAGCGGTCCATCCGATCGCGCACCACGGCGACGGTATCGGCGAGCTGGGACCGGATCCATCGGTCCATCGCGTCGGTCGCCGGCACATCGACGTCGCCCTCGACGCCGCTCGCGTTCGCATACGTGACGAAGAACGCGTACACGTTCCACAGCGGCAGCAGGAACTGCCGAACGTTCTCGTCGAGGATGTCGTGGCCGATCCGCCGGGATTCCCACGGCGAGCCGTTCGTGAGCATCCACCACCGGAGCGCATCCGCGCCCTGCCGGTTCAGCGCCTCCCACGGGTCGAACTGATTGCCGAGCGACTTCGACATCTTGCGCCCGTCCTCCGCGATGAGGTGCCCGAGGCACACGACGTTGCGGTAGGCCGTCGCGTCGAAGTGCAGGACCGCCTCGGCCATCAACGTGTAGAACCAACCGCGAGTCTGGTCGATCGCCTCGGAGATGAAGTCAGCGGGGAACGATGCCTCGAACTCGCCGACGCCGCGCCCGAGGTCCGGGTGATAGCCCCATTGGGCGAACGGCATCGCGCCCGAGTCGTACCAGGTATCGATCACCTCGGGAACGCGCGTCGCCGTGGCGCTGCACTCGGGGCACGCGAAGGTGACCTCGTCGATGAACGGCCGATGCGGGTCGACCGCGGAGACGTCGCGGCCGGCGAGGGTCGAGAGCTCAACGAGCGACCCGACCGCGGTCTCGTGCCCGTCGGCGCACCGCCAGATCGGCAGCGGCGTGCCCCAGTAGCGCTCACGCGAGATCGCCCAGTCGATGTTGTTCTCCAGCCAGTTGCCGTACCGGCCATCCTTGATGTGCTCGGGGTACCAGTTGACCGTTTCGTTGACCGCGAGCAGGCGGTCCTTCACCTGGGTCGTGCGGATGTACCACGACGTGCGTGCGAGATACAGGAGCGGCGTGTGGCAGCGCCAACAGAACGGGTACGCGTGCTCGTACACGCCGACATCGAATACGCGCCCGCGTGAACGCAGCTCGTCGACGATCACGGGATCCGCGTCCTTCACGAACATCCCGCGCACGAAGGCGGGTGCCTGGTCGGTGAACGTGCCGTCGTCGGCGACGGGGCGCCACACGGGCCATCCTTGTCGTCGGCCCTGCTCGAGGTCGTCGGGACCGAACGCGGGTGCGAGGTGCACGATGCCCGTTCCGTCGTCCATCGAGACGAAGTCGGCGGCGACGACGCTGTGCGCGCCTTCGACGTTGGGGTACGGCGGTTCGTACCGCGTGCCGACGAGCGTGTGGCCGCTGACTCCGCTGCCGCGGGTCCAGCTTTCGTCGAGCACGCGGTCCGCGAGCGGCTCAGCAAGGATCAGTCGCTCGCCGCCGCGTTCGTACACCGCATAGGACCCGTCGCCGAGGACTGCCGCACCCTCGTTGGATGGCAATGTCCACGGCGTCGTGGTCCACACCAACAGCGACGCGCCCTCGAGCTCGGCCGCGGGCGATGAGACGACCGGGAACCGGACGAACAGGCTCGGGTCGCCGACGTGCTCGTAACCTTGCGCGACCTCGGCGTCGGACAGCGCGGTGCCGCACCGCGGGCAGTAGGCGGTGACCTTGTAGTCCTGCTCGAGCAGCCCGCGCGCATGCAACTGCTTGAGCGACCACCACACCGACTCGATGTAGCCCGTCGACATCGTCCAGTACGGCTCGGACATGTCGATCCAGAACCCGATGCGCTCGGTGAGGTGTTCGAACTCACCGACGTAGCGTTGGACCGACGCGCGGCACAGCGCGTTGAACTCGGCGATCCCGTAGGCCTCGATATCGCGCTTGCCGGTGGTGCCGATCTCCTTCTCGACCTCGATCTCGACCGGGAGGCCGTGGCAGTCCCAGCCACCCTTGCGCGGGACCAGGTGGCCCGTCATCGTCTTGTACCTCGGGTAGACGTCCTTGAAGGTGCGGGGCTCGACGTGGTGGATACCGGGCTTGCCGTTGGCGGTTGGCGGTCCCTCGTAGAACTGCCACCTCGGCGCGTCGGCCCGCTCGGCGAGCGATCGCGCGAACACGCCGGCGTCGCGCCACCACGCCAGGATGCGTTCCTCGAGCGCGGGGAACGAGGGTTTCGGGTCGACCGGCTGGTACGGCATCGGGTCCTCCAGATCGTTCACTCGTCCTCGGTGCGAGGACGAGGCCGGAGGGCCCCGCGGTACCACCTCGCTTGCCGCCCATGCCGGCGCGGCCGCTCATCCGGTCGCCCACTGCGATCCGGCCGCAACCGGATCCCCACGACCTGCCGCGCTCACGGGCGGCTCCCGCCTGCGCCTACTGCGGGTGCGGACCGTCCGCGCCCGGTTGGGGCAGGGGCTCGGGGAGGATGTTCGCCGGGACCGCGGCGCCGGCTCACACCGTCCCGGCTCGCTCCTGCCGCGGCGCTCCCGGGTACTCGTTCCCGTCGACGCCGATCCACCGATGCTACACCCGCGTCGTGGCCCCGAGCACGGTGGCAAGGCGCGTCGACGCGGGTGGACGGAACGCTTGCCGCCCAATGCGTCCGGGGACGAATGCCCTCAAGAAGAAACCCGTCCTGCTATCCTTCGCCGACCATGTCGGTCGCGAAACTGACGTCGCAGGAGATCGGGGAGCTCCGCACGCGCTTGGAGTCCGAGCGCGAAGAGCTCAACGCGCAGCTGACCACGATCGAGGACCAGGCGTTCGCCGCAACGCAGTCGGACATGTCCGGCGACGTGGGCGTCGACGACGAGTCCGCAGACGCCGGCACGGCCACGTTCGAGCGAGAGAAAGAGCTCTCGATCGAGCAGAACGTCCGCGACCTGATCCAGAAGATCGACCGGGCGCTCAAGAGGATCGAGGACGGGACGTACGGGATCTGCGAGGTCTGCGGCAAGCCGATCGAGAAGGCGCGCCTCAAGGCCCTGCCGTACGTCGACCTCTGCATCAAGGACGCGCAGGCGCGCTCGCGCCGCTGAGGCCGCGATGGACGCGGACCGCCGTCGCGGCGGCCTCACCCTGTGGATCACCGCAGCGGTCGTGCTCGTCTGCGACCGGCTGACGAAGCTGTGGGCGGAGCACGCGCTCCCGGATCATCCCCGCGACGTGATCGACGGGATCCTTCGGTTCCGGTACACGACCAACAGCGGCGGCGCGTTCAGCCTCGGCGATCGCGCGCCGCTCGTGTTCGCGATGGCGGCGATCGTCGTGTGCGCGGCGATCGTCGTGACGTCGTTCCGCGCGCGCTCGACCTGGCACGCCATCGCGCTCGGGCTGGTGCTCGGCGGCGCCGCCGGCAACCTGATCGATCGGGTCGTCCGCGGATCCGGCTTGTCCGGTCGCGTCGTCGACTTCATCGACCTGCACGTCTGGCCGGTGTTCAACATCGCCGACGCCTCGATCGTCGTGGGGGCGCTCCTCCTCGTTGTGCTGGCGCTCCGCGAGGGAGCGGCCGGGCGCGAGCAGGCGGCGGCCGAGCCCCCAGCCGACGCAGATGGGTGAGCGCTTCGTCGCGACGCCCGGCCGTCTCGACGTCGTCGCCGCCGCCGCGACCGGCACGAGCCGAGCGGAGATCCAGCGCGCCATCGCCGATGACCGGGTGACCGTCGACGGCCGGTCGCGACCGCGCTCGTTCGTGCTTCAGGGCGGCGAGACCGTCGAGGTCCGGATGGCCGCGCCGGAGGCGATCGTGCCGGGCGGCGACCCGGTCGAGGTCCGCTACCGCGACGACGCCTTCGCGATCGTCGTGAAGCCGGCCGGCGTCCTCACGCACCCGACCACGGTGCACCGGGACGGCACGCTCGTGCACCGGTTGCTCGCGATGGGCATCCCGCTCGCGCCGGCCGGCGGCCCGATCCGCCCGGGGATCGTCCACCGGTTGGACGCCGGCACGAGCGGGGTGCTGCTCGTCGCAAGCACCGACGAAGCCTACGCAGCCCTGCAAGGGATGCTCCGGCGTCACGAGGTCCGGCGGCGGTACCTGGCACTGGTGCGCGGTCTGCCGGCCCACGACGACTTCCGGGTGGAGGCGCCGCTCGGGCGTCGCGCGGGGCGGATCGTCGTCGACCGCGTCGGAGGACGTGCGGCGGCCACCGGCGTCACGGTGCGCGAGCGCCTGGCCCGAACGACACTCGTCGAGGCCACGCCCGAGACGGGCCGGACGCATCAGATCCGCGTGCACCTCCAGGCGGTCGGGCACCCGATCGTCGGGGATACGCGGTACGGCGGGGGTGGCGACGATCCCCACCGGCTCGGTCTGCACCGCCCGTTCCTGCATGCCTGGCGGCTGGATCTGACCCACCCGATCACCGGCGTGCCGGTGCACGCCGAGGCCCCGTTGCCGCCCGACCTCGCCGAGGCGCTGGACCGCGCCCGGGCGGACCAGCGACCTTGACGCCCCACCGGCCCCGGCGTACGTTCGACCCTCGTCGAATCACATGCGTGTAAGTTGTCCACAGGCTCCGATCGTCCTGTGGAAAGGTCCATGAGGAGGCTGGGCGCGGCACGATGACGGACCGGTTCGTCCACCTCCACACGCACACCGAATACTCCCTGTTGGACGGGGCCGCGCGGATCGAGGCGCCGAAGTCCAACCCGACGGCGCCCACCGTGTTCACCGAGGCGCTTGCCCACGACATGCCGGCGCTCGCGATGACCGACCACGGCGCGATGTTCGGGACCCTCAAGTTCTACGAGGCGGCCCGGGCGGTCGGGATCAAGCCGATCATCGGCGTCGAGGCCTACGTGGCGCCGGGGTCGCGGTTCGACCGCACACCCGGCGAATCGGAGGAGAAGTACTACCACCTGACGCTGCTGGCCGAGAACGAGACCGGGTACCGCAACCTCCTCCAGTTGGTGTCGAAGGCCTACCTCGAGGGCTTCTACCACCGCCCTCGCATGGACAAGCAGCTGCTCGCCGAGCACGCCGAAGGGATCCTCTGCCTCTCCGGGTGCCTGTCCTCTGAGATCGGGGTGCAGCTGGTCGCGGGTCAGCGCGACCGCGCGCGGGAGACGGCGGCCACGTATCGCGAGATATTCGGCCCCGAGCGGTACTTCATCGAGATGCAGGACCACGGCCTGCCGGACCAGCGGGCGATCCTTCGTCACCAGGTCGAGCTCGCGCACGAGCTCGGCGTCCCGGTCGTCGCCACGAACGACCTGCACTACACCCGCCGGGACGACGCGAAGCCGCACGACGTCCTGCTGTGCATCCAGCAGCAGAAGCTGCAATCCGACCCGAAGCGCCTCAAGTTCGACGCCGAGGACTTCTACCTCAAGAGCGGCGCCGAGATGCGGCGGGTGTTCGCCGAGCTTCCGGAGGCGTGCGACGCGACGCTCGACATCGCGGAGCGCGTGGAGCTGTTGCCCGAGCTCGAGCGCGTGCTCGTCGAGGGCACCACCGAGTACCGGCTGCCGAGGTTCGAGACGCCGGCGGGGGAGCCGCTCGAGAGTTACCTGCGTGAGCTGGTCGAGCGCGGCGCGATCGAGCGCTACGGCGACCCGCTGCCGCCCGAGGTGATCGAGCGCACCGACCAGGAGCTTTCGATCATCTCGAAGATGGGCTTCGCCGGGTACTTCCTGATCGTCTGGGACCTGATCCGGTTCGCACGCGAGCAGGGGATCCGGGTCGGGCCCGGCCGAGGCTCCGCAGCGGGGTCCGTCGTGTCGTATTCGCTGCGGATCACCGGCCTCGATCCGTTGCGCTACGGGCTGCTGTTCGAGCGGTTCCTCAACCCGGACCGGATCGAGATGCCCGACATCGACATGGACTTCGACGAGCGTCGTCGCGACGAAGTGATCCGGTACGCGACCGAGACATACGGCTCCGACCACGTCGCGCAGATCGTCACGTTCCAGACGATCAAGGGCAAGCAGGGCATCCGCGACGCGGCGCGCGTGCTCGGGTTCCCGCCGCGCGTCGGTGACGAGCTCTGCAAGATGTATCCGCCCGCGATCATGGGCCGCGACGAGCCGATCGACTCGGCCCTGCAGACGAGTCCGGAGCTCCGCGAGGCCTACGAGCGGCAGCCCGAGGCCCGCGAGATCATCGACACCGCGCGTGCCCTCGAGGGCCTGCGCCGAGAGGATTCCGTGCACGCCGCCGGCGTCGTGATCGGCGATCGTCCGCTTGTCGAGTATCTGCCGCTCAAGCTCACGAAGGACTCACGCGACGACGCAAAGAAGATGGTGACCCAGTTCGACATGAACGGGGTCGCGCAGCTGGGCCTGCTGAAGATGGACTTCCTGGGTCTGCGGAACCTCTCGGTGATCGAGGAGACGCTCCGCCATCTGCGCACCCGTGGGGTCGAGCTCGACATCGATCACGTGCCGCTGGACGACGACGACGTGTACGCGATGCTCCGCCGGGGCGACACGATCGGCGTCTTCCAGATGGAGTCGCCCGGCATGAAGAACCTGCTGAAGCTCCTGGAGCCCGATCGGTTCGAGGACCTGATGGCGTGCAACGCGCTGTACCGCCCTGGTCTGCTGTCGATGGGCCAGCACACCGAGTACGCCGAGCGCAAGCACGGCCGCAAGAAGGTCACGTACGCGCACCCCGATCTCGAGCCGGTACTCAAGGACACGTACGGGATCATCGTCTATCAGGAACAGGTCATGCAGACGGCGGTGGCGATCGCCGGGTTCTCGATGGGCGAGGCCGACACGCTCCGCAAGGTCATGGGCAAGAAGATCCGCGAGAAGGTCGCGGCGCAGCGCGAGAAGTTCGTCGGGGGCGCCGTCGCGCGGGGCCTCGATCGCCGGGCGGCTGAAGGCCTGTTCGAATACGTCGAGCCGTTCGCCGATTACGGCTTCAACGCGTCGCACGCGTGCGCGTACGGCTACGTCACGTACCAGACCGCCTACCTCATGGCGCACCACCCGGTCGAGTACATGGCGGCGATCCTCACGTCGGTGAAGGACGACAAGGACCGCAAGCCGTACTACCTCTACGCATGCCGCGGGATGAACATCGAAGTCCTGCCGCCGGACGTGAACGAGTCGGATATGGACTTCGCGCCGGCGCCGGGGGACCGGCGGGCGATCCGGTACGGGCTGTCGGCGGTCCGCAACGTCGGGAGCGGCGTCGTCCAGGGGATCATCGAGGCGCGCGCCAACGGCGGGCCGTTCAGCTCGTTCGCCGACTTCTGCCGGCGGGTCGAGCCTACGTCGCTCACGAAGCGCGTGCTCGAGTCGTTGATCTTCGCGGGCGCGTTCGACTCGCTCGGCTACACCCGCGGCGGGATGATCCAGCAGGTCGGGGAACAGCCCGCGTTCGAAAAGGTATCGGCGCCGATCATCGCCGAGCGCAAGGCCGAGGCGGCAGGTCAGTTCTCGTTGTTCGGCGGTGCGGGCGACGGTCCCGCGATCGCCGAAGTCGACATCGGCGTGCTCGAGGGCCCCGAGCTCGACAAGCGGCTGCTCCTTTCCAAAGAGAAGGAGATGCTCGGGCAGTTCGTGACCGACCATCCGTTGCTCGGGGTCGAGACGCAGCTCGCCGCGGTGACGACCGCGCAGATCCCGGAGCTCGAAGATCGCGACGATGGCGAGCTCGTGGTGCTCGGCGGCATCATCGGCGCGCTGTCGCGGAAGTTCACCAAGCGCGGCGAGCCGTACGCGCAGTTCCGGCTCGAGGGCCTCACCGGCGGGGTGGAGGTCGTCGCGTTCCCGAGCGTGTACGAGGGCGTGCCCGACCTGTTCGAGCCCGACCGGATCATCCTCGTCACCGGCCGCATCGACCGGCGTGGTCGGGAGCTCCAGATCCGGGCGAGCGACGTCAAGGAACCCGTGCTCGATGCGAGCGTCGCCTCCGATCCGGGTGTGCTGGTGGTCGACCTGCCGGCGGCGGTCTGTTCGCCGGGGGTGCTCGAGAAGCTGAAGACCCTGCTCGAGGGCTCGCCGGGGAACGTGCCGGTGCGACTGCGGTTCCTGTCCTCCGACGGCGTGCAGCCGTTGTCGCTGGGCGCCTACACGGTGAACGGGCAGGGGTCGCTGCTGGACGAGCTGCGGCACCTGCTCGGGCCGACGGCCGCCCGGCTCGAGCACGAACCCGTCTAGCGAGTCGCCGCGGCGCGGCCGGTATCGTGCGTCGATGCCCTTCACGGTGCTGCCGGCGATCGACCTGTGGGACGGACGGTTGGCGCTGCTCACTCCCGACGGTCCCGCGCGAAGCGACGCGTTCGGTGGCGACCCGCTCGCGGCCGCGCGCGCCTATGTCGCCGCGGGCGCCCGATGGCTGCATGTGGTCGACATGGACCTCGCGTTCCGTGACGAGCCCGCGAACGCCGAGGTGGTCCGGGCGATCTGCGCGATGGAGGGCACGCGAGTTCAGGCGAGCGGTGGCATCCGCACGCTGGCGCAGGTCGCCGAGCTTCGGGCGCTCGGCGCCGCGCGCGTCGTGGTTTCTTCGGCGGCGCTCCACGATGAGGACGGCGTGCTCGAGATCCTGGGTCGATCGCGGCCGGGCGAGACCCTGATCGCGGTCGAGGTCGACGAGGGTCGGATCCACGCCCGCGGGACCGAGATCGACCTCGAGCTCGCATCGACGCTCGGGTGGCTCCGCGCGGCCGGTGCCGAGGCGTTGCTCGTCACGGCGGTCGACCGCGTCGCGACCGTGGCCGGTCCCGACACCGCGCTGGTCCGCCGCGTCGCCCGCGCCGGGCTGCCGGTCCTCGCGGCCGGCGGCATCCGTTCGCTCGCCGATCTCGAGGCCGTCCGATCGGCCGGTGGGTCCGGAGCCGTGGTTGGGCGTGCGGCGCTCGAGGGCTCGCTCGACCTTGCCGCGGCGGTCGCGTGGTCCGCGGTCTGACGCGACCGCCCACGTAGACTGCGCGGCCGATGGGTTTCCTGACCGACCACGTGACCGAGCTCCGGCTGGATCTCGCCGCGCACCCGCTGGACCGTGCGGCGCTCAGCGCCGATGCGGCGGCACAGGCGGACGCCCGCGACGTCGCGGCCGCGATCACCTCGGCGCGGGACGCGGACGGTGTCGCACTGATCGCCGAGGTGAAGCGCGCATCCCCCTCGGCAGGCTCGATCGCGGCGGACGCTGACCCGGTTGCGCAGGCACGTGCCTACGCCGGCGCGGGGGCCGCCGTCGTCTCGGTGTTGACCGAGCCAACCCGCTTCGGAGGGTCGCTCGACGATCTGCGTAGGGTTCGCGCCTCGATCGACCTTCCGCTGCTCCGCAAGGACTTCTTGATCGAACCCGACCAGGTGCTCGCCGCCCGCGCCGCCGGCGCCGACACCGTTCTGCTGATCGCCGCGAGTCTCGACGACCATATGTTGGCCTCGATGCTCGCCGGCTCGCGCGACCTCGGGATGGAGCCGTTGGTCGAGTCGCACACCGACGAGGACCTCGACCGCGTGCTCGCGACCGACGCCCGCGTCGTCGGCGTGAACGCGCGCGATCTCGAGTCACTCGACGTCGACGTACCCGCGGCGCTTGGCCGGATCCGCCGGATCCCGCCCGATCGGATCGCGGTGTTCGAGAGCGGGATCCGGACCCGCGACGACGTGGCCCGCGCCGTCGATGCCGGTGCGTCTGCCATCCTGGTGGGCGAGACGTTGATGCGCGCGCGCGACCCCTCGGCGGCCGCCCGTGCGCTGCTCGGCAGGGAGGAGCGAACGGCATGAGCGCGGCCACTGTCCTCGCATCGCGGGGCCGGTTCGGAACGTACGGCGGGCGGTACGCGCCCGAGGTCCTGATCCCCGCCCTGGATGAGCTGGACGCCGCGTGGTCCACCCTGCGCGGCGACGCGTCGTTCAGAGGAGAGCTGTCCGGACTGCTCACCGACTTCGTCGGCCGGCCGACGCCGATCAACCAGGCGGTCCGGCTGTCCGAGGAGCTCGGCTACGACGTCTGGCTCAAGCGTGAGGACCTCGCGCACACAGGCGCGCACAAGATCAACAACGCCATCGGCCAGGTCTTGCTGGCCAAGCGTCTGGGCAAGACCCGGATCATCGCCGAGACGGGCGCGGGGCAGCACGGCGTCGCGACGGCGACCGCGTGCGCGCTGCTCGGGTTCCCGTGCGTCGTGTACATGGGTGAGGAGGACACCTACCGTCAGGCGCCCAACGTCGCGCGGATGCATCTGCTCGGCGCGGAGGTCCGTCCGGTGACGGCCGGCAGCCGCACGTTGAAGGAAGCGGTCAACGAGGCGCTGCGCGACTGGGCGGCGAGCGTGCAGACCACGCACTACGTGATCGGGTCGGTCGTCGGACCGCATCCGTTCCCGACGCTCGTCCGCGACCTGCAACGAGTGATCGGCGACGAGGCGCGGGCACAGTACGCGGAGCGGCTCGGTTCGGACCCGGCGTACGTCCTCGCCTGTGTCGGTGGCGGGTCGAACGCGATCGGGATGTTCACCGCTTTCGTCGGCGCCCCGGGTGTCGAGCTGATCGGTGTGGAGGCCGGCGGCACCGGCTCGGAGCTCGGGCGGCACTGCTCCTCGCTGACGCCAGGCAAGCCGGGCGTGCTGCACGGCGCCCTCAGCTACCTCCTGCAAGACGCCGACGGCCAGGTCGTGGAGACGCATTCGATCTCGGCGGGCCTGGACTACCCCGGGGTCGGCCCGGAGCACGCGTACCTCCAGGACGCAGGGCTGGCGCGATACGTCAGCGCCACCGACGAGGAGGCGCTCGCCGGGTTCCAGCTGCTCGCGCGGACGGAGGGCATCCTGCCCGCGCTGGAGCCGTCGCACGTGCTGGGCTGGCTCGCACGCCGGGAGCTCCCCGACGACGCGCGCATCCTGGTGTGCCTGTCGGGACGTGGCGACAAGGACCTCGACAGCGTGCGTGCCGCGCTCGAGGGTCGGTAGGTGGGGGAGCTCGAAGCAGCGCTGCGCGCCGTCCGCGACGAGGGCGGGCGTGCGTTCGTGCCGTACGTGACCGGTGGCTACCCCGGCGTCGACGCAAAGCTGCTCCGCGCGCTGGCCGACGCCGGGGCGGACGCGATCGAGGTCGGCATCCCGCACTCGGACCCGATCATGGACGGCGGCGTCGTACAGGAAGCCTCCCGTGTCGCGCTGGAACGAGGTACGCACCCGTCGGATGTCTTGTCGACGATCGCGGAGGCAGACATCGACGTGCCGGTCGCCGTCATGACCTACGCGAACATCGTGACGCACGCGGGGATCGAGCGGTTCTGCGCGGACCTCGCGAACGCCGGCGTGCGCGGCGTGATCGTCCCCGACCTGCCCGTCGACGAGTCGGGCGACCTCGGTGCTGCCGCGAGCGCTCACGGCGTCGACATGGTGCTGCTGGCCGCGCCGGGAACCCCGCCTGAGCGGTACACGGCGATCGGAGCCGCGGCCCACGGGTTCGTGTACTGCGTCGCGACATACGGCGTTACGGGTGCGCGTGACTCCCTCGCGGCGACGGCCAGGGAGGTGGTCGATGCGCTCCGTCCGCACACCGATCTGCCGCTGCTCGTCGGTGTCGGGCTCGCCACGCCGGCGTTGGCGGCCGAGGCCTGTGTGTTCGCAGACGGTGCGATCGTCGGCTCCGCGATGATGGCCCCGCTGCTGCAGGGCGATCGCGATGCGACGATCGCGCTTGCGGCAGCCTTCCGAGACGCGGTGCGCGCGCCCTGATGCGGGTCATCGGCGCCGAGGAACTGCGCGCCGCGCTCTCGATGACGGCCGCGATCGACGCCCTCGAGGACGCCTTCGCGCGCGAGGACCCATCCCGGACAACGCCGCTACGAACGACGCTCGCCACGCCGGCCGGCACCTTGCTGAGCATGCCGGCGGCGGGCGAAGGCGGGGTCGGGGTGAAGCTCGTGACCCTGTCTGAGTTCAACCCGCAGCGAGGCCTGCCGTTCACTCAGGCCGTGTACGTGTTGTTCGACGCGACGACGCAGGCGCCCGAGGCGGTGATCGACGGCGCGGAGTTGACGGCGATCCGCACGGCGGCGGTGAGCGGGTTGGCGACCCGGCGCCTTGCCAATCCTGATGCGTCGCGGCTGGTGGTCTTCGGGGCCGGGGTCCAAGGCACGGCACACGTCGAGGCGATGCTTGCCGTCCGGCCGATCGACACCGTGATCGTCGTTGGGCGGATCCCGGCCCGAGTCGACGCGCTGGTCGCACGTGCCCGGTCGATGCACGTCGAAGCACACGCCGGTACGCCGTCCGACGTGGCGGACGCCGATCTCGTCTGCACGTGCACAACGTCCGCGGTGCCGGTGCTCAACGGCACGGACCTTCCCGAGGGAGTGCACGTGAATGCGATCGGGGCGTACCTCGCGGATCAGCGCGAGCTCGATACCGAGACGATGCGGCGCGCGAAGGTCGTCGTGGAAACGCGGGAGGTGGCGCTCCGCGAAGCCGGCGATGTCGTCATGGCGATCGACGACGGCGCGATCGACGCGGGCGATCTGGTCGATCTCGCCGAGCTCACTCGTGGCCAGCAGGTGCGCACAGCCACCGCCGACATCACCGTCTTCGTCTCAGTCGGGTTCGCGTTCGAAGACCTCGTCGTCGCCCGCGCGGCGTTGCGCGCCATCGGCTGAGGGAACGCCCGAGCCAAGAGAGCAGGTGGTTCGTTCGTCCGTCTGCATCCGCGCTCACGTTGTCGAGGCGTCGCATCAGGCACACAGAAAGGCGCGCACATGTCACGTCGTCCATTCATCGGGCTCTCTCCGGGCGAGAAGCACCCGGCGGAGTTCCGGACGAGCCCGATCCCAGACGAACCGCACGTCACCGTTGGGCTCGTGGTTGCGGCGGCGACGTCGCGTTCGTTGTGCTCGTCGGAGGCTGGGCGATCCATCAACCGGCGACGATCAGCAGGCAGCTACACGACAGCGTGTGTCCGAACGGTGCCCCGTCGGGAAACGGGAACACATGCCGACCTCCGGACGTGCATGGGGTCCCCGCGCTTCCGGTGGGCGTGTGGTTCGCCCTCGCAGCGCTGGCAGCGGCGCTCGTGATGCTGTCGCCGTTCGTCGTGTGCGGCGTCAGGAAACGGATAGGTCGGATCCAGGCGGCTCCTCCGGGAGTGGCTCCTGGCGGGCTGAGAGTGCCGGGAGAGGGGGTCGAACCCTCACGCCCTTTCGGACACGGGATTTTGAGTCCCGCGCGTCTACCAGTTCCGCCATCCCGGCCTGCGGCGCGAACCCTATCACTACCTGCAGGAATGGCTCCTTGATGGGCTCTCGGCGCTGAGTCGGCCGGCCGGACCTTTCCCAAAACTTTCCCAAACTCGGCGCAGACGGCCCGCGAGCCGCCCCCGTAAAACCTGCAACTGCAAGGGCGGGGTTGAACAACGCCGGCAAGCTCTCGACGGCCGTCGTCTTCGGGTGTCATCGCCGCTCTTTAGACAGTCGAATCCGACGGTGAGGTTGCAAAGAGGATGTCTAGAACCTAGAACGTGAAGTCGCGCATAGCCATCCCGAGGAAGATCAGATAGCCAACCACCACTACTGTCAGCACGATCACGTCAAGCATCACGACTCTTCCGACGTAGGTACTCATACGGGCCTGAGGGCGAGCGGCTCCGCGGCTTTCGATTTCCAGCGCTGCGAATATCAGCAGGATTGCCATACCGGCCGAGAGCAGCTCGGTCACGACACCCGACTCGATGTGGCCGAGCAAGCCTAGGACGCTCAGACACAGGAGTCCCGCAGCAGAAACGCCGAGCAGGCGCTAACGAGTTTCCGACGACTGAGCATGTGTGGATAGCATCGATGAAGTCGGCTCCCGACTTGACCGACTTCTCGATGAAGGCACGGTCAGCCGGTTGGCCGTCATGACACCTTGACGACATCAGAGGGTGCCCGGCTTCGGCGCGTGCCGACTTCCTTGCCGGAACCCCGTAGGACCGACGCTAGT
>Ga0136846_1239905_pt1 | contig 16414 bp, 14 predicted proteins | sample HopSoiMetagenom2_FD_96841 | JGI IMG/M metagenome (GOLD analysis project Ga0136846, IMG submission 96841) | Grasslands soil microbial communities from Hopland, California, USA - 2 Assembly 2016 (version 4) | ecosystem: Environmental > Terrestrial > Soil > Grasslands | place: USA: Hopland... | reverse complement strand
TCGTTGTCGTAGTCGAGAAAGTCGGTCCCCCATCCGAGGAACGGAGTCGTCGCCTCCGTCAGGCCGACCGGGGTGGTCATGTCGCTGAAGCTGCGGCCGTCATCGTTGCGGTAGAGCACGTTGAAGTCGTTCGCGAAGTTCGTCACGTGCAGGTCATCGCGGCCGTCATTGTCGTAGTCGCCGACCGCGACGCCCATGTGCGCCTGTTCCCTGCCCTGCGCATCGAGCGCCGCGCCAGACGCATAACTCACGTCTTCGAAACGCCCTGACCCGAGGTTGCGATAGAGATAGTTCGGCCCGGAATCGTTTGCGACGAACAAATCCAGTCGGCCGTCGTCGTCCATGTCGAACCAGGCGACGCCGAAGCCATAGAGTCCCTGCCGATCGGCAACGCCCGCCTCGATACTCACATCGGTGAACGTGCCGTCGCGGTTGTTGCGGTAGAGATGATCCGGCGCCCCCTTCAGTCCGCGCGGACCGCACATCACCCGTTCGCTGCGATACGTGCATCGCGCGGCGCCGGGTGAATAGGAAGCCCCCATGCGCGATGCGGCGTCCGGCGATGTGCGCGCCGCATCGGATGCCGCGCCGGTCTCAGGGGCGGCAGCAGGATTTGCCGGCGGTGGCAGGTGACCGAGATCGAGGTTGACATAGCCGGCGACGAACAGGTCCAGCCATCCATCGCCATCGTAGTCGCCGAACGCACAGCCCGTCGACCAGCCCTCGTCCGTGACATGCGCGGCTTCGGCGATGTCGGTGAACGCACGGCCTCGATCGTTGCGGTACAGGCGGTTCTTCCCGAAATTCGTGACGTAAAGATCCTCGAAACCGTCGTTGTCGAAATCTCCGGCGCAGACTCCCTGTCCCCACCGCCCGTTCGCCACGCCTCGTTCGCCCGTGACATCAGTGAACGTGCCGTTGCCATTGTTCCTGAAGAGCGCCGCTGACGGCGATGGTTCACCGCGTTGCACGCGATCGAGCGTCGATCCGTTGACGAGGTAAATGTCAACGAGTCCGTCGTTATCGAAATCCCAGAACGCGACTCCGGAGCCGGTCGCTTCGATGATGTAGTTCTTATCAGGCGTCCCCGACACGTGCTTGAAGCTCGAGAGGCCAGCCGCGTTCGTCACGTCGCGATACGTCACCCCGGGGGCGGCGTGTGGTGAAGATGGCGGGAGACGCTTCGTCGGCGGCACGTCTTGCACTGCCGCGATTGCCGTGCTGGCCACCACGCAGGCAAACAGGACGCGACGGGTCATTGCGGATTTTTGGGCGGAGCCGGCGCTCGGCGCGGTGGCGGATGTTGGCCGGGCGCCTTCATTTCCCCTTCGCGTTCCTCTCGGGCCAGCGCGTCGGCACGCGCAAATGCCTGCTGCGCCCGCGCCGGGAGGCCCATCGCCTGGTACGCGCGTCCGAGAATGTAGAAGGCCTGTCGCATTCGGGGCTGAAGCCGTACGGCCTCTTCGAGAGCGCGCGCGGCCGCTGCGGCATCGCCCAGCCGCAGGAGCGAGCTCCCGAGCTCGAAATACGCGGGTGCCGACTGTGAATCCCGCTTCAGTGCCACCCGGAACTGTTCGACCGCGTGTGCATGATCGAACTGTCTCGCGAAGCAGACGCCGAGACCGTACGCTCCGTCATACGTCGGCTTCACGAGCTCTGCGCGGCGGTAGAGCGCCGACGCCTCGTCGCAGTTCGATTCTTCACGTCGGAGGAGCGCAAAATCGAGCAGCGCGTCCAGCAGGTTGGGATTCTCCTGCAGCGCACGCTCGTATTCCGCGGCCGCTTCGACCGGCTTGTCCTGCAGTTTCAACGATTGTGCGAGGAGCTGATGCACGCGCGCGCCGTCGGGCGCCAGCGTGCCTAACCGGTCGAACGCGCGCATTGCGAGTTGACTCGAGACGATGCCGAGGAAGTACAACACGTCCTGGTTCGTGGCGTCCGCCGCAAGTGCCTTGCGAAGAAGATCGTAGGCCGCGTGGTAATCGTCGCGGGCAATCTGGGCGCGCGCCGCCAGGACGAGGCCGTTCACATCGGTCGAGTGCTCCTTCAGATAGTCACTCGAGAGCCGCAGCGCCCGATCGGGATCGCCCGAGTACAGCGCTTTGTAGGCGTCGGTCAGCCGCGTGTCGGCGGCGCCGAACGTCAGAAGCACCGCGACAGCGAGGCTGCGCAACGCGACACAGGAGCCAGGCCACATGGTTATTGCACCACCTGGACAATCCGCAGGAACTCCTGCGCGGCGGCCGATCGCTTCTCCTGCAGCGAAGCCAGTCGCGCCGCCTGCTCGTCTCGGCGTGGATCCCTGGTTCGCGCGTAGAGCGCCGCAAGGTTGACCGTTGCGCCGTAGTTCTGCGGGTCCCTGGCGAGCGCTTTCGCCAGGGATTGCTCCGCGCCCGCGTAGTCGCCGCTCCTCGTCTGGAGGTAGCCGAGCTCCGACCACGCATCGGCATAGTCGGGATCCGCCGTCAACGCCTGATCGATCTCCGCGCGCGCCTTGTCGACGTCGTTCGCCTGCCGGGCGATTCTCGCGAGAAAGTAGTGCGCGCCCGCAGCGGTTTCGCGGAACCGCGTCGCGCGATCGAGATCAGCCCGTGCCGCGTCGAACTCATTGCTGTAGAAGCGGGCCGCGCCGAGCGCAAAGCGGCCTCGCGGGTCGTCGGGCCTGAGACGAACGTACGCCTCGAAGTACGGCAGGGCCTCGGAGGGTTCGTGACGATGGATGGCGACGGCCCCCATGGCGTAATTGACGTACGGATTGGCAGGAGCGAGTGCAACTGCCTGCTTCAACGCCTCGTACGCTTCGCTCCCGAGGTTGAGCTCGATGCAGGTGATGCCGAAGAAGAAATGAACTTCCGCGTCGCGTGGGTCCAGGTCGCGGGCGTGTGCGAGGTAGCCGAGCGCGCCCTGAAAGTCCTTCTGCTTGTACGCGACCCGCGCAAGATCGAGCAGCACGGGCGGCGTCGCAATGCCTGCTGCCTTCATCGCACGTTCGAGCGTGTCCCTCGCGCGATCGAACCGCCCGCCTTGCATCTCGAGCACCCCAAGCTGTCGCAGCGATTCGGCCGACGCCCGCCCGCGCGCGTCGAGGCCGCTCAGCAGCCTTTCGACGAGGTGGTGATCGTTGGTCCGGCCGACGACCGCGTGCACGTCCTCGTCCGTCAAGTCGGGATGCGCGAGAAGGCGCGCCGTCACGTCCTCCATTCCGGCGCGATCGCCGATACCGGCCAGATCGACCGCGAGCAGCGCGAGGATCTGAGGCCGCGATCGCGACGGCTCCGGCAGTCGATCGATGTAGCCCCGCGACGCCTGCCAGTCGCTCGTGCACGCGGCAACGTAGGCCGCCTGGTACAGCGCTTCGGCGTTCGCAGGATCGAATTGAAGCACATGACGATACACCGCCGTCGCCTTGGCCAGCGCGCCGGCGTCGTCCCCCGTATGTTCCTGATAGAGACGTCCGAGGTTCAGGTACGCGGACGCGTCACGCGGCGCCGCCTGTGTCGCGGCTTTGAAATGACCCTCGGCCGAGCGATAGGTCCCCTGCTGCGCGTCGATGGCTCCCGCAACGTTGTGCAGCGCGGCGTCCGACGGATAGCGCGCGAGCGCCTGCTCCACGCGAACCTTCGCGGCCGACAGTTCCCCCGCGTCCAGCATCGCGCTGAGCTCCTCGACGAGTGCCGCGGGCGCGCGGCTCACGCGGACGTTCCCCTGCGCCTGCCCGAAGAGCACGGCAACGATCAACATTGACGCCTGAGCGGACACGCCAGTCACTTCTGCCGCGGCTCGCGCGCGTCGCGAAGGCGCAAAAACGTCGCGAGCGCTTCATCTGCCTGCGTCGCCTGACCGAGGCTTCGGTAGATGCGCGCGAGGATGTAATGAGGTTCCGGATACGCGGGATCGAGCGACGCCGCACGCTTCAGTGACTCAATCGCCCGGTCGGTCTGCCCTTGCTGTTCAAGCAGCTTCCCGAGCTGGTAGTGCGCGTTTGCGAAGCTGCTGTCGTACGTGAGCGCTTCGCGGAACAGCGCGCCTGCTTCCTCCAGCCCCCCGCGCTGGGCCAGCAGGATGCCAAGATTCATCGGGGGCCATGGCGACTTCGTCTGAGCCTCGCGGTTCAGCCGAATCGCCTCTCGGTACTGCGCGGCCGCGTGCTCGGCGTCATTCAGCGCTTCATAACAGAGACCGAGATTGTCGTGCGCCCGCAGGAACGCCGGGTCGCGGGCGAGTGCCTCGTTGAAGCGCGCGATCGCGGCGGCGTATTGCCCCGCGTCGTACTCGAGCCGCCCGAGCCAGTAGCGGTACTCCGCGGCGTTCGGATCCAGCTGCACGAGCGTGTCCAGTTCCGCACGCGCCCAGTCGGCGCGCCCCATCCGCACGTACGCCAGCGCGAGCGTGAAGCGCAGGTCGCGATCGAGCGGCGCGATCGCATCCGCCTTCTTGAGTGCGACGGCCGTGTTGAGCGGCTTGCCGTCCAGCACGAACACGCGCGCGATGAGCACGAGGAGCTCGCGCGACTGCCCGGACGGCTGGCGCTCGATTTCCGCCGCGAGCAGCCGTTCCGCACGGTCCCAGTCTTTGACGCGAATGGCCGCGTCGATTTCCGGCCGATTGGAAGATGCCAGGGCCGAGGGGGCCGACGGCAGAATCGGTTCAGCCATGCGCACTGGTTCATGAAGGTGCGCGCCATCAATCCGGTCCTTGAGCTGCAGCGCCTCCCTGCTGAACGGGACGAGGGCCAGCTCGCGGGCGACTTCACGCGACGCCTCGTCGAGACGTCCGGCTTCGAAGTGAATCCGGGCGAGCATCAGATGAACATCGGGGAGCGCCGGATCCCGGTCCGCGGCATGCTGCAGCGCTTCGACTGCCCGGTCCGTCTGACCCTGGCGCAGGTACTCGCGCCCGAGTGCCTCGCTCACACGGCCGGAGTCTGGCGCGACTGTCGAGAGGCGCTCCTGGCTCCATGCCGCAACATTCAGGTAGGCCGAGCCGAGGCGATAGACGTATTCCGGGTCGTCCGGCGCAAGCTGCACGACACGACTGTAAGCATCGGCCATGCACGTGCGGTCACTCAGGCGTTGGCACACCTCGGCGAGCTGCAGGGGCGCGGCAAGCTCGCGCGGCATCAGGCGGACTGCGGTCTCGAGCTCGCTGCGCGCCTCGCGAACGCGCCCGAGCGCCAGCAGCGTCGTGCCAGCGAGCAGGCGCGCCGGACCGAACGACGCGTCCACCTTCGAGGCCGCACGGAATTCGGTGAGCGCGTCAGCGTCGCGGCCGCGCTCGCGCAACACCAGCCCGAGATTGTGGTGAACGAAGGCGCGATCGCCGCCGGAGCCGAGGACGGCTCGGAATGCCGCCTCCGCCGTCTCGAGGTGGCCGGCCTTGAGGTCGGCAACGCCCTCGGAGAAACGTTCGGCGAGTGCCGGCGGCAGGTCCTGTGCGCCAGCGGTGAGTGTCGTCAGCAGGATGACGAGGCAGGTGACCGGGAAAAACCGCACGCCCATAGGATTGTCTCGTGGCCTCCAGTTTAGGCCGGAAGCCACGAGATCGGGAACTGCTAACACGTCGTGATCCACGTGATCCGCGGATCGCTGTGATCCGTGTGATCCGTGTGATCCGTGGTTAGAACTCGATGCGTGCGGCGATCTGGATGCTCCGCGGATCGCTCACGCCTCCTTTCCAGCTGCCGAACGTCGGACTGGCGAGGTCGAGATCGAAGGCGCCGTTGACGCCTTCGTTGATGTCGCCACTCGCGCCGAACACGTGCCAGTTCCACATGTTGAACATCTCGAGCCTCAGCTGCAGGTTCGTGTGCCCCGGTAAGCCGGTGTTCTTGATGAACGACATGTCCTGATTGCGATAGGCGAACCCGCGAACGCTTTCTTCGATCCGGTTGCCGCGTCCCACGTAGAAGTTGAACGCCGACACCGGCTCGAACGCATCCTTGTTGAACAGCGGGCCTGCGTTGGGATCGAAGCTTCCTTTGTCCTGCGCGAAGACCGCATCAGGATTGACAATCGCGGGAATGCATCCGGCGCGGAACTGGCCAGGCACGTTGCAGGCGGTTCCGTTCACGCGGAAGAAGTACGGCAGCGCCGACGAGTACCGGAAGATGGTGCTGACCTGCCATCCACCGAGCACCGCCTGTGTGATGCCGCCCTGATTCAGATACCTCTTTCCTTTGCCGACGGGCAGTTCGTAGACGAATGCCGCCGACAGCACGTGGGGAACGTCGTCTGTCGTGACGGCTTTGGTCCGGTCCTTTTCGAACGGAGAGATCACGCCGTGGGCGCCGCTCCACGTGGTGGCGTCGTTCTGCGTGTTGTCCGAGGCGTTCGAGACGGTCCTCGAGAGCGTGTAGGACACGAGCGCATAGAACCCCTCGGTGAACCGCTTCTCAAGTTTCGTCTGGAGCGCGTGGTACTGGGATTCGCCGCGGTTCTGGTTCAGCCCGGAGAGGTTGTCACAGTACTGCGGGAACGGCCGCAGCGCCTGCGCGACTGAGGGGGCGCAGCCCGTCATCTGCTCGACCCACCCTTCATATGGAAGCGCCACGCCGTCGAGGCTCGTCATCCCGGGCTGGAACTCGTCATACAGGGCGTTGCCCATCGACAGGAACTTCGGATCGATCGCGTTATCGGCGTCGATGCTCGACGGCAAGCGCCGTCCCGCCGTCCCGACGTACGCAACGCTCAGCGAGGTGTTCTTGAGCAGTTCGCGCTCGACCGTGATGTTCCACTGGTGCGAATACGACCGCTTGTTGGCATCGAGCGGCCGGTAGTTGATCCCCTGTCCGTTTTGAAAATCGGATCGGGTCTGCGGTGGCGCCTGGAAGTCCTGCGGGAATCCCTGAGACAGCAGGAATGCCGGCTGAATCCCGCCAAGCGTGCTCCCGAATGTCGGGTTCGCCGAGAACCCGTCCAGCGAGATGCCGCCGCCCCAGCCGGGATAGAACGACTGCGTGTAGAAGATCCCGTAGCCGCCTCGAACGACGGTCTTGTCGTTCAGCGCATAGACGGCCCCGAGTCGTGGCGCGAACCCGCCGTACCAGGGCTTTTCAGGATATCGGGCGCCATAGCTGGCGTCGCCGTATCCGGTTCCCGCGAACGCCAGCCGGCCCGGCCGCCCGCCGGCGCCCGGATTGGCACCCACCGGATCGAAGAACGACGAGTGATCGTACTTTTCGCTCGAGGGGGAGAAGTAATCCCACCGCAGGCCATAGTCCAACGTGAGCTTCTGGTTCGCACGCCACGTGTCTCCGCCATGGAACACCCAGGCGTGTTGTCTCGGATACCAGGAGTCGACAGACCGGAACGCGGAGGTGCCGTTGTCCACCGCGCCGAGCAGGAAGCTCGCGACGGGGCTGCCGCTATTGATGCCGTTCAGACCGGTCGCGCCGCGGCCGAAAGCGAAATTTCCCGACTGACCGCTGTTCTGATGGAGGTTTCCCATGATCTTGCGGTACTCCATGCCGAACTTGAACGTGTGCGCGCTGCGCGTCCAGGTCACCAGGTCGTTGATGATGAACGTCGGACGCGTTGTGATGTTTCCCACGTTGACGCCGGCATTGTTCCCGAGCTGCGCGAATCCATCGCTGAACTGGAACTGCGGCGGAACGTTATGGCCGGCAACGCCCGGGATCTGCGCGAAATCATTCACGAACGACGCGTTGACCGAGCCGTACCCCTCGTTCCGGTTCAAGTACCCCATAGACATGTGGTTGAGGAGGTTCGACGAAAAGGTCCGATCGTAGTTGAACCGGTTGACCCACGAGTTCTGGGGATCCGAGAAGGTCTCGTTGGCAACCGGCTGCGGGAGCGACGAGACGAATTTCGCGGGCGCCTGCTGATGCCAGATGCTCAGGAACGCATGGTCCTTGGTGCCGAACTGGAGATCGTAGCGCCCCATGTAGTAATCGGAGTTGCCGAGAATCGTGTCGGGAATCGCCGGCGCGAGGAAGTTGTTGAGCGGTCCCGCGCCCGTCGGCTGGGGTAACGCGGCAAGCCATGCCTTCACGCTCGGGTCGATGCGCGACTGGCAGATCACGTTTGGCGTATTGCCGTCGCAGCCCATGAACTGGTCCTTGGTGAACCCGCCCTGGCCATCGGGCCGGATCGTCGCCGGGTCGTAAATGGGAATCAGGTTGCCGGACGAATCGCGCCAGTCCCTGAAATCGCCGGCCCGCTCCGCGAGCGACGCGATGGACAGCGTCGGCTGGTTCGAGCCGCCGACCTGGCGGTACCCCTCGTAGTTGAAATAGAAATAACTTTTCATCTTATCGGACCAGAGCAGCGGCACCTTCACGGGACCGCCAACGTTCGCCCCGTAATTGTTCCTGTTGAACGGAGCCTTGTCCGCGGCGCCCCACTGCCGTGCGCTGAGCGAATTGTCGCGGTGGAAATCGAACACGGCGCCATGGAAGTTGCTGCCGCCGGATTTCGTCACCGCCATGATCTGGCCGGAGAGCGACGAACCATACTCAGGAGCGTAGTTCGACGTCAGGACCTTGACTTCGCTGACCATGTCGGGCGACATCGGAAAGTCCTGGAAGATCGATACCATGCCGCCCTGGCTCATGAAGCCCTGCTGCATGCTGACGCCGTCGACCGTGGCTTCGTCGCCGGACTGGAGACCTCCGTTGATCCGCGCGTCGAACGCGTTCGCGCGTCCACCGGTGCTGACGCCGGGCATCAGGATCGCAAAGCTGGCGGCCGCGCGCGGCCCGCTGTTCATGAGCAGCGGCAGCTCCTGGAGCGTCTCCGGCGAGATGCCGTGCTCCTGCGTGCCGGTCGTGTTCAGCATCGAGGAACCACCCACGACCTCGACGCGCTCGGTCTGCGCCCCCACCGGCAACTCGACTTCGACGCGCTGGACGGAACTGAGCGTCACGTCGATGTTGGACAGCACCACCTGTCGGAAGCCTTGCTTCGTCGCGGTCACCTCGTATTTCGATGGTGCGAGGTTGCGAAACGAGTATTCGCCGTCGGCGCCGGAGACGGTCGCCGCGACCGTCTGATCCGTCGCCACGTTGCGCAGCGTCAACGCCGCGTCCGGCACGATCGCGTGGGAGCTGTCGCGGACCACGCCCGTAATCGCGCCGTTGAAACTCTGCGCCAGCAGGATCGCGGGAACAAAGAGGATTACGGCCGAAGCCACCCAGGGTATTCGACGAAAGGACATGTGCAGCCTCCTCGAGGATCCAGACCCAGGACCGCTGTCTGACCTGAAAGGTGCGATAGGACTCGGCAGACTGATATCTCAGTTGCCGGTGCGGGTTGTACCATAATGCATTCACACTACGCAACGGCATTCCCGCCGGAGGCGCCCGGTGCGCGCCAGCCCCCTGCGACCGCTCATGATCGAGGCGGCTGAGCTTGGCGTGCGGCGGTGTCGGCGTGAAATCCGCCTCCGTCCCGTCAACCATTTGCCTCCCCGATCCCGTCCAACCCTGTGATATATAGGTCCCCTTCATATAGGGAGCCAGCATGTCTCACCGTCGCGCGACCGAAGATGCCAAGAAAGGCAGCGCCGAACTGATCATTCTCGCGATCGTCGAACGCGAGGCCCATCACGGGTACGAAATCGCGAAGGTGATCGAGGAGCGCTCGAACGGCGGGCTGACGTTCACGCTCGCGACGCTGTACGCCACCTTGTACCGCCTCGAGGACCGCGGCTGGATCAAGGGACGCTGGGTCGAGAAGGCGGGCGCCCGCCGGCGGTGTTACTACCGGATCACGGATGCGGGGCGGAGCGTCCTGGCCGAGCAGCGCGCCGACTGGAGCCGTTTCGTCGCCGCGTTGTCGCAGGTCGCCGGGGTCAAGTACGCGTGACGTACATGGCTCACGGCTCACGGCCCGAGCGACCTGAAGCCATGAGCCCCCTAAGCCATAAGTCCTGAGCCTTGAGCCCTTGAAGCCGGGAGACCACATGAACACTCCGCGTCACGATTGGAAGGCCCTCGTCGTTCGGCGCGCGCACGCGACCGGCGCAGACGGCCTGGCTCGTCACACGATCGATGAACTTGCGGCGCACCTGGAGGACCTCTACCTCGAGGCGCGCGCGTCGGGCCGCTCCGAACGTGACGCGTACGCCATGGCGGAACGCGCGCTCCTGGAGTCGGCGCTCGCGACCGTTCCGCGGTCCCAGACGCGTGCGCCGGAGTCGCGCCCGGATCTGGGCGAGCCTCCATCGCGCGGGCTGACCGGCGTCGGCGCCGACGTGCGATTCGCCTTGCGCCAGCTGCGGCGCGCGCCGGCGTTCGCCGCGGTCGCGATCGCGACGCTTGGCCTCGGCGCCGGTGCGGCCACGGCGATCTTCAGCGTCATCGACACCGTGCTGCTGCGCCCGCTGCCCTTCCGCGAGCCGCACCAACTGGTCGCGATCTGGGAGGGTAACGCCGTCAAGGCGCTGCCCAAAGAGCGGCTCTCTCCTGTCAACTTCATGGACTACCGCGGCGTTCAGTCGTCGTTCACGGATGCCGCGGCCTGGTGGCGCCCGGAGGTGAATCTCACACGGCCCGACAGTGAACCCGTGCGGGTCAGCGCCATCGAGGTGAGCGGAAACCTGTTCGATCTCCTCGGCGTGTCTCCGCAGCTGGGACCTGGCTTTCCACAACATGGTCCGTTCTATTCGCGCGATCCACTCGCGGTGATCAGCAATCGTCTCTGGCATCAACGCTACGCTGCCGATCCCGGGATCGTGGGCCGCCGCCTCGATTCGAAGGACGGCAACTACATCATCGTCGGCGTCATGCCGGCGGGGTTCGACTTCCCGGCCGACGTGGATCTCTGGCTGCGACTCACGTGGGATCTCACGCAGCACAGCCGCGGCGCGCATTTCATGGAAGCTGTCGGACGGCTGAAACCCGGCGTGACCGCGGAGCAGGCCTCGCGTGAGCTCGCCAGCGTGTCAGCACGGCTTGCAGCCGCCAATGCTGCGACGAACCGCGACTGGATGGCGCGCGCGGTGCCACTCCTCGACGACATGCTCGGCTACTACCGTCCTGCGCTCTTCGTGCTGCTCGGCGCGGTCGGTCTGCTGCTCGTCACCGCATGTCTCAATGTTGCAAGCCTGTTGCTCGCGCGCGCAACCGTGCGGGCGCGCGAGATGGCTGTCCGCGCGGCGCTTGGCGCTTCCAGGATTCGTCTCGTGCGACAGGTCCTCATCGAAAGCCTGGTGCTCGCCGCGGCGGGAACGGTTGCCGGGGGGCTGAGCGCCCTGGGGTTACTGAGGATCGCGATTGCCGCGCTCCCCGCCTCCATTCCGCGGCTTGCGGCAACGACAACCGATGTGCGGCTGCTCGCCTTTGCGCTGGCGGTCGTCGCCGCCACGGCGATCCTGTTCGGTGTGGTTCCCGCGCTCGTGCTGTCGCGCACGCAGGCCTCCGAGGCATTGAAGGACGGCACGCGCACGGCCACGAGCGCGCGCGGCCGCCGCTGGAATCGCGTGCTCGTTGTCGTGGAAGTGGCGCTCGCCTGCACGGTGCTGGTGGCATCCGCGCTGCTCGTGCGCAGCGTCAGCCGCATGATCCATGCGCCGACCGGCGTGTCGTCCCACGGGGTCGTCACCGGAACGCTGCAGTTGTCGAGCAGCGGCTACCCGACGTGGCCGAACGTGGATCAGTTCTATGCGTCGTTCCTCGACGCCGTGAGACGGCAACCGGGAGTCGAGTCGGCGGGCGCCGCCACGGCACTCCCGCTCGAGGCCGGCTGGCGACTGCCGTTCGACGTGGACGGCCGGCCGGCAGCACGCGAGGACGAACGGCCCATCGCGCAGCACGTCGCGATCACGAGCGGGTATTTCGAAGCGCTTCGCGCGCAGCTGGTCGCCGGCCGCTGGCTCACCGATCGCGACACTGCATCGGCTGAACCGGTGATCGTTGTCAACCAGACGTTTGCCCGTCGAGCGTTCCCGGGCGAGGAGGCGGTCGGCAAGCGCATCGTGTCAACCGCCCGATACATCGGTCCGCTCGGCCGGAATCTCCTGGAAGCCGGCCCTTTCCGCATCGTCGGTGTGGTCGCCGACATCCACCAGGCGCCTCTCGATCAGCCTGACGAGCCGGTCATCTACCACAGCGCCCGGCAGTTTCCATTCCGCGCGATGACACTCGTCGCGCGTGGCGGCGACGAGGCCTCGGTGATTGCCGCCCTGCGGTCCGGGTTGAGAGCGCTCGATCCCTCACTGCCGCTCAGCAACGTCCGCACCATGGACGACCGCCTTCTCGCGCGTACCGCGGCGCCGCGCCTGCTGATGTTCGTGCTCGTCGCGTTTGCGATTCTGACCGTTACGCTGGCGGTCATCGGTGTGTATGGCCTGCTTGCGTGCCTCGTGAACGAGCGGCGTCGCGAGCTGGCGATTCGACTGGCGCTCGGCGCGCAACCGGTGGCGCTTGCCAGGCTCGTCACCACCCAGGGGCTCGCGCTCACGATGGGAGGGGTGCTGCTCGGTCTTGTCCTCGCGCAACTTGCCGGCGGCATGCTGCGCGGCGTGCTGTTCGAGACGCGCCCGAGCGATGTCGTGGCGATGGGAACGGCGAGCGGACTGCTGCTCGCGGCCGCCGCCGTTGCGTGTCTTGCGCCCGCGCGCCGCGCCGCACGCGTCGCGCCGAGCGAAGGACTCAAGGACCACGGATAGACACGCACGAACACGGAGTGTTTGCGTCTGTGATGGGTTCAGGGCAGCTCGCGGTTGCGCCACGCGAAGGCGCCGCTGAACCCGAGTGCGGTGCCGAGCAGTCCCATGAACACGTCGGTGGCCGACGGATACCGATCGACGCTGAAGAGTTGCGTGGACTCGGCGACAACTGAGATGACCAGAGCCAGCGCAAGCGCGCCGATCAGCGCTCTCCTCCCCGTCCGACCGGAGGCGTACGACCAGCCGAATGGCACGAAGAGCAGTACGTTCTGAAGCAGGTCTTTGGGCTTGTCCGCGGGATCGGCAAACGGCACCCAGTCGACGCGCGACCACTGCGGCCGCCGGACGAATCCGAACCAGGGTCCGCTGATAATCAGCACGACAAGGACCCACCACTTCCACAATTTCATATGAAATCAGTTGTACTTTCGATGGCGTTCTGGTACGTTCACCAGGTTCGATGATGAACCGCCCCGATTCGCGTACTGGCCGCCTGCTGCTCGCCTTCGCGGCGGCGGTCCTGCTCGCCGATGCGCTGGCGGGCGACCGCGGGCTGACCGCGACACTGCGCGCGCGGAGCGAGCGTGTGGCCCTCACCGCGGAGATCGAATCGCTGCGCGCCGAGAACGCGAACCTTCGCGCCCGGGCGCACGCCCTGAAGAACGACCGAGCGGCAATCGAGGCGGTTGCGCGACAGGAGCTGGGCCTGCTCAGGCGCGACGAGAAGGTAATCGTGTTCGCGCGGTAATCACACCTCGACTTCGTCCTCGTCGACGTAGCACCACGACCAGTCCTCTCCCTTCTCGAACGAGGTGATGATGGGGTGCCGCGTCGCATGAAAATGCTTCGTCGCGTGCCTGTTCGGCGACGAATCGCAGCAGCCAACGTGCCCGCAGCTGCGACAGAGCCGCAGATGCACCCACCGGCTGCCGGTCTTGAGACACTCTTCGCATCCATTCGGCGTGCGCGGCTTCACGTCGCGGACGTCGGTCACGTGCTCACAACGCATCGAACACTCCACGGGCAGTCTATCAGCCGGCGGCGATCCGGCGTACGACCGGAGCGGCGCCAGCCTGCCATCGGAATTCGTAGTGGCCGCCGGTCCGCGCGCCGGAAACGAGCGGCGGACGGAAGCAGGCGATGCACTCGCCGGCTGGCGAACGCACGCACGGGTAGACCAGCCCGTTCGATCCGGTGCCGAGGAGCCGCGCCGCGAGCGCCTGGGAGGCAGCATAGGAATCGGGATCGAGGAAGCGCGCGAACGCCGGATCACCCCCGCGCAGGTCGTGGAACCGGTTCCGGAAATCCGCGCGATAGAGACGCATCTCCATGCGCGCGTCGGTGACGCCAACTTCCTGCAGCTCGCGGCCGCGGTGATAAAGGGATTCGGCGACTGCCGTGTCCAGGGTGCGCCCTGCGTACCATGCGCCACGCTGCGGACTCGAGAAGCGGCTGCCGCGGGGATTGGGGTGACAGAAGGCGGCCATGACGACCGACGCCATCGGCTTTCCCGCCACCCATTCCTCCGGAGGTACCGCGTGAATCAAGCCAAGCTCCGTGTTCACCCGGTCGTTCGTCCAGGCCTCGAGCTCGATGACCGCCTCGAGGTCCTCGTCGGATGCCACCGTGTCGAACAAGCCGGTTGACGGATAGCGGCTCGGTACCAGGCGCGCAGTGTCGCGCCAGTTGATGCGCGTCAAGGGCGGCACGAGGGTCATTCGTTCAGCTCAGTCCGCCCCGGCGCGCGTCGAGCAACCGGCGGACCTGCAGCAGACCGTCGATGCCCCCTTCGACCATCAGCGTCAATGCGGGACGGCCACCGAAGACTGGATTCGTGTTGGGAAGCCTGACCCAGCCATCCGCAAGCGTGGAGTCCGGATAGAGCACCTGCAGGGCCTTGTAGATACCGAGCACGAGCGAGATACGCGTCAGCGTATCGAACGCCAGCGTCCCGTAGTCTCCGCCTTTGTACTTATGAAACGTCGATGCCGCCGGCCAGCCAAGCAGCGCGCGCTGATCCGCGACGCTGAGGCGCCACGCCTCCGCGATATTGAAGAAGGTGCGCAGCGCGGGTCCGGACATCCGCCGCCGGACGCTCGGGTCGGGCCGCTGGTCCACGGGAATAGAAGCCGCCGCATCACGCCGCAGGCGGGACGTCCGTGTGTCCATATGTGGAGATGATAGTCCATATCTGGAGATATGGCAAACGGCTCCCGTTCGCCGCCTCCCAGCCCGATCCGCCAGACCAATGAGGTCGGCCTTCGCTCGCTTCGCGTGATGCTGCGCGACAACCTTCGCTCGCCTTCGGCGGGGAAAGGCTGGCATAGTGTTGGCTGGAGGAACCGCCATGCCTGCGCGCATGCTGATCGTCGTTGCCGCCACTGCCGTGCTGGTGGGAGGCGCGTTCGTCCTGCGGACGTCAGGGCCCGCCGAATCGGTTCAGGCAGTTTCATTGGGGCAGGCCCCGCCCCCGGAACGGCAACCCGCCTCCGTCTCCGTCGTGACCGAGGTTGTGACGGCGCAGACGATTGCCGCGTCGCACGCCGCTGGACGCGATTCCCGGGCACCGCTGCACGCGCGACCCGCGGCCGCGCCGAAGCGGTCGCTGCTTGCGAGGGTGTTCCTCGGCACGGGCGAGCCGCGGCCGCAGCCGTTTCCGAAACCCGGCCGCGCGATCAGCGCGCGACCGTAAGGTTATCGATCACCCGCGACACGCCCGATGTTTCACGAGCCAGCTGGACCGCGCGCTCGTGCTCTGCCTGCGACCGGACCGTGCCCTTCAGCGTGACGACGTGATTGGTCGTTGAGATGTCGATCGACCGGCCCTGCACGGAATCGTCGAGCGTCATCTTCGACTTGATCTTGGCGGTCAGGCTGCCATCGCTGAGAAGTTCGCCGGCGCGGTTTGCGGCGTCTGCCGCCGTTTCTCCGACCTTCGCGCCGACGTCGCGCGCGCGCGATGCGTCTACCTGCCCCGTCGTCCCCACGGCAGGAGCCGGCACGACGGCCCGGCCGTGTCCCCCGCTATACCACCCCAGGAAGTACGCCGCCACCGCGACCACAATCACGACGACCACGACGAGTCTCAGAAGTGCCCTGAACATGTCGTTCCTCCAGGTTCTGCTGAGCGAAGTGCAGCTTCCGTACCGGCTATCCACCACGGCCGTGGCCCGCCCGTGCGGCGCATTCATGCGAACATCGAATGGATGACCAGCCCGGATCCGATCGCTGAGTACTTACGCGCCACGAGCCGTGCGGAAGCCCGCGGCGTCGATACGGCGCCTGCCGCGCTCGCCACGGCCGACGCAGGCGGCCGCCCTGCGGTGCGAATCGTTCTGATCCGTCACGTGGACGACCGCGGGTTCGTGTTCCACACGAACTACAACAGCCGGAAGGCGATGGAGCTCTCGGCGAATCCGTACGCGGCGCTGTGCCTCCACTGGCCGTCCCTCGAGGAGCAGATCAGAATCGAGGGTCGTACTGAACGGATCGCGCGTGAAGAATCGGACGCGTACTTCGACGCGCCCCCGCGAGGAAGCCAAATCGGCGCATGGGCGTCGGACCAGAGCGCGGACCTGCCCTCGCGCGCGACACTCGAAGCGCGAACGCGTGAGATCGAAGAACGCTTCGGAGGACGCGCGGTGCCGCGTCCCCCGCATTGGGGCGGCTTCCGGGTGATTCCGGATCGAATGGAATTCTGGTACGGGCGGCTCGATCGCCTGCACGACCGAGTGTTGTATGTGAAGTCGGGCGGATCCTGGACGACGAGCCGATTGTATCCGTAACT
>Ga0136846_1238510_pt1 | contig 16417 bp, 14 predicted proteins | sample HopSoiMetagenom2_FD_96841 | JGI IMG/M metagenome (GOLD analysis project Ga0136846, IMG submission 96841) | Grasslands soil microbial communities from Hopland, California, USA - 2 Assembly 2016 (version 4) | ecosystem: Environmental > Terrestrial > Soil > Grasslands | place: USA: Hopland... | reverse complement strand
TTTTCCGTTTTGGGGGCGCAGGGCGGGATGCGATGCAAGGCGCTACTAGCGCCGTGTGGCGAGCCACACAAGCGAGGAGCAACGCCGCAGCGCGCCCGCCCTGCACCCCCAAAACGGGAAATTGTTTTGGGCCATGTCCTTACCGCCCATTGACAAGTTGCGAACGCCAATCGCCAAGCTTTTCTGCGCGATTGAATCCAACGTCGTCTTGCTGCCAAAGGCCAAGAGGCCGTCAGGATGCTCCTGGCGGCCTCTTGGCGCGAGAAAGGGTGGACCGCACTTACTCGATGGCCTTGACCATGTCCTCGACCACCTTCTTCGCGTCACCGAACACCATCATGGTCTTGTCCATGTAGAAGAGTTCATTGTCGAGGCCGGCATAGCCTGCCGCCATCGAGCGCTTGTTGACGATGATCGTCTTGGCCTTGTAGGCCTCGAGGATGGGCATGCCGTAGATGGGCGTGCCCTTGGTCAGCGCTGCAGGATTCACGACGTCGTTGGCGCCCAGAATGATCGCCACGTCGGCCTGGCCAAATTCGCCGTTGATGTCTTCCATCTCGAAGACCTGGTCGTAGGGCACCTCGGCTTCGGCCAGCAGCACGTTCATGTGACCGGGCATGCGTCCGGCCACCGGGTGAATCGCGTACTTGACGATGACGCCCTTGTGGGTGAGCTTTTGCGCGAGTTCGTTGACCGCGTGCTGGGCACGCGCCACAGCCAGGCCGTAGCCCGGCACGATGATCACCGTCTCCGCATTGCCGAGAATGTAGGCCGCGTCATCGGCGCTGCCGCTCTTGACGGGGCGCTGCTCAGTGGCGGCCGCCGGGCCCGAGGCCTCGCCGCCGAAGCCACCGAGGATCACGTTGAAAAACGAGCGGTTCATCGCCTTGCACATGATGTAGCTCAGGATCGCACCCGACGACCCCACCAACGAGCCCGCGATGATGAGCATCGAGTTGTCCAGCGAGAAGCCAATGCCCGCCGCCGCCCAGCCCGAGTAGCTGTTGAGCATGGACACGACCACCGGCATGTCGGCGCCGCCGATAGGAATGATGATGAGCACGCCCATCACGAAGGACAAGGCCAGCATCGCAAAGAACGCGGGCCAGCTTTCAGTGGCAACGAAGGCGAGGCCCAGGCCGATGGTGGCCAGGCCCAGCACCAGGTTGAGGATGTGCTGGCCCGGGAACTGCACCGGTGCACCCTTGAAGAGGCGAAACTTGTAGGTGCCGCTCAGCTTGCCGAAAGCGATGACCGAGCCGCTGAAGGTGATGGCGCCGATGGCCGCGCCCAGGAACAGCTCGAGCCGGTTTCCGGTGGGAATCGGGTCGCCCTTGGCGATGCCGTGCAGCAGCGCATACGGCTCGGCCACGGCGGCCACCGCGATGAACACCGCGGCAAGACCGATCATGCTGTGGAAGAAGGCCACCAGCTCGGGCATCTTGGTCATCTCGACCGTCCTGGCGCGATGGGCACCATAGGCACCACCCGCGACGAGGCCGAGAAGGACCCAGGCGAGGCCACTGACGTTGCCGCTGGCGAGCTTCACGATCAGCGCTGCAGTGGTCAGCATGGCGATGGCCATGCCGACCATGCCGAAGAGGTTGCCGCGGATGGAGGTGGTCGGGTGCGACAGGCCCTTCAAGGCCTGGATGAAGCACACGCTCGCGATGAGGTACAGCAGCGTGACGAGGTTCATGCTCATTGCGTGGCCCCTTCATCGCCGCGTGAAACGTGAAAGGTAAATCGTGAAATGTCGGCAGTGTTCATGGTCGTCTCACCCTTCACTTTTCACTGTCACAGAAGAAGCTGCCTTGGGCGGCTTCTTCCTGAACATCTCGAGCATGCGGCGTGTGACGAGGAAGCCGCCGAAGATGTTGACCGCGGCCAGCGCCACGGCAAGCACGCCCATGGCCTTGCCCAGCGGTGTGTCGGTGCTTGCCGCGGCCAGCATGGCACCCACGATGACGATGGCCGAGATTGCGTTGGTCACCGCCATCAGCGGCGTGTGCAATGCGGGCGTGACAGTCCACACGACGTGGTAGCCCACGTAGATGGCGAGCACGAAGATGATCAGATTGGTAATGGTCGGACTGACGAGATTTTCCATCGTCGTTCTCCTGGAGTTTTCGAATTTCTTTGATTGCGTTGCGCTCATCGAGCAGCACAACCTTGGGCTTGTAGCTCTTGGCTTCTTCCTCGTTCATCGGTGCTCATTTCCGCCGATGATGATGTGCTCATTTCCGCTTGACCTCGCCGTCCTGAGTCATCAGGCAAGCCACCACGATGTCGTCATCCATGGGCACGTGGAACGTACCTTCCTTGGTGATGACCAGCTTCAGGAACTCGAGCACGTTGCGTGCGTAGAGCGCCGACGCGTCCGCCGCCACCAGGGCTGGCAGATTCGTCTCGCCGATCAGCGTCACGCCGTGCTTGACCACCGTGCGGCCGGCTTCGGTCAGCGGGCAATTGCCGCCCTGGATGGCCGCGAGATCAACGATCACCGAGCCGGGCTTCATGGCCTTGACCATCTCCTCGGTCACAAGCACCGGCGCCGGGCGGCCGGGAATCAACGCGGTGGTGATGACGATGTCGGCCGCGGCCACGCGCTTGGCCACCTCGACCTTTTGTCGATCCAGCCAGCTTTGCGGCATGGGCCTGGCGTAGCCACCCACACCTTCGGCCGCTTCCTTTTCTTCGGGCGTGTCGTAGGGCACGTCGATGAACTTCGCGCCCAGCGACTCGACCTGCTCCTTCACGCTCGGGCGCACGTCGCTCGCCTCGATGACGGCACCCAGGCGCTTGGCTGTGGCAATCGCCTGCAAGCCGGCCACGCCGACCCCCAGAATCACGATGCGCGCCGCCTTGACGGTCCACGCCGCGGTCATCAGCATCGGGAGGAAGCGCTGGTACTTGTTGGCGGCCAACATCACCGCCTTGTAGCCCGCGATGTTGGCCTGCGAGCTCAGCACGTCCATGCTCTGGGCGCGGGTGGTGCGCGGCGCGGCCTCGAGCGCGAAGCTCACCATGCCAGCGCCGGCCAAGCGGTGCAGACCGTCGCGGTCAAATGGGTTGAGCATGCCCACCACGGCTGCGCCGGTCTTCATCATCTGCAACTCGCTGTGCAGCGGCGAGCGCACCTTGAGCACCAGGTCACAGCCGAAGGCCCCGGCCGCGTCGGTGATCTCGGCACCCACCGCCGTGTAGGCTTCGTCGGTGACTCTTGCCAGAACGCCGGCGCCCGACTGGATACGCAAGGTATGACCTTGCGCCTTGAGTTTTTTTGCCGTCTCGGGAGTGACCGCAACACGCGTCTCCCCGGCCGCTGTTTCGAGCGGAACCCCTATCAACATGGAAAGCCTCCTGGCGCTTTGATTTGCTATTGAACCGCGTGGCGGCCACCGGGCCGACATTCTCTGGCGAGAGCCTGCCGGGCCCGAATGTCGCGCAGCTTACACAAACTGCACGACACTCCGTCTCGTCCAGTGGGGAAGCGGAGAACTCACTTTAGGTTCAATTTAGGATTCGCCCATGGTGCAACGATGGAAACCCAATGTCACGGTGGCGGCCGTTATCGAAAAGGACGGCCGCTTTCTGTTAATTGAAGAACACACGCCGGAGGGATTGCGGCTGAACAACCCCGCCGGGCATCTCGATGCGGGGGAGTCACCGGAGCAGGGAGCAGTGCGTGAGACCCTGGAGGAAACGACGCGGACTTTCGTGCCCGATAGGCTGGTTGGGGTGTACATGGCGAGGTTTCAGCGGCCCGCCCGAGGGGAGGACGTCACCTACCTGAGATTTGCCTTCGGTGGAAGTTGTGGAGAGCCGGACGCAACTCGAACGCTTGATCACGGCATCGAACGCACGCTTTGGATGACCTTGGATGAGATTCGCGCGAGCCAGGAGCGGTTGAGAAGCGCGCTGGTGTTGAAGTGCATCGAGGATTACGCGGCGGGGCGCAGCTTCCCGCTTGACACGGTGTATTGCCATCCATCGGTGATCTATCCGGAAGTCAAACTGGGTTGAACGATGTCCAGCTGCCAGTACCAGTGCAGGCATCTCAGCCTCTCAGCCGTGAAGCACCACAAGCAAGGCCGTGGCCGTTGTTCGTCCGAGATTGCGAATCGAATGCCGCTGATCCACCGCGTAGCGGGCTGTTTCGCCGGACTTGATCCGGCTGTTGTGCGCACCGGCAGTGACCTCGAGCGCACCGGAGAGCACGCTGAGATGCTCGCGCGAGCCAGGCTCGTGCGGTTCCGAGTCGAGTGCTCCGCCCGGCTGCATCGTCAGCTCATACCACTCGAACTGCCCCGCCAAATCGATGGGACCAAGAATGCGCAGCTCGCATTTTCCATCGGAGCTTCCCAGCGAGGGCGTGGCATGTGCTTGCACCATGACGATCGGCGGCGGTTCCGGCGGCCCATAGCCCAGCAGTTCGCCGACTGAGACGCCAAGCGCGTTCGCCAGCCGCCACACCAGCGCCACCGTCGGGTTGGCTTGATTGCGCTCGATCTGCGACAGCATCGATTTCGACACTCCCGCCTTGCGGGCCAGGTTATCGAGGGTGAGACCTTGAGCCTGGCGCATCGCAAGCAGCGTGTCGCCCACGCAGGGCGGCTCGTCCGGCATGGGCGCTGAAGCTGGAGAAGTGGTCATCGCGACAATTTTTCCTTGACCTCTGATGGCGAATCCGCAATACTGAATTTGTTGTTCGATATATTGAACACGAACCGCCATATCGAACTGAATCGATTATGCCGTACAAGCACGCAAGAGAACCATGACCACCTCATCCTCGTTCTACCAGCACCTTGCCCAGGACATCCAGGGCATCCACGATGCCGGGCTGTACAAAACCGAACGCATCATCACCACGCCGCAACACGCTGTCGTTCGCACGACAGAGGGGCGCGATGTCATCAACTTGTGCGCCAACAACTATCTCGGACTGTCGTCTCACCCTGCAGTCATCGAGGCAGCACACGAAGCATTGCGCACTCATGGTTACGGGCTGTCGTCGGTACGCTTCATTTGCGGCACGCAAGATCTGCACAAGACGCTCGAGGCTCGCATCGCCCGCTTTCTCGGCACCGAAGACAGCATCCTCTACGCTGCCGCGTTCGATGCCAACGGCGGATTGTTCGAGCCATTGCTGGGTGAAGAAGATGCCGTGATCAGTGACACCCTGAACCACGCGTCGATCATCGACGGTATCCGGCTTTGCAAGGCGAAGCGCTATCGCTACGAGCACAACAATCCAGATGACCTCGAGCGCTGCCTTTTGCAGGCAAAAGCCGATGGTGCACGCTTCAAGCTCGTGTTCACCGACGGCGCCTTCTCCATGGACGGCACGATCGCGCAGCTCGACCGCATTCGCGAGATATGCGAGCGGCATGGAGCGCTACTCGGCATCGATGAATGTCATGCGACCGGTTTCCTGGGCAAGACCGGCCGTGGCACACACGAGCATCGAGGTGTGTTCGGCCGTGTCGACATCATCACCGGCACGCTCGGCAAGGCTTTGGGCGGTGCATCCGGCGGCTTCACGGCGGGACGCAAAGAGGTGATCGATCTGTTGCGGCAACGGTCAAGGCCCTATCTGTTCTCGAATACGTTGGCACCGGTGATTGCCGGCGCGTCCATTGCGGTACTCGACCTGCTCGAAGCCTCGACCGCGCTGCGCGACAAGCTCGAAGACAACACGAAGTATTTCCGCAAAGCGATCACCGAAGCTGGCTTCGAGATCAAGCCCGGCGACCACCCCATCGTTCCCATCATGGTCCACGATGCCGTGAAGGCGCAGCGCCTGAGCAAGCGATTGATGGAACTGGGCATCTATGCAGTCGGCTTCTTCTTCCCTGTTGTGCCCAAGGGTCAAGCACGTATCCGGGTGCAGATGAGCGCGGTGCATGAACGAGAGCATTTGGAGCGCGCCGTTGCCGCGTTCTCGCAAGCAGGTCGCGAGCTGGAGCTGCTGAAATGAAAGCACCCAAGATACTCATCATTGGCGCCAACGGCCAGATCGGCACCGAACTGGCCGAAGCATTGGTTGCAAGGCATGGTCACAACGCCGTGGTGACCAGCGACCTCGCGCCAGTCGGTCGCGTGCCAGGCGTCACCCACGAGACGCTTGACGTCAGCGACGCCACGCAACTTGCCGCCGTGGTCGAGCGCAACAAGGTCACGCAGATCGTCCACTTGGCCGCAGCACTGTCCGCCAGTGGCGAGAAAAACCCTCAATGGGCCTGGAACCTCAACATGGTGAGCCTGCTCAATGTGCTGGAACTCGCCCGAACGAACAAGCAGCAGATCGATCGCGTGTTCTGGCCAAGTTCAATCGCGGCCTTCGGCCCGACCACGCAGGCAGACCACACCCCACAGTCCGCAGTCATGGACCCGGCCACGGTCTATGGCATTTCCAAGCTGGCTGGCGAACGCTGGTGCGCCTGGTACCACGCAAACCATGGAGTCGACGTGCGCAGCCTGCGCTATCCAGGCCTGATCAGCTGGAAGACGGCGCCCGGGGGCGGCACCACCGACTATGCGGTGGAGATCTTCCATGCGGCACTGAGGGATGGGCGCTACACCTGCTTCCTGGAAGAAGACCAGGAACTGCCGATGATGTACATGCCGGATGCCCTGCGAGCCACCATCGACCTGCTGGAGGTCGATGCGTCCTGCATCAGCGAACGAGGCTCCTACAACCTGGCTGGCGTGAGTTTCACGCCCAGACAGATCGCTGCCGCGATAGCCAGGCGGATTCCAGGTTTCACGCTCGATTGCAAGCCCGATTTCCGGCAGCAGATCGCGGCCAGTTGGCCGCGATCGATCGATGACAGTCTTGCCCGGAGGGACTGGGGATGGGAGCCTCAATTCAAGTTGCAAACCATGGTCGACGACATGCTGGAAAACCTGAGGCCGCAGAAATTGGCTGCTTGAAATTCAACGATGCGCAGGTGTTGGTCGTGATCGGTGTCGAGTCGACAGGTCAAAAATGCTTTCACCCCCTGCGAGTTCGGAATGGCAAGCGAGAATCGCGCTCGCTACGAACGACCTGCGCAGCCGCGCCACAGTGATGCCCAACACACGTGCAACCCCCAAGCCCTCATCGAAAGCCAAGGCCGGCAAGACCGCTGCGCCTGCCGAATCTCGCGTATCGCGAACGCGGCGCCCAAAGGACCTCGACGTAGCCAGCTGGCAGACCGCCTTGCGCCGGCAGTTTGGCCGCGAGCAATCCTTCGGCCTGGAGAACCTCGGCACCGATCCTGTGTTCTCGGATTTCCGTGTTCACAACCCCGCCAGCGGTACCCGTTATCGCGTGGCGATCCGGGGCAGCTCACTCGGACAGAATTTCTGCTCCTGCCCCGACTACACGACCAACGACCTCGGCACCTGCAAGCACATCGAGTTCACCCTCGCCAAGCTGGCGTCCAGGCGTGGGGGCAAGGCAGCGCTGGCAAAAGGTTTTCAACCGGAGTACAGCGAAGTCCGGCTCGACTATGCGGGCTCACGGCATGTGCGTTTCCGTGCAGGAACGGGCTGCCCGCCAGCATTGCTGAGACGAGCCAAACAGGTTTTCGACCCGAGCGCCGGTTGGGCACTGCCTTGGGATCGGCTCGATAGTCTGGATGCGTTGGTGCGCATGGCTCGCGACGCCGGCCACGAGCTGCGCTGCTACGACGATGTATGGCAGTTTGTCGCGCAAATCCGCGATGGCGAACGCCGGGAGGCCACCCTGGTCGAGGCCTACCCGAAGGGCGCGAAGGACAAAGCACTCGCCAAGCTGCTGAAGGTCAAGCTCTATCCGTACCAGGCCGAGGGCGCACTGTTCGCCGCTCGGGCTGGCCGCTCGCTGATTGGCGATGAGATGGGCTTGGGCAAGACCATTCAGGCCATCGCTGCGGCCGAATTGTTCGCGCGCCACTTCGGCGTGCAGCGTGTGCTGGTGGTGTGTCCGACTTCACTCAAACACCAGTGGAAGAACGAATTCACGCGCTTCATCGACCGCGACTCGCAAGTCATCCACGGGCTGCGTTCCCAACGCCAGCTGCAATACCGTGAAGACGTGTTTTGCAAGATTACTCACTACGAGACGCTGGCGCGCGACGCTGACCTGATCGACGCATGGGCGCCCGACCTCGTCATCGCAGACGAAGCGCAGCGCATCAAGAACTGGAACACAGTCGCCGCACGCGCGCTCAAGCGCATCGTCAGCCCCTATGCCGTGGTGCTGACGGGCACCCCGCTCGAGAATCGGCTGGAAGAACTGATCTCGATCGTGCAATTCGTGGACAGGCATCGACTCGGCCCCACTTGGCGCCTGCTGGACGAACACCAGTTGCGAGACGACGCAGGGCGCGTGATTGGGTATCGCGCGCTCGACCGCATTGGCCAAACGCTGTCGCCGGTCATGCTGCGTCGACGCAAGGCCGAGGTGCTGACTCAGTTGCCCGAGCGGGTCGACAACCGCATCTTCGTGCCACTGACGCCCGAGCAGCGCGACCACCACGACGAGAACGGCGGGATTGTCAGCCGCATCGTGTTCCGCTGGCGCAAGACCGGCTACTTGTCCGATGCGGACCAGCGCCGCCTGCAATGCGCCTTGCAGAACATGCGCATGGCCTGCAACAGTACTTACCTGCTCGACCGCGAAACCGATCACGGCCACAAGGTGGACGAGCTGATGACGCTTCTGGAAGAGGTGCTCGAAGACCCGACAGCCAAGGCCGTTGTGTTCAGCCAGTGGCTGGGCACACACGAACTGATCGTGCGCCGCTTGGCATCGCGTGCTTGGGGACATGTGCTTTTCAGCGGCAGCGTGCCGGGAGAAAAGCGCGGCGCGCTGGTGGATCAATTTCACAACGATCCGAATTGCCGCCTGTTCCTGTCCACCGATGCGGGCGGCGTGGGGCTGAACCTGCAACATGCAGCTGCAGTCGTGGTCAACATGGACATGCCATGGAATCCGGCGGTGCTCGAGCAGCGCATCGGTCGCGTGCATCGCATGGGCCAGTCGCGCGGCGTGCAGGTGGTCAATTTTGTCGGTCAAGGGAGCATCGAAGAGGGAATGCTTTCGGTGCTTGCGTTCAAGAAGTCGCTTTTCGCCGGCGTCCTCGACGGCGGCGCTCAAGAGGTCTTCCTGCAGGGCACGCGCTTGTCCAAGTTCATGGAAAGCGTGGAGCAGGTGGCCGGGGCCATGGGCGAGGCCGATGACGACGCTGCAGAGTCGTTCGATGCGCCCGCCGCGGCGGACCTGCCACAGGGCCGGAGTAACCTGCGCCCTGCGGCCGAAATCGCAAATTCAGAAGAAGCCGACGTGGCCTCGGAGCCGCTCGACGAACAGCCCAGCACTCCTGCCGCTTCATCCGACACTTGGGCCGCGCTTCTCGAAGCCGGGGCCGCGATGTTGCAGGGACTGGCGACTGCACGTGCGGCGGGGGGTGCGGGGCCTGCCATCGCGATTGAACGCGACCCGGTCACAGGGCAAGCCAGCGTGCGTTTTCCGTTGCCGGAGCCCGCCGTACTGAAACGGCTGGCCAAGGCGTTCGAGCCCTGGTTGAAGTGACGCGTCGTCAGCCGCGAGACGGTGAACCGCTCCACCCGTCATGTGCTGGATCAGGGGTCACTATAAACAACGTGTTTTTAAAGCCACTGCCTTGTTCAGGAACGTACTGTTGAGCATGCCCACGAAAGCGAAGGCGGTGCGCAATTGGCGAAGTGCCTCAGAACCTCGGCACGCAGTGTCCCTGTGCTGCCGCTTCACGACCGGCCGTGTTCCTAAAATGCCGGGATGTCATCAGCGAAGAAGCAACGTGTGGTCGTGGGCCTGTCGGGCGGGGTAGATTCGGCCGTCACGGCACATCTGCTGAAGCAGCAAGGGCATGAGGTCGTCGCGATCTTCATGAAAAACTGGGAAGACGATGACGACGACGAATACTGCTCGTCGCGCCAGGACTTCCTCGACGCGGCAAGCGTCGCGGACGTGCTGGGTATCGAGATCGAGCACGTGAATTTCGCATCCGACTACAAGGACCGCGTCTTCGCGGAGTTCCTGCGCGAATACGAAGCCGGCCGCACGCCCAACCCCGACGTGCTGTGCAATGCCGAGATCAAGTTCAAGGCCTTCCTCGATCACGCAATGCGGCTGGGTGCGCAGAAGATCGCGACCGGCCACTACGCCCGGGTTCGCGAACGTGAGGGCCGCTTCGAGCTGCTCAAAGGGCTGGACCCGCTCAAGGACCAGAGCTATTTCCTGCATCGGCTGAGCCAGTCGCAACTGGCGAAGACGATGTTTCCGGTGGGCGAATTGCCAAAAACCGAAGTGCGCCGCATCGCCGCCGAGATCGGCCTGCCCAACGCGAAGAAGAAGGACTCGACCGGCATCTGTTTCATCGGCGAACGGCCGTTTCGCGAGTTCCTCAACCGCTACCTCGCCAACACTCCCGGCTCGATCAAGGACGATCGGGGGCGAGTGATCGGGGAGCACGTCGGGTTGAGCTTTTACACGCTGGGACAGCGCAAGGGCATCGGCATCGGCGGATTGAAGGACAGCAAGCGTGCCAAGGGCGGAAGCGAACATTCGCCGTGGTTCGTGGCGCGCAAGGACATGGCGGCCAACACCTTGTACGTGGTGCAGGGGCATGACCATCCGTGGCTGCTGTCGCAGACGCTGGTGGCCGACGATGCGAGCTGGGTCGCGGGCGTCGCACCGCCTGCGCTGTCGATTGCCGCGAAGACTCGGTATCGGCAGGCCGATGCGCCCTGCGACATTGCGCCCGGGGCGAACGGCGTATTCGAACTGGCGTTCGGTGAAGCGCAGTGGGCGGTGACGCCGGGACAATCTGCCGTGCTGTATGACGGTGAGGTGTGCCTGGGCGGTGGCGTCATTGCGGCAGCGCGGTGATTGGGTTCTTCGTCGGGTTGCCGAGACACGTTCGATGCTTCACTGAACGTCATCGGCAGGAAAGGGCCTTGGGCCGCATACTGGGTGCCACCATGTACATCCCGTCTCATTTCGAAGAAAAAGCGCCCGGACGTTCTGCACGCGCTGCTGCGCGAGCACCCCTTCGGCTTGTTGATCACGCAGCACGGCACGCGCATCGAAAGCAACGGTCTGCCATTCCTGCTCGACACCGACCGCGGCCCGCACGGCACCCTGCGCGCCCACGTCGCCCGCGCCAACCCCGTGTGGCGCGAAGCTCGAACAGATACTGAATCGCTGGTCATCTTCCAGGGCCCGCAAACTTACATTTCGCCCGCGTGGTACGCCACCAAGGCCGAGACAGGCAAGGTGGTACCCACGTGGAACTACGTGATCGTCGAGGCACGCGGCCGGCTGCAGGTGCGCGACGACCCCGAATGGGTGCGTCGCCTGATCGGCGAGCTCACGCAGCGTCACGAATCGAAGCGGGCCGCACCGTGGGAGGTCGACGACGCACCAGCGGACTACGTGGCGGCTCTCGTCCAGGCCATTGTGGGCATCGAAATCGAGCTGCTGTCGCTCAGCGGCAAATGGAAGGCCAGCCAAAACCGACCCGCTGCCGACCGCGAGGGCGTCATCCGGGGCTTGTCGGCGCTGTCGGACGACACATCACGGGCGATGGCGCAGCAGGTCAGGGAACCGGGGGCGAACCCTGTGGGCACTGGCAAGTAAACGCGTGCTGCTGCATCATCTGCCTGCCTGCCTCTCGCACGCAGGCGCTTCAGGGAGGTCGATGAACAGCTGCAAGAAATTCGCGCTTGGCGCGCTCGTCGGAATGCTGTCGCTCGTGGCGGCTTCGCCCGGATCGGCCCAGGGCGATGGCAGCGTACGGTTGCGCATCGTCGGCGGCCTTGCCGGGGTCAATCAATACACCCGCCAGGAAGAGCCTTTCTGGACCAAGGAGCTGCCCAAACTCACCGGCGGCAAGGCCACGGCCGAGATCGTGGCTTTCGATCGCGCCGGGATTCGAGGCCAGGAGATGCTGCGTTTGATGCAGCTCGGGGTGGTGCCATTCGGTACTGCATTGCTGCCCCTCACCACCGCGCTGGAACCCTCGTTCGCAGCGGCTGATCTTGCCGGGCTGAGCCCCGACATGCGGGTCGTGCGCAAGGCGGTGGCCGCATTCCGGCCTTATCTGGATAAAACATTGCGCGAGCGTTACGGCATCGAACTGCTTGCGATCTATGCCTACCCGGCCCAGGTGATCTTTTGCAACAAGCCCTTTGCCAGCCTCGCCGACCTGGCCGGTAGACGCACGCGCACCTCGAGCCCGCCGCAGGCCGACCTGATCGAGGCGCTGGGCGGCGTGCCGGTGCAAACCGCTTTCGCCGACATCATGGCGAACATGAAGAGCGGCAACATCGAATGCGCCATCACCGGCACCATGTCGGGCAACACCATCGGCCTGCCAGAGGTCACGAGCCACCTTCACACGATGGCGATCAATTGGGGCCTGTCGATCTTCGGCGCCAATGCGGGCGCCTGGAACGCCCTGTCGCCTGAGCTGCGCGCGACCTTGAAACAAGAGCTGCCCAAACTCGAAACCGCCATCTGGAACGAGGCGGAGCGCGAGACCGTCGACGGCATCGCCTGCAACGTCGGCAGCCCGTCGTGCACCGACGGTCGCAAATTCAAGATGACGGAAGTCAAGCCGGCTCCCACCGACGACGCACGACGCCGTTCCATCTTCGCCAGCACCGTGCTGTCGCGCTGGGTCCACCGCTGCGGTGCGCAGTGCGCCGAGATCTGGAACCAGACCATCGGACCCGTCGTCGGGACCGATGGTCGTGCGAAGTAGAAGGCTTCGCGCCTCTGAGAGGCTGAGAGTATTTCGATCATGCCCGCTCATCACGCCAAAAGACCCCTGCTCGTCGTTGCAAATGCTCGCCATAGCACGAGCTATGGCTGCGCCTTGCGCCTAGATCCGGCGCCTTTTGACGTGCTGCTCGGACACGCTCGAAATACTCTCAGCCTCTAACCATGGCCTTGCCTCGCCGCGCTCGAGCTGTCATCTGGGGCGTCGTTCTGCTCTTCGTCGGGGCAGTGCTCGCCGCCACGGCCAACCTCTTTTCGCGTGGCGAGCACGACGCCATCGCAGAAAGCGAAGGCAAGGCCACCCGCTTCGTGAGCGGCGCCGAGGCCGCACTGAATCGCATGCTGCTGGGGGTCGACGTTCTGCTCGCAGGGACCGATGCCTTGCTGCGGCCGGCAATGCGGGCCGGCGAAACGCTGGACGCAGCGCTTGCAAATCGTTTGCTGCTGGAGGAGGCCGGGCGCAACCTGCTGGTGCGTGACATGGCCCTCCTCGGCGAGGACGGCGCGGTGCTCGCCGCCGCACAGGCTCACAGCCAGCGCATGGGCGTCGACTTGCCCAAGGGCTTCGCGAAGGAGGTGTTCGCCCAGTCTGCGCCGCAGCTGGCAATCAGCGCGCCGGTCGTGAATTTCGCGACCTCCGAACGGGTCGTTTACTTCGCACGAACGGTGAGGGTCAGCGGCGGGCGCCGTGCCATTGCGGTGGCGGAGGTGCCGGTGAACCTGATTGGCACGGTGCTCGCGCAGGCGATCGAAATCCATGGCCTGGTCGCCACCTTCGAACGCGAAGACGGCCAGTTGCTTGCAAGCGTGCCGCCCGACGAGCGGCTGATGGGGCAAAAGCTCGCCCCGCCGCTCGATGCGCGCAACGCCACCGGAACACCCATGCGCATGGGAAGCCGACTGAGCGGGGAGCCGGCCATCGTTGTCGCACGGCCCACCTTGTATCGGTCGCTGCTGATCGCGGCAAGCATTCCGATTACCGCAGCGCTTGAAGCGTGGCGTTCGGATCGGCGCGACATCGCGCGCGTCGCCGCAGCATTCATCGTCATGTTCCTCGCGGCCGGCGGCTTCAGCCATTGGCATATCGCACGCCTGGCCGGCGCGCGCAGCGAGGTGAGCCGCGCCAAGGCCACGCTCGACCAGGCTCTGGGTTCGATGGGCGACGGCTTCCTGCTGTGCGATGCGCAAGACCGCGTGATCGCCTGGAACCGCCGCTACCTCGAGATCTTTCCGTGGGTGCAGGACGAGATCGCGGCCGGGGTGCCGTTCAGACGTCTCGCCGAGTTGATGGCACCTGCCATGACGCCCGAGAGTACCGATGCAGACCGCGAGGGCTGGGTCGAGCGGCGCATGGCCATCCACAGCAGCGGCAACGGCATGTACGAACAGGAACTCGCGCACGGCATGGTGGTGCACGCCATCGAGCGACGCACGCCCGAGGGCGGCGTGGTAAGCGTGACACGCGACATCACCGCCGCCGAGCGGGCGCTCGCGCGAGCCAAAGCGGCGGCGGAAGCGGCGAATGAATCGAAGTCGCAGTTCCTCGCAGCCATGAGCCACGAGATCCGCACGCCGCTCAACGGCGTGCTGGGCATGAACGGTTTGTTGCTCAACACGCCGCTCACGTCCGAGCAGCGGCGTTTCGCCGAGCTGATCCGCAGTTCAGGGCAGACCTTGCTGACCGTCATCAACGACATCCTCGACCTCGCGAAGATCGAAGCGGGCCGCATGGAGCTCGAGATCGTTGAGTTCGATCCGAGAAGCATGCTCGACGAGGTGGTGTCGCTGCTCGCGGTGCGAGCACAGGCCAAAGGCCTCACGTTCAACCTCAAGCTGCCGCCCGACCTGCCCGAGTCGCTCGAAGGCGACCCAAGCCGTCTTCGGCAGGTGCTGTTCAACCTGATCGGCAACGCGCTCAAGTTCACCGAGCAAGGCAGCGTCGACATCGAGCTGTCGCATCGCCCGCTGCCCGAAGGAGTCGTCGAACTCACCATCGCCGTGCGCGACACGGGCATTGGCATCGCGCCCGACGCGATGCCCAAGCTCTTCGACCGCTTCATGCAGGCCGATTCGACGACCGCGCGTCGCTACGGCGGAACCGGCCTGGGCCTGGCCATCAGCCACGAGATCGTCGACCTGATGGGCGGTCGAATCGAAGTCGACAGTGCGGTGGGCGTGGGCAGCACATTCCGGGTGGTGGTGCCGATGGCACACGGCAGGGGCGGCAGGCTCGCTGCGGAGTCCACGATGATGGGCCTGTCCGACATGCCGGGGCTGCGCATTCTGGTGGCCGAAGACAACGGCGTGAACCAGATCCTGATCAAGGCCATCCTCGACCAGATGGGTCACTTCAGCGACATCGTGGCCAACGGCATCGAGGCGGTAAGCCAAGTGCAAAGCGCGCAGTACGACCTCGTGCTCATGGACATCCAGATGCCCGAGATGGACGGCGAAGCCGCAACCCGTGCCATCCGTTCGCTGGGCAACGGCGTATCGTCGATTCCCATCATCGCCATGACGGCCAATGCGATGGTCGAGCATCGTCAGGCCTACCTCGCCTGCGGCATGAACGATTACGTGTCCAAGCCGATCAATTCAAAGATGCTCGCCGCAGCGATCACACGGGTGTTGCAATGAAGCGCTGAAATCACTAGCGTCGCGTCAAGCCACAAGTGTCGGTTGATCGCGCCGCTGCCGGAGCGCAGTGCAAGGCGCGCCGACGAGTCATAGCCGTCGCTATGGCGCGGAGGCGCAACGCCGCAATGCGCTTCGAGAGCAAGCGAGCAGCCGGCATTTGTGGCTTGGCGCGACACTAGATTCGGGAAAGCGGCCCGCTTATGAAGCCCGCGTCCGTTGGGTGGCACCAGCGGCTCTTCCGGAAAACGATCGTTTGACGGGACAGGGGCAGCAGCAAGGCTACAGTATCACTCGGTATTACCATGTGATAGTAGGTCCGTTATGGCAACCTCCCTCAAGATCGACGCCTTAAACTTAAAAGGTCGCGTCCAGCACCTCGCCAGCCAACGCCGCCGCTCGCCACACTGGATCATGCTCGAAGCCATCCAGCAATACGTCGAGCGCGAGGAAGCCCGCGAGAGCTTCAAGCAGGAAGGCTTGGCATCCTGGGCGGCCTATCAGGAAACCGGCCGGCATCTTACAGGCCAGGAAGTTCGCACTTGGTTGAACACCTGGGGCACCGAAGACGAAAGGGCGGTGCCTGAGTGCCGCAAGTAGTCGTCACCGAAGCCGCGGCGGCAGGCTTGGAGCGGTGCCGGCAGTTTCTGGCAGCCAAGGCCCCGGAAGCCGCCCGGCGGGCTGGCCAAACCATCGAGCGGCAATTCCTGCTGCTCGAAACAGCACCTGATATTGGCCGGCCGTTCCCTGATATGCCAGAGCTGCGCGAGTTGGTGATTGCCTTCGGGGATTCCGGCTATGTGGCCCTGTACCGCCATGAGCCGGCCGACGATGCGGTGTAATTGGCATTCCGACACCAAAAAGAGGCGGGCTACTGATGAGTATGAACGAATTTCGCCGGCTGGCTACAGGATGGATCAGCGACTACGCTTGAGCGCGGCCATCAGGCTTTGCGTGCGAGTAGCAGCCTGCACGTCTTCCAGCCTC
>Ga0136846_1208169_pt1 | contig 16422 bp, 11 predicted proteins | sample HopSoiMetagenom2_FD_96841 | JGI IMG/M metagenome (GOLD analysis project Ga0136846, IMG submission 96841) | Grasslands soil microbial communities from Hopland, California, USA - 2 Assembly 2016 (version 4) | ecosystem: Environmental > Terrestrial > Soil > Grasslands | place: USA: Hopland... | reverse complement strand
TGCTGTTCTTCAGACTGACGCTGCCGAGCCAGCGATTCTGCAACGCAACCTCCCAACTACTGTTCCGGTACGACAGGAACGTGGTCTGCATCCAATGCGGCTGCACGGCCCACGAGTAGAACGTCGCAACCGGCGTCGCCAGCGTCGAATTGATCGGCTGATACGTGACCAGATGGCGTAGCGCGAACTGCCCTCCCAGGAAGTCGACGTTGTAGTTGAGCTCCATGTCGTAGCCCTTCGTCTTCTGCAGCGCCGCGTTCACAGGGGCACTGCGAATTTCGGTGGGCAGATTCAGAATCGGGCTCAAGAAATTCGGATCGCCCGGAGGGAGGGGACGCGTCACGAGGTCGCAAGCCGAGGCGTTGTACGCAGGCGCACTCGCCAGGCAGGTCAACTGTGTCGAATTCTGGTCATAGCCGAGCGGGGTGATCGCGTTGGTCAGCCGCGTCTGGTAATAATCGAGCGACCAGCTGAAGCGCGGCAAAAAGCTGGGTGTCAGCACGATACCCGCCGTGAACGTCTTGGCGGTTTCCGGATTCAGCAGAGCGTTGCCCTGGCTGAATCGCTTGATGCCCTGCGCGGTGCCGCCCGTGAGCAAGTCGGTGAAGCTCGTCGAGCCGATCGTCACCGGCTGAAACATGTCGTTGAGGTTCGGCGCACGAATGTCCGCCGACAAGGTGCTGCGGAACCGTACCGAATCCACGGCTTTCCAGTTGATTCCGATCTTCCAGGATTCGACCGCATCGAAAGTCGAATACTTGGTGTAACGGCCCGCCAGGTTGGTCGAGAGGTCCTGGAACCCCGGCACTTCGCTCAACAACGGAATGTTGAGTTCCAGCGCGCCTTCGTACACATGGTTCTTGGAGGAGACCGAACCGTTCGTGTTCTGCACCCAACGCGCCGGCGGTGTCGCCTGCGTAGTCGTCGGATTGCCGCCACCGCCACTGCCGGCACCCGCCGTGCAAAGCCGCAGACCCGCGCAGTTGACGATCTCGGACGGGTTGAAGTCGGACTGCATGTCGTACGTCTGCCAGCGCGCGTCGACCGACACGTTCGCGGTGATCTCGCCCGCCGGGAGGCCGAAGCCCCACAGACCGCCACCGATGGATGCGCCGACGTTGTCCATCTTCTGCGTCAACAGCCACGAAGTGGGTGTGCGAACGTAGTCATAGGCTGCCGCGGACATGCCATCCGGAGTGGTGATGTTCATCGGCACGCAGCCGGGATAGAGGGACGCGAACTGCGGCTGCGTCGTGACCCAGCACTTGATGGTGCCGCCGTCATTGACCGCATCCAGCGCGGCCAGGTACTTGGCATTGTCGGTGTTGTTGGGGTTGGTGACTTCCAGGTCGCTGACGCTGTGGTTGAAGAACACGTTCCAGCTGAATCGACCGGCTTCTCCCGTGACGCCGGTTTCCGCGTTCCACGTCTTCTGGTCGCCGAGCGTGCGATAGAGGCGGTTCGGCTTGTCGATGACGTCCTGCCCGTCGATCACGTTGAAGTAGCGCGGCAGCCGGAAGGTGGGGACATTCTCCGGCGGCGGCGGAGCGGGGCCGCCGGTCGCGGGCGCCACGGGATTCGCAATGAGGCAGCGTCGGGATGCACGGGCGGCCGGAGTCGCAAGATCGGTCGTGCAGTTGAGGTTGCCACCCAATGCCGCGCGGGAGGCGGCATTCAGGTAGGGATTGTCCGCGAACAGCGTGCTCGGACGGCCGGCATTCGGGCTAGCTACCATCTGGATCCAGTCGGAGGCGTCTTCGGATTCCGCCCAGGAACCCTGCGCGTACCAATTGGCGTGCTCGCCCAGGTCCAGGCTGAAGCGCGCAAAGATGTCCTTCGCGTCGAGTCCCGAACGGAACGTGCCGTACTTGATGTAAGCGCCGTCTCCACCGGTTTCGATGTTGCTGCCCGGGGTGGAAGGTACACCGTGAACCAACGGAACCAGGTTGCCATTCGCATCGAAAGTAGTGGCGTTGACGGCGCAGCCACTGCCGCAAATGACGTTGCCTTGCTGAGCGCTGTCGAAGACGCGCGCATACGGAACGAACTTGAAAGGATTGGCCACGGTGCCGCCACCGACTTGCAACCAGGCCTGCCCGTTTTCGCCGCCCGGGCGATCTCTCATCAGGATCTCATCCTGATGGCGCATGCGGGCCGACACCTCGAAATGGCCGCGATCGCTGAACAGTGCCGTGCCCCAGGCGGCGCCGACCTGATACTCGTCGCCGTCACTGGACTTCGACATGCCGTAATCGCCCTTCACCGTGAGCCCGGTGAAATTCTTGTCCAGCATGTAGTTGACCACGCCGGCGACGGCATCCGAGCCGTAGACCGCCGAGGCGCCACCGGTGACGATGTCGACATTCTTCACCAGCATCTGGGGCAGGGTGTCGATGTTGACCGACCCGTCCTGGTTGCTCGGTGCAACGCGATGCCCATCCAGCAGCACCAGGGTGCGCTGCGGACCGAAGTTGCGAAGCGACAGGGTGTTGCCGCCGTTGTTGGTGCTGCCGTTGCCCTGGTTGCGCGGTGTGCGACCGCCGATGATGCTGGGCAGCTTGTTCAGCGCGTCGGCCGTGTCACTCGGCGTGGTGACGGCCAGCGCGCTGACGTCGACCGAAGTGATCGGCGTGGGCGACTTCAGGACGTCGGTGATCGTGCGTGAGCCCGTGACGGCGGTCACCACGATTTCGTTCAATTCCTCGCCGTTCTGCTCGGCCGGCTTCGCGCCGGCGTCCTGAGCAAGGACGACATTCGTCGACAGTGCCGCCGTGATTCCAATTGCAATCATGGACCGGCCAAAGGCATTCGTTGTAGTCATCGCACTCCCCTCTCCAAGTGATGCGATCGACGCTATCAGTATGTTTTTACTATGGCAATCGACTTTCACTAAGTGTATCGGTGATTGCGCGATCTGATATCGATCGACGGCAAAACAGCGAGTATGGTTGATACCGCTAACGCTCTGGTCCGACTATTTGTATTGATCGATCGCTCGGCGCCATATCTAACTACCTGGGTTCGGAACGATGAACTTCATTTTCCTGAAAACGAAATCGTCTCACTACTTCGCGGCGCTCATCGGCTGCCTGTGCCTGATGTCCGTGGACGCCAGCGCGGCCGCGCCAGCCGACAAATACACGTTCGTGCTGGTCCACGGTGCCACCGCTGGCGCGTGGGAATGGAAGAGCACCGGCAAATTCCTCACCGACGATGGCCACACGGTCTATCGCGCGACGCTCACGGGCCTCGGCGAGCGCGAGCACCTGAACAGTCCGGACATCGACCTGCAGACGCACATCAACGACGTCGTGAACCTGATCCTCTACGAGGACCTGCACGACGTCGTGCTCACCGGCCACAGCTATGGCGGCATGGTCATAACGGGCGTGATGGATCGCATACCCGACCGCATCAAACACGTGGTCTTCCTCGACGCGGCCGTGCCCGATGACGGCATGTCGATCTGGGATCTCTTCGGCACCAACGGCCCGCAGGATCCCGAGCGCTTCAAGGACGGATTCATGCAGGTGCCGTGGGTGAAGCCCGGCACGCCGCCGCCCCACAGCGTCAAGCAGTCGATCAAGTGCTTCAACCAGCCCGTGTCATACAAGAATCCGGCCGCGAAGGCGCTGCAGGTCACGTACGTCGCATTCATTCCGCAGGACAAGTCGGCCGACGAGCGCGCGAATACGGACCCGAGCTGGCAGCGCGCCGTATCGCGCGGCTGGACGATCCGCACCTTCCCCGGCCACCACGTGGCACAACAGGAAAACCCGCGCGGCGTCGCGACGCTGATCGAACAAGCCGTGAACGATCGCAACTCGGTCGCCGCCACTTCCACCCACTGACGACGCGGTCTCCATCCCCCATGCTCAAGAAACTCCTGTCGCTCGCCGCCATCGCCTGCGCGTTACCGGCGTTCGCTCTCGATGGCGAGATCGGCGTGCACGATCCGTCCACCGTCATCTCGCAGGCCGGACACTTCTATGCCTACGGAACCGGCAACGGCCTGCCCGTCCTCACCTCCGATGATGGATGGACCTGGCGCCGCGCCGGCTCCCTGATGTCGGCGGTGCCGGGTGGCAAGGTCGGTCCGGCGGTGCTCGCCCGCGGCGGCGACAATACGTGGGCGCCGGACGTCATCCACGTCGGTGATCGATATTTCCTTTACTACGCCGCGCCGGCCACCCAGCCGCGGGCTGCGATCGGGTTGTTAGTGGGTCGCACGCTGGATCCGTCCGCGCCCGACTACCGCTGGGAAGACCGCGGCCCGGTGGTCTGGTCCGACGGCATCGAAGACAGCAACGCGATCGACCCGGGCGTGTTGCTCGCTCCGGACGGAAAGCTCTGGCTCACGTACGGCTCCTACTTCGGCTTCATCCGGCTGGTGGAACTGGATCCCGCGACCGGCTTGCGCCGTTTCCCGGATCGCAAGCCCATCGACATCGCGATCAATTCCGAGGCATCGATCCCCATCTACCACGATGGGTGGTACTACCTGCTCGTGACGCATGGCTCCTGCTGCCAGGGCGCGAACTCGACGTACAACATCCGCATGGGCCGCTCGCGCAAGGTCACGGGTCCGTATCTCGACAACATGGGCATCGACATGCTCGAGGGCGGCGGCAAGTCGTTTGCCGCGTCGCGCGGCCGCCACGTGGGGCCCGGGCATTTCGGCCGTCTCGATCTCGGCGACGGCGTGGAGAAGTTTTCTCTGCACTACGAGGCGGATCTCGATCGCGGCGGGATCAGCGTGCTCGACATCCGTCCCCTGCTGTGGCGCGACGGCTGGCCCGTCGCCGGCGACAATCTAACTACCGGCGTGTACGGAATCGAATCCGCCCGGACGGGCAGCGTGCTCGAGCTGGCGGTACAGGGATCCCCGGTCGGCGGATTCCGGGCGCGCCGGCCGCCCGTGGCGGGAAACGGACCGCCGCCGGAGCCACCGGCCGGGTCGTTCATCCCCGACCAGGAGTCTTCTCAGGTCTCCGCGAGCTGGCTCGGTTCGACCGATGTGCGCCTCGCGCCGGCGATGCTGCAGGCCCAACAAAAATGGCTCATCGCGCCCGCACCCGGCGGCGGCGGCTATCCGGGTGCTCCGTATTTCCGGATCTCGATTTCCGGAACCGAGCGCTCTCTGACCGCCGTTGCCGGCGGCGAACTTGCGGCAACGCCGTTCACCGGCGCACCCGAACAGCTCTGGCGCATCGACGAGCTCACCGACGGAACCTGGCGCATCACGCCCAAGGCGGTGCCGGGATCGACGGACATGCTGGCACTCTCCGCCGTCGGCAGCAGCAAGGCGACGCTCGCGAAGTTCGACCCCGCCAGCGATCGGCAACGCTGGAAACTGGGAGCACCGTGATGAAAACGTTCCAGGTGTGCGCCGCGCTGTGCCTGCTGAGCGGACCCGCTCTCTCGCAGGAAGCCGCTCCACGTCCACCCGCACCGACTCTGACTCGTGCTGCCGGCGGCGCTCTGCCCGTCGATGCACGCGGCTTCATCCATCGTTGGCTCGTGCTCGAGCCGATTCCGGTACCAGGCCGGCTCACCGAATCCGGGGTCCAGGACGCGCTGAAGATCGCGACGCTGCCTGCCGGCGACGACGCGCAGCCGGGCGACGGGCGCCCGCTGGCGGTGAACGGCGCGCAGCTCACCTGGCACGCGCTCGACACGACTAACTACAACGTCAACCTCTACCACTTCGCCTGGTCGCTCTCCAAGCCGACGTCGAACGCGGTGTTCTGGGTCGAAACCACGATCGATGCTCCGGCCGAGATGCAGAACGTGCGGCTGGCGATCGGCTCGAATGCCGCCTCGCGCTGGTGGTTGAACGGCGCACCGGTGATCGCGCTCAACGACGACCGCCAGACCGTGATCGACGATGGCGTGTCGAACCGCGTCACGCTGCATGCGGGCGCGAACGTCATCCGTGCAGCCATCATCAATGGCGGCGGCGCCACGGACTTCTGCGCGCGCTTTCTGGACGAGCACGACCGGCCCGTCACCGGACTGCGCGCAGCGCTTCGATGAAAGCCGTCGTCTGCGAGTCACCGGGCGCGCTGGTGGTCGCGGAGCGCCCGCTTCCGGAGCGCGGACCGGCGGAGGTGCTGTTGCGCGTGCGGCGCGTGGGCGTGTGCGGCACGGACATGCACATCGTGCGAGGCACGCAACCCTACCTGTCCTATCCCCGCGTGATGGGGCACGAGCTGGGCTGCGAGGTCGCCGAGGCGCCGCCGGAATCGGAGCTCAAGGCCGGCGACATCGTGTTCGTGATGCCCTATCTATCGTGCGGACGCTGTCATGCCTGCGCGAGAGGCAGGACGAACTGCTGTACGCGCCTCGAAGTGCTCGGCGTCCATCGCGACGGCGGCATGGCGGAATACATCGTCGTGCCCGAACGCTTCGTCCTACGGGCGGACGGCCTCGGTCTCGACCAGGTCTCGATGGTCGAGTTCCTCTCGATCGGTGCCCACGCCGTCGAGCGCGCACCGGTCCGCGCGGGCGACCGCGTTCTGGTCGTTGGCGCGGGCCCCATCGGCATCGCGGTGCTGCAGTTCGCCGCCCTGCGGCGGGCGCACGTCACCGTGCTCGATGCCCGACGGGATCGGCTGGATCTGGCCACGCGATTGGGCTCGGTCGAATCGAGCGTGGTACTGGGGCCCGACACGCGCGAGCGCCTGCTCGATCTCACACAACGCGACATGTTCGACGTGGTGTTCGACTGCACCGGTCAGATACGCGCCATGGAAGCCGGGTTCGACTACGTGGCTCACGGCGGCAGCTACGTGCTCGTATCGATCGTCCCGGACCGCGTGAGCTTCTCCGATCCGGAATTCCATCGTCGCGAGACGACCCTGCTCAGCAGCCGCAATGCCACGCTCTCCGACGTAGCGCGAGTCATGGATGCGATGCGTGCGGGACGCATCGATACGTCCCTCATCAACACGCATCGAGCGCCGCTGGCAGCCGTCCCCGAAGCGATGCTGCTGTGGATGAAGCCCGAAACAGGCGTAATGAAAGCGATTGTGGAATGCTGAGTCCCTGGATCGCGTGCGGCGAACTCGAGAGGAGATGGCGACATGAAAAGACACACGGCGACGGCAATCGTCGCGCTCCTGTCCTGTTATGCGGCGCAGGCGCAGAGCGCCGATCCGCTCGCACCCACCGGCCGTTGGACCGGTTACTCCTCCGGCCACGCCCCGACGCCGCCCATGGGCTGGAATTCCTGGAATGCCTTCGCCAGCGCCGTGGACGAAGAGAAGGTGATGGGCTCGGCACGGCGCATCGTCGACAGCGGCCTCGCGCGCAAAGGCTATCGCTACATCAATCTCGATGACGGCTGGGCGGCGTCGCGCCGCGTGTCCGACGGCCGGTTGATGATTCGTACCGACAAGTTTCCATCCGCGGCCGCCGGTGATCCGCAAACGCCGACCTTCAGGCCTTACACGGACCGGTTGCACGCGATGGGCCTCGCGGCCGGAATCTATTCGGACATGGGCCGCAACACCTGCGCGCAGGCGTGGAGCGCGACCGATGCCGACTTGCCCAAGGGCAGCGTGGCCGAACGCGAGGTCGGTCTCCACGACCACATCGAACAGGACATCGCGCTGTATTTCCGCGACTGGGGCTTCGACTACCTGAAGGTCGACGGCTGCGGCCTGCGCGATTTCGGCCCGGCATCGCCGAAGGTCAAAGCGGGACAGGCGCGCGCGCTGACCCCGATCATGGATCTCGGCGCCATCTCGCGTACCGACGTACCCGCCGTTCAGAAACTGTTCCGCCGGGTCGGCGCCGCGATCGAGCGCAGCAGGCCCGATGGGAACTTCGTCTATTCGCTCTGCATCTGGGGCGCGGCGAACGTGCGCGCCTGGGCCAAGGATGTCGGCAACACCTCGCGCACCAGCGACGACATCTCGCCGGCGTGGGGTCGACTGCTCGTGAACTACGACAGTGCCGTTCACCGCGCGCTGTATGCGCACCCGGGTTCGTGGAACGACCCGGACATGCTGTACATCGGCGCCGGCGATTTCGACGCGCAGCACCTCACCGAGGCGCGCTCGCATTTCTCGCTCTGGGCGATGCTGAACGCACCATTGCTCATCGGCGCCGATCTGCGCACGACGCCCGATGCGCTCATGGAGGTTCTCGGCAACGCCGACATCATCGCGCTCGATCAGGACGGCGCCGGCAATCAGGCGACCGTCGCCTACGACTCGAGCGACCTGCAGATCCTGATCAAGACGCTGAGCACCGGAGACAAGGCCGTCGCGATCTTCAACCGCGGTTCGGGCGCGCGGGACGTCAGCCTGCAGGCGACCCAGCTCAAGTACCGCGACGACGCGCCCATCGAGATGACAGATCTCTGGACGAAGCAGCAGGTCCGCTTCACCAAGGACGTCACGTTGCACGTCGCCGCGCGCGAAACGGCGATCTTCCGTGCGCGCGGAGTCCGTCTCCTCCCGGACGGGCTCTATCTATCCGAGCAACCCGGCAAGGTGAATCCCGCCGTCGACGGCGTGACGCGACCGATCGCGGACCCGACGATCTTCCGCACCGCTTCCGGCTGGGGCGGTACGCACGGCGCCGGCGATCGCCCGCAATACGCCGGCTGGGGCGGAGCACGCGCCGACAGCGCACCGTACGGACAGACGCTCCAGATCGCGCGCAAGACGTATCAGTCCGGGATCGGAATCCTCGTGAACTCCCGCCTGGAGGTTCGAAATGAAAATTTCCGGCGCTTGGCGACGCAGGTCGGAGTCGATGATTCCGCGACCGACAAGACGCACGCCGTGACCTTCACGATCTACGGAGACGGCAGGCGACTGGCCCAGTCACACGCGCTCGAGTGGGGGATGCCCGCGGAACGCCTGGATGTCGATGTATCCGGCGTCAAGCTCGTCGAGCTCGTCGCGCGCAGCGCCGCCCCGGCGAACGAAGCCCTGCCCGTCACCTGGGGCGAGGCCGCGCTGACCGGTCACTGAGTGGTGAACCGGACTTCGTCCGCGGCGAGGAATTCACCGTCACGCGGTCCGCTGAACCGGATCGCCGCGATCGCCGGCGCCGTCACGGTGAGCTGAAAGAAAGGCACCGGATCCGCCGGCGTCTTGCGGCCTGGCGCCGCCGGGATCGAGGCCTTGCCGACGACCTGGCCTTCCGGGTCGAGTGCCTCGAGCAGCGCGGGGCAGCCGGTCGAAGCCCAGAAGACAACCGTGACCGCGGACGCGGTTCGAGGCAACGTCGCCTGGACCGCAATCGCCTGCTCCGTTGCCATCGCGTTGAGAATGCCCTTGTGATTCGTCGCGAGATGCGGAAAGAACATGACGCGCCCGACGGCCTTGCTGTGCGCGGGCGCGCCGGCGAGCTGGAAGACCACGCCCTGCTCCGTCCAGCTCGGCACGGGTTTGCCGATCTCCGCTCGTTCGAAATCGATGACGACGTCGTCGGCCCGTGCGGCGAAAGTGGTGCCCAGCAGGACGGCGAGCACCGAGGGCGCAAGGCGGCGCTTCATGTCATTGCGAGCCCGCGCAGCGTACCGGTCGACGAGGCGAACCGATCCTCGTCGAAGCCCATCCGCTGGATCATCGAGACAAACAGGTTCGGGAGTGGATAGTTCTGCGCACGATCGAAGGCGAGATGTTGCCCGTGGCGGAAACCGCCGCCGGCAAACAGCGTCGGCAGGTTGATGGTCGAATGGGAGTTGGCGTCGCCGAGGTTGGATCCGTACAGGATCATCGTGCGATCCAGCAGGGTCTCTTCTCCCTCGCGGATCGCCTTGAGATCACCGAACAGCGCGTTCAACAGCTTCATGTGCCATTCGTCCAGCACCTGCAGCTGCGCGAGCTTCTCCGGTGTTTTCCCGTGGTGCGAGAGATTGTGATAACTGTCGGTGATCGTCGCGTCGGGAATGGTGACGACCGGCGTACCGAAGCTGTTCAACATGAGCGTGATCGCGCGCGTCGAATCCGTCTCGAATGCGAGCCGCGCGAGGTCGTACATGGCTTTCACCTTGTCCATGTACTGCGCCGGGTTCGTGATGTCCGCGGGTGCGGGCACGTTGACCACGGGCTTGGGCTTGCGCTCCCATTCGCGCGACTCCTGCAGGCGGTGCTCGAGGTCGCGCACGCTCGTGAAGTACTGGTCGAGACGGCCGCGATCACGAGTGCCGACGTTTCGCTCGAGGTCCTTCGCCTGCGCCGCAACCGCGTCGAGGATGCTGCGGCCGGTGTCGAGTCGATGGATCTGGGCTTCGACCTGTTCCGGTGTCCCCTGCAGGAACAGCTGGTTGAAGACCTCCAAGGCCCGCTCTTCGGGTGGGATCGCGACTCCACTGCCCGTCCACGACAGGCTGCGCGCTCCGCCGTTGACGGCGAGCGTGAGCGACGGGAAGCGCGTGAGCGTGCCGATGCGCTCGGCGATGAACTGGTCGAGCGAAATGGTGTTGCGGAACGAGCTGCTCGCCGGGTGCGGCGCGGCGGTCAGGAAGCTGATGTCCGAAGGATGCCCACCGTCCACGTTCGGATGGGACACGCCGCTGATCACGGTGAAGTCGTCGCGGTGCGCGCCCAGTAGTTTGAGGTAGGCAGACGGCTCGTAGTCACGGCCCGCGCCGGTCGGGAAGAACAGGTCGGGCCGGACGCCGAGGTTGTTGCAGACGGCGAACATGCGGCGGGGCGTCGTGCCTGCGGCACGCGCGCCGGCCGGATGCATGGCATCGAGCAGCGGCAGCAGCATCGCGACGCCCGTGCCGCGCAGGAAGGTCCGGCGCGAGAGGGGTCGGCGGGTGATGACGAGCGGTGCGGGGGATTTCGTGTTCATTTGTTCTGGAACAGGTCGCTGCGGATGATTTCCTCGACGAGCGTGCGCACTCCATACTGCCGTGCGCTCGCGCGTTGCAGGATTCGCTCGAGCGCTTCGCGATCGGTGTAACGCACCGGCGCTCCCGTCGCGAAGACCACCAGCTGCCTGGCGAGATTTCGCGCGACCGTCACGTCGTCGTTCAGGATGAGGCGTTTGAACTCCTTTATATCCCTGAATCCGCGCCCATCCGGCACTTCCCCGGCGGAGTCGACGGGAAGTCCGTAGTGGAAGGCGAACGCCTGGCCATTCATGCCATAGCCGGGCTCGGGTTTCACGTCATCGGCGACGGCGCGATAACGTTCACGATGCGCTCCCATCACGTCGAAGCTCTCGAGCGCGAACCCGGGAGGATCCATCTTCGTGTGGCATGCCGCGCAGGTCGGACTGTCGCGATGCTTGGCGAGCTGCTGGCGAATGGTCACCGCGCCGCGGATGTCGGGCTCGACGGCCTTCACGGTCGGCGGCGGCGGACGCGTCTCGATGCCGAGTATGCGTTCGGTGATCCAGTGGCCCCGGATGACCGGTGACGTGGTCGTGCCGTTCGCGGTGACCTTCAGCACGCTGGCCATCGTCAGCAGGCCGCCGCGCTCGCTGTCGCGCGGCAACGTGACGCGCCGCATCTCCGCGCCGACGACACCGGGAATGCCGTAGTGCCGGGCGAGTCGCTCGTTCAGCCAGGTGAAATCCGACGCGATGATGTTTCGCGCCGGCAGATCCTTTCGCAGCAGCTCGGCGAAAAACAGCTGTGTCTCGTCGAGCGCCGCGAGCTTGAGCGGCTCATCGAGCTCGTAGTCGTTGTAGATGGTCGCGGACGGCGAGGTGTCGTCGATCTTGCGCAGGTCGAGCCAGTAATCGGTGAACGCATCGACGAAGCGGCGCGACCTCGGATCGTCGAGCAGCCGGCGCGTCTCGCGTCGCAACACCTCGGGCCGGTGCAATTCCCCGCGTGCGGCGAGCGCGCGCAACCGGGGATCCGGCGTGGAGTTCCATATAAAGAGTGACAGACGCGTCGCCAGGGCCCAGTCGTCGAGCCGGCCCGGCCTCTCCTCGACGAACACGAAGCCCGGGGAGACGAGCACCCCCGTATACGCCGAGAGCATCGAGCGCGCGAAACCGGAGCCGAGCTCGAATTCGTGATTGAACAGCGCGAGGAAGCGTTGCAGATCCGCGTCATCGACGGAGCGCCGGTAGGCGGTCTGGATGAAATGACGCAGCAGGCGCTCGGCGTCCTTTTGCGGGGCCTGCGAGATCACCTCGACCGTCACGTTGGTGACCGGACTGCGAAGGAATGCGCCGGGCCCGCCCGCGCCGGGCGGCCCGAAGCCCGCGACACCTCCGACGGGCGGCGCGACGTACGGCGCCACCGTCTCGAGCGGTACGCCGCCCTTGTCGCCGTCGGCGAGCCTGCGCATCGGCAGATCGTCGAACAGCAGCCGGTACCCGCTCGTGGCGCGAGCATCCGAAAGCGGTCCCGTCACCTCTAACCACTGCACGGCGTAACCCGGCATGCCTTCTTTCGTCGCCAGCGGATTGACGTACTGCTCGTCCGTGCCGTTGACGCGCGTACGGAACAGCCGCATGGCGTCGGTGCGGACGCTCTCGCCGCCCGCGAGCTGCACTTCGATCTCGCCCACGCCCGGCTTCGGCGTGAAGTCCATGACCCCGATCGGCCGCGTCTGCCCCGGGACTTGCGCGTACAGGCCGATCGGCTCGTCATTGCGACCGGGCCAGATCTCGTCCGCATTCGGCCGGTGCCAGACCGGCAACCAGTAGACCGGCGCCTTTTCCGCGCCCTGGCCCTCATAGAACCAGCGACCGATGCCGCCGCCGCTGACCCACACCGAGTAGCCTTTCAGCCGCACGCGGTAACGACCGGCAACGGGCGCGTTGAAGCCCCAGCCATACTGACCTGAATCGCTGAAGATGCTGGACACCTTGCCGACCGCTTCCCGCTCACGCGTCCCTGGGCTCGAGTTGGGCGCGCGTCCCGCGCGGACCTCGGGCTGCGCGTGGGAGTCGAGCACCGGGAACATGAGCCGGTCGGACAGCGTGCCGTTCTCGCTCGGCCGATAACGCGGCCCGATGGCGTCGCGCGCGTAGATCTTCCGCACCGACGTCGCCGGCCGCTCGAAGGCGGCCGACATCGCCTGGCGCATCGCGTAGTCCGCCGCCGAGAGGTAGCGTTCCACCTGCACGAAGGAGACATCGAGCGCCTCGCCGCTCTTGTTGAATCGATACGCTTCGCCGTCGGCGGGCAGCTTGTCCTTCACCTGCGCCCACGGGACGTTCAGGAGATCGCGCAGCACGTTTTCGTATTCGTACCGGTTCAGACGCCGCTGCATCGCGCGGCCGTCGCGCGCCGTCGATTCGTTTTCGAACGCAGCCAGCGAAGATGAGACGCTGTGGGTGAAACTCGCGACGTCCGCCGGCGCGGGGCGTTCCTTTTTCTTCGGCGGCATCTCACCGGCGGTCACGCGGTCGAGCAACCGGACCCACGTCGCGAAATTGTCGCGGTTGTCTGGGTCGAACTTGAGGACGCTCAGATCGAGACCACCGCTCTGGTCTTCGTAGTGACACTCACCGCAGTAGTGATCGAAGAATCCGGCCGCGCCGTCCATCCGGGCGTCGCCGGCGAGCGCGTGGCCCGCGGGTAGCATGGCGGCCATGAATGCGCAAACGACACGGCCGCGCAGTCGGCCCGCCGCGGCCGCCCATCGAGCTGGAGAGAATCCATTCACGGGAGAAACGATAGCAAAGCAGCGTGGATCGACCCATACCGAAGAGGCGGTCGACCCATTCCACTTCGCAAGTGCCTACATGAAAGTATCTTTCACCAGGCAGCAGCGCGGATTGTTGCGCCAAGACGTCGCCGGCGGGTTTTTCCGCTACTGAGTCCGGAAATTCCTCGAACAGGTCAATGCAGCCCGAGCCGGTGCTTCATCGTTGCGTTGTCGACCGGGCGGATTCCCGAAGCGTCGAGGCGCCAGCGATCTGCATATCCCGCCGGCGTCACCAGGCTCACGCGCGCCGCATCGAGCAGCTCCGCGAGCTTCGCGTCGGAAAAGGGTGCGGCCGGACCCGGCTTGAATGGCGCAAAGAGACCATCCCAGTGGACGGGTAGATAGGCCTTGGGCCGCAGCACCGGCAGGACGAGCTTCGCCACATCCGCTCCGCCCGTTGCGATCCACAAGTCGACCGAGTCGAGATGCGCGGCCGCGAGCGCGCGACGCAGATTGTCGAGCGGCGCGCCGAAGTCGTGGCCGTCCACGAGGATCGGGGCGGTGAGGTCGCTCGCGCCCGCGGAGTCCTGGTAGAGCCAGCTGAAGGTACCGCCGGGTCCGTCGACCTTGAATAGATAGGCACGGGTACCGCCGCCGTTCGGAAAGTCTTCCGCAACGCCGGCGCGCAGCGCGCCGGACGCGTCCGGAACCGGGACCGCGCGCAGCTCCACGGGATCGTGCTGTTCCGGGTTCTGGTCGTGCGTGCCGCTGTGATTCCAGCGGATGACCCACATGCGAACGCCGGGCGACAGGTCGAGCGCCTCGCTGCCGTTCACCGGCGTGCAACGCAACGAGCGAAGACGCTGCGCCCGCAGCTGCAGGCAGGTGCTCGTCGATCCGATGACGCGCGCGCCGGACAATCGCACCCACGTCGCCGTGTCGAAGGTATGGTCCCAGTGGCTGTGCCCCGCCAGGATGAGATTGATCGAGGACTTCCCCCCCATCGCGTCGAACACCTCGCGGACTGCGGTCGCGTCCGGCAGCGCCGCCCGATGCGTATTGGCGAACCCGCCGCCGCCGCCGAAGAACAGTTCCTGCGGCAGCCGACTGATGTAGCCGTCAGCCAGGATGTGGTTCCGGCCTGCGTCGAAATGGACATTCGCGATGGACAGCCAGGTGATGTCGACGTGATCGGGGGCGGCGTGCGCCGCACAGGCCACGAGCAGTACCAGGCACATCCATGAACGGCGCAGTCGTTGGTGCATGGCGCTCATTCTCGTACGCGGCGCCGTCGATCACAAACGGGACGTAGGTCTTCTCTTGCGGGCGCGACGAGTCTATTGCTCGCGGAGGCGGGCGGCAGCAAGCAGAGCGTCGCGATCCACGACTTAGCGGCCTCGCGACCCGCGAAGCGCCGCATCGCCCGACAACCACGCGCGCTCGTCGAGGATCCGCACGTAACCGACCACCCTGGGGCCCAGCATGATCGCGCGCTTGTCGGAGACCCCCAGGCAGATCTCGTCGTTCGAGAGCAGCAGGCGCACGCATTGTTCGACGGTCGGCATGCCGGGGCGAAAGAACATGTCCACGGCGTCGATGCAAAACAGCGGCTCGCCCACGGGGCGCAGACTCAGGTCCGTTCGAAAGACACACTTCGACATGCTCCCTCCAGATCGTGGAGTCACGTTATGTGCCTTTCAGCCATCCCACTATTGTTAGGAAGTAGGCCCGCGCTGGCCGATGGAATCCGCCGACTACCGCTCGGGCTACCGCGCTAACACCTTGGGATATCGCGTGGATCCCGCGATCCGGCCACCGCCCGGCGCACGCACTCGAGGAGCTCGTCGGGTTTGAACGGTTTCGACAGGAAGCAGGTGATTCCCGTCTCGCGCCGCCGCTCGGCGGTCAGCTCGGCGAGGTGCGCCGTGATGATGACGGTCGGAATTCCCGCGCCGGAAACCTGGAGATGTTCGTGCAGCTCGACGCCCGTCATCCCGGGCATGCGCATGTCCGCGACCAGGCAGGCGACGCTCGTGCGCAGTGGCGCATTGAGAAAGCTGGACGCGTTCGGGAACGTGGCCGTTGAATACCCCGCTGCCTTCAGCAGATCCTGGGTCGCATTGCGAATCGAGCTGTCGTCGTCAACGACGGCGATGAGCGGACCTTGTGGCATGAAGCCTCTCGCTTTTTGTGGTGCAGCGTAGCCCGCCGCGGCGCGCGCGTTTCATTGCACACAGGGGTGGCGCGCTTATACCTTGGTATAAGCCGTGGTTACTCGACGCGAGAGACACCGAGCCGATCGGCCATCCGCACCAGCTCGGCGACCGACTTCGCCTGCATCTTGCGCATGACCTGCCCGCGGTGGACCTTGACCGTGACGACGCTCAGCCCGAGCTCGTCGGCGATGCGCTTGTTCACGCGGCCCGAGACGACGTGGCCGAGGACCTGCCGTTCGCGTTGCGTCAGCGATTCGAATCGCGCTCGCAGCGCGGCGACTCCCGCGTTGTCGCGTCGCCGTGCTCGATCCCGCTCGATCGCGGCGTGCACGGAGTCGATGAGGACCTGATCATCGAACGGCTTGGTGAGGAATTCGACCGCGCCCGCCTTCATCGCGCGCACGCTCATCGGCACGTCGCCGTGACCGGTCACGAAGATGATGGGCAATGCCACGCCGGCCTGCGTGAGCTCCTGCTGGAATGCCAGCCCGCTCATGCCGGGCAATCGCACGTCGAGGACCAGGCAGCCCGGCGCATCCCGGCGCTCGGCCCGCATGAATTCCGGAGCCGAGGCGAAGACGCGCACGTCGTGGCCGACGGATCTGAGCAGACTTTCCAGCGAC
>Ga0136846_1207590_pt1 | contig 16423 bp, 14 predicted proteins | sample HopSoiMetagenom2_FD_96841 | JGI IMG/M metagenome (GOLD analysis project Ga0136846, IMG submission 96841) | Grasslands soil microbial communities from Hopland, California, USA - 2 Assembly 2016 (version 4) | ecosystem: Environmental > Terrestrial > Soil > Grasslands | place: USA: Hopland... | reverse complement strand
GGAGGGTTCGGTATCGTGCGCGAATATGAAATCCTCAGCAAGGACGCATCCGCCTACGGCAGTTTCGGCCGCACCCGCACCCGCCCCTGGGGCATGGACGGCGGCGGGAGCGGAACGGTGAATGCGTTGCAGATCGCATCCGCGAGCGACGGCAAGGTGCGGACTTACGGCAGGATCGCCCATATCGATCTCAACGCCGGGGATATACTGCGTGTCATCACCGGCGGCGGCGGGGGATGGGGCGACGCGCGCCAGCGCGAAGAGCATCTGATCGAGCGGGATTTGCGCAACGGCTTCATTACCGAAGCACAGGCAGTAAAGCTTTACGGTTACCAAACGAAAGTGGCAGTATGATCAGGCTGGCAACGGACGTCGGTGGCACGTTCACCGATCTCGTCGGATATGATGAGCGCAGCGGCGAACTGTTCACAGCCAAGAGCCTGACGACGGTGCCCGACCAATCCATCGGGGTGCTCGACGCGATCGCCTCGGCGGAAACCAAGGACGGGCTTCGCACGCGGGATGTCACGTTTTTCGCCCATGGCGGCACGACGGTCATCAATGCCATCACCGAGCGCAAGGGCGTGCGAACAGCGCTAGTGACCACGGCGGGCTTTCGCGACGTTCTGGAGATCGGTCGCGGCAACCGTCCTGATCTCTACAATCTGCGGTTCCGCAGCCCGGCCCCTTTTGTTCCCCGAAGCTTACGCTTTGAAGTGCGCGAGCGGCTAGACGCGTCGGGAAAAGTCATTACGCCGCTGCAGGTCGAAGACCTCCGGCCGATTATCGCCCAGTGCAAGGCGGAAAAGATCGAGGCGGTCGCGATCCTGTTCCTGCACAGCTATACGAATCCCGAGCACGAAATTCTTTGCGCCAATATTCTGGCCGCGGCGCTGCCGGATGCGACTGTCTGCGCCAGTTACGAAGTCTCGCGTCAATGGCGCGAATATGAGCGTTCGAACACGGTCGTGCTCAACGCCTATGTCCAGCCGATCATAAGGCGCTATTTTGAGCGGCTGGAAGATGCGCTGATGCGGCGCGACCTGACGTGCCCCTATTATGCGATGCAATCAAATGGTGGCATTGCCACCTTCGAGCAAGCGGTGAAAACTCCGCTGACCCTGGTCGAATCCGGTCCGGCGGGCGGTGTGGCGGGCGCGGCACGGATCGGCAATGCTCTCGGCGAGAGCGAAGTCCTGTCGCTTGATGTCGGCGGCACGACCGCCAAATGCTCGCTGATACACGGCGGGCGTCCGACGCTGAACGTCGAATACAAGCTCGAACACACCCGCATCGAGCCCGGTCATCCCATTCAGGTGCCGGTGGTCGATATTGTCGAGATCGGCTCCGGCGGCGGCTCGATCGCCTGGATCGACGAACGCGGCGTCCTTCGTGTCGGCCCGGAAAGCGCCGGTTCCATGCCGGGGCCTGCCTGTTACGGTCGCGGCGGCACGAAACCGACATTGTCGGATGCCATTCTTTTGATCGGGATCTTCGATCCCACCAATTTTGCCGGCGGCTCCATGCACCTCGACAAGCAGAAAGCGGTCGAAGCGATTGCCACCATCGCCGCGCCCCTCGGCATGAGTATCGAGGATGCCGCGATCGCAATTATCGATATCGCTCATGCAAGCATGATCAATGCGCTGAAACTTGTGACGGTCCAGCGCGGGCATGATCCGCGCGAAGTGGCCTTCGTCATCAGCGGCGGTGCCGGCCCGGCACTTGCAACCAGGCTCGGACGGGATCTGAGCGTCAAGTCGACGGTCATCCCGCTTCATCCAGGCCTTTTTTCCGCCTGGGGCATGCTCGCCGCCGAGCCACGCGCCGATTTCCGTCATACCTGGTTTTCAGCACTGACGGCCGAGGCGATCAAGGCGCTGTTGGCGCGCTTCGACAAGCTCGAAAAGGAAGCGATCGCTTACTTTGCCAAGGGGCAGGATGCCGATATCCGCTTCACCTATCAGGTCGAAGCACGGTATCGCGGGCAGGAGCACGGGGTTTTTGCCCATTTCCAGCGCGGCGATGATCGAGAGGTCTTTGCCGAGCGCTTTCATTCCGTCCACGAGCGCGCCTATTCGTTCCGCTTGCCGCACGCCGCCATTGAAATCACCACGCTGCATCTCGAAGCGGTGCTGGACGGCACGGTGATCGCACTGCCGCCTTTGTCCAAAAACGGTCGCAGTCTCAATGCTGCATTGACAGGTCGGCGCAATGTCTATTTTGGTGCTGTCCTCGGCTGGGTCTCTTGCCCGGTCTATGAGCGCAGCCTGCTGGCGCCCGGTCAGTCGATCGAGGGTCCGATGATTGTCGAGGAGGCAACGGCGACAACGCTCGTACAGGAGAACCAGCAACTGAGCGTCGCCGATAATGGCGTCCTGATCATTCGCGAAAGCGTCTCCGAGGCAGGCTAGTGGCTATATCCATTCAGATCGAGAAGGTCAGCAGGGAATACGGGCCGGTCAAGGCTCTCGACGATGTAACGCTCGATATCGCCGCTGGTGAATTCTTCACGCTGCTCGGGTCGTCGGGTTGCGGAAAGAGCTCGCTATTGAAGCTCATCGGTGGTTTCGACAGGCAAACAGCCGGCCGTATTTCCTTTGACGGCAAGGATATGAGCGACGTGCCGGCCAACAAGCGCCCGGTCAACACCGTCTTCCAGAGCCTTGCGCTTTTCCCCCACATGACGGTCGCGCAAAATGTCGGCTACGGGCTGCGGCTGCGGGGGCTGTCAGGTGGCGCGCTTGCGGCCAAGATCAACGATGCCCTTGATCTCGTCGAGCTCTCCGGTTTCGGCCCGCGTGACGTCAATCTTTTGTCCGGCGGCCAGCGTCAGCGTGTCGCCCTTGCGCGGGCGCTGGTCATGGAGCCCGGCATCCTGTTGCTCGACGAGCCTTTGACCGGCCTTGACGAGCGCCTGCGCCAGCAGATGCGCGACGAATTCGCACGACTTCACAAGCGCACCGGCGCAACCTTCGTCCTTGTCACTCACAATCAGGACGAAGCGCTCAGCCTCTCGGATCGCATGGCCGTGATGCACAAGGGTCGTATCGAACAGGTGGATGCGCCCGCCCGCTTTTTTGAGGCTCCGGCCAATGCTTTCGTCGCTCGTTTCGTCGGCATCGATACGCTGGTGCGTCCGGAGAAGATCACGACGTCCGACGGCCAGGCATATGCGGTCATTGCCGGGCAAAATGTGCCGGTGCGGGTCGCCGGTCCGATGGACCCGCTTCATTCCGTCGTTGCCATCCGCGCCGACCGGCTGTTTCTCGCTGCCGCGGATACACCTGAAACGCTGATGCTGACCGTGGTCGAAACGACATTCCGCGGCCTCTATCACGACCTCAAGCTAGCCTTCTGGGATGGTCAGATATTGACGATGGCGATTGAGGAAGAGGCGGGGTTTGGCGGCCTCGAGGCGGGAAGATCCATCCGGGTCGGCTTGAAGCCGGATGCCGCCGTTCTGATTTCCGATGTGGGACTATTGCCTACGAGCTGAATGGCTGCTTTGTGGTATGAGGAGTGATTCAACAGAGCCACGAAGGGGAATGGCAATGACGAAGCATGTCGGAATGTTTGCATCGGCGCAGCATAGCAATATGCAGCGGCGCGATTTTCTGAAGCTTATGGGGGCAGGGGGGGCTGCCTTGTCGGCCGGCAGTCTCAGCTGGGCCTCGCGTGCTGCCGCGCAGGATGCCGCAACGGTCGCCTTCTGGGCAACCGCGACGCTGGATATCGGCGACAAATGGAAGGCCTTCGCCACCCAGAACGGCGTTGCACCCGAGTTCACCGACAACGGCAACGACATCGGCCCGGTCATCGCCCGTCTTGCCGCCGGCAATGCCAATGATCTTTTTGACATTGGCGGGTTCCAGGGCGGCGCCGAGAAGGAACTGGCGCGCCAGGGCCTCATCATTCCCTGGGATCTGACGAAGATCCCGAACTACGAAAGCGTCTGGCAATGGGCCAAGGATATTCCTTATCTCAAGCATGACGGCAAGCAGTACAGCATCCCGACCGTCGTCAACGCCGACTCCATCATCTACCGGCCCGACAAGCTCGGCAAGGTCGATAGCTACGGCGTCATTTTCGATCCCAAGCTCAAGGGTCGCGTGGCCATGGAAGATGCCTGGATCAACAGCGCCATCTTCACCGCGATGTATCTGAAGGAGAGCGAAAACAAACCGATCGTCGAGCCGGGCAACCTGACCGAATCCGAACTCGGCCTCGTCATGGAATTCCTGATCAAGCACAAGAAGGACGGCCAGTTCCGCACCTTCTGGAACGGCTGGGAGCAGGGTGTTCAACTGGTCGCCGATCAGGAAGTCGACGCCATGACCGGCTGGGAGCCGATCGTTTACGAAGGGCGCAAGCGTGGCCTTCAGGTAGAATATGCCGCGCCCGTCGAAGGCTATGAAGGCTGGGGCAACAATACGGTGCTCCTGAAGGGTGCCGGCGATCGCGGCGTCACCGACACCGCCCATAAATTCGTCAACGGCCTGCTCGGCGGTTTCTATGGTTGCGAACTCGGCCAGGCCCGTGGCTATCTGGTGCCGACCGACAATAACCTGACCTATGCCAAGGCTCATCCGGACGAATACAAGCCGGATGAGGTCGGGAAACTGGCCGAGCATGTCAAGGCCAAGTTTGCCGGCAAGGTCTATTGGCAGAACACCCGGCCGGACAATTTCCAGCTTTACGAAGAGTGGTGGCAGAAGCTTCGTAACGCCTGAGTTTCATAATCACGGGCAGCGGCGATGTCTCCCTCGCCGCTGCCGTCCATTCTTGAAGGCCGAGTATGTCAAGAGCACGTCTGCCGATTTCGTCGATGCTGATGGCGCCGCCACTGCTGGCGATCCTGGCGTTCGGACTGCTGCCCCTGATCGTCGTCGTCGTCTGGAGTTTCTGGAGCTGGGACCCGGTGACATACTGGATCAAGCCGGATTTGAGCCTTGCGGGCTATGCGGGCATCCTCGAGGCCGGACGCTGGACAGTCATCGTCTCGACATTGATCAAGGCCTTCGGCACGGCGCTGCTATGCCTGTTGATCGCCTATCCGACCAGCTATGCGATCCATTTCCTGGCCGGGCGGCGGCTGAATGTCATTCTCCTGGCGCTGATCACCATTCCTTTCTTCACCTCCTATCTGATCCGGTCCTTTTCCTGGCGGCTCGTGCTCGGGCGCGCCGGAATTATCAATGACTGGCTGCAGGCTGTCGGCATCACCGATGCGCCGGTCGACTGGCTGCTGTTCAGCAACTTCGCCGTCGTCGTCGGGCTGGTTGCTTCCTATCTGCCGTTTGCAATCTTCCCGCTGTTGCTGTCCATGCGCCGGGTCGATCCAACCTATCTGGCTGCCGCCCAGGACCTTGGCGCGGGCTTCTGGAAGGGCCTGACGACGATCCTCTTGCCGCTGACAAAGTCGGGCATCTTTGCCGGCTTCCTGTTCGTCTTCGTCATGGTGGTGGGCTCGTCCACCGAAGTGCAGATGCTGGGTGGGGCGGGCGCATCGATCGTGTCGGTGATGATCAACGATGTCATGCGCGTCGCCAATTATCCGATGGCCTTCGCCATTTCGACCATCGTGCTTGCCGTGATCTTCGGCCTTGTGCTGATCGGCAACCGCATCTTCGGCCTGGCCTCGCTATTCGAGGACCAGTCGCCATGATGTTGCGCGAAGGTCTTGCCAACCGCGTTCTGCTTTGGGTCGTCACCGTCGCCGGCTTGCTCGTGATCTATGCGCCGCCGCTCTATCTGCTGGCGATCTCCTTCAATCCCGCCCTGCAGCCGGGTCTGCCCAGGCTCTCCGAACTCAGTCTCAAATGGTATGCATCGCTGCGGCAGGAGACGGCGCTGATCGGTGCCTTGGAGCAGTCGCTGATCATCGCCACGGCGACGGCGGTGCTTGCGACCATCATGTCGCTGCTGGCGGCACTTGCCTATTTCGAATTGCGCGCGCGCCGGACCGCATGGCTGCTGGCAGTGATCCTGCCGATGTTCGTGCCGGGTGTGATTCAGGGACTGGCGCTCTCGGCGGTGTTTACGCGCGCGGGCATCAAGGCGTCGACCCTGACGGTCATCGCCGGGCATTTGTTGTGGGCCATGCCTTTCGCATTCATCGTCATTCTGACGAGCTTTGCGGCGGTGCGGCGGTCCTATCTCGTCGCGGCGGCCGATCTTGGCGCGAATTGGGGGCGCCAATTTATCGATATCACCTTGCCGCTGGTCCGCCCCGGTCTGATCAGCGCCTTCATCTTTTCCTTCCTGCTGTCGCTCAACGAATTCACGCGGGCCTTCTATCTGGCGGGACGGCAGAACACTTTGCCCGTGGTGCTGTTCGGCAAGATGAACTCCGGGGCGTCGCCGGTAATTTATGCCATGTCAGGCGCCATCTTCCTGATCTCGGTCCTGTGCGTCGTATTGATTGCGCTCCGGTTCCTGTGGCAGGCTCGGGTGGCGGATTCAGGTCGACGGATGGCTCGATGAAGGCAGGCGATGGTGTCAGAGGCTCCGCCGATGTATAGTGCTCACTGTTGGCCATCGGAGCCTGACAGGATCATCATTTATGCCTGCCTTGGATAAGCTGTTCGCGGGGTCCATCCCTGAGATTTACGACACCTATATGGTGCCTCTCATCTTTGTGCCCTATGCATTTGACCTGGCCCGACGGGTCGCGGAGGCGGCTCCTGCCCAGGTTCTGGAGACGGCTGCGGGAACCGGTGTCGTCACGCGCGCTCTGGCCCCGCTTCTCGATAAAAGCGCCAGCTACATCGTCAGCGATCTCAATCAACCCATGCTCGAAAGAGCCGCCGCTCGACAAGGCGCGGACGAGCGTATCGCCTGGCGACAGGCGGACGCGCTGTCCTTGCCGTTCGAGCATGATAGCTTCGATGCGGTTGTCTGTCAGTTTGGCGCAATGTTCTTCCCTGACCGGTGCTCCGGCTATCGGGAGGCGCTTCGCGTTCTCAAACCTCGCGGTCGCTTTCTTTTCAATGTGTGGGATCGCATCGAGGAAAATGACTTCGCTCGCATGGTGACGGATGCTGCATGCAGCGTTTTCCCAGATGATCCGCCCCGGTTCCTCGCCCGAACGCCGCATGGGTATCACGATGTCGGGCTGATCGAAGCAGAATTGCGGATGGCAGGCTTCACAACCATCGAGATCACGACGCTTCGGCATCGAAGCGACGCTCCAAGCGCCCGCGCCGCCGCGACCGCTTACTGCCAGGGGACTCCATTGCGTAACGAGATCGAAGCTCGCGACCCGAAGGCCCTGAAGATCGTTACCGACCGCGCCGCCGACGCGATTGCAAAGAAGTACGGCGAAGGTCCGGTCTCCGGAAATATCCAGGCGCATGTCATTGTCGCTGAGAAAGGTTGAGCTCCGGACAGGCTTCGGGAGAGATGTTGATCCGGTCAGGAGTTGATCGGCTGACTCTGCTGTGGTTCAGTCGTTACGCGTTTGGCGAGGAGACCGTAGCAATGAGGAAAGTGACAGCAACCCCAGAGAACAGCGACCCGAAGGATGGAAAGGGACAGGCCTCTCCCTCTCGGCTGATCGATGCGAGGATAGAGGAACTGGGCGATTGGCGAGGCGAGATGCTCGCGCGGGTCCGAACCATCATCAAGCAGGCGGACCCCGAAGTGGTCGAGGAGTGGAAGTGGAGAGGTGTTCCGGTATGGTCGCACGGTGGCATCATCTGCACCGGTGAAACCTACAGGAATGTCGTGAAGATGACTTTTGCCAAGGGTGCTTCGTTGGAAGATCCATCAGGCCTCTTCAACTCCAGCCTCGAAGGCAACACCAGGCGCGCCATCGATCTCCAGGAAGGCGCCACGATTGATGAAGCGGCGTTGAAGGCGCTCATTCGCGCGGCTGTCGCGCTGAACATGTCGGTGCGATCGGCCGCTCGCGTCCGTTCCCGGAAGAGCTCGGAGAACGCCTGATGAACATGGCGAGGTGACGGGTATTCAGAATGAACCAGCGTGGTTGCCCTGAGATTTCCGCCCGGATGATCGCTCTCTTCCGGCCTCTGCTATAGGCTTTGCCTTCGTCACGGTGACGCATTATACCGCTTACCGAAAAGAGGCGCGGGTGCATGCCGTCGTCACTCGCGAACGAGATTTTCCACCAGAAGGAAAAACGATGGATAGCATTGATGGCGGCGAGCGTTCCGCCAAGTCGGGGTTATTTTCCGATCTGCGCTGGGTGCCTTGGGTTCTTGCTGCCTATTTCCTCATCCAGGCCATCGTTCGCATAGCATTGCCGAATTCGTTGCGTGTCGACGAGGCGCAGCAATTCGTCGTCGCGCAATGGCTCGATTGGGGCTACGACGCGCAGCCTCCTCTCTACAACTGGATTCAGCAAGGTGTGTTCGCTGTCTTCGGCACCACATTGGCGTCGCTGGTGGTTTTGAAGAACGTCCTGCTCTTTCTGGTTTACTACAGCTATTATCGGCTAGCCCGATTGCTGCTTACCGACAAGGGGCTGGCGGTCATCGCCACACTGTCCTTGCTGACGATGCCACAGATGTTCTGGCAGGCGCAGCGGGATCTGACTCATACAGTCGGAACGCTGCTGGCGATCTGCCTGTTCCTGCATAGCGTCGTCTCGACGCTGCGAAAGCCCAGTTTCATGTCCTATGCCTCGATGGGGCTGTGGATCGGCGTGGGGATGCTGACGAAGTATAATTTCATCCTGATCGTCCTTTCGACCTTCGTCGCCGTGCTCAGACATCCGGATGGGCTGAAGCGAGTTCTCGACAAGCGGCTGCTGTTGACGATCCTGCTGGCGGTCCTTGTTTTTCTGCCCCACGGTCTCTGGATAACCTCGCACATGAGCGCGGTGGTCGATCAGACCACGCGGACCATGTCGGAACAGGGAGAGGGCGGCAAACTTTCCGACATCGGAAATGGGCTAGAGGAATTGTTCGAGACCGGCTTCGCCATCATCGCGCCGACCGCTGTCATCTTCCTCATCTTTTTCCGCAAGGCGTTCCTGCGGAGTTTTCGCGCCAGAAGCGAATGGTCGGATTTCGTCGGCACGATTTTCGCCGCAACGTTCGCCATATTGCTGCTGATGATCGTCGTGGTCACGCTGACGGTGTTCCGGGATCGCTGGCTCCTGCCGTTCCTGTTTTTGGCGCCGCTCTATTTCTGCCTGAAACTGGAGGCGTCGGGGGTTGGGTCCGCTCAGGTGATCCGGAAATTCCTGTATGTGCCCTTCGCCATGATGATTGTGCTGCCGATGATCATTGCGGGAAGCGTGCTCGTTCCGAAACTGTTCGGCAGCTACGAACATCTGAATACGCCTTACACCCCGTTTCTCGAACAGGTCGTCGCGGCGGAAGGACGAAAGCCGGCGGCGGTGGTCACGACGACCTGGCAGAAAGCGGGCAATGTTCGCATCAACATGCCGGACACGCCCGTTATCTCGATCGCCTATCCCCTCTATGACATCGATCATGCCAGCATAGGCCATCAGCCTTTATTGCTGGTCTGGAACGAGCGGGACGGCAAGCCGTCGACCATGCCTCCCACGCTGACGCAGTGGCTGAAGGAGAAATACGGGGAGGCCCTGTCCAATCCGGAACAGCATGACATGGCCGTGCCATACTATTATGGCCGTGAACCCGACCGCTACCATTTCGGCTATGCCTGGGTCTATCCAAACGGAAAATAGTGGTTCGGCCGGTATCCTCGAATGCACTGCCGGCCACTCCGTCGACACGAAAATGGCCGAAAACGGGAGCTCGGAGCTGCGTCAGGCGATCAGCTTTTCGCCATTCAGATGGCGCTCCAGGAAGGGCAGGCTGTCCTGTCCCCAATAGAGTTCGCCGTCATAGCGGAAGGTGGGAAAGCCGAAGACGCCGGCGGCTTTTGCGACATCATAATTCGAGCGCCAGAGTTCCCGCACGTCGCTTTGCTGTGACCGTGTCTCGAGCGCCGCCCCATCGAACCCTGCAGCATCGGCGATTGCCTTACGCACGTCGGCATTGCCGATGTCCTCGGCGCGGGACCAGAAGGCTTCCTGCAGCGCCTTGGTCAATCCGATCCAGTCCCCGTCGTCGAGTTGCGCGGCAATCACCGACAGGCCTGCGGGCGTCGGATCGGAAAGGCCGGCCCTGTTGTCCAGATCGAGGCTCTTGCCGCGCAGCGCCGCCCAGCGCTTCAGGTCCTTGAACCAATAGGCGCGTCGCGGCTCCGGTCGATCGCGCGAAAAGATCGCGCCGTTTTCTTCGACCAAAGGGATGACATAGGGCCGGATCTCCGCGCCGAAGCGTGCGGCAAGTGCTGTAAAGGGTTCGAGTCCAATGAAAGCCCAGGGGGAACCGATCCCGAAGAAATAGTCGATCGTCCTTGTCATTTCTCATTCCTGCTTTGAAGTCTGCGGGACACCAATGCCTCGTCAAAAGCCGTCAACGCGCAATCCCTGGCGACGAGCACCGCGATCGGATCGCGATCGACGGCAACGGTTGCAAGCGCTCCTTCGTAAAGAAGCGCAAGATGCGCAGCCGGTTGTTCCGATATAGCGCTGGCCCGCAGCATGATCGATTTGAAAATCGCGCGAACGGCGCTCTTATGCTCGCGCGCGACGGAGACCACGCGCTCGGAATCGCCATGTTCGGCGACCGCCAGCGCAAAGGCGCATCCCCGGAATTCCGGGCTGTCAGCCTTTTCAAACAGCCTTTCGAAGATCGTGGCCAGCTGGTCCCTGGGTTGCTTGATCATGTTCGTCACCTCATCGAGCGAGTTCATCACGCGATCGTGGCGCTGGCTCAGATAGGCGGCAACCAGGTGATCCTTGGAGGGAAAGTGACGATAGAGGGTTGCCTTGGCGATGCTGGCCTCTTCGATGATCCTGTCGATGCCGACGGCGCGGATTCCCTCCTTGTAGAAGAGAGCCCCGGCGACATTCACGATCTGCTCGGATATGGACGTTCTCATGATGCTATTCGGAATGCCTCTGTTTTTTCTGATTTGGATGCGCCGATCCCGGATTGGCGAGGGGCCGGGGCAGGCTAACCTCGCGAAGACGTGGGAGGATCATGCGACCCGTCCGGGGATCGCCTCCAGAAGTTCACGCGTGTAAGCGGCCTGCGGATTTCCGAAGACCTGGCCCGCCGCGCCGTGCTCGACGACGCGCCCGCCCCGCAGCACGACGATCTGATGCGCGATGGCTGAGACGACGGCAAGGTCGTGCGAAACGAGCACATAGCTCATTCCCAGATCACGTTGCAGATCGCCGAGCAGATCGAGGATCTGCGCCTGAATGGAAACGTCGAGTGCGGAAACGGGCTCGTCGAGAAACAGAAGTTCCGGCCCGAGAGCGAGCGCTCGGGCAATCGCGACGCGCTGGCGCTGCCCGCCGGAAAGCTCGCGCGGCAGCCGGTTGAGCGCCAGCCTCGGCAACCGCACCTGGTCGACAAGCTGGCGCGCGCGGGCCTGAAGCTCCGCTGCTGTGTATTTGCCGAAGGATTGCAGCGGCTCGACGATACTTTCGAAAACGGTGTAGCGTGGATCGAGCGAGGCGAACGGGTTCTGCTGTATGAGCTGGATGCGCCGGCGCAGCGGACGAAACTCGTTCCAGCCAAGCCCGGTAATGTCGCGCCCTTCGAAAATGATACGACCCGATGTGGGTTTGTCCAGGCCGAGGGCAATGCGCAATGATGTGGTCTTGCCCGAGCCGGATTCTCCGACGATCGCCAGGGTCTGTCCCGTATGGACGCTGAAGCTCACCTGATCGAGCGCCTGGAAGAGCGGTTTCGGTCCTCGTCCAAACCAGGATGCTTCTCCCGGCAGAGCGAAAACCTTGCTGACAGCCTCGAAACGCAGGATCTCGAGCGTCGCGGTAACCGGTTTCGCACCTATTTGCGAGAGCGGTGCTCTGAATGCAGGTGCGGCGGCGATCAGGGCGCGGGTATAGGGCTCGGCCGGCGCGCGCAGGATGGAGGCCGGCGGACCTTGCTCGACGATGCGTCCAGCCTGCATCACCAGGACCCGATCGGCCCGGTCGGCCGCGACCCCGAGATCATGGGTGATGATCAGCATCGAAATACCGCGCCCCTTCACCAGCACGTCGAGATGGTCGAGGATGCGGCGCTGCACCGTGGCGTCGAGCGCGCTGGTCGGTTCGTCGGCGACAATCAATTCGGGCTGTCCGGCGATCGCGATGGCGATCAGGACGCGCTGGCGCATGCCGCCGGAAAGCTCATGCGGATATTGCCGTGCGCGCAGCACCGGCTGGTCGATCCCGACCTGTTCGAGCAGTTCCAGCACATCGGCATCGAGGCTTCTGCCCCGAGGTCCGCGCGCACGCTCCACGGCTTCGCCGATCTGGCGCCCGACGCGCATGGTGGGATTGAGGCTGACCATCGGGTCCTGCGGCACGAGCCCGACGACGCGCCCTCGCAGCGTTCGCCACTGGCCTTCGCTCGCGTGCGTCATGTCTTCACCGCCAACCTGGATCGTGCCGGTTCTGACCTCGGCATTGTCGGAGAGAAGGCCGATCAACGCATTTGCCAGCGTGGATTTCCCCGAGCCGGACTCGCCGACGATCGCCACCACTTCGCCGGGGGCGATAGTGAGGCTGACTTGCTTGACGGCATCGACGATCTGGTTGCCGGAGTGATAGCGGACGCTGAGATCAGTGAGATCGATGATCGGCTCTTGTGAGGTTCCGGTCATTTCGACACCTCCTCAAGCGTGCGTGAGATATGGTTGAGCGCGAAGACGGCAAGCGCCACGAACATGCCGGGCAGAAGCGGAAGCCAGGGCGCCGTGATGAGAAATTTCCGGCCATTGGCAATGAGCGTGCCCCATTCGGCGGCCGGCGGTGCCGCACCGAAGCCGAGGAAGCTCAACCCCGAGGCGACGAGGATCGCCACGCCGAAGTCCAGCGTGGCGAGCACGACGACCGCCCCCGAAGCGTTGGGGAGAATGTGATTGACGAGGATGCGGCCCCAGCCGGCCCCGCCGAGCCTGGCGGCCTCGACATAGGCCAGCGTCTTCACCCGCATGACCTCGGCTCGCATGGTGCGGGCAAAACCGGGCAAGAGGCCGAAGCCGACGGCAATCGCGACTGGCAGTGTGCCGAAACCGATTGCCGTGACGATGACGAGCGCGAGCAGAAGGCTGGGCAGGGCCAGCATCACGTCGATCAAGCGCATGATGACGGCATCGATCCGCCCGCCGAAGAAGCCGGAAAACAATCCGAGGGTCGAGCCGCCGATGAAGGCGATCGACACGGCCAGAAGCGCGGCCTGAACCGAGAGGCCGGCTCCATAGACGACGCGGGTATAGAGATCGCGGCCCAGCTCATCGGTGCCGAACCAATGCAGCAGGCTCGGCGCGCGCAGCTTTTCCAGCGGAACGGTCGCGTAAGGGTCAAACCGCGTCAGCAGTGTCGGCATCGCCGCGGCAAGCAGGACGAAGAGGATGAAGGCGAGCGCGAGCAGAAAGCCCGGATGGCCGCGCAGAAGGCTAAGCGTCTCGCTCCAGCGCCGCAGCCGGGCCGAACGGATCGGCACGTCGTCGCTATCCGTGCGGTCATCGTAGGCCGGCGCGAGGGGCGAAAAATGAGTGAAATCAGGAGTGGTCATCGTCTCAAGCTCCTTCAGGTGACTTTCGCGGCGCGCGCGATGCGTGGATCTAGGAGTGGGTAGAGAAGGTCGACAATGAGATTGATGGTCACGAAGGCCGCCGCCGAAATCGTCACCACGGCGAGGACGACGGGGATGTCCTGCCTCAGCACCGATTCCTGCGCGAGCCGGCCTACGCCGACACGGGTAAAGACCGTCTCGACCAGGACCGCGCCGGAGACCGTATTGCCGATCTGCAACCCGATCAGCGTCAGGATCGGCAGCGCCGCATTGCGCAGCACATGCCGCCACTGGATCTGCGCACGGGAAAGCCCCTTGGCTCGTGCCGTGGCGATATAGGATTCACCCCAGACATCGTCGAAGCTGCGCATCAACACCTGCGCGTAGATGGCGGCGCTCGGAATGGACAATGTCACGGCGGGCAGGACCAGCGACGCGAAGCCCTTGTTGCCCATGGACGGAAACCAGCCGAGGGTGAAGGAGAAGATCTGGATCAACAGCAGCCCTGTCCAGAACACCGGGACCGAAAGACCCAGTGCCGGAAGTCTCCGGAGCGCAAGCCGAAGCGGTCGCCACCTGAGCCAGGTCGCCGTATAGGCAAAGCCCACCCCGGCCGTCACCGAGAGCGTGATGGCGCAGCCGGCAAGCATCAGCGTCTGCGGCAGCCGGTCGGCCAGCAAGGTCGTAACCGAGCTGCCGGTCGACAGCGACGTCCCGAAATCGCCCCGCAGCAAATTGCCGAGCAGATGAAGATATTGATCGACCACGCCACGGTCGAGCCCGTAATGATGCCGGGCCTCGGCGAGCTGCGCGGCGCTCAAGGTATCGGCATCGACGCCCGATGCCGTCAGCATCAGCGACAGTGCGTCGCTCGGGAGTAGATAGAGGATCACATAGGTGATCGTATAGGCGCCCAAGAGCACCAGAAGTGCCTGTGTGATCCGGCTGATAATATAGGTCTTCATCGGTTCCGCCCCGTTCTTATGCGGTGCCGTCGAGCCAGATGTCGTTGAAGAGCGCGAAGCCTTCCGACGTCCACTGGAAATCTCTCACCCGAGGTGACGCGGCGGCCTGCCAGAGGCGTTCGTAGATCGGGAAGGCGACGTTGTCGTCGATCAGCACATCCTGCAGCCCGGCATAGGCTTTCGCTCTTTCCTCGCTCGACGTCGTCTGTAGCCCAGCGTCGAAGAACGCCTCCACCTTCTTCAGCGTCTCGGGCGGATAGGCATTGATGGAAAGCGCCGAGTTGTTGGTGTAGCGCGGATCGAGGATGGTCTGGAGGACAACCGGATCGGCGCGGGTCATGTAGGTCGAATGCAGGTCGTAGCGAGCCGCTGAAACGAAGGTCAGGAATTCGCCAGCGACCAGCACTTCGAGTTTCAACTCGATCCCCGCCTGCCGCAGCTGATCCTGGATCAGTACGTCGCCGGCGGTCTCCGCCGTCTGAAGCGGCCGAACGAGCGTCAGGCGCTTGCCGTTCTTGTAGCGCCAACCATCATCGCGTCGCAGCCAACCGGCCTTGTCGAGCAATTGCGCGGCGCCATCTGGATCATAGGCGAGCTTTGCCGCCTGCGATTTGAAATAGGGCGTGGTGGTATCGTAAGGCCCCTGAACGACGGGGAAATCCGCGCTGTAAACGCCCTCGGCAAAGGTCTTGCGGTCGATGGCCTTCTGCAATGCGGCTCTGACCAGGGGATCGCTGAGGATGCGCCCTTCGCCGACATTGGGATAGAGATTGAGCGCCGGGCCGGGAAGCGAGCGGCTGAGGATCTGCGCGTTGATGCTCTGGAATTGCTTGATGTCCACGTCGCTGAACGGATCGCGCGGCCAGACGAGTTCGAGCTCGCCCTGCAGGAACTGGCCGCTGCGCACGCTCTCCTCTGGGATATACTGGATCTCGACAGCCTCGAGATAGGCTCTGCCCGGATTAAGCGCGGCCTTCGACGGCCAGGCGTAGTCCTCGCGTCGCGCCAGCTTGATGCCGATCTCAGGCTTGTATTCCTTGAGCACGAACGGCCCGGTGCCGATGATCGCGCCGCGGGAGCGCTCTTCGGGCGTGCGCTTGTAGGATTCAGGAGCGAGAATGGCGAGATTGGTGGTCGATGTCGCCTGCAGGAAGCCGGCATTCTGTTTCGACAGGCGGATGCGGATGGTGTGGTCGTCCACGACCTCGGAGTGATCGTAGCCGGCAAGATAGGTGCGGCCGAAGGTGGCGGGGACGCTTGCGGCGAAGGCCTTGTTGGAATCGAAGGCGATACGCACCGCTTCAGCATTCAGCGGCGTGCCGTTGGAGAAGGTGACGTCCTTCCTGAGATTGAACGTGTAGGTGAGCCCGTCCTCGCTGATCTGCCAGCTGGTGGCGAGCCAGGGAATGATCTCGCCGGTCTGCGGGTTCTGGTCGGTCAGCGATTCAGCGACATTGCGCAGCACGACGCGATGCTCAAGCCAGTAGACCTGGAACGGGTCGATGCTGACAAGCGTGGTGTTATCGCGCAGGAAGGCGATGCGCAGCGTTCCGCCCTGGGTCGGCGCGCCGGCCGCCTTTGCCTCGGAAATAATGGTTGAAAGGCCGGTTGCGGACAGGGCAACGACGGCGCTTGCCGAGAGAAGAAGACGGCGGCGTGTCACGGAGTAGGAAGAAGACGTCATGATGGATATCCTGATGCTGTGGCCGATCAGCCGGTTTTAAGAATGGATCGGGAGACAAGCGTGGGGGAAAGCTCCGGTGGGCGTTGCGTCTTTGCGCCTTGCTCCAGTGCGGCGCGTCCGAGGATGGAAATGGCCGTATCCTCTTGCGGCGCGTGCACGAGAACGGACTGGAT
>Ga0136846_1228013_pt1 | contig 16434 bp, 10 predicted proteins | sample HopSoiMetagenom2_FD_96841 | JGI IMG/M metagenome (GOLD analysis project Ga0136846, IMG submission 96841) | Grasslands soil microbial communities from Hopland, California, USA - 2 Assembly 2016 (version 4) | ecosystem: Environmental > Terrestrial > Soil > Grasslands | place: USA: Hopland... | reverse complement strand
GCCGTTGAACAGCGCGAGGTCGGCACCGAAGTTCGTCGCGCGGTTCTCTTCCCACTTCAGGTCGGGGTTGCCGAGCGCCGTCAGACGATAGCCGGGCACGATCGAGCTGTTCGAACCCGTGATGTCGTAGTACGTGTCGCCGCGGTCACCGCCGTACTGGTTCAGGATGCGGCCCGACGGAATCTGCTGGTTACCCGTCACGCCGTAGCTGGCGCGCAGCATGGCGTCCGACAGGAACTTGTTGTTCTCGAGGAACCCTTCCTTCGTGATGCGCCAGCCGAGGCCGACCGACGGGAAGGTACCCCAGCGGTTCTCCGGACCGAGGCGCGACGAGCCGTCGCGGCGAACGGTGAAGTTCGCGACGTACTTGTCCTGGAAGTTCCAGTCCGCCTTGCCGAAGTACGACAGCAGCGCGCTCTGGTTGCCGTTCGAGTTCACGGACAGCGTCGACGCGTCGCCGAGGGCGGCCTGCAGGTACAGGTTGTTCGGATCCGTCGACTTGAGCGCCGCCTCGGAACCGAAGAGGCCGCGATACTGGGTGTGGTTGGCTTCCTGTCCGGCGAGCAGGTTGAACGTGTGCTGGCCGAGCTGCTTGTTGTAGCGCGCCGTGTTCGTCCACGTCCAGTCGAAGTTGCTCGTCTGCTGCTCGTTGAACGAGTTCGTCAGACCAGGCTCCGAGTTCTCCGGCGTGATCGGGTTGAAGCCCTTGAAGTTCGCGCTGTTCTGATTGAAGCCGATGCTGCTGCGCAGCGCCAGCGACGGCAGAACCTGGAAGCCCGCGAACGTGTTGCCGAAGACCTTGTTGTTGCGGTTGATGTTGTTGCGGCGCTCGTAGGCGAACTTGAGCGGATTGCTCTGGTTGCCCAGGTTCGTCGCCTTACCCGAGGCGAAGTTGCCCGCGATGTCGTAGATCGGGATGATGGGCTGCATCATGATGTTCTTGCCCATGATGCCGTCCTCGGCGTACCCACCCGGGTCGCCCATGCCGCCGTACGACTTCTCGGCCGCGATCGCCGCGTTCTCACCGAAGGTGAACTTGCCGCGGTTGAACTGGGTGTTCGCACGGACGCTTCCGCGACGGAAGTCGTTGTACACCGCCGTGCCCTTCTGGTCGAAGTAGTTGCCCGACACGCCGTAGGTGTGATCCTCACCCGAGCCGGCGACGTTCAGGTTGTAGTCCCCGACCGGAGCGCGCTGACCGAACACCGCCTGCCACCAGTTCGTGCCCGAGCTGGACGGCATGATGAGCGACTTGTCGTTCGGATACGCGTACTTCGTCACGTCGGCGTTCACGACCTGCCCGAACGAGTTCACGGTCGGGTTGGTCAGCGGGCCGGCGAAGATGTACTTCGGCAGCGTCGGGTTGTTCGGATCGCCGTACTGGTCCGTCGGCACCGGCTGACCCGCGTTGGTGTAGGCGGCCTTCACCACCTGGAAGTAGTCCAGCGCGTTCGTGAGGACGATGTCGTCCATCCCCTTGGTCGGCGAGGAGAGACCCGAGCGCGCCGACAGCGTCATCCGCGGCGGGCCCGAAGCACCACGCTTCGTCGTCTCGATCACGATGACGCCGTTGCTCGCGCGCGATCCGTAGATCGACGCGGCCGAGGCATCCTTCAGCACCTGGATCGACGTGATGTCGGCCGGGTTGAGCCAGTTGATGTACGTGTCCTGCACCGGCACACCGTCGATCACATAGAGCGGATCGTTGTTCTGGAACGAGCTGATACCGCGGATACGGACCGTGCTGCGTCCGGCCGGGCTGCCGCTCGTCGAGACCGTGATGCCCGGGACGGCGTCGAGACGCTTCAGAACGCTCGCACCCGTCTCGCGGGCGGCGCTCTCCACGTTGATGCTCGCCACCGCGCCTGTGATGTCCGCGCGACGCTGCTCGGTGTACGCCGTGACCACCACCTCTTCGAGGTAGGTGACCGGCTCCATCTTGACGTCGATCCGCGTGCGACCGCCGATCTCCTCACGCGCCGGCTTCTGGCCGATCACCGTGAAGTTCAGCGCCCCGTTCGCCGGCGCCGTGATCGTGTAGCGTCCGGTCCCGTTGGTGAGCACACGCGTCTCGGTGCCCGACACACGAACCGTGACACCCTGGAGCGGCGCACCGGCCTGGCTCGTCACGGTCCCCGTGACCGCAATCGCCTGGGCCATCGCAACGCCCGCGAACAGCATGCTCAACAGCATGCTCATCCCCATCGCGCGTAACACGCGTAGGGGGTTGATCCTGAATGACTGCCTACGTGGCACCGTCTCCTCCATGGCGATCTCCCTGGTCTCGCGCATACGTGGTTTTCCTCTGGGTCGTGACATGGACTTCAGGCCGTGCTTCTCGATCCGCGTACAACTGTGCGGTGAGCTGAACTCGCGAGCCGTCATGGCCTCGCTGCACTACTGCGACGCGAGCGTCGTTCACTCGCCCCGACCGTCGGGGTCCGGTCGGAACGAGTCCTGTCCTCGCTCACGTCCACCAATGCGCCCAGCTCCTCGCTGCCGTGCCTGAGCACGACCACGAGATTGAAGCGCGGTTGGATGCGCCGGCCGACAAGGTGGCCGGATGACATACGAACACTCCCACGCCGGCGCGAGGCCGCACCGCAGGAGCAGAGATCGACACTGAAACGGGCAAACCCGCACCAGGACGGGATCCACCCACCGTCGCGGCAGCATGAAGCGTCAAACGATCGTCGCAGCCGACGATCGCACAGCGCTGATCGGAGACGCCGACCCGGCTGACGGGCGTAGCCCAACCGACATGGAAACCTTGCGCGTCGGCGGGGTACGACATACGGCAGTCGAGTAGGGGGTACGGGCGAGGCAGACGCGTACGGTCCTTCCCTGGGGAGGGGGCCAGTGGGAGGTGGGTGGACGTTTTTTCGGGTAGTGCCGCGCGGAAAACAGCCGGGCTGGCTCGGAGGTCCCCCTTTACTACGGGGCCGGAAATCCTTTGTCAAGCAGGATTTCTTTTTTCGATATCAGCCTTTCGCAGTACACAACACTCCACCATCCGCACATGCGTCACTCTGGAACAGTTGCGCATTATTGAACGGATGTGCGCATAGCCAGAGCGGCGAGGGCCCCAGGCTACACTCCAGGACCGTCAAGCCAGCATTTGGGCCAAGCCCCGCTCCAGGTCCTCCAGCAGATCCGACGGCGATTCCAGCCCGATGTTGAATCGGACCAGAACGCCCTCCCGCCGCGCCGCCACCGTCCTCGGCGGATTCACCGGCACCGCCAGACTGGTCACCCCGCCCCAGCTCCAGCCGATCTCGAACAGCTGAAGCGCGTCCACGAACGCGTGGACCCGTGCGCGCCGGTATGACCGCACGAACTCCACCGAAAACACGCTCGTCGATCCCGTGAAGTCGCGGCGCCACAGCTCATGCCCGGGACAGGAAGGAAGCGCGGGATGCAGCACGCGCGCGATCTCGGCTCGCCCCGCCAGCCACCGCGCCACCTCCACCGTCGAGCGCTCCAATCGCTCGAGGCGAACGGCCAGCGTCTGCATCCCGCGCAACGCCAGGCTGCACTCGTCCGGCGACACCGACATCCCGAGCACCTGCATCGTCCTGCCGATGCGCTCGTAGTCCGCCGCGTCGCGCACGGTGACGGAGCCGAGCAGGATGTCGCTGTGCCCACCGATGTACTTGGTGAGCGCCTGCGTGGTGACGTCGACACCGTGCGCGAACGCGTCGAAGTACACCCCAGCGGAGTAGGTGTTGTCGATCGCCACCTTCGCCCCCACTCGACGTGCCGCCTCCGCGATCGCCGGCACGTCCTGCACCTCCATCGTGATCGAGCCGGGACTCTCGCACCAGACGAGCCGCGTGCGCTCGGTGAGCAGTGAGGCGATGCCCGCCCCGATCGTCGGCTCGTAGTAGATGCACTCCACCCCCATGCGCCGCAGGAGATCGTCGCCGAGCTGACGATGCGGGCTGTAGACGCTGTCCGGGATGAGCACCTGGTCGCCCGAGTCGAGGAATGCGAGGTTGATCAGCGCGAGCGCCGACTGCCCTCCCGGGGCGATGAAGGTGCGGTATCCCCCCTCCAGCTCCGCGATCCGGGCCGCAAGCTCCATCGTCGTGGGCGTGCCGTACAATCCATACGTGTAGCCGACTTCGTGCTGCTTCCAGCTGTCGGTGAGGGCGTTCGCGCGCGGGAAGACCGTGGTCGAGCCGCGGTAGACGGGCGTCGCGAGCGATCGGTAGCCCTCCGGGACGGTCGTCTCGGTGTGGATCAGCTTCGTTTGCCAGGAGCGAGTCATGGTTTTGACGGACTGACTGACGGAAGGCTGAGGGTGAACGTCGCGCCCTGCCCCTCGACGCTCTCCACGCGCACGTCGCCCTGCATCGCGCGCGCGAGATCGCGACTGATCGCGAGGCCCAGGCCCGCGCCTTCGTGCCTGCTCGTGAGCGTGCGGCCGAGCTGCACGAACGGATCGAAGATCACCTCGAGCTTGTCTGCGGGAATCCCCGGGCCGGTGTCGCGCACGGAGATCGTCACCGCCTCCCCCTCGCGACCGCAGAAGACCGTGATCGTCCCCCCCTCGGGCGTGAACTTCACCGCGTTCGAGAGAAGGTTGAGCACCACCTGTTCCACCTTGAGTCGATCGGCGATCGCCGCAACGTCCGGCGGACAGCCGCTGCGTCGGAGCCCCAGCTGCTTGCGCTCCATCTGTGGAGTGACCATGGCCAGTACTGCGTCCACGACGTCGTGCGCGAAGATGAGCTCACGCTCATAGACGATCCCGCCGGCCTCCATCCGACTGTAGTTGAGCAGGTCGTTCACGATCCCGAGCAGATGCTGCTGGCTGTTCCGGATGCGCGCGAGATAGTCGCGGTGCTGTTCGCTCACGTCGCCGCCCACCCCTTCCATCATTAGTTGCGCATACCCCGCGATGGCGTTCAGCGGCGTACGCAGCTCGTGCGACATCGCGGCGAGGAAGCCCGTCTTCGCGCGGTTCGAGGCTTCGACCTCCGCGAGCCGCCGTGCATCTTCGACCTCGCGTTGCTGCGCGAGACGGCGCTCCGTGAGATCGCGCGTCACCTTCGCGTATCCGATCAGCGTCCCCTCCTCGCCGAAGAGCGCGGTGATGACGACGTCCGCCCAGAACCGCGTCCCATCCTTACGGATGCGCCACCCTTCCTCCTCGTAGCGGCCCTCGCGAGTGGCGATCTCGAGCTCGCGGGCGGGATGTCCCGATGCAGCCACCTCGGGTGGATAGAAGGTCGAGAAGTGCTTGCCAAGTATCTCCTCGGCCTCGTAGCCCTTGATGCGGCGCGCTCCTTCGTTCCAGCTCGCCACGCGACCCTCCGGATCGAGCATGAAGATCCCGTAATCCTTCACGCTCCGCACGAGGATGCGAAAGCGCTCCTCGCTCTCCCGCAGCGCGTCCTCCCACCGCCGGCGCGCCGTGAGGTCGCGCGTCACCTTGGCGAAGCCGACGAGTTTGCCGCTCGCGTCACGGAGGGTGGTGATGATGACGCTCGCCCAGAAGAGCGTGCCGTTCTTCCGAACGCGCCATCCTTCGTCCTCGACGCGCCCTTCCCGTTCGGCAACGAGCAGCTCTGCCTGGGGCTTGCCGGCCGCCAGATCCTCGGTGGTGTAGAAGATCGAGAAGTGCCGGCCGATGATCTCCTCTGCCGCGTATCCCTTGATGCGCTCTGCCCCGGCGTTCCAGCTGAGGATCACCCCCGCTGGATCCAGGGCGAAGATCGCGTAGTCGCGAACGCTCTCGACGAGCAGCTGATACAGCCCCTCCGCCTGGCTGGCCTCACGATGCGCTGTTTTCAGGAGGGGGAATGGCGCAGCCGTCGCCTCGCCGGCCGCCGAGGCGGCCGGCCCGACCTGGGTGCTTCCCGAATCGTCGTCCTTTCCGACCTGCGGTTCGTTCATTCGGAGACTGTGGACCTTGGGAGAGCAGCGTGCGCCAGCACTGGAGGATAAAGTGCGCGCGGAGCCACCGCACAGGCATGATGCTTTCTCTAACGTCGTTCGTCACCCCTTTGTAACCGGCTGCGTCGGGCAGTCAGGCCGCTCCAGCCTTACGTGCCACCTGCGGCAGCTTCCGGTGTAGCAATCGCCAAAAGCCCGTCCACGATGCGTGGGCGCGGCGCGCCCGCTCTGTTGGCAGGAGTCACAGCATGACGACAAGACCGGCCGGCACTCGCCGACCTCTTGCACTGATTCGCTCGGTCCACCGCGGCTTTCCCTGGCGGACCGCCCGGCGCGGAGCGCTGTGGCTGCTGAGCGCGCTGATGCTGTGTGAGTGGCGCTACACCCCTCCCGCGCTCTTCAGCGAGCAGCGCTCCGCGCGCAGCGCGGCTCCAGTGCGACACTGCCGCCGGAACACGCCGTGCACCACCAGGCGAGCCGTCGGTGCGTGGAGTGATTCGCTCACGTACCTGTCGAGTGGAGTGGACGGAGCCACGACCCTCAAGCGCTGGCCGGAAGACGGGCTACCGATCACCGTCTGGATCGCCGAGTCCGGGGGACCACACACGCGGGCGGAGGTCCGCCGCCGTATCGCGCGCGACGCGTTCCATACATGGATGGAGATCGGCATTCCGACGCGCTTCGTCTTCGTCTCCGACTCGTCCAGCGCGATGGTGCATGTGCTCTGGCGACGCCAGCTGCCCGACCGTCGCGCCGGCCAGGTCACGCGGCAGGCCGACAGCGATGGATGGCTGCGGAGCGCGGAGATGGAGCTCAGCATCCGCAACATCACGGGCGCGTATCAGGACACCGTCACGCTGCGCGCCGTGGCGCTGCACGAGGTCGGGCACCTGATCGGGCTGGAGCACAGCCCGGACGAGCGCGACATCATGGCCCCCTGGGTGGTGGTCCGTCAGCTCTCGGCCCGTGACCGCGCGACGGCGAACGCGTTGTACGGAGTCGGCTTCTACGAGGACGATCGCTAATCGTCCTTACCAGGGCAGCTCGGCGACGACGAGCGTCCGCCCGTGGCCATCCGGCACCACGTTGACCGCCAGCAGCGCGCGGTCGATCCGGTTGCGCCGGTGCGAGTGCGCATAGCTCACCACGCGTGAGCCGAGGAGCGCCCCGACGAAACCGCCTGCCACGATGTCGCTCGCCCAGTGCTGGTCGAGATAGATGCGGGTGAGGCCGGGGACCATCGCCGCCGTGTAGAGCAGCGGCGCGGCCCACTTCGTCGCTTCGGGACGGCGCAGGTGAATCTCGCCGACCAACGCCGTCGCCGTCGCGAAGGCCGCGGCCGTGTGCAGCGACGGGTACGAGCGGGTCTCGAACTGACTGAACCCCTTCCCCGGCTTGAACAGGAATGGATCCTCGGGCGCTTCGCGCGGGCGCGTCCGCCCGATCGTGCCGCGCAACACTTCGCTGATCCCGGTCGTGAGCACGAGCGCTTCGAACGTGTGCAGCCCAATGTCCGCCGTGGTCTCCGAGTGGGCGAGTCGCCCGATGCCCCAGGTCGCGAATGCCGCGATCGTCAGCGGTGTCTCGTTCACGCGCGTTGCCGTCGAGACCCTGTCGTGGCGGGTGGAGTCGCCCTGCACACCTTCGCTGCGCGCCCAGTGTGCGATGCGCAGATCGAACGAGCTCACTGCGACCGACGCCGCGAGGGCGATACCACTGGCGACGAGATCGCGTTTGACGAAGAAGGTCTTCTGGGCACCGTGGCTCGCCGAGTCAGTGCCCGCGTGCAACCGCGCGTCGGATGCGACGCTCGTATCACGAGCCTGTCCAGTTTCCTCCTGCGCGCCTACGGACGACGGCGTGACGCCCAGCGCCGCTCCGAGAGCGGCCGCGCAACACACGTGACGCGGGAGCAGAAGGCGGTGCATGCGGTGCATGCCGCCTTGCATGCGCAAGGATGACACCAGTTGCGCGAGATGCCGGCACCGAATCGGTCCTGCTCCGGGCATCGCTCCACTCGTGACGGGTACCTGGCAGCATCGAGCTCTGGCGCGCGTCCGCGCGGGTGGGCACGTTGCGCCCATGCGTGCACTGCTCGTTCGCCGACTCTCGATCCTCCTCGCGACCACCGTCGCTCCTCTCGCATTCCGCAGCGCGTCCGCTCAGCAGGGCGAAGGCCCTCGCATCTTCGCGGGCGCGCCCGAGGCGCGCTGGATCGCGCCACCCGGAATGCCGTCGGATTCCTTCGGGATCTTTCATGCGCGCCGCACACTCGATCTCGCGACGAAGCCTGCGCGGTTCGTCGTGCACGTCTCGGCCGACAACCGATATCGTCTCTACGTCAACGGCGTCCAGGTGTCCTCGGGGCCTCAGCGGTCCGATCTCACACACTGGCGCTACGAGACAGTTGATCTGGCTCCCCACCTCACCGCCGGCTCGAACGTGATCGCGGCCGTGGTGTGGAATTGGGGCCCGCACCATCCGGTCGCGCAGCACAGCGTGCGTACCGGCTTCCTGCTGCAGGCGGACTCCCCGAGCGAATCGGCAGCGAGCACGGGCCCGGGCTGGAAGCTCCTCCGGGACTCGGCGTATGACGAGGTGCGCGTCTCGTACAACGATGTCCGCGCCTACTACGCTGCGGCGCAGGGAGAGCGCGTTGATGGCGCGCGGTACCCGTGGGGCTGGGAGCGGCGCGACTTCGACGACAGCCGGTGGTACTCCATCCCCGCGGCACCAGTCAGTGCCGGCGGCGAGCCGGCTTTCGTCGGCGAGGTGCACCTGCACGCCGTGCCCGGACGTGGCGGTTATGGCGACGCGAGTGGATGGCAGCTCGAGCCGCGTGACATTCCCGCGATGGAGGAGACGCCGATCCGCTTCGCCGCGGTTCGCGAGGCAACCGGCGTCGCGGCAACCGATGGATTCATCCGCGGGACCGGCGACCTCGTCGTCCCGGCAAACGCGCGCGCCTCGCTCGTGCTCGACCACGGACGAACGACGAACGCGTACACCATCCTGGAGTCAAGCGGCGGCGCCGGTGCGACCGTGACGCTGACCTATGCCGAAGCGGCGATCGATTCAGCAGGACGGAAGGGGAACCGGAACGATGTCGCCGGCCGCACCTTCCGCGGCATCCATGACGTGATCCGGCCCGGTGGCGGCGACCACCGGCGATTCCAGACGCTGTACTGGCGCTCGGGGCGCTACGTGAAGCTCGACATCGAGACGGGTGCCGAGTCGCTTCGGCTGCACGACGTCTCCGGCATCTTCACCGCGTATCCGTTCGTCGAGCGCGGACACTTCACGAGTGATCTCGGCTGGTTGACCGACGTGTGGCGGATCAACTGGAACGGTGCGCGTATCGGCGCGTTCGAGACGTACATGGACACGCCGTACTACGAGCAGCTTCAGTACATCGGCGACACGCGACTCCAGGCGCTCATCTCCCTGTACGTGGCCGGCGACGACCGGCTGGTGCGGCAGGCGATCGTCCACTTCGACGAATCCCGCATCCCCGAGGGGATCACGGCGAGCCGGTATCCGTCCGAGCTCCAGCAGCTCATCCCGCCGTTCTCGCTCATCTACGTCGCGATGGTGCATGACTATTTCATGCACCGCGACGATCCGGCGTTCGTGCGACAGCGGCTGGATGGCATCCATGGAATCCTCGGCTGGTACGGCCGTCGCGTCGACGCGACCGGCATGCTCGGCCCGATGCCCCACTGGAACTTCGTCGACTGGGCGGACCGCTGGGGGCGCGGCGTCCCGGCGGGGGGAGACACCGGACACTCGGCGACGATCAGCCTCCTCTACGCGTACGCGCTCGACCGCGCCGCGGTGCTCGAGGGGGAGCTCGGTGTGCGCGCGCTCGCGGACAACTATCGCGCCCGCGCCGACTCGCTGAGCCGCGCCGTGAGCGCGCGTGCGTGGGACCCGAGCCGGAAGCTCTTCCGCGACGCCCCCGACTCGGCGGTGTTCAGCCAGCAGACGAACGTGCTCGCCATCCTCGCCGACGCGGTGCCGGCCGCGGAGCAGCGTGCGCTCATGGAGCGCGTGCTCGCCGACTCCACGCTGATCCCGGCGTCATACTACTTCGACTACTACGTGTTCGAGGCCCTTCGGAAGGCGGGACTCGGCGACCGATATATCGAGCAGCTCGCGCCGTGGCGGGGGATGCTCGCGCTCGGCCTCACGTCGGCGCCCGAGAAACCGGAGCCGACGCGCTCCGATACGCATGCATGGTCGGCACACCCCAACTACGGGATGCTCGCGACGGTCCTGGGCGTACGCCCTTCCGCACCCGGCTTTCGCACCGTGCTGATCGCGCCCGCGCTCGGTCCGCTGCGCACGGCGTCGGGACGCGTCCCGCATCCGCGCGGCGACATCGACGTCGCCTTCACGAGAATCGGCGACAGTGGGATCAGCGCCGAGATCACGCTGCCGGCAGGGGTGTCGGGCGCGTTCGAGTGGGGCGGGCGGCGCGTGCCGCTCCGCGCGGGACGTCAATCGGTGCGGCTGTAATCCATCGCACGTCAGTCGATCCGATACGCCTCGACCATGACGCCGAGCTGCTGGTCCGCACGGCCCCGGAACGAACCGCGCGTGGGCGAGACGTCGGCGTAGTCCCGGCCGACGGCGGCCTTCACGTGTCCGCCGCCCACCACGACGTCGTTCGTCGCGTCGAACCCGCGCCAGCCGTGCGTCGGGGTGTAGGCCTCGACCCAGGCGTGAGACGCCTGTGCGCGTAGCGGCACATCGCCCAGCGGCAGGTCGGAGACGCTATAGCCGCTCACGTACCGAGCCGGTACACCCGCCGCGCGGCACAGCCCGATCAGTACGTGCGCAAAGTCCTGGCAGACGCCGGAGCGGTGACGCATCACTTCGGCGACCGTCGTTCCAACCGTGGTCACGTTCCGGTCGTACGTGAAGCGCTCGTGCACGAGGCGCGTGAGCGTAACCACACCGTCGAATGAAGTCGCGTGGCCGGTGAACCCCGCATCGGCCAGCAGAGCCCCGAATTCGGGGAGCGCGGGCACGAGCGGCGACGGCGAGAGAAAGTCGATCTGGTCCGATGGCGGCAGGGGCTGCGGCAGCTTCGAGGGCACCGCGCTGGGATTCTCCAGGGTCGTGGACAGCTCGCTTCGTGTCACGACCTCGAGCGTGCGGTGCGGCTTTCCCACCGTCACGAGGTGGGTGCGGTTGCCGAAGCCATCGACGTACTGCCGCACTGATCCCGTCGGCGTCACGCCGATGTGGAATCGATCCCATCGCTGCGTCGAGTCGGAGAAGGGGCCGAGCCGCACCTCCATCACTCCCTCCACGACGTCCGCGGAGTAGTCGAACCGCGTGACGTGTACGAGGCGGACTCTCACGATCCCCGTCGCTGCTGCTGCTGCTCGGCCATCAACCGGATGGCGCGAGCGACGCCGACGAGATGGCCCTCGTGCGGCTCGTCGCGCAGGTAGATCCGCGTCACGTGGTCGGTGACGCGCGCCAGATCGCGCTGCACGCCGTTCAGATATCCCTGCAGTCCACTCTCGATGATCTCGTCCACCGCGGCGTGCTCGAGCTGGGCCGAGAGGAGACCCAGCGCGCGGGTCGCCGCACTCGCGGAGTGGCGCGGTATCGGCGAGGCGTCGTCCGCGCTCAGCGCGCGCAGGGCCTTCCACGCCTGCTGAAGGCTGAATCGCACGCTCTGGGGAAAATGCGGATTGAGGAGCAGGAACTCCACGACGCGCGCCGGTTCGACTCTCAGTGAGTAGTAGCGTGCATACCCTTCCGCCGCACCACACGAGCGCAGGACGCTGATCCACCGGACCATGTCCGCCTCGTTGCGGCCGTCATCGCGCAGCAGGTGCGCCTGGAGTGCCAGCGTGTGCGCCACGTTGTCGGCGCGCTCCAGGAAGGTGCCGAGGCGCACGAAGTACCAGCATTCGTCGTGCGCGAGCGTCGCGTCCGCGAGCCCCTGGATGAGCTGCGCTTCGTTGCGTATGCGCTGGAAGAACGCGTGTGGGTTGCGCTCCGCGACGTCCGGCAGCGCCGGATTGCTCAGGAAGAGATGCAGCGAGTTGAGTGATTCCCACATCTCGCTCGATATTCGCTCGCGCACCTGCCGCGCCGCCGTACGCGCGCGGTCGATGCACGCGACGATCGAGCGCGGGTTGTCCTTGTGGAAGGCCAGCCACTGTCGCACCGTGCGCGCCGCCGCGCGCTCCTCCGCGACGTCCACGAGCAGCGACGGTAAGGGCCCGTCGTTCGGGCGCGGGGCAAGGAGCGGTGCCCACCGCGCGGCCCGAGCGGCCGGATCATCGTGTTCGTCGAACTCGAGATGCTGGCTGACCTCGATCAGCCGGCCGACGGCAAGCGACCGTTCGACGTAGCGGCTCATCCACAGTACGTCCTCGGCGACGCGGCAGAGCATCATGCCTCCGCCCTCGCCAGCACCCACGTGTCCTTTCCGCCCCCGCCCTGCGACGAGTTCACCACCAGCGATCCCGAGCGCAGCGCCACACGTGTCAGTCCGCCCGGCGTGATGCGCACCTCGCGGCCAAAGAGCACGAAGGGACGCAGGTCCACGTGACGCCCCTCCAGATGATCCTCCACCCAGCAGGGATGGCGCGAGAGCGCCAGCGTAGGTTGAGCGACGTAGTTGCGGGGATCCGTGGTGATGCGGGCGCGGAACTCGGCGATCTCGGCGCGCGAGGCGTGCGGACCGATCATCATGCCGTAGCCGCCACTCTCGTTCACCGATTTCACCACCAGCTCGTCGAGATGGTCGAGCACGTATCGCAGGTCGTCGCGACGCGTTGGCAGATACGTCGGCACGTTCGCGAGGATGGGCTCTTCGCTCAGGTAGTAGCGGATGATCTCCGGTACGAGCGCGTAGACGGCCTTGTCATCCGCCACGCCCGTTCCGATCGAATTGGCCAGACTCACCCGACCGAGCCGGTAGCAGGCGAGCAGCCCGGGCACCCCGAGCATCGAATCGGCGCGAAAGGCGAGCGGGTCGAGAAAGTCGTCGTCGATGCGCCGGTAGATGACGTCCACGCGGCGACGCCCCTGCGTCGTGCGCATGTACACGGCGCCGTCGTCGACGAAGAGGTCGGAACCCTGCACGAGCTCGACCCCCATCGCCTTCGCCAGCGCACAATGCTCGAAATAGGCGGAGTTGTACACGCCCGGCGTGAGCACGACGACCACAGGCTCCTCGGTTGTCGGCGGCGCGATCGCCTGGAGCACCTCGAGGAGATCCTGCGGGTAGCCTTCCACCGGTCGCACGTCGTAGTCGTGGAAGATCTGCGGCCAGACTCGCTCCAGGACGCGCCGGTTCTCGAGGACGTAGGATACGCCCGACGGCGTGCGCAGGTTGTCCTCGAGCACGCACAGCTCGCCGCTCGCGTCGCGCACGAGGTCACTCCCCATGACGTGTGTGTACACGCCGAGGGGAACGTCGACGCCACGCAGCTCGCGCCGATAACCGCGGGCTCCCAGCACCAGCGCCGGCGGCAACACGCCGGCACGGAGGATTCGCTGCCCGTGATAGACGTCGTCGAGGAAGAGATTGAGCGCGCGAATCCGTTGCTCGAGCCCGCGCGACACACGATCCCATTCTTCCGGCACGATCACCCGCGGAACGAGATCGAAGGGCATGATCTTCTCCACCCCTTCCGCCCCTTGATTCACGGCGAAGGTGATCCCACCCACACGGAACGACAGGTCGGCGGCACGACACCGAGCCTCCACCTCCTCTGGACTCAGCGTGGCGAGGCGGCGCGAGAGCGCCGCGTAGTGCGGCCGCGGCACGCCGGGACGCTCGAACACTTCGTCCCAGAAGCCACCGAGGTCGTAAGACTCGAGCGCCGAGCGCGGAACGCTCGGCACGAGAGGCATGGGCTCGATCACCGGGTGCGCGCTCATGCCAACTCCACGATCCATGCATTCTTGCGCGCCGTGAAGTGTCCACTCGCGCCCTGAAAGCTTCCACTGGTCGGTGCGATGTCCGTGTAGTCACGTCCCACGGCGACGGTGATGTAGTTCAGTCCTGGCGCGACCCGATGCGTCGGATCGTACGGCACGACACGCAGCGCGCCGGGCTCGTGGGGATCCGGAAGCAGCGCCTCGATCCACGCGTGCGGCGCTCCTTCGCCGAGGAGATGGCCCGAGACGTAGCGGGCCGGCACGCCGAGCTCGCGGAGCATGGCGAGCGCGATGTGCGCATAGTCCTGGCATACGCCGCGACCGAGATGTAGAGCCATCGCGGCGGGCGTCTGCACACCCGTCGTGCCGTGCTGATAGGTGATGGCCCGCGCCGCCCACAGCCCGCCGCACTGCGCCGCGGCCCATCGGCGCACGCCTTCGCCGTCGAGCGCCCCGGTCCCCCTCGGCAGCACCTCGCGCGCGAGCTCCGACACCGGGGTTGCATGGATCTCGGCCGAGAGCGCGCGTGCCTCTTCGCGGATGCGCGTATCGGGCGCCGTCAGCGCGGTGCGAGCGAGATACTGGCTCACCCCCTCCTCCCCGGAGACACGCTGGGGCTCGCCGGCGGCGTAGCGCTCCACCGTGAACTCCGCCGTGAACTGCACGGCCTCCCGCACGGAGGGACTCGAGACATGGTAGACCACGTTCCCGAAGCGATCGGCCTGCGAGAGCATTCGCACGTCGTCCGCTCCCTCGACGACGAGCTCTCGTTGCAGGAGACGCTGTCCGCCGTGTTCCTCGGGCGGCAGCATCATCAGCCGCTGTCGCAAGTCGTGGATCGGTGTCGGATACGCGTATCGGTACTGCTGCCGGACGCGGAACGCAGCGCGTACCAGGCGGTCCCACGACGGCGGTGATCGGAGCACCAGAGTAGGCTCCACCACCGCTCCGCTCACCGGACCCCTCCGCCGAGGAGCTGCTCCTGGGTCATGTGCGCTGGCAACGGCGGCTCCAGCGGTGCGAGCTCGAGGCGCGGCTGCTCCACGCCCGTGGTCACCTCGTCTGCCCAGACCGTCATCTGGCGAAGGTCGAGCGCGCCGTAGGACGTGGTCATCGCCACATCGGCCGCATCGCGCCCGAATCCCACCACGACGCGACCCACGCGCGGCATGTTGTGGCGCGCATCGAACGTGTACCACCGGTTGGCGATGTACACCTCGCTCCATGCGTGAAAGTCCATCGGCGTGTCGGGCGGATCGACGGCGGTGTCGGGCAGGTACCCGAAGGTGTAGCGGGCCGGGATGTTCAGCGCGCGGCAGAAAGCCGTGACGAGCAACGCGAAGTCGCGACAGACCCCCGCGCGCCGATCGAGTAGTCCACGCGCCGTCCCGTGTGGGACAATGGCCGTGGGGTCATACCGAATGTTCTCGTGCACCCAGTCGCACACCGCCTGCACGCGCTCCCACGTCGGCGGGAGGTGGCCGAACAGCTCCCAAGCGCGGTCCGCAACCTGATCCGACTCGACGTAGCGGCTCGGCAGGGTGAACCCGAGCACGTCGTCGGGCAGTTCGGCCGGCGGAACGAGCAAGGCCTCCGGATGCCGGGGGTCGGGCTCATCATCCACATCGACCACCGCATCGTAACGAACCGTGCTCTGCCCGGCGGGGATGTCGATCCTCCAGCAACTGTTGGCGAACGCATCGCGGAAGTCGCGGATCGGCAGAGCGGGCTCGGCCCACCGCGACTCGTAGATGGTGCGGTGGGCGCCGTCAGCGCGCGTGCCGACGAGCATCACCGTGGTCACCGGATGCGCGCTCTCGAAACGGAACTCACAGCCCACGCGCACCCGCATCGTGCCTCCATGCATCAACCGGGCTCGGCGGCTAGAGGAGATTTGGCCTCTGCGCCAGCCAGCTGGGCAATTCCAGGGAGCCGAGCGCCCCCGCTCGTCTCGCGCCACCGACGGTAGTATGCCGTCGATGGGCAGTACTGTCAACGGTTTTGTGCGATTTTTACAAAATTTGCGTGTCACTTCCTCAAAATTGGTGGGAAAGTTTCGAGATATGTCCTAGTATTCGCGCCTAATTGACAAAATTTCTGACACATCAGCCAACGCTCGCTCCAGTATTGCGCTTGCCAGGTACCGGGCACATTTTCGCTCCGTGGTGTAACATACGTCACAGTTTTCGGCGTTTCTTTTATTGCGCCGGCTCGTCGAACAAACTGAACGGGGCGCGCTGCTGCTCGGCTCGAACCGTCGCTGAATAGAGCACGTCCCTCCCTCCCCTGACGTCGGCCGCCGACCGATCGCACCTCGGATCGGTCTCTCACCCGCGGCCTCCGTCCCCCGCCTATCACGGCGTCCTCCGGGGCGTCGACAAAGTGGTAGCCGATGCCGCCTCATCTGTCTCGATCGATCCGCCGTGTGATCGGCCCAGCCGCTGTCCTGTTCGCTGCGCTGCCGGTCTCGTCGGTCGTCCATCCTCCCCACGCGCGGACGAACGTCGCGAGCGAGGGCTCGGTCGGGCGCGAGCTCACCCCCGAAGCCCGCGCAGCCGTCCGGCGTCAGCTTCGCGAGCGGGGCCAGGGCACGTACATCGCCGAGATGCTCGCGGAACG
>Ga0136846_1224386_pt1 | contig 16436 bp, 14 predicted proteins | sample HopSoiMetagenom2_FD_96841 | JGI IMG/M metagenome (GOLD analysis project Ga0136846, IMG submission 96841) | Grasslands soil microbial communities from Hopland, California, USA - 2 Assembly 2016 (version 4) | ecosystem: Environmental > Terrestrial > Soil > Grasslands | place: USA: Hopland... | reverse complement strand
CGGAACCGCGTGACGATGAAGAGGGAGTAGTCGATCCCGACGCCGAGGCCGATCATCGAGACGAGGATCGGCGTGATCGTGTTGATGTCGGTGAGCCCGGCGAGGATGAAGAGGAGCAGGAACGCGGTCGCGAGCGCCGTCAGCGCGAGCAGGATCGGGATCAGCGTCGCGACGAACGTGCGGAACACGACCAGCAGCACGAGCAGCGCGGCGAGCAGGCCGAGCGCCTCGGACGTTCCCTGCTGGATCGGCGGAAACTCCGCTTCGCCGTTGTACTCGACCGTGACGCCGGCGGGCTCGACCGCCTTGCGCACGGAGTCCTCGACGGCGACGACCTGGTCGCGGTCGGCGTCCTCGATCGTCTGGTCGAACTGCGCCTCGGAGTAGGCGATGCGACCGCTGTCGGAGAAGGTCGCGTCGCTGAATGGGTTGCCGACGCTCGAGAGCCCGGCGACACCGTCCTTCGGCTTGAACTCCGACGTCTTCAGCTTCGCGATCGCGGCCTTGATCGCCTGCTTGCGCTGCGGCGTGTCGAGCCGCTGTCCGGGCGGGGCCGCGAACACGATGTTCAAGACACCGCCCTGCTCGGACGTGAACTCCGATTTGATCAGATCGACGGCCTTCTGCGTCTCGGACCCGGGGATCTCGAACTTGTCGCGCAGGCCGCCGCCGACGGTCGCGACGAGCACGATCAGCCCGGCGATGATCCCGATCCACGCGAACACGGTGCGCCACGGATGCGTCGCACGTGCGCGCGCCCAGCGCGCGAGCGCGCCCGACGCGAGCCGCTCGTGTGCGGCCAGCCTGCTCTGGTTGTCCCCTGTCTCGAACTCGGTCATTCGCCTCCCCCTCCTTTCTAAGCGTCTATCACACACGACTACGCCGGCGATGGAAACTCATCGGTGATCCGCGCTGTCAGCGGGCAGATCGCGCCGCGCGGCCCGTGCGCGAGCTGAGAGGATCGCGTCATGCCGCACGATCCACAGTTCTTCGTCAGGGACGACGTCGCGGCCGCCGGGCCGCCGCGCGAGCTCGTCGGCTACGGCGAGCGCCCGCCGCAGGTCCGCTGGGAGAACGATGCCAAGGTCGCGGTGCAGATCGTCGTCAACTACGAAGAGGGGTCGGAGAAGTCGTTCGCGATGGGCGACGGTGTGAACGACATCTTCTTCGAGCTGCCGTTCGCGGTCGACGGGCAGCGCGACCTCGCTGTCGAGTCGATGTACGAGTACGGCAGCCGCGCGGGGATCTGGCGCATGTTCCGCGTCTTCGACACGGCCGGCATCCCGGTGACGTTCTTCGGCGTCGCCGTGGCGCTCGAGCGCAATCCCGCGGTCGCGCAGAAGCTCGTCGCCCGTGGTGACGAGGTCGTGGGCCACGGCCTTCGCTGGAGCAACCACTTCGAGATGACGCGCGACGACGAGCGCGAGGCGATCCGGCTCGCGGTCGAGTCGATCGAGCGGTCGACGGGCTCGCGACCGCTCGGGTGGTACTGCCGCGAGATGAGCACGAACACGCGCGAGCTCGTCGTCGAGGAAGGCGGGTTCCTCTACGACTCGGACTCGTACAACGACGACCTGCCGTACTGGACGCGCATCCTCGGCAAGGCGCATCTCGTCGTGCCGTATACGCTCGTCGTCAACGACGCGCGCTACATCGTCGGGACCGGGTTCGCCAGCCCCGAGAGCTTCTTCGAGACGGCGAAGGCTCACCTCGACCGGCTGCGCAACGACGGTGACGACGTCTCGCGCATGATGTCGATCGGGCTGCATCCGCGCATCACCGGCAACCCGGCCCGCTCCGACGCGCTCGCGCGCTTCATCGATTACGCACAGTCGCTCGGCGACGTGTGGTTCGCCCGCCGCATCGACATCGCGAAGACGTTCGTGGAGCAGGAGCCGGCCGAGCGCTGGCTCTGATCGCGTTCGAGCGCCTGCAGCATCTCGTCGTCGTTCCAGCGACCGTCGCCGGCATCCCGACGCGCCTCGTGCTCGACTCGGGCATCGGGTTGACCGTGCTCTCGGAGGCGCTCTGCGCACGGTCCGGCTGCGAGCCGACGGGCGCGTCCTTCACGGGCCGACGCATGTCCGGCCAGGCGGTCACGCTGTCGCTCGCACGTGTGCCCGCTCTCGCGTTCGGAGGGGTCGACCGGCACGGCGTCCACGTCGGCATGCTCGACATGAGCGGCTTCCCGCAGGAGCTGGCCGGGATCGACGGCTTCGTCGGGCTCGACCTCCTCGCGGACGCGCCCTTCACCGTCGACTACGCGGGCGGTCACGTCGCGCTCGAGAGCGACGAGTCACTCGCGGAGCGCCGTCGGGCCGGCGTCTCGGTGAGCGTCTTGGTCGAGCGCGAGGGACCGGCGGTCGACGTCTTCTGCCCACTCACGATCCCCGGCGGCCGGACGATCGAGGTCGAGGTCGACATGGGGAGCGACGCGCTGATCCTCGACGAGCGCTTCGCGGGCGAGACCGGCGTCGACCTCGGAGCCGAGGGCGTCAGGCGCATCGACGGCACCGACGAGACCGGGCACGCCTACACGCGCTGGTTCACGACGCTCCCCGGCGAGATCCACCCGCCGTCGGCACCTGACCTCGCGCAGCGGGCGCCGGACGTGCAGTTCCAACGGATCATCCACGACGGACTGCTCGGCGACGCGTTCCTGCGCCGCTTCGCCGTCACCTACGACGTCGCGGGAGCGGAGCTGATCTTCGGCCCGAGCTTGGCTTGATGCTCGGCGATCAGACGTGAGCGGTCGACGTCGATTCGTACCTCGTCGACGTCCGCGTGTGCGCGCGCCTCGCCGGCGATGCGGTCGCGCAGCACGGCGGTCTGCGCGCGCAGGCGGTGCGCTTCGAGCCGGTCGCGCTCCCGCAACTCGGCGGCGACCTCCTCGTAGACGGCGCGCGTGATCAGCAGGTGCGACAGCTTCATCACGAGCGCGACCAGATCGAGGCAGACGAAGAGGCCGAGCACGAAGAGCACGTAGCGCGAGACCTCCGGGTGCTGCCGCTCGATCGCCGACAGCGCCTGCGCGCGTGCGAGCAGGTCCTGGTCCTGCGCGATCGCGGCGACGCGCGTGCTCGTCTCCTTCGTCTCGCTGCGCTGCCAGTCGTCGATCTTCGCTTGCAGCGCGGCGATCCTGCGTCCGTCGACCGCGCGGTCGCGGGCGAGCGCGGCCCGCGCGGTCTTCGCCTGGGCGGCGTAGTAGGTGCACCAGTGACCGCAGCCGCTGCGATGGGTGTGCGAGCACGACGGCTCGTTGCTCTCGCAGCCGGAGAGGCGCGTGAACCTGCTGACGCGGTTCGCGAGCGTTGCCTCCCTGGCCTTGATCGCCGCGATCTGCGCCGTCGCGTCCTTGATCTTCGGCTCGAAGAACACGATCGCCGTCTGCCGTGCGTCCTTCTGCGCAGCGGCGCTCGTGTGCGTGAGCTGGTTCGAGATCGACGGCTTGAAGATGAACTGCACCATCGGCAGGCCGAGCACGAGCGCGAGCATCACCGACAGCGCGGCACGCGGGACGGCGAGCGCGAGGTTCGCGCGCCGGCTCGTGCCGAAGCTCTTGTAGATCAGCCGGTCGACGATGCAGATCAGCGCCGTCCACACGCCGCCCAGCCAGAGCAGCTGTGTGATCGGGACGTTCCACCAACCGCTGCCCGCGACCGTGACCGCGAAGCCGGTGACGAGTGCCATCGCGAAGATGACGAGTCCCTGCGCCTCCAGGAAGCTGCGCTCGCTCGGGACGAGCGCGAGCACGCGCTCGTCGGCGCCCGCGAACCACGACCAGCGCGGCCGCCGCGCCTTACGCTCCGCGTCTCCCGCGTGCACGTGCATCCGGCCCTTGTAGCCCGGTCGCCGCCCGGGTCGATTGACGCACATGGGTCATGTAACGGTGCTGAGCCGCGTCGGCGCTGCCCCGCGCACGGGGAGGGTGGCTCGGAGCAGCGCCGACGCGGCCGCTGCGGCTCACGCGGCTTGGCCGGTCTCCGCGAGCGCCGCTTCGGTCACCACCTCCGGACCCCCGCGCACGACGAGCACCGGGCAGTGCGCCTCGTGCAGTACCGCGGTGGAGACGCTGCCGTGCAGCGCACGGCCGATCGGCCCCCAGCCGCGGGCGCCGACGACGATCAGGCGTGCGTCCACCTCTCGTGCGGTCCGGCAGATCGCGTCCGAAACGGGGCCCGAGCAGGGAACCGTCTCGCATGCGAGACCGGCCTCGGCGGCGATCGTCCGCGTCTGCTCCAGCGTCCCACGGACGTGAGCCCGCTCCATCTTCGTCAGCTCCGCGACCACGTCCGAGTACCCGAAGTAGCCGTACGCCGGAACCAGCACGTGCTCCACGGAGACGGCTACGAGCGGCGCGCCGAGAGCCTTGGCGAGCTCGACGGCGCTCAGCGTCGCCTCCGCCGCCGAGGGCGAGCCGTCCGTCGCGAGGACTATGGGTTTCACCTGGGCCTCCTCTCTTCGACGTCTCGATCTTCCGCCGGTGGAGGCGCCCGCGAATCGGCGAGCACGCTGAGCCGGATGCGGGAAACCACGAATGCGTGGCTTCGAAGCGCACGGGAGAGCCGACCGGTTTCCGGCACGGATGCGTGAGTCGTGCGGTCCGTCTCTCGCGCCGGCCGACACCCGAGCGAGTGCAATCTGATCGATACTCGATGCGCGTGGAGCTCTTTTCTCTTTCGCGGCTCGTCGAGAGCGTCGGAAGCGCCCGGCTGGAGGTCGACACTCCTCTCGGGGCGCTCGTCGTCGAGGGGCTTGTCGGAGACTTTGCCCTGCCGGCCGCATCGTGTTGACGCGGCGGGAGCTCTTGGCGCGTGCGGCCGGCCTCTCGGTCACCCTCGCGCTGCCGTCGTTGTGGGATGTCGCGAGCGCCGCCGTCGATCCGCGCATCCGCGCACTGCAGAACACGCTTCGCGGCCCGGTGATCACGCGCACGGACCCGCGCTACGCGAGCGCCCGGCTCGCGTTCGACGCGCTGTACGACGGCATCCACCCGCTCGCGGTCGCACAGCCCGTCGATGCCGCCGACGTTGCGAGCGTCGTGAGGTGGGCACGGAAAACCGGCGTGCACATCGTCGCGCGCTCAGGCGGGCACAGCTACGGCGGCTACTCGTCGACGTCCGGCGTCGTCGTCGACCTCTCGCGGCTCGCCGGTGTACGCGTGATCGCCGGGCGGGCGGCCGTCGGCGCGGGCGCGCGGCTCGGCAACATCTACGACGTCCTCGGCCGGCACGGTCTCGCCGTCCCGGCCGGAACCTGCCCGAGCGTCGGCATCGGCGGGCACGCGCTCGGCGGCGGCTTCGGCCTCGCCTCGCGCGCGTGGGGGCTTGCCTCCGACAATCTCCGCGCGGTCGAGGTCGTCACCGCCGACGGCAAGGTCCTGATCGCCGACGCGAAGCACCACGCCGATCTCTTCTGGGCGTGCCGCGGCGGCGGCGGCGGCAACTTCGGGATCGTCACGCGGCTCGTCTTCCGTACGCATCCGGTCTCGCAGGGCTCCTACTTCGTCGCCACCTGGCCTTGGGCGGAGGTCGACGACGTACTCCGGAGCTACCTGCACTGGGCGCCGCGCGCGCCCGACGCGCTCGGCAGCGTCTGCCGCCTCGCGACAGGACCGGGCGGGCCGACGCTGCAGGTGTTCGGGCAGTTCCTCGGCAGCGAGGCGCGGTTGAAGGCGGCGCTCTCGTCACTCGGGCCGCCCGCGCAGAAGCTCACGATCGGAAGCGCGTCGTGGCTCGATCTCGTGCGCCGATGGGCAGGCTGCCTCGGTCACACGCTGCCGTCGTGCTCGGCAGCCGGGCACCAGGCGTTCGTCGGCGCCTCCGACTACGTGGCGAACGTGCCGTCGCCCGCGCAGGCGGTCCGCTTCAGGGACGTCATCGACGCTCGAGGCACCGCGCCCGGTGCGCTCCTCGTCGACTCGTACGGCGGAGCGGTCAACCGCGTTCCCGCGACCGCGACGGCGTTCGCCCACCGCGACATGCTCGCGTCGATTCAGTACTTCGCCACAGGCGACGCCGCCGCGGCGCGCGCGTGGGTGAACGCGTCGCGCGCGAGGCTCGCGCCCGTGACGTCGGGCGCGGCGTACGTGAACTACATCGACCCTGACCTCCGCGACTGGCAGCAGGCCTACTACGGCCGGAACCTCGCCCGCCTCCGGCAGGTGAAGCACCGGTACGACCCGCACAACCTCTTCCACTTCGCGCAGAGCATCCGGCCTGCGTGAAACGCCGGGGTGCGAGCCCTCACGCCGCGCGTGCGCGTGGGATCTCGATGAACGTGCGCGGGTCGTCCAGACGCTGGGCCAGGTCCGGCGGCGTGTCCGCAACTCGGCCGATCTCCTGCAGGTCCCAGCCGGGCGTGCGCGCCGGTGCGAGCCCGGTGCTGTAGCTGCCCGCGATGAGCGGCCCGTCCGCCGTCTTCACGAGCCGCAGCACGACCCGCCCGGCATTCTCCCCACGGTGCCCGGGCGCCTGGGTCCACCAACCGTGGAAGGCGCCGCGCACGACCTCCCCTGTCACGGTTCCCTCGTAGTAGCGGTACACCCCGCGCATCCGAGTGTCGCCCGGCCGGCACTTGCGCACCGCGTGGGGCGGATCGGCGTCGTAGCAGCGCAGGACGAGCGTTCCGTAGGCGGTGGAGTTGTAGACGCGCTCCAACTCCTGCGCCGTCAGCGCCTGCCGGCCATCGCCGGGCTTGGGTCGGTAGCCAAGCTCCGTGCTCCAGAATCGCGCGAGATTGTCCTGCTTGAACGCCGCGTTGCTGACCGAGACCTGTCCCGCGAACGGATAGTCGAGGAGGACCGTGAGCAGGAACGCCGATGTGACGACTGCGGCCAGCGTTCCCATGAAGACCAGCCCCGCGATCGCACCGAGGTGCGGGCGGTACTCCAGCGCGATCAGCAGCACGAGCCCGACGAAGACGAGCACGCGCAACATCGTCGGCTGGTCGCTGGATGCGATGTTCAGCCGCTCGCGGCGCTTCGTGCTCACTTCGTGCAGGTCGTCGAGCGCCTGCGAGTAGACCGCGGTCTGTGCGGCGCCGTTCGGCCTGACCTGGTCGTATGCGGCGTACATACCGTCGAGCTCGGAATTCGCCTGCGCGCTTTCGACGCCGTCTTTCATCGTCGCCCACTCGTCGTTGGCGACGGCTTGCACATACCTGCCCACGGCGGTGTCCAGCGGTCCCGCGACAACCGCCGGGAGCGCGTCGTTGGCCCGCACGAGCTCGCTGATCGTCGTCGCCTCCGATGCGACGGCCGACTCGGCGTCCCCCATCTCGTCCAGCACGGAAGCGAGGACGAACGCGAGGATCAGCGCGAAGAGCAGCTCGTAGACCACCCGCAGGCTGTCGGCGACGGGCTCGAACTCGCTGTCGGCGAGCCGCGGAAAGCGCCGCCGCGCGAGCAGCACGCAGCCGATCGTGAGCAGCACCGCGCCGCCGACGCCGAACACGACGAGCTCGGCGGTCGAGAACGAGTTGAGGACCCACCGGGCCATCGCGGGACGATCAGAACGCAACCGCGGCGAGCCGACAAGACTGCTCGGCCAACTGTGTCCGAAAGTCTGCCCGTTGGGGTCACGGAGCAGACCGGGCGCTGCGCAAACCGAAGGGGTCTACCGAGATCGAGTGACCGCGCGCGAACGCGCGCGTGCCCGCCGCTCGATCACGGCGACGCCCTCCGTCATCAGCCCGCGGCTGACTGCTCTTGCTCGGCCTGTCGCGGGTGCCAGCGTCGGAAGACGACGGCCGTGTTGTGTCCGCCGAAGCCGAAGGAGTTCGAGACGGCGATCTCGACCTGCTGCTCGCGGGAGGTGTTCGAGACGTAGTCGAGGTCGCAGTCCGGATCTTCGGCGAACTGGTTGATCGTCGGCGGGAGCATGCCCCGCTCGAGCGCGAGGACGGTGAAGACGGCTTCGACGGCGCCGGCCGCGCCGAGCGTGTGGCCGGTGGCGCCCTTCGTCGAGGAAACGGCTGTGCGCGATGCGGCCTCTTCGCCGAGCGCCAGCTTCAGGACACGGGTCTCTGCTTTGTCGCCGGCGGGTGTGGAGGTGCCGTGCGCGTTCACGTAGCCCACCTCGGCCGGGTCGATATCTGCGTCGCTGAACGCCATCCGCAACGCGCGTGCCGGGTTCAGCCCGGCCGGGTCCGGATCGGAGACGTGGTGGGCGTCCGAGGAGATGCCGTACCCCGCGAGCTCCGCGTAGATCCGGGCGCCGCGCCGACGAGCGTGCTCGAGCTCTTCGAGCACGACGACCGCGGCGCCCTCGGCCATCACGAATCCGTCGCGATCCCGGTCGAAGGGGCGTGACGCGGTCGACGGGTCGTCGTTGCGCGACGACACCGCGCGCATCGCCGCGAAGGCGGCCACCGCCGTGGCGGTCACCGGTGCCTCCGTGCCGCCGCAGAACATCACGTCGGCGCGGCCGAGTCGTATCGCGTCCAGGCCGTCTCCGAGCGCCATGTTCGATGCGGCGCAAGCGGTGCTTTGCGCGAGCAGCGGCCCGCGCGTGCCGAGCTCGATCGACACCCAGCCGGCCGGGAGGTTGGGGAGCGTCTGCACGATCGAGAACGGATTCACCCGCGCGGGCCCTCTGCTCGAGACCTGGAGCACGGATTGCTCGAACGATGCGACGCCGCCGAGCGCAGTCCCGATCGCGACACCCGCGCGTTCGCCGAGCGCTTCCGTATCCAGGGACGCGTCGGCCTCGGCCTGTCGCGCGGCCGCCAACACCAGATGCGAGCACCGATCCATCCGGCGGGCGGTCTTTCGATCGATGTAGTCGCTCACCTCGAGCCCTGCGACTTCACAGGCGATCCGCACGGGGAAGTCTGTCGCATCGAACCGTGAGATCGGCCGGACGCCTCCCTGGCCGGCCACCAACGCCGACCATGACTCCTCCACTGAGTTGCCGATTGCGCTGACCAGACCGAGGCCTGTCACCACGATTCGGCGCCGTTCCGACCCCATGGAGCCCAGACTAGTCTGCGGGTCGTCGACGCCGACCACGTGAGAGCCTCACGTCGGACGCGCCTTGCTAGGCGCGCGACTCGCGGAACGTGACGAGTCGCCCGGTGCGCTCGTCCCAGAGCTTCAGGCGGGTCGCACGTAGCCCGTCCCGTATCGTCAGCTCCGGCACCGCCTGCAAACGGTCGGTCGTCTCGTGGGCCTTCTGCAGGTTGTAGTTCGGGATGCCGACGCTCAGGTGGTGGACGTGGTGGAACCCGATGTTGCCGGTGAAGAACTGCAGCACTCGCGGCAGCTTGAGATATGAGCTTCCCTCGAGCGCCGCGTGGTCATAGCGCCAGTTGGCGTGAGCCTGCCAGTAGGTGTCCTCGAACTGGTGCTGGACATAGAACAGCCAGATGCCGACGGCGCCTGCGACGAGGAACACGGCTCCCTGCACGAGGAGGTAGTCGCGCCAGCCGAGCGTGAGGCACGCTGCGCCGACGATGACCGCGAGCGCGAGATCGGTGCCGAGCACGCTGTTGCGAATGCGCGGACGCGCGCCGCGTGGAACGAATCGGGGCTTGAGCACCAGCACGAGCAGCCAGCCCGCCCCGAACATCACCGCCGGGTTCCGAAACAGCCGGTAACCGATGCGCCGCGACACCGGCAGCGCCCGGTATTCGGTCACTGTCAGTGTCGCGATATCGCCGATACCGCGTCGATCGAGATCTCCGGATGTCGCGTGGTGAATGGCGTGCTCGTGTTGCCAGGCACGAAACGGCAGCCAGACGAGCAGCCCGATTGCCGCACCCAGCAGGTTGTTGGCGCGCCGCGAGCGAAGGAACGACCCATGCGTGCAGTCGTGAAAGACGATGAACGAGCGGATCAAGAATCCCGACGTCGGCAGCACCAGCGCGAGCGAGAGCAGCACCGAGACGCGCAGCGAGAAGAACATCGCGGTGAGGAGGGCCAGATAGGGGAGAACCGACGTTCCGAGGTCGAGCAGGCTTCGATTCAGTTGCGGCTTCGCATAGTGATCGAGCACCCCCCGCCATGAGCGGGACGAATCGGTATCGGCGGCGGCTGAAGCCATGTTCGCGCCCACCCTAGCGTCCCGCGGAGCATGTGGGGCTTCGGGGTCCTGCCCGCGCTGCCGTTGTGCGGGGCGCCACGGCCATTTCCGAGCCGTCACGCCGGGGCTCTTCGCGCAGGAGCGTCCGAGACGCCGGATCGGCCATCGGTTACGGTCGTCCGATGCCGATCACACCCCATATCGTCGTCCAGGGCGCCGAGCGCGCCGTCGCCTTCTACCGGGAAGCCTTCGCCGCCGAGGAGCTGAGCCGGATCCCGACACCCGACGGACGGCTGATGTCGGTCGAGCTACGGATCGGGGACGCTCTCCTGCACCTCGCCGACGAGTTCCCCGAGCTGGGCGTTCTGGCTCCGCCCTCGATCGGCGGCACCGCGGTCGTGCTCGCGCTCGAGGTCGCGGACGCGGAGACGGTGTTTGCCCAGGCGGTCACCGCCGGCGCCGAGGTTCGGCAGCCGGTGCAGGAGGTGTTCTGGGGCGATCGCCACGGCCAGGTCGACGACCCGTTCGGACACCGCTGGAACATCAGCCAGCACCTCCGCGACGTGCCGCACGACGAGATCGTGGCCGCAGCCGCCCAGGCTTTCGCCTGAGCGGCGCGCCGCGTTTCTCGACGCTCCTGGGGCGGCTCTCGCCACGGGTCGGCAGCGCTGTCAGATGCGTGCGCGTCCGTGCCGGGATTGCGCGCCGAGCTCGTCGTAGAGCTGGGCGATCTGGGTGGCGATCGTCGTCCAGCCGTATCGCTGACGCGCGTCGATGCTGGCCAGGTGGCCGCGGCGCTCGCGTTCTGCGGGATTGCCGGCGGCCTCGAGCAGCGCGGCCGTGAGTGCCTGTTCGTCGTCGGGAGGGACGAGCCAGCCGGTGCTGCCGTCTCGGACGATCTCGGCTGGACCATGCGCGTCGCAGGCGATCACGGGTAGCCCGCAGGCCATCGCCTCGATGAGCGCGAGCCCGAATGCCTCGGCGACCGACGGCAGGACGAGCAGGTCGCTGGCGTTCAGCGCCTGGGGTAGCTGTTCGTGCGAACGCCAGCCGGCGAGGAAGACCTGCTTTGCCCCCAGATTTCGGATCGTCTCCAGCGGATGCTCACCTTCCCATTCGCCCGGGTGCCCACCGACGAGCACGAGCGGGCAGGGCCGCTCGAGGCGTGCCTGTGCCTGCGCGTGCGCGCGAATCAGCAACGGCAGCCGCTTGACCGCCGTGAAGCGGCCGAGGTAGAGGAAGACGGGCTCGGAGGCGAAGGCGGAGAGTTGCTCAGCGCGGTAGCCGATCGTTCCCGGCCGGCCCTGCTCGTCCCAACCCTGCGGATCCTCGACCAGCCAGCGCTGCCAAAAACGGCGCCGCGCCTCGCCGGTGAGTGCGGAGGGCTGAAAGTGCTCGAGGTCGACACCGCTCGGAAGACCATGCAGCCGCCCGCGAGGCACGCCGAGCAGGGCTGCGACTTCGGTTTCGGCGCCGGGCGGCACGATCAGCAGTTCGCAGCTACGCGCCCAACGTCGAAGACGGTCCTCCCAGGCGCGTGCGTATCGCCAGCTCGCGGGCGGCGGCCCGGCGGCGAGTGTGCGGAGGAAGGCGAGCTCGGTGCCGTGCAGCTGTCCGACGATCGGTACCCCGGGGAAGCTCCGCAGCGCGGCTTCGTGCGCGGGGGTGAGGTGGTGGAGATGCAAGAGGTCGGCCTCGCCGGCACCGGCTTCGGCGAGCGCCGTCGCCCAGGCGGCGACAAGGCGTTCGTAGGCGGCGTCGTCGACCGCGGCGAAGACACGGTCGGGACCGGTCGCGCGGTCCTCGTACGACGGTTGGAAGGGGACACGGGCCGCAAGCGGATCCCCGAGCTCGAGCGCCGGCGAATAGTCGACCACGGCAAGGTCGATGCCGGCGTAGAAGCTCGCTGCGTTGGTCGCGTCACTCGGCGAGCCGAGCGAGCCGGTGGCGAGCGTCATCTCCCAGCCGGCCGTCGGTAGCGCGTGCGCGAGCGCACGCGCGACTTGCGCCGAGCCGCCGCGCGGGAAGAAGAACAGGGCCGAGCAGACACGAGAGAGCTCCCGCGGTGGCTGTGCTCGGGCGAACGCCGTCGCTTGCGTCTCGTTGGCCGGCTGCCGCACCCGTGCATCCTTCTAGATGACGGGACGAGAGGGGGCGTTTGACGAACCGAGTGGCGATGGACGAGCGCGGCCGCAGCCGTCCGGCGTGCTGCCGGTCACGAAGAACGAGCGGCGCGTCGCGCAGGTGTGGCGGTTCGCTGAGGGATACCCTGACTCTGTGAAGCTGGCCGCTGGGGACGTCGTCGTATACGCCACGCACGGCGTGGGTCGGATCGTGGCCAGGGAGAAGCGCGTGACCGACGGTGTCGACGAGGAGATCGTCGTACTGGAGCTCGCAGGTGGCCTGACGGTGACTCTGCCGGTCGAGCGCGCCTCTTCGCTCCTGCGGCCGCCCGTCGACGAGGCGGACCTGAGTCGGGTCCAACAAACGCTGCGGGGGGATGAGCCGCTGAGCAGCGACGTCTGGCTGAAGCGCAGGAAAGTCATGCAGGCGAAGCTGAAGAGCGGTGATCCGGTAGAGCTCGCCGAAGTGGTGCGCGACGGTGCGCACCGCGGCCGGGCCAAGGCCGCCGGACCGAGCAAGTCGCAGCTCTCACCCGGCGAGCGGGATCTCTACGTGCAGGCACGACGGCTCCTCTCGGAAGAGATCCACGTCGTGCGCGGCGGCGAGGAAGGGGATGCGGACGCATGGATCGAGGCACAGCTAGGACCGACGAGTTGATCGGGTCTCTCGCCGAGTACCGCACGCTTGCCGGCGCCGGACGGAGTCGGCGCGGCGAGCCACACATCGACGCCGCGCGCAACGCGTAGACGGCGCCGTGCAGCCGGTGACGACGGACGCGCTGGCCTCGTGGCAGGACACGCCGGTCTGCGCCGCGATCGTCGGCTTCGTCGGACGGGTCACGAGCGTCGGTCAAGTCCGCGACTACCTCTGTTCCGGCGCAGCGAAGATCCTCGAGCTCATCCTTGGAGATCTCTGCCGCCGGTGCTAGGGTTTCCGCCGTGCCATGAGGCGTTCGGTTGCCCTCATTGGATGTGCAGTCTTGCTCGCTGTCGCGCTCGGTAGCGGCGTCGCGGCGGCGGTCGGAGCGCCCGTGCTGCGCTCGGTCGCCGTCGCGGACGGTCACCTCGTCGTCAGGTTCACGCTCTCGCCGGATCTCGTGCCACGGCAGGTCGTCGCCGCGACGAGCCGGGCGGCACTCGTGACGCCCTCGAGCTCGAGCGTCAAGCTGCGCGAGGTGATGCACACCTCACCGGACCCGGTGACCGGCGTGGCCCGGTGGCGGACGCGCGGCACCCTTCCGGCGGGGATCTACTACGTCGAGGTTTCCGGCATCGTGACGGTCGGCGTAACGGACTGCACGCCGCGACGGGCAAATTGCTCGGTGCGCTGGTCGAAGCCGCTGCGCGTCGTGGTTCCGTAACCGCGCACCGGCGCTCCGGCAAGCGCGCCGGGCGAAGGCTTGACAACCCCTGCAGGACGGCGGGACACTCGCGCGGCGCGGCCTTCCGACGCGAAGACGCGCCCAACCGGGGGAAAAGGAGGAAGCATGAAGCGACCGGGACGTAGTGGCGAGCGACGCAGCCTTCGCGCGTCGAGAGTCGCGGTGACTGCCGCGCTCTTCGCACTGGCGGTGGCGTTGCTCGGCGCGCTGCAATCGGCGTCTGCCAGCCCGCGCGTGACGACGTTGTCGAGGCTGACCGGCGCCGGCCAACATGAGCCGCTGTGCTCGAGCCATGCGTCGCTTTGCGCCGACACGTTCGACAAGACGACCGCCGAGTACGTCGGGCATGACGAGCCCTCGCTGGAGTTCAAGTCGGGCGAGCCCGGCTCCGGCAACGACATCACCTACCACATCCGTCTGCCGAAGGACCCGAAGCAGCAGCCGAAGGCGGACGGGTCAGGGGGGACGTGGAACTTCGAGCTTCGCCCGACCTTCTGGTTCGGGCTTACGCTCTGCGACAGCGAGTCGGCGCCGGAGTTCACCAAGGTCTGCGTGGCCGACACCGACGCGAACGACCTGGTCGGAACAGATCCGACCAAGCCGGACTACATCGGCAAGCACCCCGGCAATGCGTTCATGGAGCTGCAGTTCTACGGCCCGGGCTACGTGCCGCAGTTCGAAGGATTTGGCTGCACGGCGCGGCAGTACTGCGCCGCGATGACGATCGACAGCCTTGACCTCGATCAGAACCGCGGGGTGCCGAACACCGCCGCGTGCGACAACTTCATCCTCGGTGGGATCGAGCCCATCAACTGGGCGTACATCACAAGGGACGGCGTGTCGCAGGCGCCGGCGGACCCGTTGTTCACCGGCACGTTCGACAACCCGAACCTCACGGCCGTGAACCCGGACGTGACGAAGGACCTGCTGATGAGCCCCGGTGACCGCATCACGATCCACATGCACGACACGCCGGCGGGCTTCCGTGTCGACCTCGTCGACGAGACGACGCACCAGTCGGGATCGATGACGGCCTCGGTCGCGAACGGCTTTGCGCACGTTCTTTTCACGCCGGACGCGGACACGTGCACCTCGGCGCCGTATGCGTTCCATCCCGAGTACAGCACCGCAAATCCGCGCGGCAACACGTGGTCGGCTCACACCTACAACGTGGCGTACTCCGATGAGATCGGGCACTTCGAGCACTGCAACGCGCTGGATGCGAACTTCAACTGCGCGGTGCCGGGCTCGGACGACGCGACGCTCGACGACGACGACGTCTTCTGCGTTCCGGGCGAGGACTCGCTGCTCGTGAAGATCAACGGGTGCTTCGCGTCCGACCTCGACTTCGACGGGCCGTCGTACCAGAACGACTGGCCCGGCACGAATCCGAATGTGAAGCTCGACCAGCGGCTGCATCCTGAGCCGCTGCTCTTCACGAGCGCGACGACGAACGGCGGGCACGAGTACCCGACGATCGCGTTCGAAGCCGACATGCCCGCGTTCGAAGACACGTGCGACACCGTGACGGGGGTGGGCTGCGTCAACCCCCCGCCGGGCTCCGAGTTCTACCCGTTCTTCTCGACGCGTCGGCTCGACGACGACGAAGGTGACGACGACGTCTTCTCGTCCGACAAGCGGGGGAACGACAAGAAGCGTGACGGGGACCGCGACAAGGACGGCCCGTGCACGTGGCAGGAGGGCGGCAATTTCATCCCGGGCACGACGAACAACTTCGGCGGCAGCGCGGCCACGGAGTTCGGACACCTCATCTCGACGACGTTCCCGGTCGCGGGGTTCACGACCGTCGAGCGGTTCGAGAACTTCAACAGCGGCGACATCCCGAACCCGTGCAAGGTGAGGGGCGAGCGCTAGCTCGATCGCAGGCCAGGTCAGGAGGGAGCGGCGTCAAAGCCGCTCCCTCCCGGGGCCGCCGACGCTCGAGGCACATGGAGTGCGACCTGCGAGGCCTCCGCGCGCGCTCCCGAGCAGCTGACTCCCGTGCACGCGACGATTCGGACGGCTTGACATAGCTAAAGAACTATGCAAATAGTGCTATCGCCTTGATCGCCTTCCGCCTCGATCGCCGTTCCGGCGTCCCCACGTACCTCCAGCTCGTCCATCAGGTCGAACAGGCGGTGCGCCTGGGGATCCTCCGGCCGGGCGATCAGCTTCCCACGGCGAAGGAGGTCGTCGGAAGTCTCGCGATCAACCCGAACACGGTGCTGAAGGCCTACCTGGAGCTCGACCGCGGCGGTCTCGTCGAGACGCAGCGCGGTCGCGGCACGTTCGTCGTATCCGGGGCGCGTCCGGCCGAGCAGCGCGCGGTCGAGCGGGTCGGTGCCGACCTCGCGCAGTGGATCGTCCGCGCGCGCCTGGCCGGCCTCGACGACGCCGCGATCCGAGCCGTCGTGTCGGCCGCGCTGCGGACGCTCGGCGACGAGGCAGCGGCGTGATCCGCGCGGACGGTCTCGGGAAACGCTACGGCGCACGGTGGGCGCTGCGCGACTGCTCGTTCGAACTTCCGACAGGCGCCGTCGCCGCGCTCGTCGGGCCGAACGGCGCCGGAAAGTCGACGCTCCTGAACCTCGCGGTCGGGCTGATCGAGCCGACCGCCGGGGCGATCGAGATCGGCGGCGCAACGCCGCGCGCCGCGCTGCCGCGCATCGGGTTCGTCGCGCAGGACCATCCGCTCTACAAGCGCTTCACCGTTGCGGACACGCTCGCGCTGGGACGGAAGCTCAATCCGACCCGTTGGGACGACGCGCTCGCGCGCGAGCGGATCGCGCGGCGCGAGATCGCGCTCGAGCAGAAGGTCGGCCGCCTCTCGGGTGGGCAACAGGCACACGTCGCGTTGACGCTCGCGCTCGCGAAGCGGCCCGACGTGCTGCTGCTCGACGAGCCCGTGG
>Ga0136846_1235871_pt1 | contig 16438 bp, 8 predicted proteins | sample HopSoiMetagenom2_FD_96841 | JGI IMG/M metagenome (GOLD analysis project Ga0136846, IMG submission 96841) | Grasslands soil microbial communities from Hopland, California, USA - 2 Assembly 2016 (version 4) | ecosystem: Environmental > Terrestrial > Soil > Grasslands | place: USA: Hopland... | reverse complement strand
GTTGAGCGTATCGGTGTCCGTTTGATCCATGTCCTCGACGAGGGCGACGGCAAGAACGTTGGCGTCCGGCAAAGTGGCTCGGGAGCGGTAGTGGACTTCCGCTGAGGCTCCCGCATCGAGCTGCGAGAGGCTCCAGAGGGTGTCATAGGTTCGAGAGTCGAGCCTGCCGTGGGTTGTTTGGCGGTCCTCCAGCATCAGGCCCGGCAATGAACCGATGCCGATGGCGATGTCTGTCGCGGCCTCCGCGCCGACATTGCGCAGTGTGATTACGCCGGTGAGTTGGGCGCCGACTACTGGCGTTTCGTTATCGGTTGTGATCGAAAGCGCCAGATCGGTGGAGGTGGGAAAGGCGACGAACGTTGCCCTGGGAGTATTTCCTGGATCCAGAATGGTGAGTTGTGGCGGTTCGAATCGAAAGCCGGAACGTGAGGGCGTGATCGTAATCGCTCCCGCAACGGGTAAACCGGGGACGGCCGCTTGCCCGTTCGCGTCTGTTGTCCCCTGGAGATTCACCGCGCCGGCCATTTGCAGAGTCACGCCGCTGAGCGGACGCAAATCGCGGCGCACAACATTGATGGTTAATGTCCTGTCGGCGGCAGCGGCGCTGGGAATGGGCAATGTGGCTACAATGAGGAGGGCCATTAGTGCGGCACCGAGGTCCTTTAGCGTCACGCGGATTTCGGTGAAGGGCGACAGGTTATCGTTCCCAAGAGTAGCAGGGTGATAGTTCAGCGTCGTTGAATGCTGACCGCGGTACATGTCCACAGCGTATGAGACGAGGAGCACATTAGACAATGGAACCAAAGGTCCAATGAGGGCTAATGGTTGAAGTTGCAGGGTGAGGTGGCTGAAAACACGAGCGGAGGCGAATTTTTGGTGGGGCTGAGGCGTCCAAGGTGGTCGGGGAAAGTTCTTGCTGTTCGTGCTGTGGACTTTAGAATCCAGATGTAACCCGGAACGAATGGCTGTGTGAGCCCGAGGGGCCGCCCTGGCTCCGACCCGGACTGGCCAAAATGAAATTTGGTATTGCTACGCTTGCGTTTTGTTCTTTGACCACGGTTTTCGCGGTCAAGGAGATGTCTAAATCAGAGGCTTCGATTGAGAAACCGCCGCTTCCCGAGATCACCGCACTGGAATTGCAGCCGGCGAGCTTGAGCCTGGAGGATGGGCGGGATGCGCAACGTGTTTTGGTGTGGGGCAAGACGGCTGAGGGACAGAAGGTGGACCTGACTTCGATGGCGGTGTTTAAGAGCGGGTCGGGGGTGGTGGAGGTTTCCGGGCAATATATCGAACCGAAGTCGAAGGGGGAGACGGAGGTAAGTGTTTCGGCGGCGGGGAAGGAAGCGAAGCTGCCGGTGAAAGTTTTGAATGCGGAGATGCCGCCGGTGCATTTCGTGAGGGACGTGGTGCCGGTGATGAGCAAGGTCGGTTGCAACGCGGGAACGTGCCACGGTTCGGCGAAGGGGAAGAATGGGTTCAAGCTTTCTTTGCGGGGGTACGACCCGGAGTTCGATTACCAGGCATTGATTAACGATATTGCGGGGCGGCGATTTAACCGGGTGAAGGTGGATGAGAGTTTGATGCTGCTGAAGCCGTTGGCGGAGGTGCCGCATGAAGGCGGGATGGTGATTAAGCCGGGTTCGCGCGAGTACAAGCTGTTGCATGATTGGATTGCGCAAGGAACGAAGTATGAAGAGCCGTCCAAAGCGCGCGCGAACAAGATTGAGGTGTTGCCGACGGAAATCAATTTGAGCCTGCCGGGGATGACGCAGGAGATTTTGGTTCTGGCACATTATCCGGACGGGACGACGCGGGATGTGACTCGGGATGCGGTGATCACGAGCAACAATGAAGAGATCGCGAAGGTGAAGAGCAATGTGATCACGGGGATTCGGCGGGGTGAGGCGGCGATTTTGGTGCGGTATGAAGGGAATTACGGGACGGATGAATTGCGGGTGATGGGGGACCGAAGCGGATATAAATGGGCGGAGCAGCCGGAGAATAATTATATAGATAAGCTGGTGGGTGAGAAGTTGCAGAAGATGAAGATTCTGCCTTCGGAGCTTTCGACGGACGCGGAATTCATTCGGCGGGTGACCCTGGATTTAACAGGACTGCCGCCGAAACCGGAGCGGGTTCGCGCGTTTCTGAAAGACACAGCGGCGACGAAAGAGAAGCGGGGCAAGTTGATTGATGAACTTCTGTCGAGCCGTGATTACGTGGAATTTTGGGCGAACAAATGGGCGGATTTGTTGCAGTGCAGCGGAGAAAATCTCGGGATGAAATCGGTGTGGCAGTATCGCGATTGGATACGGAACTCGATCGCGCAGAATAAGCCGTACGATCAATTTGTTCGTGAGATTTTATTGGCAAAGGGGAGTTCGTATCAGAATCCAGCGGCGAATTATTATCGGGTGTTGCGCGAGCCGGGAAAAATCGCGGAGGATGTGAGCCAAACTTTCCTGGGAGTTCGATTCAATTGCAACAAATGCCACGATCATCCGTTCGAGCGCTGGACGCAGAATCAGTATTACGAGTTTGCGGCGTATTTCGCGAAAGTTTCGTTTAAGAGAGGAGCGATAGGGACGCGGACCGTGAAAGACGAAGGCGGCAGCACACAACGGGTTTACGAGGAGGAGATTGTTTACCTGAATTATAACGATTCGGAGGTGGAGCATCCGAAAACGGGAAAACAGGTGGCCCCGCATGTGCCTTACGGCGCGGCGCACGAGATCGCCCCAGATGAAGACCGGCGCAAAGCGTTTGTGGATTGGATGACTTCGAAGGAGAACCCGTTCTTTGGGAAATCAATGGCGAACCGGACGTGGAGCTATTTCTTTGGACTCGGGATCATTGAGCCGGTGGATGATATTCGAGCGGGAAATCCGCCCTCGAACCGGGCGTTGCTGGAAGCCTTAACGAAGGAGTTTCTGAATAGCAATTTTGATGTGCGCAGTTTGATGCGGACGATCTGCAATTCGCGGACGTACCAGCTTTCGTTTGTTCCGAATAAATGGAATGAAGATGATAAAATCAATTTTTCGCATGCGCGGCCGCGGCGGCTGACCGCGGAGCAACTGTATGACGCGGTGGCTCGCGTGACAGGAGCGAAAAACGATTTTACCGGTTTGCCGAAGGGAATGCGCGCGGTGGAAGTGGCCGATGGAAAAGTGCCGGGCGATGAATTTCTGACGCTGTTCGGCAGGCCGAAAAGGCAATCGGCTTGTGAATGCGAGAGGACGACGAACCTGACGCTTTCGCATGCGATGAGTTTGATCAATGGGTCGACGATTGGCGAGGCGGTGAGCGCGCCGAATAACAACGTGCAAAAACTGGTTGATTCGGAAGCGGACAACAAGAAGGTGGTCGAAGATCTCTATTATATGATTTTGAGTCGTCCGCCGACTGAGGATGAGTTCAAGGTCGCGGATATCAGCGGGGCGCCTTCGCGTTTGGAAGGGGCACAGGATCTGGCGTGGGCGTTGCTGAACAGTCCGGCATTTTTGTTTAACCGATAGAAGGGAAAAATTATGTTATCAATTCCAGGTTTCACCGGCAGAACGTGCGATGGATTCAGCCGCCGCGAGTTTTTGCGGATTGGGGGCGCGGGCGTGCTGGGGTTGAGTCTCGGCGATATTTTTCGTTTGCAGGCGGCGAGCAGCGAGCCAGAAGGAAATCTCAAGACGGGCTGGGGCAACGCGAAATCGGTAATCATGCTTTTCCTGCAGGGCGGGCCGAGCCATATCGATATATGGGACCCGAAGCCGGACGCGCCATCGAATATTCGCGGCGAATTCAAACCGATCAAAAGCAACGTTTCCGGAATTTGGTTGAGCGAAACCATGCCGCTGCTGGCGAAGCAAATGGACAAAGCAACGCTGATTCGCTCGTTGAGCTATACGCCCGCGGGATTGTTCAATCATACTGCGGCGATTTATCAGATGATGACCGGGTACACGCCGGACCGGGTTTCACCTTCCGGACAGTTGGAACCGCCGAGCCCGAGTGATTTTCCGCATGCAGGTTCGCAAATCGCGCGACTGAAACCACCGGCGGTGTCGATGCTGCCGTTTGTGATGCTGCCGCGGCCGTTGCAGGAAAGTAATGTCATTGGGAAAGGCGGGACGGCGGGATTCCTGGGGCCCGCGTATGATCCTTATTATTTTTACCAGGATCCGAATGCGGAAATTAAATTGGATGATTTCACATTGCGGAAAGATGTTTCGAAGGAACGGCTGACGCGGCGGGCGAAGCTGCTGGACCAAGTGAATGGGGCCATGCCGGACATCGAGAAAGCGGTGAACAGTTACGCACTCGATAAATATTATGAGAAGGCGTTTGACCTGATCCTTTCCGGAAGAGCGCGAGATGCTTTTGATTTGAGCAAGGAGCCGGAGAAGGTGCGTGATCGTTACGGGCGTCACACTTTTGGGCAGGGCTGCTTACTCGCGCGGCGATTGATTGAAGCCGGGACGCGGTTTGTGCAGATGAATTGGCCTTCGGTCGCGAACGGTGATCCGAACACGACGGCGTGGGACACGCACGCGGCGAATTTCGGCCCGTTGCGCAATCTGCATTGTCCGAAGCTGGACAGCGGCGTCTCTGCGCTGCTGGAAGATTTGGATCAACGCGGCCTGCTGAAGGACACCTTGGTGATTGCGGTGGGAGAATTTGGGCGTTCGCCGCGACTGGGTGTGAGCACTTCAGGCAACAGCAATTCACCCGATGGACGCGACCATTGGCCGTATTGTTACACGGGCCTGGTTGCGGGCGCGGGAATTCGACGCGGAGCGTTGTATGGCAAATCGGACGCGACAGCTTCATCGCCGGCAGAAAATCCGGTGCATCCGATTCAATTGCTGGCGACCGTTTATCATGCGCTGGGAATCAATCCGCACACGATTGTGCACAATCACTTGAACCAGCCGCGCGAGTTGGTGCAGGCAGAGCCGATTCCCGCGTTATTCGGGTAAGCCTGAGGTTCGTGCGCCCGAGATAAGATCTGATTTTCTATGCTGAACAGAACCGCGTTATCGCTACTGGTTATTATTGGTGGATTGCTTCCGATTCAGTCGATGGCCCAGCCAGCTCCGAAAATTGATGCTCCTCCACGCGAATATTTCCAACGCGGCACGTATACGGAGCTGACACTGAGCGGCGAGAATCTGGGAGAGGCCAAAGAAATCAAAGTCAGCGGCGCGGCCGGAATTGTGGCGACAGTCGTTTCGCCGGGATCGGCTCCGGTCGGAGTGGAGAGTTCAGCGGCGGGCATTTCCGCGGTGAGCCAATCGGATGTTAAAAAGCTTTCGATCAGTATTTCCGTTTCAACCAATGCGTCACTGACGGAACGCGAGCTTCGTGTTGTCACGCCATTTGGCGTCTCGAATCCGATTTCGGTTCGAGTCAGCGATCTTCCGGAGGTGAATTCGGGTTCTGAGAACACTTCGCTGGCGAACGCACAAATGATCGAAATGCCTGCGACTGTGAACGGGGTGATCGCGAACGCAGCCGAGTCTGACTTTTTCAAAATCAAGGCAAATCAGAATGAGCATATTATTCTGGATGTGTATGCGTTTCGGCTGGGCTCGCCGTTAGACTCGTCTCTCGCGGTGCTTGATAACGCGGGTAAAGAATTGGCTAGAAATGAGGATGCGGCGGGTTTGGATTCCATTCTTGATTTCAAGGCGCCTGAGAGTGGCGAGTACATCGTGCAATTGAGGGATTTTCGTTACCAGGGAGGGGGCAATTATAGGTATCGGTTACGCGCCGGAGTTCTACCGCATGTGACAAGCACGTATCCGTACGGCGGGCGGCGCGGTGAAAATGTGGAAGTGGAATTGACGGGTGTGAATCTGGATGGCGCGAGCAAAATTATTTTAAATCTCGCATCCGATGCGGCTTTGGGAAAACAGGAAATTCGAACAACCGCGACCCGCGGGGTTTCGAATCCGTTTCCTTTCGATGTGAGCGACCTGCCTCAGTTTTACGAGAAAGAACCGAACACGGCTATCGACCAGGCTGATGCGGTGGTCATTCCCGTGGCGATCAACGGAAAGATCGGGAAAGAGAAGGATTATGACGCCTTCAAATTTCACGCGGAGAAAGATCAGCAAATTATTTTTGAAGTGTTCGCTTTCCGTTACGGTTCGAAGCTCGATGCGCTGCTGACGCTGACGGACGAGCATGGAAATATCCTGCAACGCAATGATGATGCGGCCAGCGAGGACGCGCGGCTGGATCACAGATTTTCCGAGGAAGGCGATTACGTCATTTTGATCGAAGATCTACTGGGCCGCGGCGGTGACGAGTACGGATATCGAATGACGGCGACAACACCGCAGCCGGATTTTTCGGCGGTATTTCTGGCGGATGTTTCACGAGTTCACCGCGATGGGCGGGTTCCGGTTCGTTGCGAGGTGAATCGCGTGAACGGGTTTAATGCGCCCGTGATCTTCAAGGCGGAGAATTTGCCGACGGGCATATACGCGGAGCCACTGCTAGTTCCGGCGGATGCCACATCGGGTCTTCTTCTTTTGAATGCGAGCGCGGAGGCGGCACTCGGTTCCTTTCCGCTGAAAGTGATGGCAACTGCCGTGATGAGCGGGAATCGAGGTCATGAAGCCCAACCGATTGCCGGAGAGAAGGCGGCGAGGGGCGGTTTTTTAACGGTGCTTGAAGCTGCCCCGTTTTCGATTGAGACGGCCACGCTAATGGCCGGCATCGAACAGAATCAAAGCGGCACAATCGAAGTCGTTGTAAACCGGAAGCAGGGATTTAACGGCGAAATCAAAATCACGCCGGAGGGATTTTCGATCGGGCGCGATCCGATCGGGAAGAGCTTCGATTTTCAGCCGCTCACGATCAAGGCGGGGGAGAATCACGGCAGCTTGAGTTTGAAGACCAAACTTGATTCTGAGATTGCGACGCGCACGGTTGTTTGCAGAGGCGAATCGGAAGTGAGCGGCCAACTCATGGCGACCTATAGCAGCGCCATTCCGATAGGGACGACTTCGGTGCCGTTCGTGCTCTCGACTTCGTTGAAGAAGTTAGTCGTAACGGCGATTCCTTCGGGATCAAGTTCGGCGGCGGCTGAAGGAGTATTTCTGGCGAAAGCGGAACGGCGTGATGGATTCGAAGGCGAGATCGAACTCAAGCTCGAAGGGGTGCCGGAAGGGGTGACGGCCACCGTCGTGAACATTCCAGCGAAGGCCAATGAGATCCCGGTGAAGCTGGTTGCATCCGAAAAGGGGCCGGTCGGCAAAGATTTTCAACTGACCCTCACTGGGACGGGAACGCATAAAGATCGGATTTACCGGTTCAAGCCGGCGGCGGTGGCGCTCACGATTAACGCGCCCGAACCGGCTGAAAACAAGGACCCGAAACTCGCAAACGCAGAGAAATGATTAAGATTTATAGCCTTTCGCGATTTTTCTTCGCCATTCTTCCGGGCTTGTTGCTGAGCCCCGCGCTTTTCGCGGCGGAGGAAGGAACGGCAGGCTCGGTGAGCTATTACAGGGAGATCGTGCCTATTTTCAAACGGAGCTGCAGTGGTTGCCATCATCCTGGCAAGTTGAAAGGCGAACTCGACCTGACGACACACGCCGCCCTGAGCAAAGGGGGCAAGCATGGAGTGATTATCAAGCCGGGCGATCCGAAAAGCAGCAGTTTGATAGAGGAGATTTCGGGCGAAGAACCTGAAATGCCGAAGGAGGGCGATCCGCTCTCGAAAGAAGAAGTGGCTTTGATCGAGCACTGGATTTTGCAGGGAGCGAAGGATGACACACCGGCAGATAAGCTGAACCCTTACAAGATTTCGGAGCCGCCGGTGTATGAAGCGCCTGCGGTGATCACCTCGGTTGTTTATTCGCCCGATGGCGAGACGCTCGCGATTTCCGGATACCATGAAGTGCTGCTTTACAAATCGGACGGTTCTGAACTGGCGGGCCGATTGCTCGGCGAATCACCAAAAATCGAGAGTCTCGCTTTTTCTTCCGATGGAAAACTTCTCGCGGTTTCGGGCGGGGCACCGGCGGTTTTTGGAGAAATCCAGGTTTGGAACGTGCCGGAAAAGAAAATGGTGAATCACTGGCGCGTGTCGAATGATTCGCTGTATGGGATATCCTTTTCGCCGGACAACACGAAGGTGGCGTTCGGGGGCGCGGATAAATCAGTGCGGATTCTTGAGGTGAGCGATGGCAAGGAATTGGTGAAATTCGACAATCACAGCGATTGGATTTTTGCGACAACCTTTTCGGTGGACGGCAAACGACTCCTGAGCGGCAGCCGGGACAAAGCGATGAAGCTGATCGATGCGCAAAACGGACAATTCATCGATGACATCAACAAACTGGTGGAAAACGTCCTTTGCTTTTCAAGGAATCCAAAAGAAGACGTGGTGGCGTATGGCGGAGAACAGGGGACCGCGCGTATTTACAAGATGAAAGACAACCAAAACCGCACCGCCGCGAATAACGACGTCAATTTGATCAAACAATTAGAAAGGCAGCCGGGGGCCATCCATGCCATCGCTTATAATCCGGAGGGCACTCAGATCGCGATCGGCAGCACCATCGATGAAGTGCGAATCTATAAGCCGGACGGAACTCGCACCGCCACCTTGAAGGGACACCAGGGGGCGGTCTTCAGCATTGCCTGGCATCCGAAAAAGCCGGAGATCGTTACGGGCGGTTATGAAGGAAAATTACGCATTTTTAATCCGGCTGATGGGAATTTGATCAAGGAGTTTGTTCCGTTCCCGATAAAAAGCAGCAACCAGGTCGCGGCGAAGTAATGCTCAGTTGGCAACGGCCCCTCAGATCCGATAAGCCACAAATTGGTTATTCCTTCTTCGGTTTACCGTTTTTTTCGGTTTCCTCTTCTTTGGCGTGAAAACCAATTTCGCGTTTCGGCTCGTTGTCGGAAATCAGGATTTCATCGGGATTCAATATTTCCATGAGCTGCTGGAGGACATCGACGATGGCTTTTTCATGGGTATCGAGGCGTCCCTTGATTTCCTGTTCCAAGGCCGACAATTTCTCGGCCATTTTGACGGTCTCGTTCAAAGCTGCGCGCATTTTTACAAAAGCCCGAATAACGAAGACGCTCATCTGAATTGCTTTTGGGCTGTTGATTACATTGGCGGCCATAATGGCTCCGTGCTCTGTGAATGCGTAGGGAAAATACCTTCGGCCACCACGCCGGTTGTTTGAGATGCCAATTTGGCATTTCAAAGCCAGACTCTCCTGCCGGTTCAGTTGGAAGAGGAAATCAGGAGGAAAGCGGTTTTTGTTACGCTTTACCGCCCGGTTCAGAGCCCCGGTTTCAACTCCATAAATCCTCGCCAGGTCCGAATCAAGGATGACCCGTTCGCCTCGAATCGAGTGGATCAGTTCTTCGATTCGAATTCGTGTTCCGAGCTTGCCGCTCGTTTTTATTTTCCTCGCCATAACGATCAGATCTCAAAAACAGCTAACGTTTTGATGATAGAAGCGGCGCGTTTGCGGACAAGAAGATAGCTGAGATTTCCTCTTGATGCGCTTTGATCGAATTGTGTGCCGCTTGGTTTTAAGAAAGAATCAGGAGTAAAGTTAAAGTTGAAAAATCGGTATTTGGGTTGAGAATATCGACTTCGAACCCGGTGAATAGATTCCGATACAAATTAAGTCTTTTAACAGGCATTTCCGTCTTTGCGCTTTTTGCGGCAGCCACGGCCCAGGGCGCCGCTCCCGCTGCGGCTATTGAGTATGATCGCGATATTCGGCCGATCCTTTCGGAGAATTGTTTTTTCTGCCATGGGGCGGATGCGAACAAGCGGAAGGGAAAGCTCCGGCTCGATGATTTCGAAAATGCAACCAAGAAGGCGATTGTTCCGGGCAAGCCGGATGAAAGCGAGTTGATCAAACGGATATTTTCGACCGATCCGGACGAGAAGATGCCGCCGCCGGATTCGAATCGCCATCTGAAGGAGGAGCAGCGCGAATTGCTGCGGGCCTGGATCAAACAAGGCTCGAAATACTCACAGCATTGGGCATTTACGGCGCCGGAACGTGCATCCCTGCCGAAGGTGCAGAAGACGGATTGGCCGCGGAACGCGATCGATTACTTTGTTTTGGGCCGAATCGAAGAAGAAAAGCTCTCACCTTCGTCGAGAGCGCCACTCAATAAACTGCTCCGACGCGCGAGCCTTGATCTGACCGGCCTCCCTCCCACGCCTGAGCAGATGCAGAGATGGCAGCGCGAGCCTGATCCCTATGAGGCTGCCGTGGATGAATTGCTGGCAAGCCCGCATTTTGGAGAGCGCATGGCTTCGGATTGGATGGACATCGCGCGTTACGCGGATACGCATGGGTTCAACAACGATTCTTTGCGGACGATGTGGCGCTGGCGGGATTGGGTTATCGAAGCATTTAATCGCAACCTCCCTTACGATCAGTTTATTACTCAGCAGCTCGCGGGTGATCTTCTGCCCAAACCGACTCTCGATCAGCTCATCGCGACCGGTTTCAACCGGAATCACGTCATCAACTCGGAAGGGGGAATTATTGATGAGGAGTACCGCGTCGAGTACGTGGCGGACCGTATCCAGGCAACGTCACTCGCGTGGCTCGGACTGACGATGGGCTGCGCGCGATGTCACGATCACAAATTCGATCCGGTTTCGCAGAAGGATTACTACCGATTCTTCGCGTTCTTCAACAACATCGATGAACTGGGCGAAGATGGCCGGGTGGCGAATGCCTCGCCATTTATTCCTAGTCCAACCGCGCTCCAGCATGAGCAGATCGAGCGGAATAAAAAGGAATTGAACGCCGCTGAGAAGCATTTGAAAAAACTGTTCGCGGAGCAGGATTGGACAAATATTGAACCGAATGGTCTCAGGTCTGATCGAACGAATGCTGTAACGGGCGTTCAGACGAATCTCGTTTTTGGTTTGAGTCTGCCGCTTTGGAATTCTGGTTTGCTCCAACTTGCCAACGCGAAAGATGGGAAAGCGATTCACGGGACAAAAGTTGTTCTCACAAACGGCCCGCTCGGCACACCCGGTTTATACTTGGATGGGAAAACGGAATATAAGACAGAAGCGCTTCCAGGTTTTGATGCGAGCAAGGGATGGGCGTTCTCTGCGTGGGTGCGGCGGGCCGAGGCCAAAGAGGCGACCTTGTTTTCGACGATGAACTATTCGGTTCCACCGTCCTCCGCGAGCTACGGCGAAGGCGTTGGAATCCTGTTGAGTGCCGACGGGGCTGTGGAGGTGCGCCTCGCCCGACGCTGGCCTGCTTACTCGATTGATATTACGACGCACGACAAGGCGCCGATGAACGAATGGTGCCATCTCCTGATCACCTGCAACGGTTCGGAACTGGCGAAAGGAATTCATGTGTTTGTTGACGGGCGCGAATCCTTCCGCGATGTGCCGCATGATGATTACGGTGCGCCAGGCATTAGCGGAGTGGCTCATGTCGGCTGCTCCAGCGACACGAACGCTGCGCCTTTCCATGGATCACTGGCGGGTTTCAAATTGATCTCGCACCCAAACACTTCGCCTGAACCCATCGAACTTGCGCGAGGGGAAGTTCTGGAAGCAGCGGTTACGGATGGGGGCCGCTCTCCTTCTTTGGATAGAGTTTGGAAGGAAGCGTGGTTGCAGAAGCACAATTCTGAATTTGCGGAGGCATTGCGACAGGAGAGCGATGCGCGGAACGCGCTTCTCACGCTGGAAGCGGACGCGCCAACGACAATGGTGATGCATGAATTGAAAAAGAAGCGGCCCACCTTTGTTCTTTTCCGCGGCCAATATGACCAGCATCGTGAGGAGGTTGAACCGGGTGTTCCTGAATTCCTCCTTCCATTTCCAAAGGACGATCCTCGCAATCGCCTCGGCCTGGCACGCTGGTTGACAGACCGAAGACAGCCGCTGACCGCTCGCGTAGTGGTTAACCGATTCTGGCAATCCTTCTTTGGGGAGGGAATTGTGAAGTCCGTCGAAGACCTCGGGCTTCAGGCCGATTGGCCGAGCAATCCCGAACTGCTCGATTGGCTCGCGGTTGAGTTTATGGAGAGTGGATGGGATGTGAAGAAGCTTATCCGTGAGATCGTGACGTCGGCGACTTACTGCCAGGATTCGAAATCCACTCCGGAATTGAACAACCGGGATCCGGAAAACCGATTGCTGGCGCGAGGGCCACGCCAACGGCTCACGGCAGAGATGCTTCGGGACCAGGCGCTCGCGCTGAGTGGTCTGATGGAAGGGGAGATTGGCGGTCCGCCGGTTTTTCCCTACCAGCCAGCTAATCTGTACAAAGGCATAGTAGTTGCGGCCGATTACCCGGGCACGAGCTACACGGAATCCAAAGGAGCGGGACTTTACCGCCGCAGCCTTTATTCGTTCTGGAAACGGACGGTGCCGAACCCGACGCTTTCCACCTTTGATGCTCCCGATCGTGAGTTCTGCGTCGCGCGCCGCCTTCGCACCAACACGCCATTGCAGGCTCTGGCGCTGATGAATGATCCGATTCAATTGGAATCTGCGCGGGATTTCGCCGCCCGTATGATAGCGCAGGGTGGAAAAGATCCGGCCGATCGCTTGAAGTATGGGTTTGAATTAGCTACGGCGCGGACGCCAGCGACTGATGAACTGAACAAGCTCTCGACGCTTCTTGACCAACGGCTTTCTTATTATCGCGATGAGCCCGAGGAGGCGAAAAGCTTAGTTGCGGTCGGTGCTTCTAAATGTCCGGCTGAGCTGAATGCCGCCGAATTGGCCGCTTACTCGAATGTGGCCAGCCTCATTTTGAATCTCGACGAAACCATCACGCGCAATTGATATGCCTGATCCTATTCTTTTTAATCGTCGTAATTTCCTGGTTCGGTCAAGTCTAGGTCTGGGTGCGCTGGCCTTTGGGCAATTGCTCGGCCGTGCTGCCAGCACAAGCACAGCTTCTCACGGCGCGATTCCTTCTCACTTCAAACCACGCGCCAAACGAGTCATTTACCTGTTTCAATCGGGTGGTCCGTCGCAACTTGAATTGCTCGATTACAAACCGACACTGAAAGATCATTTCGATAAGGACCTGCCTGACTCCGTGCGCATGGGCCAGCGCCTCACCGGCATGGTGACGGGCCAGGCGCGGCTTCCGGTGGCGCCGAGCAAGTTTGGGTTCAAGCAATCCGGCGCGAGCGGCACCTGGATCAGCGAACTGCTTCCGTGGACGCAACAAATTGCCGATGACATTTGCGTGGTGAATTCGTTGCACACCGAAGCGATCAATCACGATCCGGCGATCACGTTTATCCAATCCGGCAGCCAGCAACCGGGCCGGCCAAGCCTGGGCGCCTGGGTCGATTACGGACTCGGTTCGGAAAGTGAAAACCTGCCTTCATTCGTTGTTTTGGTTTCGGTGCCGAGCAACGGTTCGGCCGACCAGGGACTGCTCTCGCGTTTGTGGGGAAGTGGTTTTTTACCGAGCCGTCACCAGGGTATCAAATTGCGGAGCGGCGCCGAACCGGTCCTTTATTTGAAAGACCCTACCGGGCTGAATCGTGAGGGCCGTCGCGCCTGGCTCGACACGCTTGATGATTTAAATACACGCCAGTACGAAGAAGCGCACGACACGGAGATCGCGACACGGATCGCCCAGTATGAGATGGCGTATCGGATGCAAAGTTCGATGCCCGAATTGATGGAGCTCTCCGGCGAGCCCGAATCGGTTTTCAAGCTTTATGGCGAGTCCGCCAAGCAGCCCGGCTCTTACGCCGCCAATTGCCTTCTGGCCCGACGGCTGGTTGAACGGGGTGTTCGCTTTATTCAACTTTATCATCGCGGCTGGGATCACCACGGCGGGCTGCCCAATCGGATTCCGGTGCTCGCGAAGGATGTGGACCAGGCGTCGGCCGCGCTCGTCATGGATCTGAAAATGCGCGGGTTGTTAGATGAGACCCTGGTTGTTTGGGGCGGGGAATTCGGTCGCACTGTGTACAGCCAGGGGCGCCTGACGAAAGAAGATTACGGCCGCGATCATCATGGGCGCGCCTTCTCCATCTGGATGGCGGGCGGCGGAATCAAACCGGGAATCACCTACGGCAAGACAGACGATTTTTCTTTTAGCATCGTTGAAAACCCGGTCCACATTCACGATCTGCAGGCGACGATTCTGCACACGCTCGGGTTGGATCACGAGAAGTTGACCTATCGGTTTCAGGGCCGGCAGTATCGGTTGACTGATGTGTTCGGCGAAGTTGTGAAAGGAATTCTCGCCTAGTCAGGGTAGCCGTTCGGATGCGCCTTATGCCACTCCCACGCTGTGGAGACGATGTCTTCCAGTTTCGGGAACTGCGGTTTCCATCCCAGTTCTTTGAAGGCGCGTTCGGCTGAAGCGACCAGGCGGGGAGGATCGCCCGGACGCCGCGGCTTTTCAATTGCCGGAATTTTTTTGCCGGAGATTCTTTCGCACATCTTGATCACTTCCCGAACCGAATAGCCTTCGCCATTTCCGAGATTATAAAAACCGTGCTTGCCGGGTTGCATCGCCAGGATATGCGCTTGCGCCAGATCGACGATATGAATGTAGTCGCGGACGCAGGTGCCGTCCGGTGTGGGATAGTCGGTGCCGAAAATCTGGCATTCGGTGGCCTGGCCGAGAGGAACCTTCAGGACATTGGGGATCAAGTGCGTCTCAATGCGATGGTGCTCGCCAAATTTTTTGCTCGCGCCGGCGGCGTTGAAATAACGAAAAGCGACAAACTCAAGTCCGAAGATCTTCTGGTACCATTGCAGCATCTTCTCGAACATGAGTTTCGATTCGCCATACGGATTAATCGGACGCTGCGGTAAATCCTCGGTCATCGGCACCTTGTCCGGCGGGCCGTAGGTCGCACAGGTGGAGCTGAAGACAAACTTCCTGACGCCGCTTTTGACCGCGGCATCCAGCAACTCCAGTCCGCAAGCCACATTGTTGCGAAAGTACTTGGCCGGGTTCTCCATTGATTCACCGACGAGCGCGTTCGCCGCAAAGTGGATAATGGCTTCGGGTTTCGTTTCGGCGAGGGCGGCGTTAATGAATTCTCTTTCGCCTAAATTTCCCTGAATAAAACGCGCTCTGGAATCGACCGCGGAATGATGTCCCTCGCTGAGATTATCCAGAACCGTGACCGTGTGCCCGGCGTTGATCAATTCCTCAACGCAAATAGACCCAATATATCCTGCTCCTCCCGTGACGAATACGTTCATCGGGGAGGAGTGTAGTCGAACTCCGTCGGCAAGCTCAAGCCGCGCAGACCCGATTTCCACTTGCAAAAGAGCCTGAAATCGCCGGATGGCCCCGGCGGTGCTCGAAATTCCGAGAATTTTGCAACCGGAATGGTTTGCGCGGCGTCATTAAAGAGTGTAACACTTAAGAAGCTGGTCCCCAATGGCCTTAACGCCCGTCCAAAAGGAACTCGGGAAAATCTCGGCTGATTACCGAAGGTTTCAGGTTTTACGTCAACTGTCGCTTTGCTGGGGCGTTTTCATCCTGGTGGCTCTTTTTCTTTTCCTCCTCTACAAGGAATTTGCCATCACCGTTCCGAATTCCCTGCCAATTCTGGGAATCGGCGCACTGGTCGCCGGCGCGATCGTTATCTGGCGCAATTCCCGGGTAGAAGTGGCACTGCGCGAGATTGCCCGCCAGGTGGAAGCGGACGATCCGGCGCTGAATACGCTGCTCCTGGCGGCCGCGGAGCAAAATCCGGATCCGAAAACGGGCCAACTGAACGTGCTGCAACTTCGGGTGATTCGCGAAGCCCTGGAGGCGAATCGCAAGTCGCCGTGGAACCAGAGATTTGTCGAGCGCCTGTTTTTCGTTCAATGCGTCCACTTGATGTTATTTGCGGGAGTCTGCGTGCTGGTGGCCGGACTGGCGTTTGCGGTGCCGAACAAGTTCTTTTCCACTCAGGGGAATGCAGCGGTGCAGATCACTCCGGGAGATGTTTCACTCGAAAAAGGAAGCGCCGTGGCCATTATGGCGAAGTTCCGCCGAGCGCCGGGAACGGATGTGACTCTCCTCTACCGGACCCATTCGAAAGGCGACAAAAAACTTTCGATGACGCGGAGCCTGAACGACCCGTTGTTTGGCGCGAGCTTCACGGATGTCCAGGAGGAGACCACCTATCAGGTGCAATTCGGAAACCAGATTTCGCCTGAGTATCACATTCGAATTTTTGAATATCCTGAACTCAAACGCGCCGACGCGGAATTGAAATATCCGGAATATACCGGCTTTACTCCGGCGAAAATCGAAGACACGCGCCGTCTGACCGCGGTCGAGGGGACGGACGTTCGTTATACGTTCTACGTCAATAAACCACTTCGTTCGGCAGTTCTGCGGGCGAAAGACAAAGCCGAATTGCGGCTGACGAACGACGTCTCGAAAAAAATTCTTTATTCGACCGCCTTTCCGTTAAC
>Ga0136846_1237432_pt1 | contig 16443 bp, 11 predicted proteins | sample HopSoiMetagenom2_FD_96841 | JGI IMG/M metagenome (GOLD analysis project Ga0136846, IMG submission 96841) | Grasslands soil microbial communities from Hopland, California, USA - 2 Assembly 2016 (version 4) | ecosystem: Environmental > Terrestrial > Soil > Grasslands | place: USA: Hopland... | reverse complement strand
GAGGGCGTGGTCAGGCCGCCCGAATCGAACTGCGTGCCGCTGCCCTTGGAGAGCGCCTCGCCGAGCGGCCCGCCGGCCTTGATCTTGATCCAGGTGATGCCGTCGTTGGACTCGGCGTATCCGATGACGCCCTGGCTGGGTCCTCCCAACGTCGGGTTCGCCGACTGGCAGCCGCGGTACCACATGCGATACAGGCTGTCGCTCTCCTTCACCACCGAAGGCTGGTACGCGCAGGCCACGTCGAAGGCGCCCGCCGCGCCGATGTCGAGGACGGCGCCGCGGGCCTGCTTGCCGGGCTTCTTGGTCCAATTGCGCCCGTCGGTGGAGGTGGCCAGCGCCACGCGCCAGGTGTTGGTGGAGTCGTTGGCGGAGTAATACATCTTGTAATCGTTGGTATCCTTGATCACCCAGACATAGCCTACCTGCTGCTCGTCGATCGAACCCGGGGGCCCCAGCGGCAACACGCTGCCGCCCTGCCCCGGGCCGGTATTGATCTTGATGAACTTCATTCCGTCGGGAGACTCGGCGTAGCCGATGCGACGGTTGTCGGCGAGCGGGCTCGTTCCTGCCGGCACCGTGCAATCATTGAACGGCTTGGTGCTGCCGTTGTACCACATGCGGTAGACGCTCCCGTCCTTGAGCACGTAGGGACGATAGGTGATGTAGGAATCGAATTGGCCGGCTGTGCCATTGTCGAGAATGGCCCCCTTTGCTTCCGAGCCCACCACGCGCGTCCAGTTCACGCCGTCGGTCGAAGTCGCCAGCCCGATGCGCCAGTGCGAGCTGTTGATTCCGGGGCAGGTCCCGAACTTGTCGGCGCCTCCGTAGTAGAGCCTGTAGGTGCTGCCGTCCTTGAAAGCGCTGATGGTGAAGTTGCCCACCTCGTCGAAGGCGGCGGGGGTCCCCAGGCCGAGGACGGCCCCGTTGAGCGCGGGCCCCGACACCTTGCTCCACTCGAGCGGCGTCAGCTCCGCGGGATTCGACGAGCAGCCCACCAGCGCAGTGACAATGAGCAGCAGGCCCGCGCAGCGGGCGATTCGAACCGGCCCCGAGAAGACCATCGTTGGCATAGGCGCGCTCCTGGACCCGAGGAGGTAGCGCGCCCGCAGTTTTTGCGCCAGCCGAAACGTGTTTCAGTTCATGTCAGCGGGGGTCAGGGCGCAGGCGTCACCGTGAGCTGGAAGTCGAAGGAGATGTCGCTGGACGTCGGACTTGCCTGCTTGATGGCGATGGCAAAGGTGTTTTCTCCCGCCACCAGCAGCGCAGGATCGATGGCGAAGGTGGACACCTCGTTTTCGTCCGACGTCGCGGTGGCGAAGGCCGTGTGCGCCGTGCTGCCCACGTACTTGGAGAACACTTGATGCCCGTTGACGAAGACGAGCACGCCGTCGTCGTGCAGCACCACCGCGTTGGCGGCGGTGACCGCCTTGGCCAGGGTGATCTTCCGCCGGAAATAGACCGTGGGCTGCGCGGGGACGGGATGCGCCAGCACCGTGGCCTCGTCTCCGTCTCCGTAGCCGAGCTGTCCCGGGCCGGACTTCCAGGCCGAGTCGTCGAAGGTCGCGGCAGTCCACGAGGGACCCGGATCGACGTTGCGGTCGTCGTACTTCCAGACGTCGCCGTTCTTGATCACCACCACCGGCGCGGGACCTGTGGCGCTGGCGGTGACCTCCAGGTCGAAGGAGACGTCGCTGGAGGTGCCGCTGGCCTGCTTGACCATCACGGCCAGCTGGTTGTCGCCGGCGAGGAAGGCAGAGGACGGCAAGGTGAAGCTGCTGAGCTCGTTGTCCGCGGAGGTGGTGCTCGCATACGCCGCGTGGGCAAGGCCATTGGCGGTGTACTTGGAGAACACCAGCGATCCGTTCAGCCAGATGGCCACGCCGTCGTCGTGGATCACCTTCACCACCGCCCCGGTGGGCTGCGCGAGGGTGATCTTCTTGCGGAAGTAATAGGAAGGCTGGGCTGGGCTCATGTGGGTCAGGACGGTGGCCTCGTCGCCGTCGCCGTATCCGAGCTGCGCCGGCCCCGACTTCCAGGTCGAGTCGTTGAAAGCGAGCGTCGTCCAGGAAGTGCCGGGGTCCACGTTGCGATCGTCGTACTTCCACACCTCGCCGAACGCCACCAGCACACCGGGGGGATTGGCGACCGGAGCGTGGATGGTGAAGGTCGCGTCGGATTGATCGGTCACCGCCGGCGCGCCGGGGTCGGAGATGCGGATCAGCGCGCGGGTCGTGTCCACCGCCGGCACCGTCCAGGAGAAGTGCCCCGCGTTCGCCGTCTCCGCGATGAGTCCCCAGGTGGTTCCGCCGTCCTGGGACAGCTCGAGCCGCACGCTCGTCACCGTCCCTGCGGTGGTCCAGCGCACGTCGAAAGCGGAGCCGGAGGTCAGCGTCTCGCCGCCGTTCGGCGCCACCACGGTGAGGTGCGCCGGCGCCGGCGGAGGAGTGACCGAGGCGTCGAAGGTGAGCTGCAGGTCGAAGGACACGTCGCTGGACGTGCCGCTGGCCTGTTTCACCAGCACCGCCACCTCGTTGTCGCCCGCCAGGAAGGCGGTGGAGGACAGCGAGAAGGTGCTCACCTCGTTGTCGGCGGAGGTGGCGCTGGCATACGCCGCGTGCTGCAGGCCCGCGGCCATGTACTTGGTGAAGACCAGCGCGCCGTTGACGTACACGGCTATGCCGTCGTCGTGGATGAGCTTGAAGCTCGCGTTGGCCGGCGCGGCGAGGCTGATCTTCTTGCGGAAGTAGTACGACGGCTGCGCCGGCGACATGTGCGTCAGCACGGTGGTCTCGTCGCCGTCGCCGTAGCCGAGCTGCGCCGGGCCCGACTTCCAGGTCGAGTCGTCGAACCCAAGCGTCGTCCAGGAGGGCCCGGGGTCGACGTTGCGGTCGTCGTACTTCCAGACCGACCCGAGCGGAATACCGGCCGGCGGCGGGGGTGGCGAAGCCGCCGTGCCACCGAGCCGGACCACGCGGCCGACGGAGGGAATGCCGGCGCCGTCGAGGACGAAGAGGAAGTAATGTCCAGGCGGCGCCAGTTCCGGCCGATCGGGCGCTTTCACCGACAGCCCGGTGGCCGTGGCGGTGAAGGTCAGCCGGTTGAAGCGCTGGTTCATGTTGAAGGAGTGCGTTACCGAGGTGAGCCGCACCAGCGTCACCTGCGAGATCCGCGCCGCGTCCGCCGTGGCCACGTCGAACGCCTGGCCGTAGCTGATGCTCGCCGGCGCCGAGCTCATCGATGGGCGGGTTCCTTTGAAGAGGTAGGGCGGCGAGAACACCTGCGCGGTGAAGGTCCCGGTGCTGCCGGCGGAGAGCACGCGCCCGTCGGGAAGCAGGACGGCCACCGAATGATACCCGCGGTATGCGCCCGCCGGCGCCAGCAAGGTGGTGGTGCCGGTGGCGGGGTTCCACAGCTCCGTCTCCAACACCGCGGCGGAGGGATTGTCGCGCCCCACTCCGCTGTGCCCGCCGGTCACCAGCACCGTGCCGTCCGGCAAGAGCGTCATGTTCAGCTGGCGGCGCGGCCGCTTGAGCGGTCCGACGTTGCTGAACGCCGGGGCCGCGGCGGTGAGATCGATGGTCTCCATCGTGTCGGTGGGCACCGTGGTGAGAGGCGCGCCGCCGGCGATGAGCACCTTGCCAGGCTCGTACATCACCGCCGAGCCGTAGATGCGATCCTGCGCGAAGTGGCTGAGCGGGCCGTTGCTGAAGCTCCCGGTGCCGGCCGTGGAGAGAAAGCGGGACTGCTGCTTGGGCCCCGCGACGAAGACGTTTCCGGCCGGCGTGGCGAATGTCCACGAGTACGTGGGCAGGCTGAGGCTGGCGGAGGTCAGGCTCCTCCAGCGGTTGTTGGCGCTCTCCCAGACCTGGGGGATGAGGTTCTCGCCGGTCGACGGCGTCATGGTGCCGCCGCTCACCAGGAAGTCGCCGCTGGGCAGGGCGATGGTGCTCGGGTACCACCGCCCCGCGTTCATGTCGGGAAGGCGGGTCCAGGTGCTGGTGGCAGGATCGAAGATCGAGGCGATGGAGAGGCCCGTGTCGTCGACGATGTGCCCGCCCGCGACGAAGAGCCGCCCGTCCGGCGTGAAGGTGTGCCCGCTGCAGAACATGTTGTAGTTGGCGTGCGGAAGCGGGCTGTTGGTGCCGGTGGCCGGATCCCAGAGCGTCGGATTGTCGCCGTCGGTGAACTCCGGCCACCACATCACCTTGCCCTCGGGCAGCATGTGCGCGTGGGTCGCGGTCATTCCCCAATTGGCGAGCGGGGACCATTGACCGGCGACGGAGGGATCGGACTGCGCGGCCGCTGCGGCGGCAAGCAGGAGACTGCCCAGGCTGGCGGCGAACGAAACGCGCATCCACTTCCTCCAGGGTGACGCGCTGAAGATCCGCCGGGGGGGCGAGTGCCGGCAATCTCGCCGGCCTCCGCACCCCCACCGGATGTTCACCACGTGCCGCTCGCCGACTCCCGCGCGTTCGCCGGCTGACTATTTCGGCGCGGACAACACCGCGGCGGCAACCGTGGCGCATTGCCCGTCGTGCTCGCTGAGATCGCCGGACACGCCGATGGCGCCCACCAGCTTGCCCGCCTCCATCAGCGGCACGCCGCCGTCCACCGGCACGGCGCCTTCCAGGCGGAGGATGCGCAGGCCGTTGCCGCCTGCTGCCAATGCGTCCTGGAACGCCTTGGTCGGGCGCTTGTAGAGCGCCGCCGAACGCGCCTTGTCGAGGGCCACGCGGGCGCTGCCCAGCTGCGTGTTGTCCGCCTTCTCGTAGTAGACCAGCGTCCCCGCGGGATCGACGACGGCGATGGCCATGAACCAGCCGTTCTTGTGCGCCTCGGCGGATGCGGCCGCCGCCGCCTTCTTGGCGAGATCCAGCGAGATGGAAGGTCCGATGGGGATGGTGTACGCGCTCGCGGCCGCCGGCTGAGGCGGTTTCTGCTCAGGGCCCGCGGCCAACAAGAGAGGGACCAGCACGAGCGACTTCAGGGCGGATGACAGGAACATGGGGCTCCCGGGGTTGGGGAGCGCGCATCAGAGCAAATTTGCGCCGGGCTTGTACAGCTGCCCACGTCCGGGCGACGCGGAAACGGTCAATGCCCTCCCCAGCGTGGAGCCCTCTTCTCCACGAACGCGCGCATTCCTTCCTGGGCGTCGCGCGCCGCCGCGTTGGTGCACATCACCTCGCCGGTCTGGGCATAGGCCTCGGACTGCGGCGCGCGGATCTGCCGGTAGAACGCCTTCTTCCCCAGCCCGACCACGTAGGGGCTGAAGGAGAGGATTCGCTCGGCCAGTGCCCTCGTCGCCGCGGCCAGTTCCGCCGCCGGCACCACCCGGTTCACCAGCCCGGCGGCCAGCGCTTCGGCGGCGGAGATGGGTTCGCCCGTCAGCAGCATCTCCATCGCCTTCTTCGCGCCGATGGCGCGCGTCAGCGCCACCATCGGGGTGGAGCAGAAGAGCCCGATCTTCACTCCCGGCGTGGCGAAGCGCGCCTCCGCCGCCGCCACCACCAGGTCGCAGGAAGCGACCAGCTGACAGCCGGCCGCGGTGGCCATCCCGTGCACCTCCGCGATCACCGGCTGCGGGATCGACTGGATGGTCTCCATCACCTGCGTGCAGACGCCGAAGAGCTGCTGGTAGAACGCAGCGTCGCGGTCGATCATCTCCGCGATGTCGTGCCCCGCGCTGAAGGCGGGACCGTTGGCGCGCACGATCACCACGCCCGCTTCGCGATCCTGGCCGATGCCCTCGAGGCTCCGCAGCAATTCCTGGAGAAGCTCGAGGGAGAGCGCGTTGCGGCGCTCGGGCCGGTTGAGGGTGATCCGGACGATCCGTCCTTCGCGATCGATCAGCAGATTTCGCGGCGTGGCGGCCATGGCGAGCTCCTTGGGTCGGGACGGGTTTCTTCTCGGCTCCGAGGGCGGCGCTGTCAACCGGCGGCTCCGGTCCTGGCAGCGTGTGATATGTCGGCGGCCGTGATCCTTGCCCTGCTCGTCGCTGCCGCGGCGGCGCCGCCAAGCCTGGTCCTGGTCAACGGCCGTATCTACACGGTCGACAACGAGCGTCCCCGCGTTTCCGCCATCGCCATCCGGGGAGGCCGCGTCGCCTTCGCCGGCTCGGACGCAGAAGCGCGGGTGGCGGGCGGGCGCGGCGCGCGCGTCCTCGATCTGCAAGGCCGCACGGTGGTCCCGGGGCTGATCGACGCGCATGCCCACCTGCTCTCGCTGGGCAACTTCCTGCGCCGCGCCAACCTGACCGGCGCGCGTTCCTACGACGAAGTGGTCCAGCGCGTGGTGGCCTCGGCGCGCGAGGTGAGGCCCGGCGAGTGGATCCAGGGCCGCGGCTGGGACCAGAACCTCTGGCCGGACAAGCAGTTTCCCACCCACGACGCGCTCTCGCGCGCCTTCCCCGCAAACCCCGTCGTGCTCAAGCGCGTGGACGGACACGCCGTCCTCGCCAACGCCAAGGCGATGGAGCTTTCGCGCATCGACGCCCGCACCCGCGATCCCGACGGCGGACGGATCCTCCGCTCGCCCTCGGGGGAGCCGACCGGCGTGTTCGTCGACAACGCGCAGGATCTGGTGCTGCGTGCCGTTCCGCCTGCTTCCCGGGAGGAGACGCGCAAGGCCGTCCTGGCGGCGATCGCGGAGTGCAATCGGTGGGGCCTGACGGCCATCGACGATGCCGGAGAGGATCCGGAGACCATCGCCATCTACGAAGAGCTGGCGCGCGGCGGGCAGTTCAACCTCCGCGACTACGTCATGCTCAGCGACCCCGGCAGCCCGCAGGCTCCCGCCCTGGCCAAAGGACCGCGCGGCCCGCTCTACGGCGGCCACCTCTGGATGCGTGCCATCAAGCTCTATGCCGACGGCGCGCTCGGCTCGCGCGGCGCAGCGCTCCTCGAACCGTACGCCGACGATCCGGGAAACTCCGGCCTGCTCCTCTCGACGCCCGAGCACATCCGCGCCATGGCGGAGATGGGCCTCGCCCGCGGCTTCCAGATTGCGGTGCACGCCATCGGCGACCGCGGCAACCGCATGGTGCTCGATCAGTTCGAGGCGGCGCTGCGCAGAACCCCCAGGGTGGACCACCGGTTCCGCATCGAGCACGCGCAGGTGCTGAGCGCGCAGGACATCCCGCGCTTCGCCGCCCTGGGCGTGGTGCCGTCGATGCAGGCCACGCACCAGACCAGCGACATGGGCTGGGCCGAGGCGCGCGTCGGGCCACAGCGCATCCTCGGCGCCTACGCCTGGCGCTCGCTCCTGGACACCGGCGTGGTCATCCCGGGCGGCACCGACTTCCCTGTAGAGCAAGTGAACCCGCTGCTGACCTTCCACGCGGCGGTGACCCGGCAGGATCCCTCCGGCTCTCCCGCCGGCGGCTGGTACCCCACGCAGCGGATGACACGCGAGGAGGCGCTGCAGTCGATGACCATCTGGGCGGCGTGGGCCGGTTTCCAGGAATCGGCCATCGGCTCGCTCTCGCGCGGGAAGTACGCCGACTTTGTCATCCTCGACCGCGACATCATGACGGTGCCCGACGCCGAGATCCTCGGGGCCCGCGTGTTGGCGACGTACATCGGCGGCAAGAGCGTTCATGAAGCCGCCGCGGCAGTCGCTCCTGGCCGCTGAGGCAATGCGCCGTAGAGCAATCCGCCAGTTGCCCGACCGGCAGTCCCCCTCTCCTCCGGCCGCCATGTGTACGCGGTGTACACCTGGTACACAGGATTGAAGGAGCCGGAGGCTCCACCCAGGCAGTTCACCCGGGTGAACCAAGGCGGAATGTGTACCGGGTGTACACTTGGTACACATGCGGCAGGACCCCCTGCATCCCCCCCGCGTGTTCTGGACGCCGCACCGCACAGGGCACCGAAGCCAGCGCAGCGCTTTCAGGGATCGCCCGCCACTGCTCGCGGTGGGCAGGGCGCTCCGGCGTCGGCCCAGGCCTTGAAGGCGCGCACGAACTCCTCGTGCGACACAGGCACGGCTCGGCGGCCGAAGCCCGGCGACCAGCCCCAGAGCACCAGCGGGTCCGCCGAGACGTGGTGGAGCAAGGCCGCCATGTCCTTGCCGCCGTTCTGCTTGGGATCCTTGAGCTGCTCGCAGAGGGCGGCCGAACCGATGCCGGCGAAGACCATCTTGTGTTCGGGCGGTGGCAGCCGCCATTCGGTGGAGACGCCGGGCGGCACGTGCGCGCCGTAGCTGTCGGGCGGGTTCTGCTTGCCGTGGCAGGTGGCGCAGGCCAGGCCTGGTTCGCCGCGGCCCTCCGGCCCACGCCGCACGAACTGGAGATGCGCATGGCCATCGTCTCCCTGCAGCGGCGCGTCTCCCGCCGGATGGCAGTTCACGCAGCGGGGACTCTGGAGCACCGCCCGCACCCTCTCGAACGCCGGCACCGGCCGCGCGGCAGGCTGCGGCGCCGGAGCGGGCGCATGTGAGCAGGAGAAGGCGGCGAAGCAGGCTGCGCAGAGCAGGGCTTTCATCCACGGGCTCCCATCACGCCAGCCGGAGCGGCAGCGAGCGCAGCCGCTGCCGGGTCAACGCGTACACCGCGTTGGCCACTGCCGCCGAGATGGGCGCCGCGCCCGGCTCGCCGATGCCGCCCATCTTCGCCTCGCTCTCCAGCACCTGCACCTCCACCTGCGGCATCTCCGGCATGCGCAAGACGCGGTAGTCGTGGAAGTTGCTCTGCTCGACCCGGCCGTCCTTGAGCGTCACCGCGCCGTGCAGGGCCGCCGAAAGGCCATACGCGATGGCGCCCTGCATCTGCGCCTCGATGCCGAGCGGGTTGATGGCCGTGCCGCAGTCCACCGCGCAGCTCACGCGGTGCACGCGGATCTCCTTGTCCTCGTCGACCGAGACCTCCGCCACCTGCGCGACGATGCTGCCGAAGGACTCGTGGACCGCCATCCCGCGCGCGCGTCCCGCAGGCGCGGGTTTGCCGAAGCCCGCCATCTGCGCCGCCGTCTTCAGCGCCCGCAGGTGGCGCGGTTTCTCGGCGAGGAGCGCCGCGCGGAACTCCAGCGGATCCTGCTCCGCCGCCCAAGCCAACTCGTCGAGCATGCTCTCCATCGCGAAGGCGGTGTGGGTGTTGCCGACCGATCGCCACCACAGCACCGGCACCGGATTGCGCGGCGAGTGCAAGGTCACGCGCCGCGCCGGCACGCCTTCCAGGTATGGCGACTCGGTCACGCCTTCGATGGAGGTGGCGTCGATGCCGTTTTTCACCATGAACGGCTCGAATGGCGTGCCGGTGAGGATGGACTGCCCCACGATGCCGTGCCTCCACGCCGAGAGCCGGCCCTTGGCGTCGAGCCCCGCCTCGATGCGGTGCAGGAACAGCGGCCGATAGTAGCCCCCGCGCATGTCGTCCTCGCGCGTCCAGACCACTTTCACCGGCACGCCGGCCGCCTTGGCCACGTGCACCGCCTCGCTGACGAAGTCGGACGACGGCGTGGCCCGCCGTCCGAACCCGCCGCCGAGGAACTGCGTGTGGATGAAGACGCTCTCCGGCGCAAGACCGGTGATGCGCGCCGCCGAGGCCTGGTCCATGGTCTGGAACTGCGTGCCGGTCCAGATCTCGCAGCGGCCTGCGGCGAGTCGCACCGTGCAGTTCATCGGCTCCATGGTCGCGTGGGCGAGATAGGGCACGTCGTACTCGGCGACCACGCGCCGCGCCGCCGCTGCCAGGGCGGCGTCGGCATCCCCCCGCTCCGCGGCGACGGGACCTTTGGTGCGAGCCTGCGCGCGGTAGTCCTCGAGCAGCCTGGTGGTGTCCAGGCTCGCCCCGGGGCCGAGGTCCCAATCGATCTGCAGCGCGTCGCGCCCCAGCTTCGCGCTCCAGAAATTCGTCGCCACCACCGCGACGCCGGTAGGCACCTGCACCACCTGCTCCACTCCCTTGACCTGCCGCGCCTTGCCCGCGTCGAACGACTTCACCTTGCCGCCGAAGACCGGCGAACGGGCCACCAGCGCCGTACGCAGGTCGGGCAGGCGCACGTCGATGCCGAACTGCGCCTTGCCGGTGATCTTCTCCGGCGAGTCCAGACGTCGCATGGGCTTGCCGAGGATCTTCCAGTCCTTGCGATCCTTGAGCTGCACCTTCTTGGGGGGCGTCAACGCCTGCGCCGCCACCGCCAGCTGGCCGAAGGAGAGCCGCTGCTTGCCGCGCACCACATAGCCCTTCTCGGTGTGCAGCCGCTTCGGATCCGTCTTCCACTGCGCCGCGGCGGCGCGCACCAGCATGTCACGCGCCATCGCGCCTGCGGTGCGGTAGCGGTCGAACTCGGACCAGGTGGTGGTGGACCCGCCCGTCATCTGCATCCCGAACGCCGGGTGCGCGTAGACGGGCGCGGCCGGCGCGTGCTCGACGCGGATCTTCGACCAGTCGCACTCCAGCTCCTCGGCGATGAGCATGGCGAGTCCGGTCCAGATCCCCTGCCCCATCTCCGAGTGCGCGAGCAGCACCGTCACCGAGTCGTCGGGCGCCACGCGGACGAAGGCGTTGGGATCGGGAAGCTGCTTCGCCGCCGGCTCCGGAACCGCGCCCGCCTTGCGCGGGACATGGAAGGCGACGAACAGCCCCGCACCGGAGAGCAGCGATTTGGCCAGCAGCTCCCGCCTGGTCAGGGTGCTCATTTCTCGGCCCTCTTCTGCGCGGCTGCGCGATGCACTGCCTCGCGGATGCGCTGGTAGGTGCCGCAGCGGCAGATGTTGCCGGCCATCGCCAGATCGATCTCGCCGTCGGTCGGGTTGGGATGGTGGGCGAGCAGCGCCGCGGCCTGCATGATCTGCCCCGGCTGGCAGTACCCGCACTGGACCACGTCGCGCTCCGCCCAGGCTTGCTGGACGGGATGGCTGCCGTCGGGGGAGAGGCCCTCGATGGTGGTGACCATGCGGTTGCCCACGGCGGAGACGGGCAGCACGCACGACCTCACCGCCTCGCCCTCGAGATGGACCGTACAGGCGCCACACTGTGCCATCCCGCAGCCGAACTTCGTTCCGGGCAGCCCGAGGACGTCGCGGAGCACCCAGAGAAGCGGCATGTCTTCCTGGACGTCGACCTCGCGCGCGGTGCCGTTGACGTTGAGCTGCATGGGTTGACCTCCGGTTCCAGCGCTGGTGATGCGCATACGATGCGCGCGCCTGCAAGGGGCTGCCGTTGAAGAACCGAATGCGGGTATGTTCGCGGGACATGCTGCGCCCCAGCCTGGACTCCCTCACCGAAGGCCGCGCAGTCGGCCAGTCGCCGGCGCGCCTGGACGGCCGCGACAAGGTGACGGGCCGCGCGCTCTACCTGGACGACCTCACCTTTCCCGGACAGGTCTTTGGCCGCACCGTCCGCAGCACGGTTCCGCACGCGCGGCTCCTGGGCGTGCGCTTCGATCCGGCGTTCGACTGGAGCGGCATCACCCGCGTCACCGCCGCCGACATCCAGGGCGACAACGTGGTGCAGCTCATCGCCGACGACCAGCCCTTCCTCGCCCGCGATGTCATCCGCCACGCCGAGGAACCGGTGGCGCTGCTCGCCTGCGCCGATCGCGAGCGGCTGGAAGCGGCGCTGGCTCACGTCTTCGTCGATGTGGAGCCGCTGCCCCCCGTGCTCGACCCGCTGCGCAGCGAGGTGGTGTTCAAGCAGTACCTCATCGATCACGCGGCGTCCGGTCTGGCCGAGGCGTTCGCGCGCGCGGACCGCGTGGTGGAAGGCACCTACCTGGTCCGCCACCAGGAGCAGATGTACATCGAGCCCAACGCCGTCTGCGCCGTCCCTCGCGAGGACGGCGGCATGACGCTGCACGGCTCGATGCAGTGCCCGTTCTACGTCCATCGCGCATTGCAGCGGCTCCTGCGCGTGGGCGAGCAGCAGATCTCCGTGCTGCAGACCGTGACCGGCGGAGGATTCGGCGGGAAGGAGGAGTACCCGTCGATGGTGGCGGGACACGCGGCGCTGCTCGCGCGCAAGAGCGGCAGGCCGGTGAAGATGGTCTACCGCCGCGATGAGGACGTCGCCGCCACCACCAAGCGGCATCCGGCGGTGATGCGGCATCGCACGGCGGTGCAGCGCGACGGAACCCTCCTCGCCTGCGAGATCGACGTCGTCATGGACGGCGGCGCCTACGTGACGCTCTCGCCCGTGGTCGCCTCCCGCGGAGTCCTGCACGCAGCCGGAGCCTATCGCTGGCCGCACGCCCGTATCGCCTGCCGCGTGGTGCAGACCAACACGCCACCCAACGGCGCGTTCCGCGGCTTCGGCGTGCCGCAGACCATCTTCGCCGTCGAGGCCCAGATCGAAAAGATCGCGCGCGAGCTGCAGCTCGACCCGCTGGAGGTGCGCCGCCGCAACGCGCTGGAGCTCGGCGACGAGACGCCCACCGGGCAGAAGCTGCTCTGGAGCGTCTCGGCGCGGGAATGCCTGGACGCGGTGGCGGAGCGGAGCGGCTATGCGGAAAAGCGCGCTGCCTTCGCGCGCGAGAACGCTGCTCCCGGCGCTCGCCGCAAGCGCGGCATCGGCATTTCGCTGGCGCTCCACGGCGCGGGCTTCACCGGCGCGGGCGAGGCCAAGCTGAAGGCGCGCGCCGGGGTGGAGCTGACGCCCGATGGCGCGCGCGTGCTCTCCATCTCCACCGACATCGGGCAGGGCACGCTGACCGTCTTCGCGCAGATGGCCGCAGACGCGCTGGGCCTGCCCGTCCCTGCCATCGAGATCGCGGAGTCCGACACCTCGCGCATGCCCGACAGCGGCCCCACCGTGGCCTCGCGCACGCTGATGGTGGTGGGCGGGACCATCGCCAAGGCCGCGCAAGCGCTTTCGCGCACGCTCTGCAGCTTCGCGGCGGAAGTCCACGGCGCCGTGGCCGGAGATGTGCTCTGCGAGAACGGCGTCTTCATCGCGCGTGGCCGCTCGCTGGCGCCCTTTGGGGAGATCGCCCGCCGCTGGCTGGCCGAGCGCGGGCCGCTGCGCGTGGTGGAGCAGTACGTGCACCCGCAGGGCATCGAGTTCGACGAGGTGAGCTATCGCGGCGCCGCGTACCCCTGCTACGGCTGGTCCGCCACGGCGGTGGAGCTCTCGGTGGACGCCGACACCGCCGAGGTGCGGCTGGACCACGTGGTCACCGCCTGCGATGTGGGCAAGGCCGTGCACCCGATATTGGCCGAAGGCCAGATCGAAGGCGGCACGGTGCAGGCCCTCGGCTACGCGCTCCTCGAAGAGGTGATCTGGAAGGACGGACGCATCCTCAACACCCGCATGCAGAACTATCTCATCCCCACCGCGGTGGACGTGCCGCACGTCGAAACCATCCTCGTCGAGAACCCCTACCCGCACGGCCCGTACGGCGCCAAGGGCATCGGCGAGCTGCCCGCGACGCCGGAGCGGATCCTCCGCGCCATCGACGCGGCGAAGGCGGGCCGGTGACCGTGCGGCTGTCGATGACGGTGAACGGCCAGCCGCGGACGGCGGAAGTGCCGCCGCTCAAGCGACTGCTCGACGTGCTGCGTGAGGATCTGGGCCTCACCGGCACCAAGGAAGGCTGCGGCGAGGGCGAGTGCGGCGCCTGCACGGTGCTGATCGACGGCGAACTCGCCTGCTCCTGTCTGGTGGCTGCCGCGCAGGCCGACGGCACCCGCATCGTCACCATCGAGGGGATCGCCGGGCGCGACGAAACGCTGGCTCCGGTGCAGCGCTGCTTCGTGGAGCAGGGCGGCGCCCAGTGCGGCATCTGCACGCCCGGCATGATCGTCGCCGCCCAACGCTTCCTCGACTCCGGCGCCGAGCCCAGCGACGCCAACGTGCGCGCCGCCATCGCGGGCAATCTCTGCCGCTGCACCGGGTACCAGAAGATCGTGGAGGCCATCCAGGCCGCGGCCCGCGAGCGCGGAGGCGGCGCGTGATCTCCTCCATCCCCGTCACCAGCGCGCGCTCGCTGGCCGAGGCGTACGCGCTGCTCGCCTCACGGGAGCCCGGCCTGCGGGTACTCGCCGGCGGCACCGACGTGATGGTGCAATTGAACGCCGGCTTCGGCATCGAGCGCTTCGGGCGCGTGCTCGACATCTGGCGCGTGCCGGAGCTGCGCGGCGTGCGAATCGAGGAAGGCACACTCTCCATCGGCGCCCTCACCACCTATACCGAGCTGATGGCGAGCGCCGCCGTACGCCAGACGCTTCCTGCGCTCGCCGCCGTGTCGGCAGAGGTCGGCGCCGCCGCCATCCAGAACCGCGGCACCATCGGCGGGAACGTCTGCAATGCCTCTCCCGCGGGCGACACGCTGCCCATCCTTCTCGCGAGCGACGCCCTCTTCCACCTGGGCGGACCGCGGGGCGAGCGCGCGGTGGCGGCGGATCGCTTCTTTGTCGGCTACCGGAAGACGGCGCTGGCAGCGGACGAATTGCTCCTGCGCGTCGAGGTGCCGATCTCCAGCGATCGCGGCGAGGTCGTCTATCGCAAGGTAGGAACGCGGCGGGCGCAGTCCATCTCCAAGACCATCCTCGCGGTCCGCGCCCGCGCCGATGGCGGCGCGCTCGCGCAGGTGCGCATCGCCGCCGGCTGCGTCGCGGAAGTGCCTCTGCGCTGCCGGCAGGCAGAGGCGGCCGCGGACGGTCGCCCGCTCTTGCCCGAGACGATCTCGGCCGCCTGCGCGGCGCTGCAGGCCGACATCCGGCCCATCGACGACGTGCGCTCGGACGCGGAGTATCGCCGGCGGGCCAGCGCCGCGGTGCTGGGACGGCTGCTCGAAGGGTTCGGACGGGAGTGAGCACGCGCATCGCGCACGCGCAGGACCTGTCCAAGGGTCCGATCCTGCTCCGCGGCGGCCGGCTTGTCACCATGGATGCCGAGCGGCGCGTCCTGCGCGCCGATCTGCTGGTCGAGGACGGGCGTCTCTCGCGCATCGGCGCCGAAGGACGTGCCCTGCGCGCGCCGCGCGGCGCGCAGGTCGTCGACTGCTCGGGACGCGCCGTGATCCCGGGCCTGGTCCAGGCGCACGTCCACCTCTGCCAGGTCTTGCTGCGTAACCACGCCGACGGCCTCGAGCTGCTCGACTGGCTGAAACAGCGCGTCTGGCCCTTCGAGGCTGCCCACGACGCGCGCAGCCTGCGCCACTCGGCGCGGCTGGGCATCGCCGAGCTCCTGCTGGGCGGAACAACATGCGTGCTGGACATGGCCACGGTGCGGCACACCGGCGAGGTGCTGCGCGCCGCCGAAGAGAGCGGCATCCGCTACACGGGAGGCAAGTGCCTGATGGACGTGGGCGCCAAGGGCCTCGCCGAGCCCACCGACGATGCGCTGGCAGAGGCCGAGCGCCTCGGGCTGCGGTGGCACGGCCGCGAGGGCGGGCGAATCTCCTACGCCCTCTGCCCGCGATTCGCGCTTTCGTGCAGCTCGCGGCTGTGGAAGGGAGTGCGCGAGCTGTCGCAGCGGCACGGCTTTCGCGTCCACACGCACGCCAGCGAGAACCGGACCGAGGTCGCGTTGGTGCGCGCGAAGACCGGGCTCGACAACGTGGCCTTCTTCGAACGACTCGGCCTCGCCGGCGACAAGCTGGTGCTGGCCCATTGCGTGCACGTTCCCGCCAGCGCGCAACGCGTGCTCGCGCGGACGGGAACGCACGCCGTGCACTGCCCCGGCGCCAACCTCAAGCTTGCCTCCGGTTTCCAGCCGCTGCCGCAGTTGCTCGCGCGCGGCGTGAACGTGGCCCTGGGGGGCGACGGGGCTGCCTGCAACAACACGCTGGACGCCTTCCACGAGATGCGGCTGGCCGCCACGTTGCACCTGCCCCGCTTCGGGCCTCGGGCGGTGCCGGCGGCGTCGGTGCTGGCGATGGCCACCATCAACGGCGCGCGGGCGCTGGGTCTCGCTGGCGAGATTGGATCGATCGAGACGGGCAAGCGCGCCGACGTGACGGTGGTGGACCTGGGCGGGCCGCACTGCCAGCCGGAAGGCGACGACCTGCACGCCACGCTGGTGTACGCGGCGCGCGCTTCCGACGTCACCGACGTGATGGTGGACGGACGCCTCCTGGTGCGCGATCGCGCGCTGCGGACGCTGGACGCGCCTACGCTGGCCGGCGCTGCCCGGATCGAGCTGCGCCGCGTCCTGCGGCGGATGCGATAGAGGACAAGAAGGAGGCACCATGGACACCTTCCTCCCGGACTCCACGCTGCAGCCGCTGGTCGCGCGCCTGCGGACGGCGCAGGAGCAGCTCGCGCGTCACTATCCCGGCGAGCCCGCGTCGCGGCAGCCGGTCCACACCGTCTACGTGGGTGCGCACTCCTTCGATGCCGGGCTGCCGCGGCGGCTGGGCGCGGAGGCGCTCCACTCGCTGGCGGAGTTTGCGCCGGACGCGGCGGCGTTCGCCGGCGTGCTGGGCATCGCGCCGGCCCTGGCCGGCACCGTCCATGCCCGCGTCGTCGCCAAGCTGCGGCGGGAAGCGGTGGAGGACCTGCGCATCG
>Ga0136846_1209434_pt1 | contig 16443 bp, 20 predicted proteins | sample HopSoiMetagenom2_FD_96841 | JGI IMG/M metagenome (GOLD analysis project Ga0136846, IMG submission 96841) | Grasslands soil microbial communities from Hopland, California, USA - 2 Assembly 2016 (version 4) | ecosystem: Environmental > Terrestrial > Soil > Grasslands | place: USA: Hopland... | reverse complement strand
TCGGTGCCCAGGAAGTCGGTGTCGCAGAAGCGGCACACCGCCTCGGCCCGGTCCTGCTCGCGGCCGGTCCACAGGTTGCAGCCGACGAAGCGGCAGAACACTGCCGCGCGACCTGCCTGGCCGCCTTCCCCTTGCAGGGTTTTGAAGAGTTCCTTGACCGCGTAGACCATCCCTTGACCTCAGGCTGCACGGGCGTGGTTCAGCTCGCGCTTCAGCACCTGGACCAGGTGCAACGATAGCTGTCGAATATCCGCAGGGACGTTTTGCAGGCCATTCCACTGCCGCCGTTCGGCGCCAAAATCCCACTCACCAGCGGTCCATGCGGTCTGACCGACGAGATGGCGCAGGCCGGCGGTGAAGGCCTGCCGGTCCTCCGCACCCGTCATGACGTGCAGTGCTTCCATGACGTAGCCCATGGCGACAACCCCCGCGCCGTGCACAAGTCTCGATGACTTCGGAGTCTTGCCGTGCCAGTCGTCGGCAAACACGTATTGAACGGCATGGAAGTACTCGCTGATGAAGTGTGCGCCATTCTCCAGCAGTAATTTGTTGTCATCGGCGTATAACCGTAAGGCTCCATCCGAGATTGAGTTCATAATGACCCGCTGAAGCACGGTGTCTCGGATTATTCCTTTCGGATTTGTCTGCTGCTTTATCAAGCCACGCAGGGCAGACCCTTCTCGATAGTTGAGAGCTTCGGTCAGGAGAGCGGCCTGGGATCGGTTCGACATCCGGATCGGTAAATCGGATACCTGAGGCAACAACTCGTAAATGAGAGCCTTGGGTAGAGGCCGTGTGTTGTTAATGAGGATGAACTGCTTCTGAAGCTCATCCAGGCTCGGGCATATAAAACCTGATACGAGCACCTCAAAATCGCTAGATGCCAACCCGCTCAGAGCCGTGAAACGTTGCTGGCCGTCGACAATCCAGCCAGGCGGGCCATTGGATACATCGATCGCCAAGCGACCGGCTGCCTGGCCGGTCGGTGTCAGCGATGCCGCATCCGTGAAGGCGACGACGATGGGGTTGGGGAGGATCGCGGATGGCTTCTCGAGATAGTCACGGATCTCTCGGATATGGCTTGCGATCTGTGGCCGCTGAAACCCCTGAAGCGTGCCGGCACTATCCCGACCTGCGCGTTCGATCCGCGCAAACCGGGTGATGTCGGCGGCCCGCGCAACAAACGAGAAGACTGCCACGTCCCGACTTTGGCGGGGGACGAGCGCGTCATAGTGAAGGATCGTGCTGCTGCTCATGCGTGCTCTTCTCGGAATTCAGTCAGGTGGCGGTGGAGCACATGGAGGTTGTGCATGCCCCGCCGCTTGTTGCGGTTGGATGAACGGAATATCAGTGCCTCGACCCCACCTTCACGGCACACCCGGCAGCCGCAAGTCTCCCACGGCCGATCGCCAAGGGTACGTGCATAGATGCGCCGCTGCCGCTCAATGGCGTTGGCGTGGCGGGCCGGTGAGATTTCATTGTCCCAGTTGAGGATTGACCAGTACGCCATTACGCCATCGAGCGCTTCATCGACGCTTGCCTTGCCGAGTGCCAAGCCCCGCACCGCAGAGAGCGCGCGGTCCTCCAGGAGAAGGATCTCCTCCTGGTTCAGCCGCCCTTCGAGCGCCTTGTGCTTGAGGCGGTTGTTCTCGATCGCTTGCGGTATTCGAATTGCCGTGTAGTAGGAGAGCTGGCCTCCCCTGTCTCGAGCCCAATAATTCTTCCGAGCGTCCTTGAACGCCCGCAAAAGCGGCGACGTTGTGTCGAAACTTGCCACGCCGAAGCGATGCAGTTCGTCTAGGCTTTCGATTTTGCCGAACCCGAGGACGTGGAGTTTGATCGACGAAGGAACAGCATCACGGATCGCCGCGAGTCCCCGGACGATTTGCTCGATTTTAAGCGGCACCATCCCACCGACGGCGAGATACGAGTAGCCCATCGCAACCAGGCCTGCGGCTGCCTCGGCCATGCTCTCTGCCGACCAACCCTGGATGACACCCATTGGCGTGAAGTGTCGTCCCAGGCGCTGGGACGCGGCAAAGAACTCCTGTGCGTTCTGCAGCGTGATGTCATACCGGTTGCGGATTGCCTCCGGCACCTCATCCTTCCGTCGCCCGGCCCCATCATCGAAATCGAATATCAGATGATCAATTGAGCACCCATGGGTGAAGCCACCATCGCCATAGAACTCCACCGTGTCCTCGGCGCGGTATGGCGGTTCCGGCAGATCGCGATACGAAAACGCGCCACAATCTCCCATCATGATGCTGCCGGGGAACCGATCCTCCGTGTATCGAAGAAAGCGCCGGGCGCCCTCCCGGCGGAACCGCATCAACTGGGCTTCGGTGTACTTGCCCGGCATCCGAGCGTCACCGACGATTGCGCGCGAAACAAGGATCCCGTCGTAAGGCGCCTCATCCATGAACTCATGCGGAAACTCGTCGTCGCGGAGCGGCACCCGACGGGCACCGTTGCGGTCGGCAGCGAAGTCGTACGCCGGATCGACATAGTCCAGACTGTCCGCGAAAACGAACTTCATCACGCGACCCGCGCAAAGGCATGAGCATGGTCGAGACGCGCGAGCTGATCCGACAGTTGGCGAATGTCCCGCCCCACGCTTTGGATGTCGTTCCAATTCCTCCCGATGTCGGACCAGCGACCATCGGTCCAGCGGCAATGCGGCGCGATTCTGGTCAAGGCGTCGACGATATAACTGTACGTGTCGGCTTCCGCGGAGCCCCGGGCCATGATGCGGTCCATCAGGAAGCCCATGGCCTCAATTCCTGCGGAGTGCATCAAGCGGCTTTCGGTCGACGGCCGGCCCCATGCCTCTGGAAACACCTCTCGAACTGCGGTCCAAAAGGTGACCAACAAGCGATACATGGCAGTGACGTCTGCACCTTGTGTGCTCGTCGCCTTGTAGGGCGCCAACGCGCCGAGTGGGCTGCCGATGCTGTTTTTGATCGCCTTGATCAAAGCGGTGTCGGTGACGACCGCCTCATTGGCGTCGTCTGAGGGCCGACGGATGAGACCCCGAAATGGTGACTCCGGCGCGACATTCAACAAATTGCATAGCTCGCTTGGAACCCGCCTTGGCGCGAGGTCCCGGGGCAGGGTAGGGGCCACCTCTGGCAGCAACTCGTTAATAAGCCGCGACGGCAGGGGTCTGGCCTTGTTCACTAGGATGAACTGCTCTCGGTGAACGGAGAGTTCCTCTGAGGCAAAGGCGACCACGGGGACAGGAAAGCTCTTGTCCTTGGCGCGGGCCAGGGCGATTGAACGTTGCTGCCCGTCGACGATCCAGGCGGCCTTTGACCCGTCGCCTGGGACCGGAACATAAAGGGTTCCAGCCTCCGCCGCCTCCGCATCACCGTCCGGCTTGGTTCCTCGCGATTGTCTAAAGTGAGCACGAGGTGAGATCGCCAAAATTATGGCGTTGGGGAAGAGCACTGGTCCCTGATCGAGAAATTCGACAATCGACTGCACATGATTGCGGATGTCCTTGCGTTGGAACCCCTGCAGCACCCCGTCGTGATCACGGTGAACCCTGCTGATCTCCGCGATCCGCAGGAGGTCCGCGCCCGGGACAAAAAACGAGTAGACGGCGACGCCATTGCCCTGTGTCGTCCGGAGCGCCCGCACGACCAGATGGTCTTCGGTCCCAAGCTTCTTTCTCATGTGCTCCTCTGCGCGATGGCAATCTCGCGAAGTCGTACGAACCGCGACTGCTCGCAGGCCACACCTTCCTCGCGCCTGAGGTCGTGCAACCGGATGGGTGCTCCCGTCGCGTGACGGTGCGCGATGATCGAAACGATTTCTTCGTCAGACCGTCCGGCTCGCCGAGGTCGATCCGGACGATCAAGCGGAGCGAGAGCCTCCCGAACCAGTGACCCATGCGCGTCAGCATCCCCTTGGGGGGCGTCGGTCACCACCACAGTTACGAAATGGAAGAGGGCCCTTTGCGCAAAGTCCGCTCGGGTTCCGGGAATGCGTGTGTCCAACCGGTCATCATACGGCATCAGGTATGGTTTGAGCGCCCTCGGCAGTGCTGAACCCAACGACGCACCAACGATCCGCAACCGAGGCACGGAATCTCCGAGATAGGCGAGCGCATCGCCGAGCATTGATGCGTAGGCTTTCGTAAGCGCGACGGCGAGCACCCCAACCGGGCGCGCTTCAATCACGGCAGTAAGCGATGTCGCATAAGGGCCATCGCAGATCGAGCGCCACCAAGCCTTGGGATCGAAAGTGCCCTCGACGCGGGGCCTAAGACTTTCCGGTCCACTGCCCGAGACAGTCACACCGTAGGCAGGGACCGCCGCGTCGGAAGCGACGAGACCCAGGCCAGCGGACGCGACATACAAAGGCGCATTCGACACTTCGGCGGCCTTGTGCGCTAGACCAAAGCCCCGACCAGAATAGAGGTCGCGTGCCGGCCCGACTGTCTCAAGTGTTGTCAGCCGTTCACTCCACGCGGCCTCCAACTCAGCCTGCCTCGAACTGGGGAGTGACATCGCGCGCGCTGCGGTCGGCGGTCTCAATGATTTTCGGCTTGAGCAGGGGGCGATCACCGCTGCGACCGGACTTGGCAGGGCGTCTCGGCCAGGGTTGGATGTCGCGTCGGTCATTGCCGGTTAACTGCGATGTTAAATGCGATTCGTTCGGCGACTCCGATGACAACGCCCGCACCACATTTGGTGTGAATTTGCCTCGCAGCCCCCAAGGGTGGAGGGTACACTATTCCGCGAGGGAGAGCTCCTGCTTTTTTGCAGGTTGGACGAATTTCAAAGATCGGTAACGCCGCTGGGGTACGCAGTTGTTGGTACGAACCTCGTGAGACGAGGCTAAATAAGTGCGCCCAGGCGAGCGGTTTGTGTGGCCGGCAACGGTGTTTTCGAGGCACCTTACCGCCGATCGGGTTGTGCATCCTTGTCAACACGGAGTCGCCGGCGCGGCCGGGACGGTGAAGTCGAGGAGCTGCGTACGCAAAGATATGCGGCTCGTTCGGACGGCTCATCGACGGTCTGAGATGATCTCCGGCTAATCATCCGGCTTCAGGACCATTGCCGATATCTCATTGGCCGGTCGCTCGGCCGTTTTGCCGTCATTTGACCCCTGGAGCATGTCTCTGCACGCCTGTGGCGCCTGCTCACCTTGGTGGCAGCCCGAGAGCCGCCACATCTCCTCGTGGTCCGTCCGCGGCCACGCCCACGCCGCCTCGGATGGCCTGATCTGGCCGAGGGGGCGACTGCGTCTCGATCGCTGGCCCGCAACGACGAGAACCGGCTTTTTTCCGCCGCCGGGCGGGCCCGGTTTTGCATCGCGAAGCAAAAAAGCCGTCTCCCGCCGTCCTCCGCTGCGCTGCGGGCCTGGCGGCTGCGGCGCGATCGCCCCTTGGCCTCCTGATCGCCATCGAGGCCGCGATGGGCGCGGCTCGAGCAACCCAAGAGGAGATCTTCATGGCGACCATCGGTTCCTTCAAGAAGGTCGGCAACGAGTTTCAGGGCGAGATCGTGACCCTGAGCCTCCAGGCCAAGGGCGTCCGCATCACCCCCGAGGTCAACCGCAGCAACGAAGACGCCCCCAGTCACCGGGTCTATGTCGGTCGGGTCGAGATCGGAGCCGCATGGTTGAAGTGCTCCAACGAGGGTCGCGACTACCTCTCGCTGAAAATGGACGACCCGAGCTTCAACGCGCCGATCTACGCCAACCTCTTCGAAGACGAAGGCGGCAGCTACACCCTAATCTGGTCGCGCAGCCGCAAGCAGAACGGCGACTGACCAACCAGGGTCCAACGCCCCGCTCTCCGGAGCGGGGCGTCTCCTGGTGGAGCCCCACCCGCCCGGAACTTCGGCAGGGTGAGGGAACGTCTGCCTCAGGGAAAAGGATGCGCGGGCAGCATGGCACCTGGCGCGCCGGGAAATGCCTGAGGCGCATCGCTATCAATGCAGCCGGCGATCAGCGGCGAGGCCGTGATCGCCGGACTGGCCGTTTAGACCGTCTTCTTTGAGCGGCCGCGTTTGGCAGGAGCGGCCGCTTTCGCCGGCTGCGGCGGCGGGGCATTGCGCCGGGTGCCCAGGCCGATCGACTTGGCCAGCGTGCTGCGTTGCTGCGCGTAGGCCGGCGCGACCATGGGGTAATCCGCTGGAAGGCCCCAGCGCTCGCGATACTGGTCCGGTGTCAGGCCATACGCCGAGGACAGATGGCGCTTCAGCATTTTTAGCTTCTTGCCGTCCTCGAGGCAGATCAGGTATTCCGCCGTCACCGACTTCTTGATCGGGACCGCGGGCTGCGGCCGCGCGACCACCGGCTCAATCGGCTTGTCCAGGCTGCTCAGGGCACCATGGACCTGGACAATGAGCGATGGCAGATCACTGATCGCGACAGAGTTGTTGCCGACATGGGCAGATACGATCGTGGCCGTGAAAGCTCGAATTTCATCTTGGGACGATGCGATCTTCTGGCCATCAACGCTCATACTGTGTCTCCATTGGAAAACATCCATCAATGTAGAACATCTATCATTCTAGTTCCAGATTTTCAGATGAAATTGAGATCAACGGCCGGATTGGCCGTTAGGCCGGAAAATTCAAAACCCTTTTTGTTTCCGAGTTTCCTGCATTCTTTGTTGCGTCAACCAACATCCCCGCCCATCCGGAGTACAGTCCCGACCGCGGGCCATATGGAGCGTACGGGGCGGGCCCACACTGGCCAGGTCCCGGCTGCGCCGTCGCTATACTGACCTGTCCAGAGAGGGCTTTTTCCGCCCCTCCACGCATGGCGCTCGTCGCCGTGGCCGGCTGTGCCGTCGCTATACTCCACGGCGCCGGGATCCCTCCTGTCAGCTCGGCTGCCTTCGGCCGCCGAGCCCAGGCCGGCGATCGACGCCGGCAGGGTCACAAGCCCGCGGACGCGGGCCCGGAAACCTGTTCCTGTTTCGGTCCGGCTAGGGGAAATCGGGGGCACCCCAGACTTCGGTCCCCAAGCGGACCTGCAGCCCGGCGCTGAGCGCCGCCCGGGCTTGGCCCGGGTGGGAGCCCCCACCCCCGATTTCCCCTAGCCCTCCCTGATACCCGGCTCGCCGCCTTGGCGTCTTCGGTGGCATGCGCCCCCGAAGCGCTGCAACTGAAGGAGACGAGAGATGAACGGGATGATCGAGAGCCCGGCTGAGCGGGCGGTGTCGTCGAGCTTCCGAGTGGACGTGTCGCGCGGCCAGCATAACGGCCGGGTGTCGTCGGAATGGTTCAGTCGACCGGACGATCAGCGCTATCTCAGCCTGACTGATCTGCATGCGGCCGTGCATAGCCGGGCTCAGAGGGCAACCGCGCGGACGGTGGAGATCCGGGCCGTGATGGTGAAGGCGAGCCGGGACGATGCGGAGCGCCTGTCGCTCATCATTCCTGGCCGGGAGGAGCCGGTCATGCCGACGCATTGGAGCTTCGGCCAGCTCTGCACCCTGGTTGGCGCTCCTGCCTCCTACGTCCGTCAACTCCCCGCAACGATTGCGGGAATCAACCTGCAGCATGGCCTGCTCAGCCACCGAGCCGAGTTGGTGAAGACGCTCGAAGCCGAAAACGGCCGGGTCGAACTCCGTGCCGTCACCGGGCCGGATTACGGCCGCATCTGGGACCACGAGCTTGTCGCCGCCGTGCAGCGTATCGCCGGCGACGGCACCGGCGACACACGGTGGAAGGTGCCGGGCATGCTGGATTGGGCGACCATGACGCACAACCCATTCGTCGACGTGACCCAAGAGACGACGACACTTTATGCCTCCGATCGCGACGTGTTCCTGTTCCTGGTCGACGATACGCACCCGATCGAGGCGGGGCGGCTGCCGAACGGCGAGCCGGACCTGTATTTCCGGGGCTTCTACGCCTGGAATTCGGAAGTTGGGTCGAAGACCCTTGGCATCGCCTCGTTCTATCTCCGCGGCGTCTGCCAGAACCGCAACCTGTGGGGCGTGGAGGGGTTCGAGGAGATCACCATCCGGCATTCGAAGTTCGCGGCCCAGCGCTTCGCCCATGAGGCTGCCCCGGCACTGACCAGCTTCGCGAACTCCAGTCCCGCGCCGTTCGTCGCCGGGATCAAGGCAGCACGGGAGCGGATTGTCGCCCGGAACGCCGATCAGCGGGACAGCTTTCTGCGCAAGCGCGGCTTCTCCAAGCCGGAGACGGCGAAGATCATCGCAACCGTGCTGAACGAGGAGGGGCATCCGCCCGAGAGCCTGTTCGATTTCGTGCAGGGGATAACCGCCCTGGCCCGGACCAGGCCGCATCAGGATGGCCGGCTCCAGCTCGAGGGCAAGGCCCGGAAACTGCTGGAGCGTGCTACCTGAATTCCGCTGAGCCGTGCAGCCATAAAACCGGCTGCACGGCTGAGGCTTGATGGACGTCAGGAACTGCGGATGACCGCCGATCCGGTTTTGCGGATCGGTGGCAATCCGTTGAGCAAAATCGCCGCTCGCCGGGCCGCCTGGCCCGGCTCGCAGATGCTTCGAACTTGCCGCGATAGGCACGATTACCTAGTATACTAGGTGGCGCCGTCGTGGGTGACACGGCGACTTCACCCGCATGAAGTTGCGGGCGGTCGTCGCACGGAATCTGCGCAGGCTACGGCAGGCAAGTGGGCTGTCGCAGGAGGAACTTGCCGATCGTGCAGGGATCAATCGCAACTACGTCGGCATGCTTGAACGCGAGGAGAATTCCGCGACGGTCGACATGCTCGAAAAACTCGCCGAAGTGCTTGAGGTCGATCCGGTCGAATTCCTGGCGTCCGACGATACCAAGCCTTCCTGAGCGGACCTCCGCGCCGCCTCCATCCCCAACCCGGCATCTTTCCTCGCCACCGCGATCCGTGACAGGCGCATCATTTGTAGGGCATTTTGTTGTGCGACTGATGTCGCCCACCCGATGGAAACCGCGGAGGGACGAGTGACTCTCCCGATTGCCGATAGCGCCCCGACCGGCGACGAGCTGACGGACTACGACCGGGAGCATCTGGTGATTTACCTGCGACTGCTCGACGCAGCCGAGGACGGAGCGGACTGGCGCGAGGTCGCGAAGATCGTGCTCGGTTTCGATCCCGACCGGGATCCGGAGCGCGCCCGGAAGTGTCACGAAAGCCACCTCGCCCGCGCCCGCTGGCTCGGTGCCCAGGGGTACCGCGAGCTTCTTCGCAAGGGCTGAGCCGCCGATCCGGAGGGGCAGATTTCCGGAAGGCCGCGTTACCGCAATTGCAGCTTTCAGGCAAAGCGCCGAGGCGAGAGCGCACGCAATCGGCATCACCTGATGCCGTTGCGAGGACTTCTCAATCAGGAAATTTCTCCCAAGATGCAGCCGGTGCATCACTCTTGATGCCGGACCGAGGACGACGTCATGCCACATGACGACTGGCGGTCGGCGGCCGCCTACGACTATGCCTCCGATCTGGATGCCGCGGACTTCGCCTGGGAGGCGCTGCGGCGGCACCCAGACTATCGGCGCGACTTTGAGCGCGCGCAGGAACAGGAGGCTCCCGGCCCCGAGGCCGAGGTGACGAGCCTCGCCCGGCGCTGGGGGCTGACCTTTCCCGGCGGATCCGCGCCGGCGCGCCTCCGAGCAGCCTGTGTTCTGGCTGCCCGACTTGCACGCCCGCACGGTGATACTGACCCCCTCCCTTCCTGATCCTCCAGGCGACGCGATAGTCTTCGACCCCGAGATCTGGCCTGGCACTGTCGCCGAGCACAGGAGTACGGACGGTCTGCATCTGCTCTTGCACGACGGTCGCGGCACGCATCACCTCTGGCTGCCGGATCCTCCGGCCCGTGGAACCGCCGTTGATGCGACGCTCTCGCTCGACCTGACGGCGCCGCTCCGCGCGGAAGCAACGCTCCGCTTCTGGCACCTGGTCCGGGATAGCCGGCCGCAGGCTCCGCCGATCCTGCCGATGCAGCGACGAGCTCGCCTCGTGGAATCGCTCCGTGCCGTCGATGGGCGGTCGGAGGGCGCGAGCTATCGGGACATCGCCGAAGCCCTGTTCGGCCGCGAGCGCGTCGACCAGGAGAGCTGGAAGACCTCGTCGGTCCGGGACCGGACCATCCGTCTCGTCCGCGGTGGCCTGGCGCTGGTGCGCGGCGGCTATCGACGCCTTCTCGGTCCCCGACGCTGATCCCAAGGGTGGCGATTGTCGCCACCCTGGTCTTCGCCATCCTCCCACGCGGCGGCGCTTCGCCATCGTGGCCTTCGACCGGCCGCCCTGTCCGGCGGCCTTCCCGAAGACCACGGAGTTCGATCATGCCCGACCCTTCGGCCGGAATGCCGCCGCGCTTTCTGCGCACACCCGAGGCTGCGCGTTTCCTGGGCCTGTCCGGCCGAACCCTGGAGAAGCACCGGACCTACGGCACCGGACCGCAGTACCGCAAGATCGGCGGCCGCGTCGTCTACACCATCGAGGATCTGCAGAGCTGGGCCGACCGCGGGACGAAGCGATCCACCTCGGATCCCGGCGCCGACACCGTCCTTCCGGCCAAACGCCATGCAGCCGTGGCGCCGCAATACGCCGACCGTCGCTGAGCCGGGGAGGTGACAATGACAACTCTCCCTCAGCGGACGACGCTCGATCCCTTCGTGGCGCTGCCCGAGGACGGCGTCAGCCCGCGCGATCAGCGCGACTTGATGGAACGGCCCTTCTTCTCGCTCGCCAAAGGCCGGCGCACCCGGCCGATCCTCTACAAAGCCGGCGAGACGGAAGTGCAGATTTACGCCGTGCCGGAGCACGGCATGGCGACGATCTGGGACGCCGACATCCTGATCTGGGCCGCGACGCAGATCGTCGAGGCCGCCGATCACGGCCTGCGCACCTCGCGCTTCCTCCGGTTCACGCCGTACCAGATCCTGAGGGCGACTCGCCGGGACACCGGCTTCCGCCAGTATCGGCTGCTCAAGGCGGCGCTGCAGCGGCTGCAGTCGACCGTGGTGCTGACAACGATCCGTCAAGGCCCTAACTGGCGACGGCACCAGTTCTCCTGGATCGGCGAGTGGCAGGAGCTGGTCGACGGCTCCGGCCGCTGCCGCGGCATGGAATTCGTGCTGCCGGACTGGTTCTACTGCGGTGTGCTCGACCGCTCGCTGGTGCTGACCATCGACCCGGCGTATTTCCAGCTGACGGGCGGGATCGAGCGCTGGCTCTACCGCGTCGCCCGCAAGCATGCCGGCCGCCAGCCCGGCGGCTGGGCCTTCGAGATCCGACATCTCCATGCCAAGTCCGGCAGCCTGGCTCGGCTCTCGGACTTCGCTCTCGACCTCCGTCGCATCGCCGCCCGCCAGCCGCTGCCCGGCTATCGGCTGGCGTTCAAGGCGCGCGGCCTGCTGTGGATTGCACCCACCGGAGGCCACGACTTATCCACAGAATCGGTGGATAAGCCTGTGACTGCGCTCGGTACATCAGGCGCAGCCCGTATCGGTACTTCGGGCGCAAGGGTATCGGTACATCAGGCGCACGAAACGCAGCTAACTCTTTGGTCTGGAAGCGAGATCGGCGCCCGTAACTTAGAGTCTAACGTAAGAGACTCTAACATTGTTGTTGATGGCCCTCCGATCCGACGCAGCGCCTCCCGCCGGCGAGGGCCGGCATGATCGTGGCATTGCTCAACCAGAAGGGCGGTGTCGGCAAGACCACGCTGGCCGTGCATCTCGCCGGCGAATGGGCCCGCCAGGGCCGACGCATCACCGTGATCGATGCCGACCCGCAGGGTTCGGCGCTGGACTGGTCGGAGCAACGGGCCCGCGAAGGCCGGCCGCGGCTGTTCGGCGTAATCGGCCTCGCCCGTGACACGCTCCACCGCGAGGCGCCCGAAATCGCTCGCGACGTCGATCATGTCGTCATCGACGGGCCGCCGCGGGTCGCCGCCCTGATGCGCTCGGCGCTGCTCGCCGCCGACCTCGCGCTGATCCCGGTCCAGCCCTCGCCCTTCGATGGCTGGGCCTCGGCCGAGACATTGCGGCTGCTGCACGAGGCCCGGCAGTTCCGTCCCGATCTGCTGGCGCGGTTCCTGCTGAACCGCTGCGGCGTGGGCACCGTGATCGCACACGACACGGCGATGTCGCTCGCCAGGTCCGATCCGCCGGCGCTCGCCGTGCGCATCGGCCAGCGCGTCGCCTTCGCTGACGCCGCCCGCAGCGGGCGTCTCGTCGGCGAATTTCCGCGCAGCCGGATCGCGGCGCGGGAGGTCCGCATGCTCGCCGCCGAGGTCGAGAGGGTAGGGCGATGACCCGGTCCTTCGCTAGGCGGCCGAGCGATCCAGAGGCCTGGATCCGCGAGTCGGAGCCGTCCGCGCCGAAGCCCTTCACCGCCCGGCTGACGATCGACGTCACCCCCGAGTTGCGCGGCCGCATCAAGATCGTCGCCTTCCGCCGAGGCGTCACCGTCGCCGACCTGCTGCGCGACCTGCTCGCCCGTCACTTCGCCGACGAGACCGGAGAGGCGTCATGAGCGATCTTACCCAGCTCGAGCTCCTGCGGCTGCACGGGCGGATCGAGCACTGGCTCCGCTTCGGCCGACCGGTCGCGGAGACGACCGTCGACCATCATCGGCGCATCCTTTGCTTCGCGCCCGGCAACGTCTTCGCCGTCGTGCGCTGGGCCGCGACCGACCTCGGCACCGGGGTCTCGCGCATCGACATCCTGCGTGCGGTGACGCCGGGCGAGCGCTGCACGACTGTTTCCCATGTGCGGCCGGGTGCGGAGATCCTGCTCCGCCAATCCGGCTGGCCGAAGGTCGAGCGCGTGCTGCTGGCGATCGATGCAGTCCTGGCACTCGGGATCGACCCGGCCGACGCGGCGCCGGATCATTGGCGGCACGTCCACAATCGCCTCACCGCCGGTTTCGCGCCGCGGCCTTACACGCGCGAACGTCACGTCGCCTGGTTCAAGCGGAGAAGGATCGAGGCATGAGCGTTCGTGTCGGCCCTTTGGCGGCGATGCTCGTCGGCGTCTGCCTGACCGCAGGCCCGACGCTCGTCGCGCCGGTCCCGCATCTCGTCTGGAACGCATCGGCGAGTCTGCCGATCGGGCTCTATCGTGTGCATGCAGCCGATAATCTCGCCGTCGGCGACATCGTGCTCGCGCGAGCGCCTGCCGCGCTCGTTCCGGTCTTCGCCGATCGCGACTATCTGCCGACCGGCGTGCCGCTGCTGAAGCGCGTCGCCGCCTTGTCCGGCAGCACGGTCTGCCGCGACGGCCTGCAGATCACGATCAATAGTGTCGCCATCGGCCGGGCGCGTGAGCGCGACCGCCTCGGACGACCGCTGCCCGCCTGGCAGGGCTGCCGGAGGCTCGGCGGTGGCGAGATCTTCTTGATGAACCGCGACGTGCCGGACTCGCTCGATGGCCGGTACTTCAGGTCGGTGCCGGTCGCGTCGATCATTGGCCGGGCAGTGCCGCTCTGGACATCCGAGGCGGTGCAATGATGCGGATCCACTGCAATCGCCAGGTCCGGTCGGTGGCGGCCGTGATGCTCTGTGTCTGCGCGACGACGACACCCGTCCGTGCCGAGCCGGTGGCCAACGTCGTGGAGGAGGCGTTCGATCCTTGGTCGGACTACATCGCCGAAGCGTCGCGGCGATTCGGGGTGCCAGAGCCATGGATCCGCGCCGTGATACAGGTCGAAAGCGGTGGCCATGCGCATGCCGTGTCACCGAAGGGCGCCATGGGTCTGATGCAGATCATGCCGGAGACCTGGGCCGCGTTGCGAGCCCGCTACGGCCTCGGCACCGATCCCTATGATCCGCGCGACAACATCCTGGCCGGTGCTGCCTATCTGGGCGAGATGCACGATCGCTACGGCTATCCCACCCTGTTCGCCGCCTACAACGCCGGTCCGCGGCGGGTCGACGACTATCTCTCCGGCGGCCGTCCGTTGCCGACCGAGACGCAGGGCTATCTCGTGGCACTCGGTCATTCGCAGGCGGCGCCGCGGCGTCTGCAAGCTGTCCCAACCGGTGCGAGCCTGTTCGTCGACCTGCGTGGTGGCGGCCAGGCCGCTGGGTTTCGGCCGCCATCGGCCGGCAGTCTCTTCGTGCCGGTGAGCTCCGCACGGGGACGCTGGCCGTGATGGCGCATTTGCAACGGCAGTGCTCCATCGGAGAGAGGGGCCGTCTCTTCGGACCTCCCATCGTCTCATGCCGGCACGGACCGCGTCGTGGACGAGCGGTGCCCCCAATTTTGTCGAGCGAAAGGAGCGCGCTGCGCGCGCCGGTCTGTCGTCGCGCCCGACAAAATCGGCTCCCCCACTCGCCGGCCAGCCGGTCGCCTGCGGCGATCCACGACCCGGCCCGCCCCGGCATGAGTTGCACCTCCCGTCTTCAGACACAGACGGAGAGGACCATGACTGCGCTCTACGATCACATCCGCGAGCTTCGGGCCGAGCTGCGCTGCTGCCGACTGACCCGGCGGGAACAGGCCGCAACGGAGGCCGAACTCGCGCAGGCCATCGCCCGCCAGGCGGAACTCGACCGTGCATTCGACGAGGCAGTCGGCATCCAGCCGCATTGCCATCGCGCTGCACCCGATCGGCATCCGGGACTCTGATCGCAGACAGCTCAAGCGCATCGGGCGCGGCGTTCGTCGAGCGTCGCGCCCGCTCTTCGGCGACATGACCGACCCACCTGGAGAGGCCAGATCCAACCCTCTCTCGTCTCGGTCGTCCCATCCTGTCAGCCGGGACGAAACGCCCGTCCAGGAGGCGCGGTCCCCCCGAAATACTGCCGCATTTCGGCTCCCCCACGCCCCGCTTCGCGGCGCCTCCGGCGTCCTTGACGGCCGCTCCGCCGGCCGAGCCCGGGGCACGTCCTCGACGCGGAGGACATCAACCAAGGAGCTTCCGATGACCATCGCATCATCCCGTCCCATCCCCGGCACCGACGCCTATTGGCACGATCGCAGGGACGCCTTCGCTCTCCTTCGTCGTCTCGAGAACGCCATTGCGGCGTGCAAACGGGCGCCGCTCTACCTGGCCGGCCCGAGCTACGACGACGAGGACAACTATGACGACGTCGTCGAAAACCTCGGACCGTGGGACCGCGCTGACGCCCTGCGGAAGGAGGTCCGCGACAACCCCACCGCCGTCGAGATCCTGACGGCCCAGAAGCGTCTCGCAGTCATCGACTAGACCTATCCACGGCGGGGGCGGCGCCCATGGTGCCGCTCCCGCCTTCTGCATTCCGCGCTCAGCGGCGCTCTCGGGACGAGTGCTGGTCCCGACATCGCGAAGGGACCCGACGAGCTGCGATATTGCACTACCAGGGGTTGAGCAGGGGGGTGGTTGGTCCAACTTTTCGGTTAGGGCGAGATAAAAGGGTGTGGCTGCTGGATGGGTAAGTCTTTGATGGAGCTGAGATTTCTGCGACCACATCGGCCAGGGGCGGTGCTGTCGACCTGGGATTCTTCAGTGAGATCAATGCCTTTCACGGCACTGGCTGGGACACGCCTTCAGGTGACTTCGGATGAGCGCATCTGACGACGATCTTCGCATCCGGCTCGGCCGGGTCCGCAGCCGCGGCGGCGGCCGCCGGCCAACCTTCATCAGCCAGGTGCTGAAGTCGGCACAGAAGGCGGGGCATGTCGGGCCGCGCTCGCCCCGGCTACCACGGCCAGGCCGGTCGGGCTTCGGCCGCGGGCGGCTCGCCTTCAGCCGCGACCGCCTCTTCGCGCCCGGGCGCCGTGTCGTCGTCAAGGCCCGGGTGGTCCGGCACAAGGGCCGGAGCTTCCGCTCGGCGCCGATCACCGCCCACCTCGCCTACCTGAAGCGCGAGGGCGTGACGCGCGACGGCGAGAAGGCACGCATGTTCGACGCCCACGGCGATGCAGCGGACGACGCCGCCTTCGCTGCCCGCTGCCGGGACGACCGGCATCATTTCCGATTCATCGTCTCGCCGGAGGATGCGGCGGAGATGACCGACCTCCGCGCCTTCACCCGAGACTTGGCGGCGCAGATGGAGCGCGACCTCGGCACCCGGCTCGACTGGATCGCGGTCGACCACTGGAACACCGACAACCCGCATGTCCATCTCCTGGTCCGCGGCGTCGCCGAGGACGGCAGCGATCTCGTCATCGCCCGCGACTACATCAGCCGCGGGCTGCGGGCGCGGGCCGAGGCTCTGGTGACGCTTGAGCTCGGGCCGAAGCCGGAGCATGTGGTGCGGCTCGGGCTGGAGCGGGAGGTTGAAGCCGAGCGCTGGACCCGGCTCGATGGTGAAATCCGTCGTCTGGCGGACGAAGCGGGCTTCGTCGACCTCAGACCCGGCGAGCCCGGCGTCGACAAGTCCGATCTCCGCGGGTTGATGATCGGCCGGCTGCAGCGGCTCGAGCGGCTGGGGCTCGCGGCGCCGGCCGGCCCGGCACAGTGGGTGGTCGCCGCCGGAGCCGAGCGGACGCTGCGCGAGCTCGGCGACCGCGGCGACATCAT
>Ga0136846_1215508_pt1 | contig 16446 bp, 17 predicted proteins | sample HopSoiMetagenom2_FD_96841 | JGI IMG/M metagenome (GOLD analysis project Ga0136846, IMG submission 96841) | Grasslands soil microbial communities from Hopland, California, USA - 2 Assembly 2016 (version 4) | ecosystem: Environmental > Terrestrial > Soil > Grasslands | place: USA: Hopland... | reverse complement strand
GTTGATCGCGCAGACCTTGGCGGGGATCTTGGAGAGGTGTCCCGTCGCCGCGAAGCTTTGCGACGCCGGGAACACGGTCATGATCGCGGTCACGATCAGCGTCGCGATGAGCACGCGACGGTGCTGGGAAGGGGGGACCGGACGGGGAGGCGTCCGTCGGAAGGTGGTCAAACCCTACCGAGGGCCCCTGACATCGCCAACGGAGGTATGACCTCAGGTCACGTCCGGGGGTGCGACCATGGCGACGTGTCCGGAACCGGTGGTCGAGTGCTCCTCGCGGCGCCGCGCGGCTATTGCGCCGGGGTCGAACGAGCCGTCGAAGCGGTGGAGCGCGCGCTCGCCAAGCACGGCGCGCCGGTCTACGTCCGCAAGCAGATCGTCCACAACCTGCACGTGGTGCGCGACCTCGAGGCGGAGGGCGCGATCTTCGTCGACGACGTCGACGAGGTACCCGAGGGCGCCGTGACGGTGTTGTCGGCGCACGGCTCACCGCCGCGCGTCTTCGACGAGGCGCGGGACCGCCGCTTGGATCTGATCGACGCGACGTGCCCTCTCGTCACGAAGGTCCATGTGGAGGCGCGGCGGTTCGCCGACACCGAGCGGACGATCGTCCTGATCGGCCACTCCGGCCATGAAGAGGTCGAGGGAACCAGCGGCCAGGCGCCGGAGCGGACGGTCCTGGTCCAAGACCTCGACGACGCCCGCTCCGTCGACCTCCCAGATGGCCCGCTTGCGTACCTCACCCAGACCACCCTGTCGGTGGACGAGACGAGCGAGATCGTCCGGGTGCTCCAGCAGCGCTACCCCCGTCTCGAGGGACCGCCGCGCGAGGACATCTGCTACGCCACGCAGAACCGACAGGACGCCGTGAAGGAGCTCGTCCCTCGCGTGGACGTCCTGCTGGTGATCGGCTCGAAGAACTCGTCGAACTCCAACCGCCTGGCGGAGGTCGCGCGCGAGCGCGGGAAGCCGGGCTACCTCGTCGACGACGAGACCGAGGTCGATCCCGACTGGCTCGACGGCGCCTCGGTGATCGGGCTGACGAGCGGGGCGAGCGCGCCCGAACATCTGATCGCGCGCATGCTCGAGTGGCTCGCCGCTCGCGGCTTCTCCGACGTCGAGCAGGTCTCGGTCGCGGAGGAAGGCGTGCGGTTCAGTCTGCCCGCCGGCGTTCGCCCGTCCCGCGCGTAAGCGGGCGCGTTACTCGCCTTCCGTCTCCGGCTGTTCGCCGCAGAGCTCGATCAGCTCGTCCTCACCCTCGTCGGGTCCGATCGAGATCAGGCGGTCGCCCGCGAGCAAGGTGAACACGCCGCGCGGCCGGTACACCCATCGAGCGCCGCGCTGGATCGCGAGCACGAACATCCCGGTCTCCGTCTCGAACCGAAGGTCGCGGAGCGACTTCCCATCGGCGCGCGAGCCCGGCTGGACGATCGTCTCGGCGCTGGTCTCTTCCGTCTCTTCCAAGGCCATCTGCACGACCGGGTGCAGCGGCTCGCCCTGTTCGACGTACCAGGTCATGTCGCGCGCGGCATCGCAGATCGACTCGGACGCCGATCCGAGCCGGATCAGCCCACGCAGCTCGTCGACGTTGCGCGCCTCCGGCGCGGCCCGCAGAACCCAGCTTTCGAGCTCGTCCTCGAGCTGGTCGGAGCGTCCCTCGAGGACGCCGACCTCGGCCGCGAGCGCGCGATCGTTGAACAGGATCGACGAATACGCGAGCCCGACCGCCGCTTCGCTCAGGTCCTTCATCTCGACGAGGATGTCGACCGCGCGATCGAGCTCCGATAGGGCCGGCGCATCGCTTTCTGGGACCTCAGGCACCTCCGGCGCCCCTGCGAGCTTTCGCACGAGGTTCACGCCCTCTTCGGGCCCGCGGATCAGCAGGACATCGCCCGGATCGATGGTGTCGTTCGGACCCGGGTCGAACTCCCAGCGCAGGTCCGAGCGGATCGCGATCACCCACATGCCGGTCTCCGTCGGCAAGGAGAGCTCTGCGAGGGTCTGACCCTGTGCCGGCGCGTCATCGCGGACGCGCACCCGCGCGGTCATCTCGTCCGCATGGCGGAGGTCAGGCTGCAGCACGTCGGGGATCCCGAGGCGTGCAGCCACCACGCGGGCCACGTCGGATGCCGCCGCGCAGATCCGTTGGATCGCGTCGGCGATCCACAGCACGCCCGCCATGCTCTCGGCATCCTCGGGGCTTCTCGCGGCGAGCATCGCCATCGTCCGCAGGCGACGGAGCAGGTCGCCCGAGCGCCCATCCAGCCGGATCACCTCGTCGGCGATCTTGTCGTCGTTGAAGAAGACGGCCGCGTACGCCAGGTCGACCATGAGCTCGGACGCGTCCTTCAGCTCGATGAGGAGGTCTTTGACGGTATGTGGAGGTTGGTCAGCCATGCGGCAGCACTCCTGATGATGTCATGACGAGGAGGACCACCGCCACGCCGGCGAGGTCCATGACGCTGGTGATGATCGGCACGCCCTGGTTGTCGGGGTCCAGACCGAACCGATAGGTGAGGACGGCCAGGTAGTAGCCGACGACGATGGTGACGGGTGTGACGAGGATCCCGGCGACAAGCACGCCGGACAGGAGCGAGCCCAGGCTCGGCATCTGTCCGAGATGCGTGACGTTCCCGAGGAACCAGGCGAGGAACCCGATGAATGCGAACGTCGCGATGGATTGCGCGACGACGATCGACGCATCGACGATCGCCGGCGTCTCCGGTCGCCCACGGGGCGTGATCACACCCAGCTGGAGCTTCGAGGAAAGCCGTGACGAGAAGATCCCGCCGAGTGCCCCGGCCTGCGACACGAACGGCGGTATCACCGCGAGCAGGATGGGAACCATCGCGAGACGGAGCTCGTTCGCCCGAAGCAACGAGCCGGCCATCACGTCCAGGATCGGCGTGAGCAGGATCGTCGCCGTCATCTCCAGGATGATCCGACGAACGAATGGGTCGCGGACGGTGTACGAGCGGATGGTGAACACCAGCGCCGCCGCGGCCGCGATCGCGGCGGAGACAGCCGCGACGTGCTGGTTGTGGACCAGCAGCGATGCGAGGAATAGGCACGGCAGCGTGGTCATGTCGCCGAGGGCGGTGACCATCGGCGTCGAGACCGAGTCGAGGTCCCAGCTCAGCCGGGTCGATGCCGCAGACAGCGCGATCGTGATCGCGAGGATCAGCACCGAGCCGAGCGCTCCACCGAGCACCGAGATCGTCAGCAGGTCCCAGATGGAGATCGACTCTTGACCCGTGATCGCCCCGGCAGCGCGCGCGAGCACCGCGAGCCACAACGACGAAGAGAACGTCGTGAGGATCGCGACCTCGACGTTGCGGCGAAGGACGCCGCCGGGCCGCAGGTCGATGGTGAGCAAACCCGCGGCGCTCGCGGTTCCGAGGCGCGCGCCGATCGCGCCGAAGATCGTGCCCTTCATCCCGACGGCCGCGGGGATCAGGATGAGCAGGCCGGGCAGCGCGGCGAGGGTGCCGGTGAGGTGGGCGAGGGTTAGGCCGGCAACGAATCCGGCGCCTGTGCTGAGGACGAGCGCGACCAGGCCCTGGCGGATCGTCCGGGTCTCGGACCGCCAGTAGCCGATGAGCCGCTTGGTGCGGCGTGCGAGGGCGCGGCGAGGCGCCATCGGCACTCCTTCATGCGTCGTCCTCCGTTCGCGAGCCCGCAGATGGGCACGGCAGGGCCTCGGGCAGTATGGACGCGTACCCGGTGCAGGGCAACCCCTCGCAGGAGCCTATCCGTCCGGCTGGTGCACCCAGTCCTGCGTGACAACCAGCCAGAACGCGAGACCCGCCTCGGGCCCGTACCGGCGGAACCGCTTGATGATCTGGGCGTCCGCCGGCTGGCGTCGCGCGCGGGTGACCCGCTTGTATTTGGGCCGGGTCCACGAATCGAGGATCAGCTTCGAGTTGCGGCCGATCGTCATCATCACGTGCGCGGCGGCGTAGGGTCCGATCCCGGGCAACGCCAGCAGTTGGCGCTCGACCTCCTCGTCGGGGATCTCATCGCGCGACGCGGCGCCGAGCGCCTCGAGGTCGATCGCGCCCGTCGCCTGGAGCTCGGCGAGCTCGAGGAACCGCCGGGCGCGGTAACCGCTGCGGACGACCTCGCGATAGAACGTCTCGTCCTGCGCGGCCATGACGTCCGGTGTCGGGAACGCGCTGTGGAGCGGATCGCGCTCACCCAGCGCGCGGTCGCCCAGATCCGCGACGAGGGCGTTGACCATCGTGACGGTGAGCCCCCACGAGCAGTTGGTCGTGCACAAGGTCTTCACCACGTCTTCGAAGACCGTGGGGGAACGGAGCATGCGGCCGGCACCGGTCGCCGCCCACGAGAGCTGCGGGTCGTCGGCGGCGATCGCATAGAACGCGGAGAGGTCGTGGTCGAGGTGCAGGACGCGCGCGGCGGTCTCCAGGATCGCCTCTCGGGCGGCCGTGGCCGGCGCCGGTCCAGCGACGTCGATGCCCGCGTATCCACGACGCCCGGCGGAGATCGATACGCGCCGCGGCTTCCCGCGCGGCACGCGAACCGTAAGCGAGAGCGTGCGTGCGTCCTCGTCGAGGCTCGTGGGTGCGAGCTCGTGGAACCCGTGCGAGACGAGGGTTCGCCACAGATCGACGGGCTCGCCCCGCGGTCCGCGCAGACGGAGTTCGAGTCGGTCGGCGGTCACGCTTTGGCGCGTTCCCGCTCTCGGTAGGCGCGGACCTTCGCGCGGTTGCCGCATTCGGCCATCACGCACCACTTACCGGATCGGTTCTTGGATCGGTCGTAGAAGACCGAGCGGCACGTCGGGTCGCCGCATTCCTTGAACCGAGACCACGACCCGTCGAGCTCGGCGAGGAACGCGACCGCGATGATCTGGCCGACGGCCCCCCGCACACCGTCGGAGCGGGGGACGAGCCCCTCGGCGCCGAAGCGGGGAGCGAGCCCAACGTCGGCCGCGGCCGCGTCGAGCGTTGCGATGGTCGCGGGGTCGCGCTCGGCGCCCATGTTCTCGAAGACCCGCGCTCGGAGCGCTTCGAGGACATCGGCGGCCCAATCGAGGTCTTCGTCCGACGCCTCGGCGCGAGGCTCCAGCAGCCCCTGCTCTCGGAGCCACCACTCGATCGTCTCGTGGCTCGGGGGCAGCGAATCCTCCGTGACCGGCACGTGGTCGTGGATGGACAGGAACGCCCGGACCAGCTCGAGGTCGCCCGGCGCCGGAGGCGTGTTGTCGAACTCCTTGTTCGGGCCGGGGTCGCGCACATCGTCCATGTCAGGAGGATACGCCGCGAAACCGGACAATTCCACTTGACCGGTTACACCGGTCACCGATAAGATTTACGTAACCGGTTACATGGTATCCGGCGGTTACGGCGAGACGGAAGGAGGACGGACATGCATCCGATCCTGTCCGAGGAGTTCATCCGGGCGTTCGAGCAAGGCATGCAGGAGCGCGTCGGCAAGCTCCGCACCCCGAGCGCGGCGAGCCGCAAGCGCTGGTTCCGGCGGTCGCGATGAAAGGGCGGCACGGCCTATGGGGTCGTCTGCGCTCGGCGCTGGCGGCGCCGGCTCCGGCAGAACAGATAGCCGATCCCGTGCAGCGTGAACGCGACCGTTGGCTGCTCCACGGGCCGCGGTGGCATTGACCGGCGCTAGCATCCAAGGGTGCTGACCTTCACCGATCGAGCCGCCGACGCGATCACGACGTTCCATGCCGCCGCGGCGCGCTGGGATCCCTCGGCGCGGCTGCGGCTGGTTCGGCACGGCGCCGAGCTCCGGCCGATGTTCGCGGACGGGGCCGGCGATGACGACGTAGAGGTGGCGGTCGGCTCGATCACGGTCTGGGTGCCGGCCGGCGTCGATGGTCGTGTCGACGCCGGCGAGCACAACGTCCTCACGGTCTCGGCCGGGTAGTGGGGGTTCCCATGGATACCGGCGAGATCGCGCGCACACTCACCGACCGGCTCGAGAGCCTCGATGCCGAGCTCGCAGAGCTCACCGCCGTTCCGCGCGACCCGGTGACCGCCGTTTCGTTCGGGAAGCGGATCGGCGACGGCACGACCGAGGCGATCGACCGGATGACCAAGGTCGGGACCGCCGAGCAACTCGCGGTGATGCGGGTCGACGTGGTGCGGGCGCTCGCGAAGATCGACGAGGGCACGTACGGCCTCTGCGACCGCTGCGGCGCCCTGATCGCGGAAGAGCGCCTGGAGGCACGTCCGTGGTCGGTGCTGTGCGTCTCCTGCGCCCGCCTCGCGTCCTGACCGGATGTGGCGCCGGCTCTCCTACGCGCTGGCGTACCGCACCGGCCGAACTCCCTGGGATACCGGCGTCACGCCACCTGAGGTCGTTGAGCTGATCGAGGGAACGGACGGGCTCGCGCCGGGCCGGGCGCTCGACCTCGGCTGTGGAACGGGAACGAACGTGGCGTATCTGGCTCGTCACGGATGGCACGGGACCGGGGTCGAGGCCAACGATATGGCCTTCAAAGTCGCCGAGCGGCGTCTGCGGAACATCGACGACACGCGCGTCTTCCGTGGAGACGTGACGCGCCTCCACGAGCTGCCGCTCGATGCGCGTTTCGACCTCGCACTCGACATCGGGTGCTTCCATTCGATCGCACCGGCGCGGCGGGACGAGTACGCGCGGGGCGTCGCTCGGCACACCACGGCCGGCGCCACGCTGTTCGTCTTCGCGTTCGCGAGGCGGCCGGGGTTGATCCCGATCGGCGTGACGCCGCGCGAGATGCACGACCGGTTCGCGCCGTGGTTCGAACCGGTCGGCCGGATCGCCGGGACGCAGCCGCCCGGCGCTGCGTGGTACCGGCTGCGCCGCCTGGCCTAGACGACCGGTTCGGTTCGAGCGCGGTACGCCGGAAGTTCCGGGTAGATCCGCGCGACGACGAAGGCGCCGACGACCGTCACGAGTCCGCCGCTGATGACGCTGAACGTCGCGCCGAACGCGCCGGCCACGAGTCCGGATTCGATGTCGCCGAGCTTCGGGCCGCCGGTCACGACGACGAAGAACACCGACGATAGGCGTCCGCGCAGGCGGTCCGGAACCGTCACCTGCAGGATCGTCGATCGGAAGATCGCGCTCACGACGTCCGCGGCGCCTGCGACGGCGAGACAGACCAACGCCGGCACCAGGTGCGTGCCGGACAGCCCGAACCCGGTGATCGCAGCGCCCCACGCCACGACCGCCCACACGATCGCGTCGCCTTGGCGGTGCAGCCCGGTCACCGACCCGGACGCCAGGGTCATCAGCAGCGCGCCGGCCGCCGGCGCCGCGAACAGGAGGCCGACGACCTCGGGCCCCTGGTGCAGCTGCTGCACCGCGATCACCGGATACAGCGCCTGCGGGCTGCCGAAGATCATCGCGACCAGGTCGATCACGAACGTCGATTGCAACAGCCGATGGTTGAGGAGGTATTGGAGGCCTTCGGCGACCGCTTTGAGCCCGCGCTCCACGATCTCTTCGCCGAGTGGCATCGGCGCGAGGAACAAGGCGACGATGAACGAGAAGATATAGGACGCGAGGTCGACGCCGTACGCCCACGCGACGCCGGACACCGCGATCACGATGCCTGCGAGGGCTGGTCCGACGATCGAGCCGACCTGCCAGCCGGCCTGATTGAGCGCCGAAGCCGCCGGGATCTCTTCGGCCGAGAGCAACCGTGGGACCGCTGCCTGGCGCGCCGGTCCGTGGATCGCTGCGAGGAACCACGTGCCGAGGTTGGCCGCATGCAGCAACCACAGCGGCGGATGGCCGGACAAAGCGCCGAAGAACAGGATCCCCGCGACGACGATCGACGCGAGCTGCGTCCAGATCAGCGTCGTCCGCCGGTCGTAGCGATCGATGAACGCCGAGCCGACGAACACGCCGGCAAGGCTGCCGGCGAGCCCCGAGAGGCCCAGCAACCCGACCGCCGTCGGCGAGCCTGTCAGCGCGTAGACCTGGACGTAGAGGCCGACGCGCGAGAACTGCGAGCCCATCGCCGAGACGACGGCGCCCAACCACAGCAACCGGAACTGCGGTGTTCGCAGCGGCCGGATGTCGATCGCGAGCCGTCGCAGCCACCGCATCGCGGCAGCCTACCGACGGCCCGGCTTCACGCCGGATCGACCCGCGGAGGACCCTGCGCGATCGCGCTATGAACTCGCGCTTCACGCGACGGCGGTGGCGACCGACTCCTCGAGGACGTCGAGCCCGTCGGTGAGCAGCGCTTCGTCGATGTTGATCGGGGGTAGCAGGCGAACGACGTTGCCGTAGGTCCCCGCCGTGATCACGAGCACGCCCTGCGCGAGGGCCGCCGACGTGATCGCCCCCATCCGGGCGGCGTCCAGCGGCTCCTTCGTCGCCGGGTCGGCAACCAACTCGATCGCGCACATGGAGCCGCGGCCGCGCACCTCGCCGATCTGGGGGAACCGCTGTTGCATCGCGCCGAACCGATCCATGATCGTCTCGCCCGTGCGCATCGATCGGTCCAGGAGCTGCTCGCGCTCGATCTTGTCGAGCACCGCGAGCGCGGCGGCCGCGGCGATCGGGTTGCCGCCGTAGGTGCCGCCCAGCCCGCCGACGTGCACGCTGTCCATCAGGTCGGCGCGCCCGGTGATCGCGCTGATGGGTAGGCCACCGCCGAGCGACTTCGCGCTCAACACGATGTCGGGCTGCACGTCCTCGTCCACGATCGTGAACCACCTTCCGGCACGGCCTATGCCGGACTGGATCTCGTCGGCGATGAACACGATGCCGTTCGCCGCGCAGTACTCGGCGATCCCCTTCACGAAACCCGGCGCCGGGATGATGAAGCCGCCCTCCCCTTGGATCGGCTCCATGATCACGGCCGCGATGTTGTCTTCACCGATGTGCTTGTGCATCTCGTCCAGTGCATACGCCAGTGCTTCCTCACCGCAGTGCTCCGGGCCGCTCGGCCACCGGTAGGCGTAGGCGAACGGGAGCCGGTACACCTCTGGGGCGAACGGGCCCATGTCCTGCTTGTAGGGCATCACCTTCGCGGTCAGCGACATCCCGAGCAGCGTGCGTCCGTGGAACGCGTGGTCGAACGCGACGACCGCCTGTCGGCCGGTCGCCTTCCGCGCGATCTTGACCGCGTTCTCGACCGCCTCGGCACCGGCGTTGGCGAACATCGTCTTGGCGGCCCCGTCGATCGGCGCGAGAGCGTTGAGCCGTTCCGCGAGCTCGATGTACGGCTCGTTCGCCGTGACGTGGAAGCAGGTGTGGGTGTCCAGGTCCGCCTGCTTCTGCACCGCCGCGACGACCTCGGGCGCGGCATGGCCGACGTTCAACACGGCGATCCCGGTCGCGAAGTCGATCAGTCGGTTGCCGTCGATGTCCTCGACGATCGCGCCCGACGCGCGGGCGGTGACGACCGGGTGCAGGTTGGCGACGCCGGACGGGACCGCGGCGGCGCGCCGGTCGAACCACTCCCTGCTCTTGGGCCCGGGGACCTCGGTGATCAGCTTCCGTTCCTGTGGGATGTCCATGCCCGTCAGTGTGATGGGTTCCGGAGTTGCCCGTCAGGCGCACGGGTGGCCCGTCGTTCACCGTCCGTTTGTACGTGATGTAGAATCGTTCGTTCTCGCGATGCGGTCTCGAGGGTTCGATGCGCCGTTCCGTACAATCCGGTTATGGCGCTCACCGTGCGCGACATCGTCTCGATCCCAGGAATGCCGCTGAAGCTGCTTGCGGGGGAGGACGGCGCGGAGCGGCCGGTGCGCTGGGTCCACAGCTCCGAGCTCGAGGACCCGACGCCGTGGCTCAAGGGCGGCGAGCTGATCCTCACGACCGGGATGGGCGTCGGGGAGACGGCCGCGAGACAGCGAGCGTACGTCCGCCGGTTGGTCGACGCAGGCGTCGCGGGTCTCGGGTTCGGTCTCGGATTCGGGCACGACAAGACGCCACGGGCGCTGGTGACGGAGGCCGCCAAGCACGGGTTCCCGATGTTCGAGGTGCCGTATCCCGTGCCGTTCATCGCCATCACGGAGGCGGTGTTCACCCGCGTGGTCGCCGAGCAGTACGACACGCTGCAGCGCGCCGTCGACGCGGAGCACGTGCTGACGCGCGCGGTGCTCGAGGGCGGCGGCGTAGAGGGCGTCGCGGGGTCGCTCGCGGCCGTCGTGCACGGTTGGACACTCGTGCTCGACCTGCACGGCATGCCGCTGGCGGCGACCGATCCCGATGCCGAGGCGCGACGCGAGCGGATCTGGGACGAGGTACGCACCTCCCGTCCGGAGGCCGCGACGTTCTCGCTCACGATGCTCGACGACCAGTACCACGTGTGGGTGCAGCCGGTCGGGGCGCAGGGCCGGATCGAGGCGTTCCTCGCGGTCGGGACACCGCACCAGCCGACGCAGCTGGATCGGATCGTCGCCGGGCACGCGCTCAGCTTGTTCGCGATCGAGCTTGCGAAGTCGCGTGCGGTCGCCGAGGCAGAGCGCCGCTTGCAGGGCGACTTCTTCGACGAGCTGGCGCGTGGTGAGCTCGCGCCGACCGATGCCTCGCGAGGGTTGGCGCGGTTCGGGTTCGCAAGGGATGCGACGGTGTTCGTCGCGGCGATCGAGTCTGCCGGCCCTTCGATCGCCCCCGGCGCGCTTGCGCTCGCGGCCACCGACCATTGCTCACGTCGCGAGGGAGGCTTCGTGATCTCCGGCCTCGGCGACGGGATCTCGATGCTGCTGCCCGCGGACGTGGCGGCCGAGCTCCCCGAGCTCGTGAAGGGCATCGGACAGCGGGTCGATGTCGAGCTTCGCGCCGGGGCCGGCGGTCCCGTCGACGCCGCGTCAGTGGGCCGATCTCTCCGCGAGGCGCGCTACGCGCTGCAGGTGTGCCGGCTGGAGGGGTGGCAGTACGCGGGGTTCGAGCAGCTCGGCACGTACCGGCTCCTCCTCAGCATGACCGAGCCCGACGCCCTTCGCGCCTTCGCCGATGCGCTGTTGGGGCCGCTCGACGCTTACGACGCCGAGCAGGGCGGCGAGTTGCTTGCGAGCCTCCAGGCGTTCCTGCAGCACAACGCGCGCTGGGAGACGGCCGCATCGCAGCTCTACGTTCATCGCCACACGCTGCGCTACCGGATGCGCAAGGTCGAGGAGCTCACCGGCCGCGACCTCACGAACTCGTTCGACCGGATGGAGTCCTGGCTGGCCCGGCGGGCCCGCGACCTGCTCGCCGCCTCTGAGGAGCCGTAGACCGCGGGACCCGATTGGCCAGGTCGTCCAACCGCGCGGCTGCGTGGGGACCGAGCGGTGGGTGGTCCGTTCCTCGGGGAACGCGCGATACTGGCGATATCGAGCTGCTCCGATCCGTACAGGCGCGATCGCCGGGCCGAGCCAGGAGGAGAAGATGGCGGACAGTCACCAGATGTTCATCGGGGGCGAGTGGGTCAACTCGTCCGACGGGGGGACCAGGGACATCATCAGCCCCCACACGGGCGCCGTGATGGCGACCGTGCAGCAGGGCACGGCCGAGGACGCGAACCGTGCGGTCGCCGCCGCGAAGAAGGCGTTCGACGAGACGTGGTTCGACTCGACGCCGAAGGATCGGCAGGTCGCGCTGCTCAAGCTCGCCGACGCGATCGAGTCCAACGCCGACGAGCTCGTGAAGATCGAGTCCGAGAACGCGGGCAAGCCGGCCGAGGTCACGATGAGCGAGGAGATCCCGCCGATCGTCGACAACGTGCGGTTCTTCGCCGGCGCTGCACGCACGCAACAGGGTTTGTCGTCCGGCGAGTACATGGCCGGGTTCACGTCGATCGTCCGCCGCGAGCCGATCGGCGTCGCCGGGCTCATCGCGCCATGGAACTACCCGCTGATGATGGCGATCTGGAAGATCGGTCCCGCGCTCGCGTCGGGCAACACCGTCGTGCTGAAGCCGAGCGAGCTCACGCCGCTCACCGCGTTGAAGCTCGCCGAGTACGCGGCCGACATCTTCCCGCCGGGCGTCTTCAACGTGATCACCGGCGACGGCGTCCCGGTCGGCGACACGATCGTCCGGCACCCGGACGTCGGCATCGTCTCACTCACAGGTGACACCGCGACCGGCAAGCTGATCGCCGCGAACTCGGCGCAGACGCTCAAGCGCGTCCACCTCGAGCTTGGCGGGAAGGCGCCGGTCGTGGTCTTCGATGACGCGGATCTCGACGCGGTGACCGAGTGGGTCTCGGTCGCCGGGTACTTCAACGCCGGCCAAGACTGCACCGCGGCGACGCGCGTGCTCGCCGGCCCGAAGATGTACGACAAGCTCCTGGGCTCGCTCGTGCCGGCCGTCGAGGACATCAAGGTCGGCGGCGCGTTCGAGGACGACGTGGCCATCGGCTCCGTGATCTCGAAGGAACAGCTGGAGCGTGTCGAGGGCTTCGTCGAGCGCGCGCAGGAAGCCGGCGCCGAGGTCCTCACGGGTGGCAAGGCCATGGGCGGCGACGGCTTCTATTACTCGCCAACCGTCGTCGCGAATCCCGACCAGAGCTCCGAGATCGTCCAGCGCGAAGTGTTCGGCCCCGTCGTGACCGTCCAGCGGTTCAGCGACGAGGACCAGGCGCTCGCGTGGGCCAACGGGGTCGAGTACGGCCTCGCGTCGAGCGTGTGGACGCGCGATGTCGGCCGCGCGATGCGGATGGCGCGCCGGCTGCAGTACGGCTGCGTCTGGGTCAACACGCACATCCCGCTCACGCCCGAGATGCCCCATGGTGGGTACAAACAGTCCGGCCACGGGAAGGACATGAGCATCTACTCGCTCGAGGACTACACGAACATCAAGCACGTGATGGTGTCGCTCGACTGAGCGGCATCCGGCAACGAGCGGTGCGGGCGGTCCGAGAACGGGCCGCCCGTCTCGCGACAACACAGAAGGTGGTGACCCAACGATGACCGTCCGTCCGTACCTGGTGAACGGCGACTGGCGCACCGGCGACGGGACCTTCGAGGTGAAGAACCCGTTCGACGACTCGCTCGTCGCAGAGATCGCGATCCCGACCGCCGACGACGTCGAGGAAGCGACGGCGACGGCCGCCAAGACGTTCGAGGAGTCGCGTCACCTTTCCGTGGCCGCCCGTTCCACCGCGCTCGACCACATATCCCAGCGGCTCGCCGAGACGCTGGACGAGAACGCCGAGCTGATCGCCGCCGAGGGCGGCAAGCCGCTCAAGTGGGCGCGCGTCGAGGCGGCTCGGGCCGTCTCCACCTTCCGGTGGGCGTCCGAGACGCTTCGCCACGGCGAGGACGAGGTCATGCGTCTGGACACCGAGGCCGCGTTCGGTTCGCGCATGGGCATCGTCCGGCAGTTTCCGATCGGGCCGGTGCTCGGCATCACGCCGTTCAACTTCCCGCTGAACCTGGTCGCGCACAAGGTCGCCCCGGCGCTGGCCGTTGGCGCGCCGATCGTCGTGAAGCCCGCGAGCGCGACGCCGATCGGCGCGCTCCGCTTGGCCGAGTTCTTCGACGAGACCGACCTCCCCAAGGGCATGTACCAGGTCCTGCCGGTGAGCTCCAAGACCGCTGACGGCATGGCTCGCGACGACCGCTACCGCAAGATCAGCTTCACCGGCTCGGCCGCGATCGGCTGGTACCTGAAGGGCCTCGACCCCAAGAAGAAGGTCACGCTCGAGCTTGGCGGCAACGCCGGCGTGATCGTGCACAGCGACGCGGATCTCGACCTCGCCGCGCAGCGGATCGCGTTCGGCGCGTACTACCAGGCGGGCCAGAGCTGCATCAGCGTCCAGCGTGTCCTCGTCGCGTCGGAGGTCTATGAGGAGTTCTCGAAGCTGCTGACCAAGCAAGTGGAGCAGCTGAAGACCGGCGACCCGATGGACCCGAACACCGACGTCGGTCCCGTGATCGACCGCGGCGAACTGGACCGGATCGCCGAGTGGGTCGCCGAGGCCGAGAAGCAGGGTGCCGAGGTCCTCACGGGCGGCAAGCCCGACGGCGCGTGCTTCCAGCCGACGCTGCTCAGCCAGACCACCCGCGAGATGAAGGTGCGGTGCGAGGAGGTCTTCGGACCGGTTGCGACGATCACCCCGTACCAGACGTTCGACGAGGCGCTCGCCGAGGTGAACGACTCGAAGTACGGGCTGCAGGCCGGCGTCTTCACGAACGACCTGAACCGGGCGTTCGAGGCGCACCGGACGCTCGAGGTCGGCGGCGTGATCATCAACGATGTGAGCTCGTTCCGTGCGGATCAGATGCCGTACGGCGGGTCGAAGGACTCCGGCTTCGGACGTGAGGGCCTGAAGTGGGCGATGGCCGAGATGACGGAGCCGCGCATCATGGTCCTGTCGCACGTCCCGTTGTAAAGCACGCACCGGCTCACCGCTGGCGGGTAGCCTCGGTCCATGACGCCCGATAACGCCTGGGTCTACGCGATCCTGCCGTTCATCACGATGGTGTTGCTCACGGCCGGGTTCGTCGTCGCCTACCGGCAGCGGTCCGCGGCGCGCAAAGCGGCGCTCGCGGCACACCCGCAGCGCAAGCTCGCGCCGCGCCCGTGGTGGGCGAGTCCGTGGCTCTGGCTGGGGGTCGGCGTCGCGTCGATCCTGCTGGCGGTGTTCGTGTGGCCGTGGTTGTTCGGGTTCACGTTCATCGCGATCCCGTTCGTGTGGATCGGGCGGCCGCGCGAGGAGCCGTTGGATCCGCGGTCCAACGGCCACGCGCACCGCGACGCGGGCTCGTTCATGCCGGAGTGAGCACGCCCTCCACGAACCCGCCGACGATCGAGGCGGCCTCGCGCTCGCGCCGCCAGAAGTAGTGATCGGTGCCGCCGACGATCCGCACCGTCGCGTGGGGGAATCCCGCGGCGTAGGCCTCGACGTCGGCGGACGGCGCGAACGTGTCGTTCTCCCCCGCGAGCAACAGCACCGGCCGGCGCAGCGCCCGCAGGTCGGTGACGTCCGGCAGCGGCGGCAGCGAGAGATCGTTCGGCACGAGCGGCAGGCCGATCAGTGCGAGCGCGGCGACACGGGGGTCGTCGATCGCGGCGCGGACCGCAACGTTGGCACCGAACGACCAACCGATCAGCGCGGTGGGTAGGTCCTGCGCGACGCGCTCGCGGACCGCCCGGATCGCGGCCGCGACGTCGCGGACCTCGTCGCGTCCGCCGCCGTAGGTGCCGCCGGATCCCATCACGCCGCGGAAGTTGAAGGCGAGCACGGCCAGATGCCGGGTCGCCGCGAGGTCGTTGCGGATGGCCCACAGCAGCGGGTGATCCTTGGAGCCACCGTGCCGCGGGTGGGGGTGGCACAGGACCGCGCTGCCGCGCGGCTCGGCCTCGGGCGTCCGGACCTCGCCCTCGAGGCGAGCGCCGTCATCGGTGGTGAAGGTCACGGGCTCCATCGCTCTGCCACCATCGGAGCATGCCCCAGCCGCTGCGCCAACCCCTGGCCGTTTCGCTCCGCGACGCGTACCCGTGGAACGAGCTCGCCGGCCTTGCCCGGACGATCGAGGATGCTGGATTCGACGCGGTGTTCTTGCCCGAGGTCGGCGCGCGCGACACGCTGGCAACGCTCGCCGCGCTCGCGGGGGAGACGTCTCGGATCAGGTTGGCCACGGGCGTCGTTCCGCTCCCGTCGCGCTCACCACGACTCCTGGCGGCGGCGGCCGCGACCGTCCAGGAGCGATCCGGTGGCCGGCTGATCCTCGGTCTCGGCACAGGGCCGTCGTCGCGGGGCTCGCTCGACCGGCTCCGCGCGACCGTCGTGGCGCTCAGGACGGCGTTCGGCGGTGGCGAGGGCTCGGTGGACGGGGACGAGGTTCGGTCGCCGCTTCCGCTGCCGAAGCCGCCCGAGCTCTGGATCGCCGCGCTCGGCCCCCGCGCGACACGACTCGCGGGCGAGGTCGCCGACGGCGTCCTGCTCAATTGGTGCACGCCGGAGCGAGTCGCGACGGCGACGACACAGGTGGCCGAAGGCGCCCGAGCTGCCGGCCGCGACCCGGTCGACGTCACGATCGCGGTGTACGTCCGCGCTGCGCTCGCGCCCGGGAGCCTCGAGGGGGCCCGTGCCGCGGCGGCTGAGTACGGCTCCTACCCCGCGTACGCGCGGCAGTTCGCCGGGATGGGGCTCGACCCCACGGACGCCGACGCCGTCGTGGCCGGCGTCATGTTGACCGACCGTTCCTCGACGGCCGACCGGTTGGCGGCGTATCGCGCGGCCGGAGCCCGACTGCCGGTCATCTATCCGGTCCTGCCGCCGGGGGCTGCGTCGTCGGACGCAACGCGTTCCACCATCGAGGCGGTGGCGCCGGGCTGAACGCGGTTCGGTCGCGGGCGCCCATGCCTGCGCTACCATCCCTGGGACCACGAGGCTCTGAGACCACCCAGCCCCACGACCACCCGGCAACCGAAAGGGAACCGATGACCTACACGATCTGCGAGCCCTGCATCGACGTGAAGGACCGCGCCTGCGTCGACGAGTGCCCGGTCGACTGCATCTACGAGGGC
>Ga0136846_1239711_pt1 | contig 16447 bp, 15 predicted proteins | sample HopSoiMetagenom2_FD_96841 | JGI IMG/M metagenome (GOLD analysis project Ga0136846, IMG submission 96841) | Grasslands soil microbial communities from Hopland, California, USA - 2 Assembly 2016 (version 4) | ecosystem: Environmental > Terrestrial > Soil > Grasslands | place: USA: Hopland... | reverse complement strand
TCTGCCGTGCAGCGGCTTGCCGCGCCGCGGAGCTATCGCTTGGTTTCCGCGAACGGCCCGACTTCCGGCTTTCCGTGCGTGTTCGCCAGCGGGCCGAGCTCGGCCGCCACGCCGCGCGCGATCGCCGCTGTCTCGCTCCCGGCCTGGAAACAGGTGAAGTCCGGCCGGTCGCGCCACGCGATTGGTCCGCACAGCCGCACGCCGGCCTTGATTGCGGCGTCGTGCACGATGTTGATCGCGCGCTCGTAGTCGGGCGTTCCCTGGCGGTACCCGGAAAAGTTGCCGAGGTCGCCGCTTGCTGCGAAGACCGCGGTCACCCCGGGGACCTTCGCGATCTCGTCGGCGTTCTTCAGCCCTTCGAGCGTCTCGATCATCAGGATCAGGACGAGGTTGTCGTTGATCGTGTTGCGGTAGCCGCCCGGCACCCAGCCCCACATGTTTCCGTCGAATGCCTGGCCGCCGCCGTTGCTGCGCCGTCCCAGCGGCGGAAAGTACGCCCAGTTGCGCGCTTCGACGGCTTCGGCGACCGTATCCACGGTGGGCACCACGAGTACCAGCGCACCGTCGTCGAGTGCGTGCTGGATCTCGCGTTCATCGGTGTAGGCCACACGGACGCCGGGCACCGCCTTCGCATTCGGACACGTGCGCCACATCCTGGACACTTCTTCCCAATCGCGCGAATCGTGCTGCATCTCCGTCCAGATGAAGTCGTAGCCTGCAGACGCCATCGCGCAGTATGTAGCCGGATCCGTGGCGCTGAACAGCGTCCCGCCGGACACCTTGCCGCCCTGCATCATCTTCAGCTTGACGGGATTCCAGATCTTCGCCCCCGCCGGGGGATTGAACGCCGGGCCGTACTTCCAGGTCGCCGGATCGAACGGTCCCTGGTTCACCGCGCCTGGAGGCGCCGTCATCCTGGCGTTGCTGTCTTTGCCGGCAGGCGCCGCGAGCGGAAAGGTGAGCGTGCCGGGCGCCGCGTTGTTGGCATACGGATCGGCGCGCGGCGCGGTCTGGGCGGGCGCCGCCTGCCCCGCCGGCGGTTGCGGAGTCGTTGACTGGGCGGCGATGACCGCGAATCCGAGCGCCGCCACCGCCAGGAACGCGACAAGCTTTTTCGTCATGGTGATCCTCACGCGTTATTTCCTTCCGGGCGTCAGCCGCAGCAGGCTGTTCCCGGCAAGCACATAGATCAGGCCGTCGGGGCCCTGGCGGATGTCGCGAATCCGTTGTTTCAGGTCGGCCAGCAGCTTTTCCTCGGCGACGATGCGTTCGCCGTTCACGACGAGACGCGCCAGATACTGGACGGGGAGTCCTCCCACGAACAGATTTCCTTTCCATTCCGGGAAGCGGTCGCCGGTGTAGAACATCATGCCCGACGTGCCGATATCGGGATCCCAGAAGTAGATCGGTTCCTCGACGCCTTTCATGGACGACGCGCCGTTGCCGACCGGCACATTCTTGCGCCCGTCCGTGCGGCGTGCGTCGTACTGACGGCCGTAGGACACGTCCGGCCATCCGTAGTCGCGGCCGGGGCGGATGATGTCGATCTCGTCGCCGCCTTGCGGACCGTGGTCGGCGACCCACAATTCACCGGTGGCCGGGTTGATCGCGGCGCCTTCGGGATCGCGCAACCCATGCGCGTACGTTTCCGGCAGGACCGTCGCCCTCCCGAGCCAGGGATTGTCTTTGGGGATCGATCCGTCACGGTTGATGCGTACGACGCGGCCTGAAAAGTTCCGTCGGATGTCGGGGTTGTCCGTGAAATCGTGCTCGACACCGTCGAGATCCGAATCGTAAAAGCGGAACCGATCGGCGCCGGTGACGAGCAGGGTGCCGTCTGGTGCCAGCACCATGCGCCGTTCGCCTCCGCCGTCGAGGATCACGTCGACGTCCTGCAGGCTGCGGTCGTCGTCGCTCAGGCGCGCCCGGGCCACGCGCTCCATCCCGATGTTCATCGTCCGGCGCTCGGCGAGCGATTTGGTCCACACGCGTTCGTAGAAAAACTCGAGCGGCCACAGGCCCGGCGCCTCGCCGCGCGGAGGGGCGAAGTACGTGAAGTAGAGCGTGCGGTTCCGCGCGAAATCCGGATCGAGCACGACGTCGTGCAGGCCCTGTGCGCCGACGACCTTGACGCCGGGCACGCCGGCGATCGGCATCGAGACAACGCCGTCAGGCTGGATGATCCGCATCGCCCCGATGCTCTCGGTGACGAGGATGTTTCGGTCCGGCAGGAAGGCGATCGACCACGGGCTCGTGAGCCGGTTCGTGATCGTCTCCACCGTGAAGGGCGGAGACGGCCGGGAGGGTGCCGGAGCGTTGGTCTGTCCCGGAAATGCCGGCTTGGCGAGCGGCGCCTGGGCCTGAGCCGTAGCCATGGCGGCGGCGGCGCAGGCGGCGAGCACACATCCGAATCCCTTCATGTGCGTCTCCGTAAGTGCTGCGCATCTTACTAGACTTCTACGCGGGCGCGGTACGACGGGCGTAAAATGATCGACGGAGGTACGCTATGCGTACACTGTTGTTGCGCCTTCGCCTTCTGACGTTCGCCGCCGGTGCATTTGTCGCCTTGACGTTCCTGGCGCGGCCCGTGAGCGCCCATCACGGCTGGGGCGGGTATCTCGACGCCGAATTCGAAATCAGCGGTACGGTCGAGTCGCCGGTGAGCCTGGCCGGTCCGCACGCCACGATGACGATTAAGGGCACCGACGGACACGTCTGGAACCTGGTGCTCGCGCCGCCGCCGCGCAGCCAGCAGGCGGGTCTCAAAGACGGCATGATTCCGGTCGGCTCGAAGGTGACCGCGCACGGCCATCGCCACCGCGACAACGACCGGTACGAGGTGAAGACCGAGCGGTTGACGTGGGGCGACAAGGTCTTCAACGTCTATCCCGATCGCAGCTGACACGCTGACGAGACAGGACGCCAGACCCGCGCGTGCTGGACCATCAGGTCGTGCTTGACGCGGCGAAGTGGCTGCAGGGCTCGGCGCTCGGCCACTTCATGCGCGAGTCGGGCGCCTGGACGTACGCGATCGTCAACCTGCTCCACATCCTCGGCGTGGCGTCGCTGTTCGGATCGGTGCTCGTTCTCGACCTCCGGCTGCTCGGTCTCGGCCGGCGCCTCCCGCTCGCCCCGATTGCCGACGCCACGGGTCCCGTCGCGGCGGCGGGATTTGCCCTCGCGGCGATCACCGGTGTCGGGCTGCTGGTGACCAAGGCGACCGAGTACGTGGGCAATCCGTTTCTCGCGCTGAAGTTCCCGGCGATCGCGCTCGGACTGGCCAACGTGCTGCTCATCCGGCGAACCGAAGCGTGGCGGGACCGCGGCCGCCGCGAGCTGCTTCCGCGCGAGGATCGCCGCCTTGCGATCATGGGCGGGCTGTCACTCGCCTGCTGGCTGACGGCGATCGCCGCCGGCCGTCTCATAGCGTACTGGTAGAGAGCAGGGAAGTAGAGAAACCAAGAGGGTACGATTAACGCCGAGATCGCAGAATCTCTCGGTTGGGTCTTCGAGTAGAAGACTCCGCGCTGCGATTAGAACGCTTCCTGGATGGAGAGATAAAAGCCGCGCGCGCCCGCCTTGCCCCAGCCGTAGTCGGTGCAGAGGTTCGTGCGCGATCGTTTGTTCAGCAGGAACCGGAATCCGAAGCCCGCGCCGGGCGCGAACGACTCGAAGAGTTTTTCCCCGGCGTCGACGTTGTCAACGGTCGTCGTGTTGATGAAGGCAACCATCCCGACAAGGCCGCTGGGCGTAATCGAGCCCCGGTATTCCATCTCGCCGTACAGCAGGTGCTCGCCGCGATAACGTCCTTCACCGTACCCCCTGGCCGAGCGGTCGTTGGACGCCGTTGCCGGCAGGTCGAAATAGGGCGCCGTGCCGCCCGTCACCAAATCGCCGAGAATCCAGAATGCCAGCCGGTGCCTGCCGTCTTTCGTCAACGCCCTGTACGTTCGCGCGTCGAGGTACAGTTCCTGCCATGTGGCGTCACCGCCGAGAAACCCGTCGTAGTACGTGCGGTACGTCGCGTTGGCCATTGCCCCGTGGCGCGCGTTGATGGCGTTGTCGCGCGTGTCGTACAGCAGGCTCACGCTCGGCCCCGCCGATGTCTGGCCGTCTGGCGCGAAGCCGTGCTTTTCGGTGTACTGGACGTAGGCCGACTGATCCCAGCCGGTCCCGGTGGCTGTCCCCGGACGGACGTTCGAGTGGTCGCTGACGTTGAGGCCCACGCCCACGAACAACCGGGGCATGACGTTCTTATAGGCCGTGCTGTAGACGCGCACGTAGTCGTACTTGACGTTCTCCTTGCCCTGGGCCGCCGAATCGCCGCCCAGGCCGTAGGTGTTCTGCGAAGTCCACGAGAACCGGTTGTCTCCCTGGAAAAAGTACCGATCCTGGGTCGTGAACGTCGAGAATCGGAACCCCGTCAGCGTCTGATGGTTCTGCGAGACGCGCGCACCTCCCGAAATCGACGAGATGTGGGTATTGGTCGGATCGCCGAGAAAGAACGCCATGTTGCCGTTCAGTCCAAGCGTCAGGCCGGTGGACGGCTTCGATCCAATGGTGGGCGCGACGACCATGAACCGCCGGCGGGCCTCGTTCGGCATGGGCTCCTGATGCAGCAGCATGTGCCACAGATCGCCGATGTCCACCTGCGTGTGGGGGGCGAGATCGACAGCATGCGTGTCGAGTTGCTCCGGAACCGTGTCGTCCTCGTCCTGGGCCAACGCCGGCCCGGCGAGCAGAAGGGCGGCTACGCACAAACAAGCCAGCCTGATCGATGAGAACATGGAACGGCCATTGTACCTTGGGCGCGTACAGCCAGTCGCCCCGCGTGGCCTTTATGAACTACCGATACAATCTAGAGAGATGGAGCCCGGATCAACGGAGCTGACAGAGCTCGAGCACGAAGTCTCGAGACGGCGGACGTTCGCCATCATCTCGCATCCCGATGCCGGTAAGACGACGCTGACCGAGAAGCTGCTGCTGTACGCCGGCGCGATCGAGCTGGCCGGCGCGGTTCGCGGCCGCAAGGCACGGCGTCATGCGACGTCGGACTGGATGGCGCTCGAGCAGGAGCGCGGCATCTCCATCACGTCCGCGGCGCTCGAATTCGAGATCGACGGGCGCCGCATGTCGCTGATCGACACGCCCGGTCACAAGGATTTCAGCGAGGACACGTACCGCGCGCTCATCGCGGCCGACAGCGTGGTCATGGTCATCGACGCGGCCAACGGCGTCGAAGACCAGACGCGCAAGCTGTTCGAAGTGTCCAGGCGCCACCGCCTGCCCATCCTCACGTTCATCAACAAGTTCGATCGGCCGGCGCGGGATCCCCTCGAACTCCTGGACGATCTGGAGCGCACGCTCGGCATTCACGCGGCGCCCGTCAACTGGCCCATCGGCAGCGCGGAGCGGTTTCGCGGCGTCTACGACATCCAGCAGAAACACCTGCTGTTGTACGAACGCGAGGCGCAGGGTCAGTTCCGCGCGCCCGTGGACATCTCGTCGCTCGACGATCCGGCGGCCCAGACACTCATCGGCACGGAGGCGTACGCGCACTTCAGGGAATCGCTCGACGTGATTTCCGCGGCAGGTACCGCGTTTGACGCGACGGAGTACCTGGCGGGACGCCAGACGCCGGTGTTCTTCGGGAGCGCGCTGACCAACTTCGGTCTCGAGCCGTTCCTGCGCACCCTCGTCGAGCTCGCGCCGTCGCCGCAGCCGCGGCCCAGCGATTCGGGCGAGGTCAGCCCGACCGACGAGCGGTTCACCGGTTTCGTGTTCAAGATCCAGGCGAACATGGATCCCCGGCATCGCGATCGCGTCGCGTTCGTCCGCGTCTGCTCCGGCCGCTTCGAAAAAGACATGACGCTCTTCAACAGCCGCGTCGGGAAGCCGCTCCGCGCATCCCGCGCGTACCGGTTCTTCGGCCGCGATCGCGAGACGATCAGCGTCGCGTACGCCGGCGACATCCTCGGCCTCGTCAACCCGGGACAGTTTGCGATCGGCGACACGCTGCATACCGGCGCACCGCTCCGATTTGTCGAGGTGCCGCGCTTCCCGGCCGAGCATTTCGGCCGCGTCCGCCTGCTCGACCAGCGGTACAAGCAGTTCGACGAGGGCTTGCGCCAGCTCGAAGAAGAAGGGCTGATGCAGGTGTTCTACGTCACCAGCGGCCGCCGGGAGCCGATCGTCGGCGTCGTCGGGGCGCTGCAGTTCGATGTGATCGCCAGCCGCCTGGGCAGCGAGTACAACGTCGAAGTCCAGATCGAGCCGTCATCGTATACCGCGGCCCGCTGGCTGGCCGATCCGGCCGCGTCCATTCCGCCGCTGGGCGGCGGCGCCGCGATCGCGGTTGACCGCCAGGAACGCCACGTCATCCTCTTCGCGTCGGAATGGGAAGTGCAGTACTTCGCACGCCAGCATCCCGACCTCGTGCTGCTCGCGGAATCGCCCGTGGCGGCGGCGACGGCGCCGGGCAGGTAGCGCGGAGCGTCCGTCGGTCTCGTCTTTCTCTCCAGGACCATCCTGTTGCAGGCACGTCGTCGGACCCCGCCACAACCGGGCCGGGTAACGATTCCGTAAACACCGCAAAGAACTTGAGGTGTTCGGAAAAGGGCGGACGGGGAGACCGGCAGATGAGACGATGGGTGATATGCGTGTCGTCCTGGCGGCAATCGGTGTTTCACTGCTCGCGGCTTCGACGTTACATCTTCGGGCGCAGCCGGCTCATCCCCGCACCCACCTCGTCATCGTCGTCGACGGCCTGCGGCCCGACTCCGTGACCGCCGAGGTCATGCCGCGCCTGACGCGTCTGGGCCAGCGGGGCATCGTGTTCACGGCGCACCACTCGGTGTTCCCGACTGTCACGCGCGTCAACGCCGCGTCGCTTGTCACAGGTACCTATCCGGAGAGTCACGGGTTGCTCGGCAACGACGTCTACGTGCCCTCGGTGAACGCCTCCGCCGCGCTCGACACCGGCGAACGCAAGAACCTGGAGGCGGTCGCGCGTACGGACGGCTGGCTGCTGGGAGTGCCGACGCTCGGCGAAATCCTGCAGCGCGACGGCCGGACTTTGCTGGCCGTCAGCTCGGGCTCGACGGGTTCGTCCTTTCTGCTGAATCCCACGGCTGGCACAGGTGCAGTTATCCACGCCGACTATACGCTGCCGCCCGAGCTTGGCGCGCGGGTGCTCGCGGCACTCGGGCCGGCGCCTCCGCATGCGACGCCGAACGATCCGCAGAACCAGCGCGCGATCGACGCGTATCTGAAGTTCGGTATCGAGCAGTTGCGGCCCGACGTGACGCTGATGTGGCTGAACGATCCCGATGGCACGGCGCACGTGAACGGGCTCGGCGCCCCCCTGACGCGCCGCTCGCTGATGCTCGTCGATGCCGGTATCGGACGGATCGAAGACACGCTCCGCTCGGAGGGACGGCTCGATCAGACAAATATCATCGTCACCTCCGACCACGGGTTTTCCACTGAGACCGGCAGGCTGATGCTGAGCGCGCTGGTGGCGCCGTTCGTTCGAAAGATGGACGACGGCTCGCCGGATGTCGTCGTCGCGGAAGGAGCGATCTATCTACGCAGCAAGACCGACCCGGCCAGAATGCAATCGATTGTCGCGGCACTCCAGCGACGGCCCGAGGTGGGCGCCATTTTTACGCAGGCTCGACGCCTGTTCGACCCGGTTAATGCCAACGAACGCCCCGCTCACGACAAGCTCTTCGACGGTATCGTACCGGGTACGCTGTCGTTCGACGTCGCGCGCTGGGGGAACCGCGCCCGCTCGGGCGACATCCTGGTGTCGGCCAATTGGTCGCATGCGGCGAATAGCGCCGGTGTGCCCGGCACGACGACGCAGGAGGGAGTCGCCGGCCATGGGACGTCCAGCCCGTACGACATCCACAACACGTTGATTGCCGCCGGACCCGACTTCCGGGAACACGCGACGAGCGAGATTCCCACGGGCAACATCGATCTCGCGCCGACGCTGCTGCAGCTGCTCGGCCTGCCGGTGCCGCAGACGATGACCGGACGGGTCATTCGCGAGGCGCTGCGAGCAGGGCCGACAGCCGCCACCGTACGCGTGGACCGCCTGGCCGAGACGGTCAAGACGTCCGACGGTTCGTACGAGTTGACGGCCCACACATCGGTCGTCGAGGGCCATCGCTATCTCGACTACACCGAGGTGGTCAGACACTAAGTCAACGTAAAACGTAGAACGAAAAACGTAGAACGGGTTTTGCGTTTTCCGTTTCTAAGACTGTTCATCCCCGCTCGGCCCGTAGATCGAGGGCACGGTCGAGCCCATCGGACGCAGGTACGTCGAGAGTTGACCGCGGTGATGAATCGCGTCGAAGAAGAAGCTCCACGCATTGCCGTAGCCGGTTTCCTTCATCACTTCCGTCCCCTGAAACATGAAGGGCACGACCTGTTCCCACCTGGGCGCCGGCAGCGCGTGGAGTCGCTTCGTGATCGCATCGTGATGCCGGTCGTACGTCGCGAGAATTTCGGCCACGGTCGCCGGCGTCGGCACTTCCTCCCATTCGAGCAGGCCCTTCTCGAGGCCGTTGCACAGCAGGATTTCCTCACGTACGAGGAGCCACGCGATTTCGCGGGCCGTGCGCGCCTTGGGATCGGCGCGGTAATCCGACTTCTCCTGCGGAATTCTGGAAATCACTTTCCGCATGGCGGGAGCCTCTTTTTCCCAGAACTGAAGAAACAGCGATTTCTCGTCCATCGCGACCTCCTTGCGTGTGAGCGAAGGATGATAAGCGAACAAAATACGAAAGTCCAGCGGCGAGATAATAAAGGAAAGGAGGTCTCCATGACCATGAAGAATCCCGGGACGCCTCCAATGGAAGACCGGGCTGCTCATATCGAACTGGCATTGATCGAAGAATTTATGGCCGCGCATGGGTGCGATCCCGCTCAGCTGAGCGAGTTGTCTGGCGACGAACGTCATCGAATGCTCCGGCAGGCGGCCGCGTACGCGGCGATGAAGCTGGCCGAGATCGAGGCCCGCGCGCACTTCGTGCACGAGCTCCACGGCGAGCGGTGATTGCCCGTGGCGCCGGCCTTCGCTCCTCGCTACAATCCACCTGGCTTTGACAAGGAGCGGCACCATGGAGCGTAAAAAGGCGTCCGATTACCCGCAGGAACTCCTGGATCTGTTCCACGAGTACCAGCACGGCGACATCACGCGGCGCGATTTCCTCGACCGGGCCAAGAAGTTCGCGGTCGGCGGCCTGACGGCGGCAGCGATCTTCGAAACCCTGCGCCCGAACTACGCGTGGGCCGAACAGATCAAAAAAGACGATGCGCGGATCAAGGTGAGCTACGAGACCGTCGCGTCACCCGAGGGCAACGGATCGATCAAGGGCTATTTCGCACGGCCCGCGAACGCCGCGGGCAAGCTGCCGGCCGTTCTCGTCATCCACGAGAATCGCGGGCTGAACCCGTACATCGAAGACGTCGCGCGGCGGTTTGCGGTCGAGAACTTCATCGCCTACGCACCGGACGGCCTGACGTCGGTCGGCGGCTTCCCCGGCAGCGACGAAGAGGGGGCGGTCAAATTCCGATCGGTGAACGGCCCGAAGATGACCGAGGACTTCGTCGCGTCCGCGAAATGGCTGAAGGGGCGTCCCGAATCGAACGGCAAGCTCGGCGCCATCGGGTTCTGCTTCGGCGGCGGCATCGTCAATCAGCTCGCCGTGCGCCTCGGCCGCGATCTGAACGCCGGCGTGCCGTTCTACGGCCGGCAGCCGAGCGCCGAGGATGCGGCGAAGATCACCGCGCCGCTGATGCTGCAGTACGCGGACGCGACGATCGACACCGGCGTGGGCGCGGGCATCGCCGGCTACGAAGCCGCGCTCAAGGCCAACAACAAGACGTTCGAGAAATTCGAGTACAAAGGCGCCCAGCACGGGTTCCACAACGACACGACACCGCGCTACGACGAAGCCTCGGCCAAGCTCGCATGGCAGAGGACCCTCGACTTCTTCAATAAGAACCTGCGCTGATCGACCGCCGAGGGCACGAAGGATTCTGGCCGCCGGGATTCTTCGCGCGCCTCGGGCGCGCTGCCGCGTCAGGGCGCGACCTATGGCCGGCGCCTCGCGCCATTCTGATATTCTGACCGGAGCGCATGTCACACACCCACGTCCACGGACACGCGCACGGCCACGGTCACGAGGCGCCGCAGGTGTCGGCCGCGACATTGGGCGGGGCAGTCGCGCTGACCCTGGCGTTCGTCCTCGCCGAGGCGATGGGCGGATGGTGGGGGAACAGTCTCGCGCTGCTGTCGGACGCCGGCCACAACCTCGCGGACGCCGCGACGCTGGGCCTCAGCTGGTACGCGCTGTGGATGGCCGGAAAACCGTCGCACGAGCGCATGACCTTCGGCTATCACCGCGTCGGCGTGTTTGCCGCGCTCATCAACGCGGTCTCGCTCGTCCTGATTGCGCTGTTCATCGGGTGGGAAGGCATCGAGCGGCTGCGGCACCCGGAGCCCGCGAGCGGCGGCCTGATGATCGTTCTCGCGACGGTGGCGATCGTCGTCAACCTGGCGATCGGCAGCCGCCTCCATCAGGGTGCCAGGCACGATATCAACGTCCGGAGCGCCTATATCCACATGATTGGCGACGCCGTGTCGGCGTTCGGCGTCGTGATGGCCGGCGTGATCATCGCCACCACGCACTGGCTGCTCGCCGATCCAATCGTGTCGCTCGTCATCGCGGCGCTGATCCTGTACAGCAGCTACGGCGTGTTGAGCGAAAGCGCCACTGTCCTGCTCGAAGGCACGCCGGCGGATACGGACATGCCCGCCGTGATCCGCGCGATGAAAAATGTCGACGGCGTTCTCGACGTCCATGATCTTCACGTCTGGATGGTCGGCCCGGGCGTGGTCGCGTGCAGCTGCCACATCGTCGTCGCCGAGCAGAGCGTGCGCGAAGGGCAGCAGGTACTGCGCGCGGTCGTCCGCGACATCGAAGAGCGCTTCCACATTACGCACACGACGGTTCAGGTCGAAGTCGAAGGCTGCGATGCGACCGACATGTACTGCGGCGGCCAGCGGACGATGTCGGCCCGGCTCGGTTGACGATTCGCGTGATGTGAGACAAATTATGGCGACCTCATGGCAGCCACCACTCTCTACGAACTCCTGACGCCTGTTGCCGCCGATCGGACGGCGGTGATCATTCCCGAACAGAACGTTCACATCACGTACCGCAACCTCAGGCAGCAGGTCGAGGCGGTCGCGGGCCAGCTCGCGGCGGCCGGTGTCGGCCGCGGCGACCGGGTCGGCATCGCGCTGCCCAACGGCCTTCCCACGATCGTCGCGTTTCTGGCGGCGTCGCTCGCGGGCACCGCGGCACCCCTCAACGCCGGCTATAAGGAAGAGGAATTCCGCTTCTACCTGGAGGATACCAACGCCAAGGTCCTGCTGCTGCCGCCGGACGGCGTGGACGAGGCACGCCGCGCCGCCGGCGATCGTGTTCCGATCCTCGGCGTCGAGATGGACGCGGCGGGAACCGTCAGCCTCGCCGGCGCGCGGCCCGGACGCGCCGTGCCCGCCAGCGTGGACGATGTCGCGTTGATCCTGCACACGAGCGGCAGCACCGGGCGGCCCAAACGGGTTCCGCTCTCGCACCGCAACCTGTCGATTTCTGCGGGCAACGTCGCGCGCAGCTACGCGCTCACGCAGGACGATGTCTCGCTGTGCGTGATGCCGTTGTTCCATGTGCATGGTCTCGTCGCGTCGACCCTGGCGACGCTTTCAACGGGCGGCACCGTCGTGGTGCCAGCGAAGTTCAGCCCCTTGTCGTTCTGGCGCGTCGCGAACGAATACGGAGTCACCTGGTACTCTGCCGTGCCCACGCTGCACCAGCTCCTGCTCGCGCGCGCGGACGCGAAGGCGGGTCCGCCTGCGGGCGCCGAGCGCCTGCGGTTCATCCGGTCGTGCAGTGCGTCGCTGCCGCCGCAGGTGATGCACGATCTCGAGGCGGCGTTTGGCGCGCCCGTGCTCGAAGCCTACGGCATGACGGAAGCGGCGCACCAGATGGCATCGAATCCGCTGCCGCCCGCCGATCGCAAGCCGGGGTCGGTCGGACGCGGCACCGATGTCCGCGTCAGCATCATGGACAGCAGCGGCAAACACCTGCCCGCGGGTGAACGGGGCGAGGTCGTCATCCAGGGCCCGAACGTCATCACGGGGTACGAGAACAACCCCGAAGCCAACGCCACGTCGTTCGTGGACGGCTGGTTCCGGACAGGCGACCAGGGATTTCTCGACGCGCAGGGCTACCTGACGCTGGTGGGTCGCCTGAAGGAAATGATCAACCGCGGCGGCGAAAAAATCGGACCGCGCGAGATCGACGAGGTCCTGCTCGCGCATCCGGCGGTTGCGGAGGCGGTGTGTTTCGGCGTGCCGCATCCGACGTGGGGCGAAGAAGTCGCGGCGGCCGTCGTGCTCAGCAGCCCGGCGACCGAGGCGGAACTGCTCGCCCATTGCCGCGAACGCCTGGCCGATTTCAAGCGTCCGAAGCAGATTCACATCACGGAGACCATCCCCCGCACGGCCACCGGCAAAATCCAGCGCCGCATTGTCGCCGAAGCGTTCGCGCCCAAGTCGTGAGAATCGTCATCGCGGGGGCGGGTGCCATCGGCGGGTACATCGGCGCGCGCCTCGCGCAGGCTGGCGCGGATGTCGTGCTGTTCGCACGGGGTCCGCACCTGCGCGCGATGCAGGAGCGGGGACTGCGCGTGCAGAGCGCAGACGGCGACTTCGAGGTGAAACCGCAGGTCTCGGGCGACCTGGCCTCGATCGGCATCGCCGACGTCGTCCTGCTGGGCGTCAAGGCCCATAGCCTGACGGCACTCGCGCCGGACCTCCGCGTGCTCTTCGGTCCAGACACCGTCGTCGTCAGCACACAGAACGGCGTGCCGTGGTGGTACTTCCAGGGCGTGGGGGGCGAACTCGACGGCCTGCGCCTCGAGCGCGTGGACCCGGGCGGCGTCATCGCAGGGGCGATCGAGTCGCGGCGGATCGTGGGATCGCTCGCGTACTTCGCTACGGACATCGTCGAACCGGGGGTCATCCATCACACGGAAGGCCAACGCCTCAGCCTCGGCGAGCCGGATGGGACCAAGTCGGAGCGGGCGAAGCGGATTGCCGACGCGCTCATCGCTGCCGGTTTCCGGTGCCCGGTCTCGACGCGGTTTCGCCAGGAGATCTGGGTCAAGCTGCTCGGCAACGTCGCGTTCAACCCCATCAGCGCGCTGACGGGCGGGACCCTCGAGCAGCTCGCGCGTCATCCTGCCGTCTCCGGCGTGATCCGCGACGTGATGGCGGAGACCGAGGCGGTGGCGGCCCGGCTCGGGATCGCGCTGCCGATCACGATCGAACAACGCATGGCGGGCGCCGAGAAAGTCGGCGCGCACAAGACCTCGATGTTGCAGGATTATGAGGCGGGGCGGCCGATGGAGATCGAACCGGTGGTCGGGGCCGTGGTCGAGCTCGGTGAACGGCTCGGCGTGCCGATGACCGCCACGCGCGTCGTGTATGCCTGCGCCAGGATGCTCGACGAGCACCGGGGACAGCGGTCGCACTGAGAGGAAGAACGCGATGAAGATCCAGAATCGCTGGTTTCAGCTGGGCGCTTCAGTGATCGCGATGATCATGATCGCGAACCTGCAGTACGCCTGGACGTTGTTCGTGAAGCCGCTGCAGATGGGAACGGGCTGGAAGCTGTCGGACATCCAGGTCGCCGCGACGTTGTTTATCATTTTCCAGACCTGGGCGCAACCCTGCCAGGGATGGCTGATCGATCGGATGGGTCCGCGCTTGTTCATCAGCATCGCGGGCATCCTGTGCGGCATCGGGTGGGGCGGCCTCGGCTACGCGACCAGCCTGTCCATGCTCTACGCGCTGTACGTAATGGCGGGCATCGGCGCCGCGCTCGTCTACGGCGGTTCGATTGGATCGGCGCTCAAGTGGTTCACGACCAGCCGCGGCCTGGCCTCCGGCATCATGGCGGCCGGGTTCGGCGGCGGAGCGGGGCTCTTCATCCCAATCATCAACGTCATGCTCAAGAACGACGGCTATCGCGCCACGTTTTTGTGGACGGGCGTCGTCCAGGGACTCGTGATCCTCGCGGTCGCGCAGGTCCTCCGTCACCCGACGGCGGAGCCCGTGCCCGCGGCGGCAAGGGCGGCGGCCGGGCCCGCGCGGCTCGGCCAGCATCACTTCACGACTGGCGAGATGCTGCGGACGCCGCAGTTCTACGTCATGTATCTGTCGTTCCTGATGATGGCCACCGGCGGACTGCTCCTGACGCTCAACGCCGGGCCCATCGCCGGCGCGTGGGGGGTCGCGGCCGCGCTTGCCGTTGCCCAGTCGCTCAACGCCGTGGCCAACGGCGCGAGCAGGGTGTTCTGGGGCTGGGTATCGGATCGCACCGGGCGCGAGCTCGCCATGATCGTGGCCTTCGTGCTCCACGCCGGCTGCCTCGTGCTGGTGACCATTCTCGGCCGCGCCTCCGGCACGTGGTTCACCATCACGCTCGTGATGGCGTTCTTCACGTGGGGCGAGCTCTACTCCCTGTTTCCGGCCATGCTCGGCGACTACTACGGCACGCGTCACGCGACCTCGAACTACGGCGTGCTGTACTCGGCAAAAGGTGTGGCATCGATTCTCGGCGGATGGGTGGCGGCGTTGATTTTCGAGGCGTCTGGCTCGTGGACGGCGGTGCTGTACGGCAGCGCGCTGCTCGCGATCGTCGCCGCCGGCCTGATGTTCGCGCTGCGATATGCGTCTGTTCCGAGCCGTGCGCCGATCGCGGTGCCCGCGACCGCCGAGTAGCACGCTGCGCGATCGGCAGTGATGTCCGACATCGACCCGAAACTCATCGCGGCGCGCCTCGGGGCGGCTTACGCCAACGGTCTTCCGATCGATCCGCCTTCGACAACAACGGCGGGATTCGACCTCGACGCCGCCTACGCGGTGGAATCTGAACTGATGCACGCCCGCGGCCACGCTGCCGTCGGCCGCAAAGTCGGCTTCGCCAACAAGGCCGTGTGGCGGGCGCTCAAGCTGAGCACGCTCGTCTGGGCGCACATGTACGACGACACCGTCCAGTACGCGACAAACGGCGCAGCCATGCTGTCGATCGCCTCGATGCAATCGCCGAAAATCGAACCGGAGATCGTGTTCAAGCTGAAGAACGCGATCACCGGCGACACAGCGGACGCAGCGGCCGTCCTGGCCAGCGTCGAGTGGCTGGCACTGGGATTCGAGGTCATCGACTGCCGATTCCCCGGCTGGAAGTTCGAGCCGGCCGATTTCGTCGCGGCGTACGGCCTGCACGCGGCGCTGGTCGTCGGCGAACCGAGAACCGTGCATGCCGCGGACATTCCCGAGCTCGTGGCGCAGCTGCCGGTGTTCAAAGTGAGGCTGCTGAAAGACGGACAGCTCGTCGACGAGGGATCCGGCAAGAACTCGCTGAGAAGTCCCGCGTTGTGCCTGGGCGAGCTTGCCGCGGCCATCGGCCGCCGCGGAGGCGTCGAGCCGCTCGCCGCGGGCGAGCTCGTCAGCTCCGGCACCCTTACAGAATCCCGTCCGATCATCGCCGGCGAGACGTGGAGCGCCGCAGCTGACGGCCTCGACGTCTCGGGCCTGACGCTTCGCGTTTCCGCCTAGGCCGCCGCTCGAATACAGGAGGCGCTTCAGGGATGGCCGCCCCGTCGTGCCGCGGTTCCGACGCGCCAAAGTGCACGCCGGCGCCGTCGCTCATCACGGCCTGGCCGTACCCGAACGTGCCGCTGCGTGGCGCCACGACGATGACGTCGTGGCCGAGCGCGCTCAAGGCGAGCCGCGCCCGCTCGGGCACGAGTGCTTCCACGTAGACGTCCCGTCCTGTAAAGGTCGGCTTGGTAAAGCGGCCCGCTTCGAGCGCCTGCTGAATATCCAGGCCATGGTCGGCAACGTTGGAGACGAACTGGGCGTGCGCCTGCGCCTGGTTGAAACCGCCCATGATCCCGAATCCGATCCGCACATCGTCTTTCCTCATGAACGCCGGAATGATGGTGTGGAGCGGCCGCTTTCTCGGCGCGAGAACGTTCGGGTGGCTCTCGTCGAGCGTAAAGAGCGCTCCGCGATTGTGCAGGGCGAACCCCGTCCCCGGCGGGACGAGGCCGCTGCCAAACCCCTCGTAGATGCTCTGAATCAGCGACACGATGTTGCCCTGGCGATCGATGACGGACAGGTACGTCGTGTCCCCGCCTGCCGAGCTGGTGAGCCCGTCAAACACCGACGGTTCGACCTGCGGCGCGGCGCTGGCCGGATCGATCAGCGTGGCGCGTTCCGCCGCGTGCGGTTTGCTGAGCATTCGTGCGAGCGGCAGCGATCCGAACCTCGTGTCCGCGACATATCGGAGCATGT
>Ga0136846_1234374_pt1 | contig 16449 bp, 11 predicted proteins | sample HopSoiMetagenom2_FD_96841 | JGI IMG/M metagenome (GOLD analysis project Ga0136846, IMG submission 96841) | Grasslands soil microbial communities from Hopland, California, USA - 2 Assembly 2016 (version 4) | ecosystem: Environmental > Terrestrial > Soil > Grasslands | place: USA: Hopland... | reverse complement strand
TGTTTTTCCGCCTAGGCGACTTCTACGAGTTGTTCTTCGACGACGCCGTGATCGCGGCAAAAGAACTGCAGATCACGCTGACATCCCGCAATAAAGAAAAAGGGAGTGCTGTGCCGATGTGCGGAGTACCCTACCACGCGGCCGAGGGATACATTGGCAAACTGATCCGCAAGGGATTCAAGGTTGCCATCTGCGAGCAGATGGAGGATGCGCGCCTCGCGAAGAAACTGGTTCGGCGGGTAGTCACGCGCGTGGTCACACCCGGAACCGTGGCCGATTCATCGCTTGGCTCGGAAGAGAACAATTTTCTGGCCGCGATTGCGCAGGTTGGGGATTGCGTGGGCTTCGCAGCACTGGATTTGTCGACTGGCGAATTTCGCACTACTGAGTTTTCCGGAGAAACCGCGCTGCGGCGTGTGCAGGAAGAATTGGAGCAGTTGCGCCCCAAAGAGTTGCTGTACGGGTCGAGCGCGCCGTTGTTTGAGGGTGCCCAGACATCCGTGCGGAGCGCCGCTGGGCAATCCCCTTCGATTTCGCTCAGCGCAAGCACCCGAGGGCTGCCGTCATCCCATGGTTCGCCGTTGACCGAGACACCCCTCGACGATTGGATCTTCGCTCCAGATCATGCACTTCCTTTGCTCGAAAATCATTTCGGGGTTCTCTCGCTCGAGGGATTCGGCTTGGCAGGACGGAGCGCTGCGGCTTCGGCTGCGGGCGCCATCTTGTACTACGTGCGCTCGACCCAGCGGGGATCACTGCACCATGTGGATCGGATTGGCTGGTACGAGCGGCAGAACTGCCTGGTGCTGGATGCCGTTACAGTTCGCAATCTGGAGTTGATTGAGCCGCTGTTCGCGGGAACGGATGCCGGAGTTACGCTCTTCCGTTGCATCGATGCCGCTATTACTCCGATGGGAAAGAGGCTGCTGCGAGCCTGGCTGCTTCGTCCCTCGTTGGATGTTAGTGAGATTCAGGCCCGGCTGGATGCAGTCGAAGCGGGTGTGAAGGATCTGATCGCGCGCGAGGACTTGCGTCGGGCGCTCGATGGCGTGCTCGATCTCGAACGATTACTTAGCCGGGTGACGCTGGAGACGGCCAATCCGCGTGATGTGCTTGCGCTGTGTGCCTCCATTGCGAAGATCCCTTCCATCAAGAGAGCTGTGGGACGATTTGCGGCAGCCCGACTGAATGGACTGCATGCTGCACTGGATGAATTGAGTGACCTACGCGAGCGGATCGAGCAGACGATCGTTCCGGAGCCACCGCTGACTTTTGCCGATGGCGGAGTGATTGCGCAAGGCCTGGATCGCGATCTGGATGAATTGCGCGAATTATCGCGCAACAGCAAGGCGGTGCTAGCACAGATTGAGCAACGCGAGCGGGAGCGCACCGGGATCTCTTCCCTGAAGGTCAAGTTCAATTCCATCTTCGGGTATTACATCGAGGTGTCGAAAGCGAATCTTCACCTGGCTCCGCAGGACTACGAGCGCAAGCAGACGTTGGTCGGCGCTGAGCGGTTTACGACTCCAGAGTTAAAAGAGTACGAAGCGAAGATCCTCGACGCCCAGGAAAAGATTGTAGAAATCGAGCGGCGATTGTTCACCGAATTGCGCAGTGCTATTGCGGCTGAGGCGAAGCGACTCAGGCAGACGGCACTGGCGCTGGCAGAGGTCGATGTCCTCGGCTCACTCGCGCACGTTGCGGCGCTGCGTAACTACCGCCGGCCTCAGTTTGTGAATGATGCGGGAGAGTTGGAGATTATCGAAGGGCGACATCCCGTAATCGAGCAGCAAGAGCTGGCTGGCGGCACTGACAGGTTTGTCCCGAACGATCTTTACCTGAACAGCACATCGCACAACATACTTCTGCTGACTGGACCCAATATGGGCGGCAAGTCAACTTATCTGCGGCAGACTGCCCTAATCGTCATCATGGCGCAGATGGGGTCGTTTGTGCCGGCGCGTTTGGCGAGGCTGAGCATTGTGGACCGGGTGTTCACGCGCATCGGAGCCAGCGATAATTTGGCACGGGGACGATCGACTTTCATGGTCGAAATGACGGAGACGGCAGCCATTCTGCACACGGCAACCGCGCGCTCTTTGATTCTGCTCGACGAAGTTGGGCGCGGGACCGCCACCTACGACGGGCTGGCGATCGCGTGGGCGGCGGTGGAGTATCTGCATTCGCGGGTGCGGGCGAAAACTCTCTTTGCCACTCACTACTTTGAATTGACCGAATTGGCCGAGCAGTTGGAAGGTGTGAAGAATTATCACGTCTCGGTCAAAGAAACCGGTGGCGGGATCGCTTTCCTGCGCAAGGTAGAGCCCGGAGCTGCGAATCGCAGTTATGGAATCGAGGTCGCAAAGCTTGCGGGATTACCCAATGAAGTAGTTGAGCGGGCGCGAGAAGTGCTGGCCGAGCATGAATTCGCAGAGCAGCAGGCGACGGCACATCTGTCACCGGGAGCGCGTCCGCCGGCAGCCCAGTTGACCATCTTTACTCCCCTATCGCAGCCAGTGCTCGACAAATTGCGCGAGGTCGATTTGAATCGGCTTACGCCGCTGGAAGCGCTGAATTTGCTGGCGGAACTCAAAAAAGAAATCTAAACGCAGAGAACTCGAGAAGGCGGACACACGGAGACGCTTCTGTCGCACGACCTCGGACAATTATTGATCATCGGGTTCGACGGAACTCAGATGAACGCTCGTCTCGCTTCCCTGCTGAAGCGCTTGCAACCTGCCGGCGTCATCCTGTTCGCGCGGAATATCAAGAGCGCGGAGCAGACCTGGAGTCTGCTCCGCGACTGTCGAAAGTGCGTCGACACGCCGTTGTTCACTTGCGTTGACTTGGAGGGAGGCACGGTTGACCGGTTCCGAGAGGTGCTGGAGCCGACACCCTCGGCCGCAGAGGTGTTCGCCACAGGAGATCGGAAAGCGTTTCAACAGCACGGGCGCATCATTGGCGATAATTGCCGGGGCTTAGGCTTCAATGTGGATTTCGCGCCGGTACTCGATCTGGCATTCGAGGCCTCTCGCAGCGTGCTGGGAACGCGAGCGGTTTCGGCGAATCCACGGAAGACTGTCACTTACGCCCGCGAATTTCTTGCGGGACTTGCTGCTGCGAATGTGCTGGGCTGCGGAAAGCACTTTCCTGGCCTGGGTGAAGGCAAACTCGACAGCCATCACGAGCTACCAGTGATCGATAAGGCGATGAAGAAATTGTGGCTCGAGGATCTGGTTCCCTACCGCACGTTGCGACGGCAGCTTCCGATGGTGATGGTATCGCATGCGGCTTATCCGCAGGTGACGAAGGCGAACACTCCTGCATCGCTGTCGAAGCTTTGGATCCGCGATGTCCTGCGGAAGCGGATAGGGTATCGAAATCTGATCGTCTCCGATGATTTGGAGATGGGCGGAGTGCTTTCGGCTGCGCCGGTGGGGCGAGCGGCGGTTGAGTTCATCCGGGCTGGAGGAGATCTGTGCCTCGTTTGCCATCGCGAAGACTATGTGATGCACGCATATGAAGAACTGACGCGGGCCGCGGAATCGGACAAACAGTTCGCACGAAGAGTGGCGGAATCTCTGAAGGCGGTCGCGGGATTCAAGAGGAAACACGAGAAGGTCCTGCGTCCTTCGAAAGCGCCGTCAGCCGCCATTGTCGAAAAGCTGACGCGGAGGCTGTGGGAGTTTACGGAGAAGGTCCGGCTGGAAGACATCAGTCATGAAGAGGAGTCGCGGCGGCCCGTATGAGAAAGAAGGCTATGGTGGTGGCCGGCGTGATGAGCGGAACGTCCGCGGATGGGATCAACGTCGCGCTCGTCAGGATACAAGGGCGCTCAATCTCCCGAGAGACGTCCCTGGCTGCCTCCAGCTCTCGCAGGCGGGACCCGCTTCGACTGTCGCTCAGTCCAGGTCCGCGCCACACAATCACTCTTATCGGCCAGGCTGAGTATGCCTACGCGCCCAGGGTGCGTAATGCCGTGCTTTCGGCGATGAATGCCTCGAAAGCCAGCGTTGCGGATCTGTCTCGGCTCAACTTTCTGCTGGGCGAGTTGTATTCCGAGGCGATCCTTCAATCACAACGTAAGTTCCGGACCGAGGTGGACTTGGTCGGATGTCACGGGCAGACTCTGTACCATCAAGGAGAGAAGCGGCTGTTCCTCGGCCGCAAAGTCGCAACAACCTGGCAGACTGGCGAGGGTTCGGTGATCGCGGCGCGAGTCGGCGTGCCCGTCGTTTCAGACTTCCGCCCCGCGGATATGGCCGCGGGCGGAAAAGGTGCGCCGCTGGTTCCTTATCTAGACTATCTGTGGTTTCGTCATGCGCGAATCGGACGCATTGTGCAGAACATTGGTGGAATTGCGAATCTCACAGCAATTCCGCCGGGAGCCCACGCCGATCGGGTGCTGGCGTTCGATACTGGACCGGGCAACATGGTGATCGACGCCGTTGTCCGGAAACTGTTCGGGCGGCAGTTCGATCCGGATGGGAAGATTGCGGCTAAGGGAGCTGTGTCCGAAACGGTTATGGGTGAACTGCTCAAGCGCCCGTTCTTCCGGTCCAAGCCTCCAAAGACCGCGGGACGCGAAGAGTTTGGGCGCGAGTTTGTGCAGGATTTCCTGCAGGTCTGCGGGAAAGCGCGGAAGCAGGATATTGTCGCGACCGCGACGGCGCTTACGGCACGCTCGATTGCCGATGCGGTTCAGCGATTTGCAATTCCGGTGAGCGCAAAGTTCGGATTTCAGGAGCTGATTGTTTCAGGCGGCGGAGCGCGTAACTCCACGCTGGTCGCGATGCTCGCCGAGCAACTGGCGCCCGTGGGAGTCGTGGTGCGCTTCTCGGATGAGTTCGGGCTTCCTTCTGAGGCAAAAGAAGCCGTTGCGTTTGCGGTGCTCGCTTATGAGACCTGGAACCGGCGGCCGTCGAATATGCCTTCGGCCACCGGTGCACTAAAGCCCGCTGTGCTGGGAAAGATTTGCTATGCGTGAGATGCACGCAAACGGCTTTCACCACCAAGGACACCAAGGTCCACAAAGGAAAACATCTTCTTTGTTGCTGCCCTTTTTCGTGGGCGTCGTCCTCCCTCTCCTTTCGTGTTCGAGCAGGCCCGCTCCAAGCACGCTGGTGATGATTATTGAGTCGAGTCCAACGAATCTGGACCCGCGGGTGGGGATCGATGCGCAATCAGAGCGGATCGACAGCCTGATCTTTGACGATCTGCTGTCCCGCGGTGAAGACCTGAATGTTGCGCCCGGGCTGGCCGAGCGGTGGGAAGTCCCTGATGCAAAGACCTACGTGTTTCATCTTCATTCTGGGGCGAAGTTCCACGACGGAAGGGCGCTCACGTCACGCGATGTGAAGTGGACGTTCGATTCGCTGCTGCACGGAAAGATTCGCAGCACGAAATCAGCGGTGTACAAGTACGTCGATCACATAGAGGCGCCGGATGATTCCACCGTCATCTTTCAGATGAAGCAGGCGGACTCGACGCTGTTGTGGAACCTTTCCGACGGTGCGATCGGGATCGTTCCCTATGGCACGGGCGAGGAGATGACGCAGCATCCGGTGGGGTCGGGGCCGTTTAAGTTTGTTAGTGCGGATATGGATCGTGAAATTGTGCTCGAGCGAAACGGGGATTACTGGGGCGAGAAGGCGAAGGTTCCTCGCGTGCGGTTCGCCGTCGTGCCCGATGAAACAACAGAGGCGCTCGAATTGCGCAAGGGCAGCGGCGACATCGCCATCAACTCGCTGACTGCCGATACGGTGATGACGCTCGCGCGGGATCCGAACCTGGCGGTAGAAAAGGGGCCTGGAACGCGGCTGGCCTATCTGGGATTCAACTTGCGCGATCCGATCCTGAAAGATGTGCGCGTGCGGCAGGCGATCGCATACGCGCTCGACCGGAAGCCGATGATTGAGCATCTGTGGCGGGGGCAGGCTGAGCCAGCACGAAGCGTCCTGCCGACGCAGAGCTGGGCATACGACGGAGATGTGCCGGCCTACGAGCATGATCCGGCGAAAGCGAACGCTCTGCTGGATGCCGCGGAATATCCGCCGGTCAACGGAGTGCGCTTCCATATCGCGATGAAGACTTCGACGGACGCGAATACGCGGCTGATGGTGGCGGTCATGCAGCAGCAGTTGCGTGAAGTGGGAATTGCGCTGGACATCCGGAGCTTCGAATTTGCGACGTTCTTTTCGGATGTGCAACACGGGGCATTTCAGATGTATGGTCTGCGGTGGATTGGGGGGAATGAGGATCCGGACATTTTTGAGTATGCGTTTCATTCCTCAAAATTTCCGCCGAATGGCGCGAACCGTGGGTACTACCTGAACGCAAGATTGGATTCGCTGATTGACAAGGCCCGTGGGGAGATCGATCCAAAGGTGCGGAAGCCTTTGTACGCCGAGGTGCAATCGATGCTGGCCCAGGATGTGCCTTACATCAACCTGTGGTATCTGGACAATGTGCTTGTACACACGAAGCGAGTGAGGAACTTGAAGTTGAATCCCGCCGGGAATTATGACTTCTTGCGGACGGCGGAGCTGACGCCGTAGGGCAGTAGTTCCGGTGCTGTCAGCTGCCTCGCCGCCAGATTCCTCGCGTGCTTTTCGCGCTGCGCGCGTGTCTGCGGAAGCTCGGAATGACAAGGGTTCCGCAGTTCTTTGGCCTTCTTCGCGTGATACCATCGAAAATTGAATGCGAATACTGTTTATTGGCGATATCTTCGGCCGGCCGGGACGGACCATTGTCAAAGATCGGCTGCCGGGAATCGTCCGCGAGCGCGGAATTGATCTCATCATTGCCAACGGTGAGAACTCGGCGGCCGGATTTGGAATTACTCCTGCACTCGCCGAAGAGTTGTTCGAGATGAATATCGATGTGATCACGACCGGCAATCACATCTGGGACAAGCGAGAGATTGTCGACTATTTTGAGATGGTGGCTGGCAATGGACATGGACCGGCGCGGCGCGTACTAAGGCCAGCCAACTATCCCGCGGACATGCCCGGATCGGGCCTGTATCAGGGCTTCAAAGGCAAGGTGCCTTACGCTGTCATCAATCTGCAAGGGCGTGTGTTCATGGCGTCGAATGACGATCCCTTTCGCGTGGTGGATCAACTGCTCAAGAAGATCGAGGCGAAGGTCGTTCTGGTGGATATCCACGCAGAGGCCACGTCCGAGAAGATTTCGCTCGGGTGGTATCTCGACGGGCGCGTGACTGCGGTGGTGGGGACTCACACGCATGTTCCGACCGCCGATGAACGCGTCCTGCCGAATGGGACGGCTTACATTACCGACGTCGGAATGAGCGGTCCTTATGACGGCGTCATTGGGGTGAAGAAGGAACTCGTCGTGGGCAAGTTTCTTAACGGCATGCCTGTGAGATTCGAGCCTGCTACCGGGGACGTGCGGCTGTGCGCGGTCATTATCGAGTGCGACGAGGACACGGGGCGGGCGCAAAAGATCGAGCGATTGATGCTTTCGTGAGTCATCGCTCTCCCTCGCTGTTGCAGCTGTGTACAGATATGTAGCGAGCTACGTCTCTAGCTGCAAGTAATACTTCTGTTTACGTTCTTCTTCTGTGTGGCTTCAGCCTGGGCATTGAGACCCGAAGGTGCACGGTCCTACCGGGCTACCCTGCCATGACGGGAGAACGTTACAATCGGAAGCGATGGGGCGCTGGTCATCAATATTGGCATTGATCGTGTGTATGGCATCGGTCGCCATGCCTGGACTCGGAGTTGATACTCCGGATGCGCCTCCTATCTCGTGCGCCAACGGACTGGTTGGCAGCATCAACTGCATTCCGAGCAAGGGAGAGATCAAGCGGGCGCGTGAGGCGTTCGACCGCGGCATGAAGCTGCACAATCGACAGCAGCTCGAAGAGGCTTTCGCGCAGTTTGATGAGGCGATACGGCTCGACCCGCGGGAAATGAAGTTTTTCACCGCGCGCGAGATGGTCAAGGCGAAACTGGTATTCGGGCACATCCAGGAAGGAAATCTTCTGCTGGCGTCGGATGCTCGCATGCGAGCGGCAGCCGAATTTCGCGCGGCGCTCGATCTCGATTCGGAAAATGCGTTTGCGCGCGAACGGTTTCAAGAAGCCACGCAACCAGCGGCTCCGGCATGGTCGCCACAGCCGCAAGAGCCCTGGTCCAATTCGACTGAGATCCGGCTGGAGCCGCCGGATAGTGTAGCAACATTCCATTTCAGCGGAGACGCGAGGTCGCTGTTCACACAACTTGCAGCTGCGTATGGCATGAAGGTGCAGTTTGACGATTCCGTGCAGCCTCGTCCCGTGGTCTTCAATCTCGATAATATAGATTTTTTCACTGCGCTGCGGCTCGCATGCGATGTGAGCAAGTTAATGTGGACGCCCCTGGACTCACATCAGTTTCTTGTGGCGGCGGACAATTCCCAGAACCACAAGCAATACGACCGCATGGTCCTGCGGACCTTCATCCTGCCGCCCCACACCACGCCGCAGGAAGCCACCGACGTGGTACTGGCCATGCGGAATATGTTCGATTTGCGCTTCATCACTTCGGGGCAGACTGCGGATACGGTTGAATTGCGCGGCCCTGCGCCCGCCGTCGAGGCATGCGCCAGGATGCTAGATCAACTGAACAACGGACGGCCACAAGTTATGCTCGACATCCGCGTTATCCAGATCAATCATCAGTTAACGCGGGACATAGGCGTCCACATTCCGAATACGTTCACGATGTATAACATTCCGGCCGCGGCTCTGGTAGGCCTTGCTGGACAGGACATTCAACAGCTCATCAATCAGTTGATCGCATCGGGCGGTATCAACCAGGTGGGGAGTACTGCGTTGTCAGGCCTGCTGTCGCAATTGGGTGGACAGCAGAACTCCATCTTCAGCCAGCCTCTGGCCACATTTGGTGGAGGACTTACGTTCATGGGATTAAGCCTTGATCACTTGACGGCGCAACTCTCACTCAACGAATCCTCGGTGCGCAGTCTCGAGAGTATGACCATGCGCGCGGGACAGGGGTCCGATGCGACCTTCCATCTAGGCGAGCGCTTCCCGATTCTGAACGCCAGCTATGCGCCGATCTACAACTCTCCCCAGATCGCACAAGTTCTGGGAAACCAGAGCTATGTTGCGCCGTTTCCGTCGGTGAGTTATGAGGACCTGGGACTCCATGTAAAAGTGAAGCCGGCCATACACGGCGACGGAACGGTCACGCTTCAACTGGAGATGCAAATACGATCGCTTACGGGGCAAGCCGACAATGGAGTACCCGTCATCTCAAACCGCGAATACAAAGGAAGCATTCGGGTAAAGGACGGCGAGCCGACATTCATTGCCGGGCAAGTCTCCCGCACGGACACGCTATCCATGAGTGGAATTCCAGGTTTGGGAGCGATTCCGGGGCTTAATCAAGCTATGGTCAGCAATTCGAAACAGGAGAACGAGGATGAGTTGATGATCGCCATCACTCCCCATGTGGTTTCGAATTTCGTGAGATCAACGCCCGAGATTTGGGTTTCGGAGCGATGAAGTTCCGATTTAGCGCACACCCAACTACTGCAACCTGTGCGGCCCAAGCCTCCGCTACAGTTGCATTGTATCGCCTGAAGTAATTTCTGCGTGCCTAGCTATCAAGTTCTGCAATGCTGATTCAGCGCGCTCGTGCGCGCATGGTATAACGGTCAGCGCTAGCAGGAGGCTTCATGCTCAACCGTCGCTATTTTCTCTCCACCGCAGCCGCTGGATTAGCCTCTTCGATGACACTGCGAGGAAATCTCTTCGCCCAACTTGAAAAGATACCCGCGGTACCGGATAAATCTTCGCTCGATAAAAACGCGGATCGCTACTGGGCTGAGATTCGGAAACAGTTCCTCATTCCGAAGGATGAAATCTACTTGAACAACGGCACTGTTGGATCGAGCCCAGCGCCGGTGCTGCGAGCTATCTTCGACGGGTACACCGCTTCGGAGAAACTCGACGAGGAGAATCCCGAAGACTATCCCATATGGGGATACGCCGCGTGGAACCAGTTTCGTGATCCGCTTGCCGATTTCGTCGGCTGCAAGCGCGACGAAATTGCCCTCCTGCGCAACGCGACAGAGGCGAACAGCTACATCGCAAACGGCACGGACATGAAGCCGGGGGACGAGGTGCTTATGACCGACCAGGAGCATCCTGGCGGCGAGCACCCGTGGAACCTCAAAGCGAAGAGGTACGGGATCGTGGTGAAGAAAGTAACGCTTCCCCGTCCTGTGAAAGACGCGGCGCAGGTCATGAATCTCTTCAGTGACGCCATCACGCCGCGCACCCGAGTGATGTTTTTCAGTCACATCAGCACGTTTTCAGGGGTGGTACTTCCGGCAAAGGAACTCTGCGGATTGGCGCGGAGCAAGGGAATTCTTTCCGCGGTCGATGGCGCGCATGTGCCCGGGATGATGAAGTTGGACGTGCACGAACTCGGTTGCGACATGTATTCGTCGAGTCCCCACAAGTGGCTGATGGCTACGAAAGGTTCGGGATTCCTGTACGTCCGGGATGAAGTCATCGACCGGCTTTGGAACACCATTGCCACGGAAGGCTGGGACGAACCGAAGATTCGCGCCGAGCGCTTTCAACGCATTGGCAGCTCAAATGTTCCCGCGTTGTGCGGCCTTCGCGCATCCATCAAATTCGCGAACGAAATTGGGCTCGATCGCATCGAGCGGCGCCACCGGCAGCTTGCGGACTACATGCTTGAGGGAATGATCAAGCGCGGCGCGGAGTCGTGGACGTCGCCTGATCCGGCATTGCGCTGCGGAATTGTCAGCGTCAACGTGCCGCCGATTCAACGCGCTGATGTCGAGAACTGGCTATGGAAGAACCACAAGATCCGCATTCGAGGGGGAGATCCGCACAAATTGCGGCTTTCTACTCCGTACTACCTGCAGAAGAAAGACATCGATTCGTTCCTGGCGAAGTTCGACGAGTACAAAAAGACGAGCTGAATTGAATCGGGGCGCAGGAATCGATCCACTTGGCGACCGCTGAGTACACTGTAGGATCAGTGGGGACGGGTGCACAGTCATGCGTCTGAGTTGCGCAAGGAGCTTGGCACTTTTCATTTGGCGATGGCTTAGGCCGCTGATCTCCGCGCCAATATTGGCGCGCTGTATGGTTGGCGTGAACATCGCCGGGGACAATGCTTTACCTTCGCGCAAGGGGGAAACGATCAACTGATGTAGGAATGCAGACCGACGTCCTTCGCCCCTAACTTGCGTAGCAGTACCACATGGAGCGGATGAGCCGACTTACCGCATTGAGTGAAAGCCCACCATATCTCCCGACTACTCCCGACTACCAAGGAGCAACTGGTTTCGATGCAACTTTCACGCAACCTTGATCAGCCACGACGCGCGCTCGCGGTCAAGATAGTCACGTGGCATGTCAGTGGTACGAAGAGGAATTTCGAACCACCCAGCAAACCCAATATGCCTCAACATTAAATCAATGCTGCTCTTACTGGAACTCGCAACAATGCCGGAGCCGATCGCATTTCGAATATCAGCAGGCTCCTCCCATCGCAACTTGATGATAGGCTCCCTCGATGGGTATACCTCTGTATCAAGCAGAATGTGTTGTCGCGCTATTGATTTTGTCAGCTCCAGTGCCTTCAGAGGTTCAGTTAAATGGTAAAGAATGCCCAGATTGAGAACAATGTCGAACGTGCCGCCCGGAGCTTGAGGACTCATGTCCCAAAAATCGAGGACTCTGAACTGAACATTATCTAGTCCAACGATCGACCTTACCAGCTCAGCCTGCTCAATAAGCTCCGCGCGACCATCGAAGCCCACGACCTCCGCGCCTAGAAGCGCACACTCGATCGACCAAAAACCGGAGTTACAGGCGATATCAAGTATTCTTTTTCCTCGAAGAGAGCCGTTATTGGCCGCGATCAGATATGGCATGAAGTGCCGGAACCGCTGTAGAGGCCGCTGAGGAGCATCAGCTAGTACGCCCGGAATATTATGGCGCGCAGAAAATGAAAGGCCGCCCTCAAACATATATGCGTAATGCCATGAATCATACTTCGCGAACTGCTCGCGAATTTGAACATCAGAAAGCCCGCCTGAGCGCCGAGGGAGAGGCCAAATCGGATCAATTGGTGGAGGCTCGCTGATCCACGTTTCCCCTTTCCCCTTTGTACGTTCTTGAGCATTCGACCCAATTCTGTAAATTCCGTAACCAAAATGGTGGAGTGCTTGCTCGACGCCGTGTTTCATATATTCTTGGATAGGCTGTTTCATAGTCCTTACCTTTTCCTTACCTTCAAAACACAGTTTGGGGCAAATCCATTCGGCTTAAGGTGGTTTGCTTGTCAATGGCCAGAGGAACTTACTTTTGGCTATTAATTACCCCGGGGCGGTCACGCTCGGACTTTGAATCTCTCGATCAGCTGTTCGCGATAGGCGAGTAACACTGGATACCATGCCACAAGAACATGCGTACCCAGGAAGATCACCCAAGTGCTCCCAGTCGGTTGGCGACGTGACGGACGAAACGATGACCTCTAGAATTTCGATCTTTCCTGCAAGCCGTCCGGGTAGCGCAGCGGGATCGGTTCGACGGGGAAGACTCTTACCAGAGGGTTTCCTGTTTTGTGATCACCACAGGTGTTCTGAAAGAGTTGACCGGCCTATGATGCGAAGCATCGTGCCTTGAACTCCCCGGCAGCGATCATTTTCACAGTAGTCACCTCTGTACGATTTTTAGGATTCTAGCATGACGCTAACCGGTATTTGCCGCTCAGTCATAGTATTCCAGTCCAAGGTGCGTGATCAGTTCCTCGCCCTTTAGGTGACGCAGCGTGTTCTTCAGCTTCATCAACTGAATGAACAAGTCGTGCTCGGGGTAAAGCCCCGGGACGGTCATGGGAGACTTGAAGAAGAAGCTGAGCCATTCCTGGATGCCCAAGCCCTTCAGTTCGGAAGTACGTTGTGCAAGATCCATCAAGAGAACCAGGTCGAGTACGATCGGGGCGGCAAGGATCGAGTCTCGGCACAAGAAATCAACCTTGATCTGCATGGGATAGCCGAGCCATCCGAAGATGTCGATATTGTCCCATCCTTCTTTGTTATCACCGCGCGGGGGATAATAGTTGATGCGTACCTTGTGGTACATGTTCCCATAGAGCTCGGGATAAAGTCCCGGCTGCAGGATGTGCTCCAGAACGCCGAGCTTGGATTCTTCCTTCGTCTTAAACGACCCGGGATCATCGAGCACCTCGCCGTCGCGATTGCCCAGAATGTTTGTGGAATACCAACCGCTCAGGCCGAGCAGACGCGCCTTGAAAGCCGGAGCCAACACAGTCTTCATCAGCGTCTGCCCCGTCTTGAAGTCTTTGCCGCAGATCGGAGCTTCGTTTCTGCGGGAGAGTTCAAGCATCACTGGAAGATCTACCGTTAAATTCGGGGCGCCGTTGGCAAATGGAACACCTTCCATCAGCGAGGCGTACGCGTAAATCATCGAAGGCGCGATCATGTCGTCATTCTCGCGCAGGGCCTTTTCGAAGGCCTTCAGCGACTGATGAGCTTCAGTCGGTTCGATAAAAGATTCTGTCGAGCCGCACCACATCGTGATCAGCCGAGTGGCGCCGCTGGTCTTCTTGAATTCACGGATATCATCTCGCAACTGCTCGGCGAGATCCATCTTGTTCTTGCCCTTCTTGACGTTCGGTCCGTCGATCTTCTTGACGTACTTGTGATCAAAGACGGCCGGGCGCGGCGCGATTGAGGACAGGAAAGGCTTTAGTTGCTCGAGCAGGCGGTAGTCGAGAACGCCCGCGTTCGAGGCGGCGTCGTACATGTTGTCCTCGAAGATGTCCCAGCCGCTGAAGACCATGTCATCAAGTCCGGCGAGAGGAACAAATTCTTTGACCTTGGGTGCGCGGCCTTCAGTACGCTTGCCCAGCCGAATGGTGCCCATCTGAGTCAGCGAGCCGATCGGCTTCGCAAGGCCCTTGCGAACGGCTTCTACACCTGCGACGAAGGTCGTCGCAACGGCACCCATGCCCGGAATCATCACGCCCAGCTTTCCTTTCGCGGATTCGATGGTGCCGTTGTCTGCCTTAGGCGAGGAGCGTTTTACGCCACCAGTTCGTGCCGCGAGCTTCATCTCGCGGCTGGCCCGCTCCGCGTGTGCCAACGCCGTTTCCCGGTGCTCGTGCTCGCGCGCCAAGGCCGCTGTAGAAAATTGCTTACGATGGCGTCGGCCATCGGCGTCCCACCAATCGGCCATAAACACTCCGGGTTTTTTCTGGTACATGAGATCCTCTCTTTTGGTGGCGGTGAATTGCCACCGTCACCGCCACCACTCTTGAATCTTCTCATGCTGATACCTCGACTAGCAAATCGATTTGGTGACATGCACGATTGAAGGATCAGGTCCGATGAGGTGGAAGGTATCCGGTCTGCAACGCAATCTCGATCCGGAATTCAGAAGGGCCTACATGTTTTAGAGTACTTCTTTTCCCAGTCTCAGCATGCTACCTTAAGCATGTCCCCGCAAAGGATTCGTCCCCCGGGTAATCCTAGTGAAGTTTAAAGGTGAACTCATGAATCCACGAAAGGCCTCGCGCACGCAGTCCTTCTTTGGGTCTCTCGAACAATGCGTCCAGCAGTACGGAGGCGAGTCGCGCTTCACGGTATCGGCCCCGCTGACTTTTTTCAGTGGAGCGAGACTGGAAACTCACCGGCGCGCTGAATCGAACGACGGCAGCATTGTGATCATCGAACGCCAGTTGGCTCCCACAACCTGCGAAGTGTATTTGCAGTCATCGGGGATTCGACCGCAGAGCGTCCGTCCCAGTATTCCGCAAGCGAACTGCGCTTAAATCACTCGCGCTCCTAACCAAGGTTTCCTAGGTTGGTGCTCTCGCGTGCCGCCCCACGGTGCGTGGGTAAAGTCGTGTCTTCAACTAAACCCGAGCCTCGATAAGCCGATGATCCCAACGACAGGGTGCGAACCTGTCTAATGTTTCCATCTACATGGGAGGAACAGTGAGTTTAATCATTTGGGATGCCTCGTACAGCGTAAGAGTGAAGCGCTTCGACGACGACCATAAACGGCTCTTTTCGTTAGTGAATGCGCTCCACGATGCTATGAAAGCCGGCATGGGCGGGAAGATCGTGCAGAAAGTAGTACAAGAGCTGGCGGATTACACGAAGTATCACTTCTCTGGAGAAGAGGCGTTGATGGCGGAAACGCAATATCCCGCTCTGGACCAACATCGTTTGCAGCATCGGGAATTCGTGAAGAAGGTGGAGCAGTTCCAACGGGATTTGAGGACCGGGGCAGTGGGGCAATCGGTCGCTGTGACAACGTTCCTGAAGGACTGGCTGGTAAATCACATCCAGCGCACTGATCGCGAATATTCCGTCCACCTGAACGCAAACGGCTGGTCCTAGCGCGTCACGCGCAGGATTCCCCTGGATCGAAGGGCATGCCTCCCGTGGTAACGATGGTCGCGGGAACGAGCGTGATGATCCCGATAAAATCTTTGAATTGGACGGTTGCACTACGTTTGTTGCATAGTGGAATGACTTCGCAAGCTGGCTCAGCAGCCGGTGTCCCAGCGAAGTCGCTGATTGCGTGCCAGCCGAGTTAGCGGCACCGTCAATCTCCTGACCTTGTCGTTCTCCACAAAAGCCTGAGTCCATGCGATCCGTGTGTCTCGCGGATAGAGTGCTCGGCAAATGTGTCCCCATCTCGGGACAGAATGGAGATTCCATGACTTCAATTCGCAGATTCGTTTACGTGGCTCTCTTGGCTGCGGCAGCTTTCAATTTCGCTCCGAAGACGGCTTCGGCCGAGGAGCCAGCGAAAGGCAAGTTCACTCTCACGCGCGATGTGATGTGGGGAAATGCCAAAATTCCCGCGGGGGAGTACCAGTTTTCCTACAACATCGCGGGAGTCTCACCAGTGCTGGTTCTCAGCAAAATTAGCGGGTCGCCAGCGGGATACATGGTGCTGGTGCGCGCCACGAAGGAGATTGCGTCTTCTGCGTCGAGCCACTTGGTTCTCGAAACCTCGCCGGATGGCAGCTATGTCAGCACGATGCAACTGCCGGAGTTCGGGATGGCGCTCGAGTTCTCGGCTCCGCGAAAAACTGAGAAGCAGTTTGCGAAAGCTGCAATCGCAACCTCCGCTGGACAGTAGTAGCACAAAACTGAGGGCGGATACCTTCGTAAAGTATCCGCCCTCAATTTTTGCATGCAGTTAACGTGCGCCGCAGAAAACACGAACTCGCGCTAGGTGGTTGGCAGTTGCGAGTTGCCCCGGACATCATCGCTGAGCACAATCGCCTCGGCGATTTCCTTCATCGGTTTGCGTTTTTGACGGCTCTGACGCTGCAGCGCCAGGTAGGCTTGCTCTTCAGTCAGTGCCAGGTCGCGCTGCAGAATTCCCTTGGC
>Ga0136846_1213425_pt1 | contig 16450 bp, 11 predicted proteins | sample HopSoiMetagenom2_FD_96841 | JGI IMG/M metagenome (GOLD analysis project Ga0136846, IMG submission 96841) | Grasslands soil microbial communities from Hopland, California, USA - 2 Assembly 2016 (version 4) | ecosystem: Environmental > Terrestrial > Soil > Grasslands | place: USA: Hopland... | reverse complement strand
GTGCAGAGCTGGACGCACGTCACCGCGAAGGGCGACACGCTCCCCCTTCGCAACATTCTCGCCCGGATCAACCCCTCGGCGACGCAGCGCGTCCTCTACGTAACCCACTGGGACACGCGTCCTACCGCAGACGAGGACCTGAACCTCGGCAACAAGGGCAGGCCCATCCCGGGCGCCAACGACGGCGCGGCAGGGGTCGCGCTTCTCATGGGAATCGCTGACGCGCTCAAGAAGACGAAGCCGCTGTACGGCGTTGACCTGCTCTTCGTCGACGGCGAGGACTACGGCAGCTTCGATGGCTACAATCCGGACAGCGCGCTCACCGCATCATACGACGTTCTCATCGGATCGACGTACTTCGCGAACCATCTCCCGTCGGCGGATTACCGCCCGATCTTCGGCGTCCTCTTCGACATGATCGGCGACAGGTATCTGCAGATCTATCAGGAGTCGAACTCCGTGGCGCAGGCGCCGGAGGTCGTGAGCCGCGTCTGGTCGACGGCGGACGACCTCGGCTACGGCAAGTATTTCCTCGACATCAACAAGCAGGCGATGACGGACGATCACGTGCCGCTGCTGAAGCGCGGCCTGCGCGTGATCGACGTCGGGGACTTCGACTACTGCCTGAACAACGAGATCGGGTGCGAGCCGGGCGGAGATAATCTCCATCACACCCTGCAGGACACGTTCGACAAGGTCTCCGCGCGGAGCCTTCAAGTGGTGGGCGACGTCGCGGTCACGCTCGTGACGCGTTAGGAGGTGTTAGGTGCTAGGTGATAGGTGCTAGTCAGAAGCCCTAACACCTGACACCTAGCACCCAGCACCTCTCTTTTGGTCCTGCGCGCAACGATTCGGTCCTCGCGTTCAGCGCCGCGCCAGTACACTCGGCGCATGCCAACACCTGCCGAAAAGAAAGCCCTCCTGTTTCTCGCCAGCGTCGGTCTCCTCGGCGCATCGGTGCGCGCACTACGCGCGGTGGGGACGATCGATGCCGTTCCCGCTGCCGACGCGCGCGCGCTGGATGGCCAACTGGTCGCGGTCGATTCCGCGCGCCGAGCGAAGCAGGGGAAGGGCAAAGCCAAGTCTCGAGGGAGTCGTGGGCGCCATCACCTGCCGCCGGACACATTGTCCGGGCCCGATTCTGACAATGCCGGGAGGGCGCCTAACGGCAACGCCACTCCGATGTTGCCGCGCGCCAAGGTCGACGTCGATGTCGCGACGGCGGCACAACTGGACGTGCTGCCCGGGGTCGGGCCGGTGATGGCCCGGAGGATCGTCACCGACCGCGAAAAGCGCGGGCCATTTGGCTCGCTGGCGAACCTGAGACGCGTCAAAGGGATCGGCCCCGCGCTCGCGGCGCGGCTCGAATCGCTGGTGACGTTCTCGGGCACCCCGCGTCCTCCAAGTGCCACGCCGACGGACTCTTCGGCCACCGAGCGCCAGGGTGCACACCGCGCCTCGCGTGCTCGGCGAGGGGGACGCGGCGCGGCGCGAGCGCCTAACGGGTCGGTCCCGCCGCTCGTTCCCGGCTCCGGCTACTCTCGTCCTCCGTCACTCAACCCGCCCGCGCAATGGCAGCACCCGTCGTCGCCATCGAGCGAATCGGCGATCTCCTCGTCCGTGAGGGGCTCATCACGCGCGAGCAGCTCGCGCGCGCGCTCGAAGAGCAGCGCGCCAGCGGGACGCGGGTCGGGTACAACCTCATCAAGCTCGGCTTCATCGAAGAAAACGAGCTGACGAAGATGCTGGCGCGGCAGTACAAAATGCCCGCCATTGATCTCGCGCGCTTCGAGGTGGATCCGAAGATCGCGAAGATGATCCCGACCGAGCTCGCGGTGAAGAACCTGGTCATCCCGCTCAAGCGCGATGGCCGGACGCTCACCATCGCGATGGCGGATCCGACGAACCTCGGTGTGCTCGAGGATCTCAAGTTCATCACGCGCTACGACATCTTCCCGGTGATCGCGGGCGAGTTCACCCTGCGCAACGTCATCGAGAAGATCTACGGCTCGCAGGACGAGCAGCGCCTCGAGAAGTTGATGAACGAGATCGAGGTCGACTCGGACGTCGAGGTCATCGAGGAGCAGGACGAAGAGGCGGCGGGCGCCGCCGACATCGATGACGCGCCTGTCGTCAAGCTCATCAACGCCATCCTCACCGATGCCGTTCGCCGCGGCGCCTCGGACATTCACTTCGAGTGCTTCGAGCACGAGCTTCGGGTGCGCTACCGCATCGACGGCGCGCTGTCAGAGGTGATGAAGCCGCCGATGAAGCTCAAGGCGGCGCTGGTCTCGCGCTTCAAGATCATGGCGCAGCTCAACATCGCCGAGCGACGCGTGCCGCAGGACGGCCGCATCAAGCTCAAGGTCGGGAACAAGGTCATCGACTACCGCGTCTCGACGCTGCCGACGCTCTTCGGCGAGAAGATCGTGCTCCGAATTCTCGATAAGGGCAACCTGACGCTCGACCTCGAGAAGTTCGGGATCGAGCCGCGCGCCGAGCATGACCTGATGGAAGCGGTGATGAATCCGTACGGAATGGTGCTCGTCACCGGTCCGACGGGTTCTGGCAAGACGACAACGCTGTACTCCGCGCTGTCGAAGGTCAATCAGATCGACGTGAACATCATGACGGCGGAAGACCCCGTCGAGTACAACATGTTCGGCGTCAATCAGGTGCTCGTGCGCAACGAGGTCGGGATGACCTTCGCCGCGGCGCTGAAGGCGTTCCTGCGGCAGGATCCGAACATCATCATGGTCGGCGAGATTCGAGATCTCGAAACCGGCGGCATCGCGATCAAGGCCGCGCTCACCGGTCACCTCGTGCTCTCGACGCTCCACACGAACTCGGCGCCGGAGACGGTGACGCGACTGTTGGACATGGGCCTCGAGCCATTCAACGTGGCGTCGGCGCTCAACCTCGTCCTCGCGCAGCGACTGCTCCGCCGCATCTGCAACAATTGTCGCACCCAGTACGAGCCCACGGACGAGGAGCTCGCCGGCGCCAAGGTCACGCGCGCGACGACGCTGCGCGATCTGCGCTTCACCGACGAAGCGATCGCCAACGCCAAAGCCAAGGCCACGAAGGAGGCATTGGCTGGTCTCCAGCACGCTACGCTCGACACGGCGATCGGAGAGCTCGGCTTTTTCAAGGGCACTGGCTGCGACACCTGCGCCGGCACGGGACTGAAGGGCCGGCAGGGCGTCTATGAGGTGATGCCGATGAGTCAGAAGATTCGACGGCTGATCATCATGAACGCAGGCGCGGCCGAGATCCGCGACGGCGCTGTCGAGGAAGGCATGCTCACGCTCCGCATGGACGCGTGGATGAAGGTGTTGAAGGGGATCACGACCATGGAACAGATGATACGCGAAACTAGTGCTTAACGAGGCGCGATAGCGCAGGTGCTAGGTGTTAGGTGCTAGGTGCTAGCGCCTTCTAACACCTAGCACCTAGCACCTAGCACCGATATCCAGGCAACGAGATGACAGCTCCGAATACAGCCCCGTCCAGCCTCAATTTGAGGGTCCTTCTCGAGGAAATGATCGAGCGGGGCGCGTCCGACCTGCACATCACCGCCGGCGAGCGGCCGAAGGTGCGCGTCGACGGCGACATCACGAACTCGAACATCGACACGGTGCTGCAGCCGAAGGATTGCATGCAGCTCGCCTATTCGGTGCTGACGGAGAATCAGAAGAAGAAGTTCGAGATGGAGGACGAGCTGGATTTCTCGTTCGGCATCCAGAACCTCGCTCGTTTCCGCGGCAACGTCTTCAAGCAGCGCGGCTGCGTGTCGATGGTCATCCGGCAGATTCCCTTTCAGATCCGCAGCTTCGACGAGCTCCAGCTGCCGAAAGTGATCGCCGATCTCTCCGACCGGCCGCGAGGATTGATTCTCGTCACCGGCCCGACGGGCTCCGGCAAATCGACGACGCTCGCGGCGATGCTCGATCGCGTGAATCGGCAGGAGAAGGGTCACATCATCACGATCGAGGACCCGATCGAGTTCATCCATCGCCACCAGTCGTGCATCGTGAATCAGCGCGAGGTCGGAAGCGACACGAAGAGCTTCCAGGCGTCGCTCAAGTACGCGCTGCGTCAGGATCCCGACGTCGTGCTCATCGGCGAAATGAGAGATCTCGAAACGATCCAGGCCGGTCTCACGATCGCCGAGACGGGCCACCTCGCCTTCGCGACGCTGCACACGAACTCGGCGGCGGAAGCGATCAACCGCATCATCGACGTGTTCCCATCGCACCAGCAGAGCCAGGTGCGGGCGCAGCTCGCGTTCTGTCTCGAGGGCGTCATCACGCAGACGCTGCTCCCGAAGGCGAAGGGCCGCGGCCGCGCGATGGCGGCGGAGATCCTCGTCGTCACGCCCGCGATCCGGGCGCTGATCCGCGAGGACAAGATCCACCAGATCTACTCGATGATGCAGTCGGGAAAGAAGTACGGCATGCAGACGATGAACGACGCGCTGTATCAGCTGTACATGTCGCGCGAGGTGGCGTGGGAAGACGTGATCCGCGCGTCGCACGATCCGCTGGAGCTGGCGCGGATGTGCAACATGCAGATCGAGGGCTTCGAACCAGACGAACCGAAGAAGGCGGCGGCGGGTGGCGGGAAGCCGTTGGGACTGAAGAGATAGTGATTGGTGATTGGTGATTTGTGACTGGTAACTACCAGCCACCAACCACCAGGCACCAGCCACCATAACGAGGATTCCAGGATGCCGACGTACACCTATAGCGCTCGCGCCATCAACGGCGAGCTGAAGAACGCGACGATCGACGCGCCGAGTCGGGAAGAGGCCGTCGCGCAGCTGCGGAAGCAGCGGCTGAACGTTCTCAAGATCGACGAGGCGACGAAGAAGAAGAAGAGCGGCAAGGTCCCGATGCGCGACATCGTGATCTTCACTCGTCAGTTCTCGACGATGATCAACGCCGGTCTGCCGCTCGTGCAGGCGCTCGACATCCTCGCGAACCAGAGCGAGAACCAGTCACTCAAGGACGTGACGAAGGCGGTCGTCTTCGACGTCGAGTCCGGAAACACCGTTGCGGATGCACTCCGCAAGCATCCGAACGCGTTCACCGAGCTGTATGTGAACATGGTCGCGGCCGGTGAGGCGGGCGGTATTCTCGACACGATCCTGATGCGTCTCGCGGTGTTCATGGAGAAGAACGATGCCCTCGTCCGCAAGGTGAAGGGCGCGATGATCTACCCTGGCGTCATCATGAGCGTGGCCGCGATCGCGATCACGGTCCTCCTCGTGTTCGTGATTCCGGTATTCGAGAACATGTTCGCGTCGGTGAACATGGCCCTGCCGCTGCCGACGCGAATCGTCATCGGCGCGTCGAGGTTCCTGAAGTTGTACTGGTGGGCGGTCGGCGCCGGCCTGTTCGGGCTGTTCTACCTGTTCAAGAACTATTACGCGACGTCGGGCGGCAAGCTGACGATCGACAAGTTGATGCTCAAGGCGCCGATCCTGGGCGACGTGCTGCGCAAGTCGGCGGTATCGCGATTCACGCGCACGTTAGGCACCCTGATCTCCTCGGGTGTGTCGATTCTCGAGGGGCTCGAGATCACGGCGAAGACGGCCGGCAATCGCGTGATTCAGGACGCGATCATGGAATCCCGTGCCTCGATCGCGGGCGGTGAGACGATCTCGGCGCCGCTGAAGAAGAGCGCCGTGTTTCCACCGATGGTGATCTCGATGATCGCCGTCGGCGAGCAGACGGGCGGTCTGGACGAGATGCTGACCAAGATCGCGGACTTCTACGACGAGGAAGTCGACGCGGCCGTGAGCGGCTTGCTCGCGATGATGGAGCCGCTGATGATCGTCTTCCTGGGCGTTGTCGTCGGTGGCATGGTGGTCGCCATGTACCTGCCGATCTTCGACATGGTGAACGCGGCGGGATAAGCAGGCCGGAGTAGCGAGTGGCGAGTGGCTAGTGGCGAGCGATGCTCCCGCTAGCCACTTGTCGTTCTGGGCCGAGAGTCCCATCGCGGTTCCGCTTGACCACGCACGACCATTAAATTCATGCTGTCGCACTGTCGTTCCCGCCGTCCGTAGCCTTCCGATGAATTCACGCAGCTCTCTTCAAAGCGCGCTCATTGGCGTGTGCGCTCTGCTGTTCACTGGCGCGCAGTTCACGTCGCCTCGCGAAAATCCCGGCATTCTGTTAACCACGGCAATTGCCGGGCACGAAGTCGCTGCGCGAACCGGCGACTCGGCGAGTACAAAGCAGAAGACCTCCGCGATCGCCGCGCTGAGCCGCCGGGCACTCGACGCGCTCTCGGGCGGCGTTGGTCCGCTGAGCAGTCCCGAAGCGCTGACGGATGCGGTGCGCAGCTACTTCGCCTTCAAGGCCGCGCATCCCGACGCCGTCCAGAATCCGTATCTCTACTTCGTGGACTACGGCCTGCCGAGCACGATGCCGCGCGGGTACGTCTTCGATATGAAGATGCTCAAGCTGCTCGACGGGCCGTTCACCGTGGCGCACGGGCGCGGTTCGGCACCGGCGCGGACCGGAATCCCAACGCGGTTCTCCAATGCCATCGGCAGCGCGGCGACGTCGCTCGGCCTGTATCTCACCGAGGCAACGTATCGGTTCCGCGGCAACTCGGGCGGTCGACGGTACAGCTCCGTCGGGCTCCGACTCCTCGGCGTATCGGAGGGGTTCAACGACAATGCCTTCGTGCGCCGCGTCGTGGCGCATGGCGCGCCGTATGTGACGCCAAAGGAGGCCGGGCGGAGCGAGGGGTGTCCGGCCATGGAGCAGACGCGGGCGCGCAGGCTGCTGCCGAAGCTCGCGAATGGCGGAATAGTCTTTCTCTACGCGCCCGATTCGACCTGGCTCACCAGCGATCCCTGGCTTACTGCTGGCGCGGAATAGGATCCGGATGCTAGCGTGCAGCCGCCTGGGGTGAAGGTCTTTGAGGATCTGGTGGCGACGAGTCGCGTGAGGGAGACAGCACTGCATCATGAGTGTCGCCGTTCAGCGGGACCAGCGCGAGGATGTGAGCTCGGTTCTCTCCCCCTTGCTCGTCATTGCGGCTTGGACCGTGCCGGCGCTGCTCTCGACGTTCGAGACGGTGACCTTTGCGCGATTATCCGGCCACCCGATCGAGCTCTGGCGCGCGTTCGTGACGGAGGCCCCGGGGTGGTACACGTGGGCGCTGTGCACCCCGGTTGTCGCGCGGGTCGCGATGCGTGCGCCGCTCGTGCGCCCGGTGCGTGCGCGAAACGTGCTGGCGCACGTCGTGTCGTTCCTGCTCATCACGCTTGCCGCGTCCGCGGTGTGGGCGCTCGTCAGCCTCTGGCTCCGACCGACGAGAGGAGGATTCCTCGTCGCGTTGCGCAACTGGTTCTTCTCCGGGCTGCCGTTCACCGTCATCGTCTACGCGGCCGTCGTCGGCATCGTCTACAGCCTCACCGATCGTGCTCGGCTCCGCGTGCGGGAGCGTGACGCGGCGCGGCTCGCGCAGCAGTTGTCCGAGGCGCAACTCGCGTCCTTGCGCATGCAGCTGCGCCCACACTTTCTCTTCAACAGCCTCAACGCCATCATGGCGCTGGTGCGCGATGCGGAGAACAGCCGCGCGGTGGCGGCGCTGGGTCTCCTGAGCGACATGCTGCGGACGAGTCTCGACGCCGGCGCGCGGCACGAGGTGTCGTTAGGCGATGAGATCACCTTCACGCGGCACTACCTGGAGATGGAACAGCTCCGATTCGGCGATCGGCTGCGGGTGACGTTCGATGTCGCACCGGAGCTGCTCGACGCCGCCGTGCCGCAATTCGTGCTGCAGCCGTTCGTGGAAAATTCCATCAAGCATGGCATCCTCGACCGACGCCGAGGAGGCTCGATCGCCATCTCGGCGCGATTGCATGACGACGCGTTGCACCTCTCCGTCGTCGACGATGGCGTGGGACTCGGCCGTACGTCGCCATCATCGCGCGGAAGCGGCGTTGGACTGAAGAATTCGCGACTGCACCTCGCGCACCTCTATGGAGATCGAGCGGCATTGCGCGTCGGAGCCGGAGCCAACGGCAACGGAGTCGCGGTCGAGGTCACGATGCCGCTCCGCCGAGTACCGACGCCGTCGGACGCGGGCGAGCTCGCACTTCGTTAGGCGACATGCGCGTTCTCATTGCCGACGACGAGCCACTGGCGCGACGGGCGCTGACGCAACTTCTCGTCAGGCACCCGGATGTCGTCATCACCGCCGAGTGTAGCGACGGTGCAGAGGCGCGGGAGATGCTGCAGCGTGAGTCGGTGGACGTCGCCCTCCTCGATATCCGGATGCCGGAGCTCTCCGGGCTCGACGCCGTGGCGGTCACGAGCGGTCGCGGCCCGCTGATCGTGTTCGTCACCGCGCATCAGGAGTTCGGCGTGCCGGCATTCGAGCGTGGCGCGGTTGACTACCTCCTCAAGCCGGTGACGCAGGAGCGAGTGGACGCGGCGCTCGAGCGGCTGCGCTCGCGACTTGCCGCGGATGCCGACGCGGCGCGGTATCGTGCGCTCACGGGAGAGCCGAACTACACCGATCGGCTGGTGGCGCGAGTTGGTGATCGCGACGTGATCATTCCCGTCGGCGTCGTCGAGCTCATCGCGGCTGACGACGTCTATGCGGCAGTGCATGCGGGCGGGCGTCGCTATCTCGTGCGTCGACCCCTCGATGATCTCGAGCAATCACTCTCGCCCGCGCAGTTCGTTCGCGTCCATCGGTCGTACATCGTGCCGCGCGACGCCGTCATCGCGGTGCGCCGCTCGGCGGGGAATGTCGTCGTCGAGCTTCGAAATGGGGCCACCATCCCCGTGAGTCGACGCCGCCGCGGTGAGGTCGCGCGTCTCGTTGTAGCCGTTCGCGACACGATCCCCACCGCTCGCGACAAAGACCCTGCCCGCTGAGTACGCAGGGGATAGTGTGGTTGGAGCCTACACTCCAATCCACTGAATCATGTTCGTCGCAGGCATCGTTGCATTTCTCCTGAGCGCCGCTCCCGATCCTGCCGCGCGCGCCATTCTCGACACAGCGACGGCGCGAATGGGGGGCCTGGCCGCGCTCACCGCGGTCGATCGCATGCGGCTCGAGGTGATGACCGAGTGGCAGCGGACCGACTTCGACGCGCGTCGCCCACCGATGATCCTCAGCTACGAACTGAGCACCGAGCTGCGCGATTACACCATTCCCGCGTGGCGTTACAGCCGCCGCTTCTTCTCGCCGAACGGAACGTCCGGCGTCGTTGACCTCGTGTCGGACTCGGTCGCGGCGATGGAGCTGAATGGCCGCTGGCGTCCGCAGAACATCGCGTACGTCGACGAGCGCGACGAGGTCTTCACGTTTGCACCCGAGCGTGTGCTCGTACTCGCTCATGCCGCGACGGACGCGCGCGCTCTTTCGGATACGCTCATCGACGGCGCGAGATACGCGCGTGTCACCGCGACCATCGGCACCTTCCGGCCGACGCTCCACTTCCGACGGAGCGACGGGCTCCTCGCGTTCGCGAGTCTTCGCGCGGCGCAGCCTAACGACTTCGGCCTCGCGCCGTGGGGCGCCATGGACGTCAGCGTCACCTATTCGCGGTGGCAGAAGATCCCAGGTTCGTCGCTCATCCTGCCGATGCAACTCGACGTGGCGCGAGTAGGCCGGCCCTACAAGCGCATGACGACGATCTCCGTTGCGGTGAACCCCACGATTCCGGCCGAGTCGCTCGTCGTCGCCGATTCGTTGCGCGCGGCGTTTCTCACCGCGTCACGCAAGCCGATGTTCGATCTGCCGATGGACTCGGCGCGCATCGTCGACGGAAGCTTTGCTGTCTTTGGCACGCCGGGAGCGCCAACCGGGGCCCTGAAGGTTGGCGGTCGGTGGCTATTCCTGGAGGCAGGCACCGCGCCGCTTTCGATCGAGCGCGGCGCCGCGTTTCTGCGCCGCGCCGCACCCGATGCCGCGATTGGAGGGGCGCTGATCACCGCTCCAACCGGCGCGGGCGGCGTCGCGTGGCTGTCGCGCGAGAGATTGACGACCTGGGTGACGGCTTCGGCGCGGCCGTTCACGGATGCGGCGCTACGCGGGTGGTCGGCGCCGACGTCGAATGTTCGGCCGCTGACGCGGGACGCATGGATTCGCGTCGGTACGGATTCGATATGGGTCGAGACGATCGACCTACCCGATTTTCCAGGGACGTCACTGGTGTACGTGCCGGCGCGCCGGTGGGCGTACGCATTTCCCGCGGGGCCGGTGCAGATGGACTACATCGTGAGCCGCGTTAGGCAGCGCGGATGGAGCGTCGATCGCATCGGTTCGGTCCGCAACTTCGTCGGCACGCCGGTCACACCCGCCAGCGCCGCGAACCGTTAGGCGCGGCTCGCCAGGGTCGCGCGGAGGTGCTCGTAACTCACCCGCGCGGCGGCAATGGAGTCGCCCCAGTCTGCCGCCGAGTCCTGCTCGATGACGAAATGCTTCATGCCCGCGACGTCGGCGTGCTTGAAGATCTCGCCGTAGTCGATCTCACCATTGCCGACGGGAACGAGACGCGCCTCAGCCATCCGGCCTCCCTGATCCGGCAGCGCGGGCAGAGTCTTCAGAGCCGCGACGTCCTTCACGTGCCAGAGCACGAAGCGGCCGGGGTATTTGGTGAAGAGCTCCACCGGGTTCTGCCCCGCTACCACGGCCCAGCCGATATCCAGCTGGAAGACGACGAGCTCGGGATCGGTCTCGTTGAGCAGGATGGTGTATGGGACTTCCGGCGAGTCCGTGCACGGCAGGAATTCGGCCGTGTGGTTGTGGATGAGCAACTTTATACCAAACTTCCGCGCGAGCTCGCCGATTCGGTTGTACCGCGCGGCTTCGTGTTTAACGTCCTCCGCGGCGCGAGCCTGAACCATGTTCCGAACGAACTGCTGCATCGCCTGGCGCTCCGCCGCCGGACTGGGCGCCGGATTCGGCGCCGGACTCGCTGCCGGCGCGGCGCGCACCCCGCGACGAGCAGCAGTTCCCGCGGCGAGCCGGCTGCCGCCACCGCTCGCGCCACCGCGGCCCGCGCGCCGCGGCTCGTCGAGACTGGTGTACTCGATGCCCATGACCCGGAAGCCCGCCAGCTGCTTTTCCATCTCGGCGTCGGTACCGACGCTGACACCCGAGTGGGTGCTCGGCATCTTGAGCCCCAGGCGATCCAGGAGCGCGCGAAACTGCTTCGGCGCCATGTTCGCGTAGCCGCCGGCAGGCTCAATCTCCTTGTAGCCGATCTTCGCGACCTTCTCGAGCGTGCCGACGTAATCCTTCGCGATCAGGTCGCGCACGGTCCAGAGCTCGAGGCCGATCTGGCCCGCCCAGTTAGGCGGTGCGGACTGCCGCGGCGCACGCAGCGAGCGTGTGGATGCGAACGCCCGTTCGACACCACCGGAGAGCGCGAGGCCCCCCGCGACGAGGGCGACACCCTTCAGGAATTCTCTGCGGTCGGTATCCGACTCGTTAGGTCCGCCGTTCATAGTCATGTTCTCTCCTCTCACTTGTCATCCTGAGGAAGCGAAGCGACCGAAGGATCTACTCGCTACGCTCGTAGAGGCCTATTTGGAGTCGCGCGCTTCGTGCGCGCGCTCCTGCTCCTTCCGCATGGACTCTAGATCCTTCGCTTCGCTCAGGATGACCTCAGTCCGCACGGAGCGCCACGATAGGATCGACGCGCTGGGCGCGGCGTGCCGGGAGATAGGCTGCAAGAAGCGCGACACAGAACAAGAGCAGCAACACCAGCGCGAGCGTCAGCGGATCCGCGGGACTCACGGAATAGAGCAGCGATTGCAGCGCCCGCGTGCTCGCCAGGGCGGCAAGCACGCCTGCTGCGGCGCCAACGGCGGCGATCGTCAGCGCGCGTCCCAACACGATGCCGCTCACCCGAGCCGGCGTCGCGCCGAGGGCGATGCGGACGCCGATCTCGCGCGTGCGCTGCCGGACGGCGGCGGCCATGACGCCGAAGAGACCGACCGCGGCGAGCGTGAGGGCGGCGGCCGCAAAGAGCGCGAGGAGCAGCGCGTCGAGTCGGGGCTGCGCGAGCGGCGTCGCGAGGTACGTCGTGAGCGGCGCCGCGCTTGCCACAGATATTCCGGGTACCGCCTCGGTGACGGCGCGACGCACCGCCGGAATGAGATCGGAGGGGTGACCCGCGGTCGCGATCACGAGTGTCAGGGGCGCGACTGGGAATGGCGATTGGCGCAGCGGCAGGTAGATGCTCGGCCGCGGATCGCGCAGGTTTCGATAATGTGAATCACGGACGACGCCCACGACCGTGAACGCGTCCTTGCCGCGCCCGAGCCGACGTCCGATGGGATCGGCGCCTGGCCAGTAGTGGCGCGCGACCGACTCGCCGATCACGACCACCGGCGGTGAGCCCTCGCGATCCGCGTCCGTGATGAGTCGTCCACGCACGAGCGCGATGCCGAGCGCGCGGAAGAAGCTCGGCGTCACCACCTCGTAGTCCATCACGGGATTGGTCGCTTCCTCGTTAGGCGTTTGACCCTCGGCGGGCATGCTGCCGAAGACGCCGCCGACCTCGGCAAACGGCGGCGTCAACATGGGCGCGGCGGAGCGGACGCCGGGGAGGGCCTCGAGACGCGGCAGAAGCTGACTGACGAGCTCCCCGGCCTTCCGAGCGTCTCCGATGTCCATGGTATGCCTCATCGTCAGCTCGGCGACGAGGACACGCGACGGATCGAAGGCGAGATCGATCTGCTCGAGCGCCACGAGGCTGCGTACGACGAGCCCCGCGGCCGCGAGGACAACGACGGCGAGCGCGACCTGTCCGGCGACCATCGCCTCGGTGCCGAGCCAGCCTCGCCGACCCGGACCACTCTGCCGTGCGCCCGCCCGCAGCGACGCCTGCAGCTCCGCTCGCGAGGTAAGGAGCGTGGGCGCGAGCGCGAAGAGCAGCGTCGCCAGCGAGGTGATCGCGATCGCACCGGCGATGACGGAACCCGTGACGTGAATCTCGTCGAGCCGCGGCGTGCCGGTTGGGGCGAGCGCGACGAATGCGCGCACGGCTGCCGCGGCGAAACCCAGTCCCACGAGCGCGCCGCCCGCGGCGAGGAGCGCGCTCTCGGTGAGAAGCTGCGCGACGATGCGGCTGCGCGCGGCGCCAAGCGCCGAGCGGATCGCGATCTCGCGCGCGCGGCCGCGGCCGCGAACGATGAGCAAGTTCGAAACGTTGATGCACGTGATGAGGAGGAGCAGCGCCGCGGCCGCCGCGAACGCGAGCACCGCGGGCCCCACGTTGCCGACGACCTCCGCCGTGAGCGGACGCGCCACGCCGCGCAGGTGCCATCGGGCCCCGGCCGTCGTCCGCTGCTCGAAGAAGCTCGTCAGCTCGGCGCGCGCGTCTCCGAGGGACGCGCCCGGCCGCAACCTGCCAATCAGATGCGGCTCGGCGTAGATCTTCTGATCCCCAAGCGGACCAGAGCTCGGAATGACGGCGGCCCAGAAGTCCGCCCCGCGCGGGTAATCCAGGCCTAACGGCATCACTCCGACGATCGTGTAGGTCTGATCGATCTCGTGGAGGACGAGCCGACGCCCGACCACGTCCGGCGCGCCGCCAAAGAATCGCTGCCATCCCGCGTAGCTGAGCACCGCCACCGGCGCCGCGCCACTCACGTCGTCGCTCGGCCGAAGTGCGCGGCCGAACAGTGGGCGGGTGCCGAGGAGGTCGAAGTAGCCGCCCGACACGAGCGATCGTCGCATCCGCCCGATTCCATTCGCGACGTCGACATCGACGGCCAGGGCGCCGCCGTACGAGAAGAGCTCCACGCGCTCGAGCGTTCGCGCACGGCGCTGGAACTCCAATGCGTCGGGCAGGAGCAGTGGGAAATGATCCGTGCGTCCATCGCGCGTGATGCCCCACAACACGGCGACCCGCTCCTGCTGGCGCACCGGGAGTGGCCGGACGAGCAGCGTGTCGGCGATGGTGAAAACGGCCGTCGCGAGGCCGATGCCGAGTCCGAGCGTGAGGATGACGCCGGCAACCCAGCCCGGAGCGCGGCGCAGTGTGCGCACCGCGAACCGGAGGTCTTCGCGAACGGTCATGTTGAGCGAGCTCTGATTACTGCAGGTAGAAGGCGTACACCGATCCACCCTCGGCCGTCACCAGCACGTACTGTTTGCCGTCGATCGTGTAGGTCTCCGGCGCGTTCTCGATCGAACCGATTCGGGAGTGCCAGAGCGGCGTCGGCGGCTGCGTTCCGCGCAGGCCGTAGGCCACGAGACTGCCGGCACCATCATTCGCGAAGAGCAGACCGCCAGCCGTCGTGAGGAGCCCGGTTGCGCCGCCGCCGCCCTCGAGGCGGTGCTTCCACGCGAGCTTTCCCGTCTGATAGTCGATCGCGACGATCGATGTGCCGAGCGAGCCGACGTTGTCCTGCTCGCTGCCGCCGAGTCCGACCATGAGGCGTGGATCGTTCGTGGTGGAGTAGTACATCGAGTAGATCTCGCGCAGCACGACGTACAGGAGGCCGTTGCGCTGGTCGAAGCTCGGCGGATACCAGTTCGTCGCGCCGCCGTTATCGGGAGAGACCAACGAGCCGGGGACGGTGTTGTCCTTCTCCGGATTGCGGACGGTCTGGCCTTTGGCGTTGATCTCCGCCGCCCAGTTGGCAGCGTCGGCGTACTTCGAGGTGAGCAGATGCTCACCGGTGACGCGGTCGAGCACGTAGAAGTAGCCGTTCCGCGCCGCCTGGATGACCATCTTCCGCGGCTTGCCCTGGAAGGTGCCGTCGATGAGCACTGCCGGCTGCGTCGAATCCCAATCGTGCGTGTCGTTAGGTGAGGTCTGATAGTACCAGACGATCTTGCCGGTGTCGACGTTGAGGGCCACGATGGCGCAGGTGTAGAGATTCGTGTGCACGTCCTTCGGCGCGCGCAGCATCGCCGTATAGGCCGGCGTCGGATTCCCCGTGCCGATGATGTAGAGATGCGTCTCGGGGTCGTACGATCCGGCCATCCAGACCTGCGCGCCGCCGTGCTGCGCCGCATCGAGACTACCCCAGGTCTCGAGTCCGGGGTCACCCTTCTTCATCGGGACAGTGTACAACTTCCACTGCAGCTCGCCCGTCTTCGGATCGAACGACTGGAGGAAGCCTGGCGAGTCCAGGTCGTCGCCCGTGCCGACGAGCACGTGATCGCCGATGACCATCGGCGCCGTGGTGGAGAAGTACTGCTGCTCGAAATCCGAGATCTCCTTGCGCCAGCGCTCCTGGCCGGTCTTCGCGTCGAGAGAGACGAGGTAATCGTCCGGCGTCTCGAAGAAGAGCCAGTCGCCGTACATGGCCATGCCGCGATTGCCGATGTGGGTCGCGCCGCGCGATTTCCACCAATAGTGCCAGAGCACGTGCCCGTCGAGCGCGTCTACGGCCCACGCGTTATCGGGCGAGGTGATGTAGAGAATGCCGTTCACCTGCAGAATCGAACCCGAGAGCCGCGGTGAGCCGCTCGTGGATCCGGGAATCGTCACCGGCTCTTCCGCGACGCCGCCGGTGATCGTCGCACCGCGCGGGCCGAAGCCGCCATCACCGCCAGGGCCCGCGGTGAGGCGCTGCACCCACGCGAGGCTGAGATGTCTGACGTTCGTCGTGTCGATCTGGGTGAGCGTACTGAAGCGCCGCTGGGTATAGTCGCCGGCGTACGACGGCCAGGCGTCGGTGGCCGGGCGCAGCAGCACCGCCGGGTTCAATCCCTGGGCGGGCAGCACGCCGGCCGGTAGAGCGAGCGCGATCGTGAGCAGAAGCGTGACTCGTCTCGTCATGGGCGTTTATGAGTGCGATGGAGTTTAGTGTCCGTGAATCACGTTCATCACTTCAACGTGACGAGATACGCGGTGACGTTGTGAATGTCCGAATCCCGCCACTTCGGGAGCATGTCGATGTGCCACTGCAGCGGATTGGTGACGACGACCTTCGGAATGGAATCGTGCCGCGCGAAGCTCCGATACGTGCCGTCCGGCTGTCGCAGTGCGACGATGAAGGCGGAGAGATGATCCAGCTCTCCCTGCACGACCTCGCCGGACGGAAGGGTGACCGCGACCGTCGTCGGCGGCACCTTGGGCGGCGTGGCGGAGCGTCGCCCGACGCCCATGCCGCCTCCGGAGACGACCAGATTCTGAATCGTCTTGGCGTCGTACTTCGCGCCAATGCCCGCAAGATCACCCCTTGTCGAGTGACACTGGGTGCACCGACCGGCACCACTGAAGTACGCCGCGCCGTCGCGCGCGTTGCCGACGAGGATGTCGAGCGTGCTCGGCGCGCCGCGATCGGAGAGTGGCTGAGCGTGCAGCCATGCGGCGATGTCGCTGATCTCGGCGGCGCTCAGGGTGAACTTCGGCATGCCGCGCGCGGGAATCCCGTTCTGGACGATCGGCGTGATTACCTCTCCGTTCTGATCGCGGAGAACGATGACGTCGCGCACCAGGTTC
>Ga0136846_1211530_pt1 | contig 16456 bp, 11 predicted proteins | sample HopSoiMetagenom2_FD_96841 | JGI IMG/M metagenome (GOLD analysis project Ga0136846, IMG submission 96841) | Grasslands soil microbial communities from Hopland, California, USA - 2 Assembly 2016 (version 4) | ecosystem: Environmental > Terrestrial > Soil > Grasslands | place: USA: Hopland... | reverse complement strand
CTCGCAGGGCGTGGCGATCCACGACAAGCACATCGAGATCATCGTGCGGCAGATGCTGCGCCGGATCACGGTGCTCGAGTCGGGTGACACCCACCTGCTGCCCTCCGACCTCGTGGACCGCGTGCGGTTCGAGGAGGAGAACCGGCGAGTGGTGTCCGAGGGCGGCAAGCCGGCCTCGGGTCGTCCCGAGCTCATGGGCATCACCAAGGCCTCGCTCGCGACCGAGTCGTGGCTGTCCGCGGCCTCCTTCCAGGAGACCACCCGCGTCCTCACCGACGCGGCGATCCACGGACGCTCCGACTCGCTGCGCGGTCTGAAGGAGAACGTCATCATCGGCAAGCTGATCCCGGCGGGCACCGGCCTCGAGCGGTACCGCAACATCCGGGTGGAGCCCACCGAGGAGGCGCGCGCCGCGGCGTACTCCGTGACCGGCTACGACTCCTACGACTACGAGTTCGCCGGCTCCGGCGGACAGGCGGTCGCCCTGGAGGACTTCGACTTCGGGTCCTACCAGAACTAGCACGAAGTACGAGGGCCCCCGAGTCAGCCGCAGGCTGGCGCGGGGGCTTTCTGCTGTGCTGGCGCAGCTGGGGTCCGCCGATCTGGAACCATGCGCAGATGGACCGGCGGGCGGGCGGCGCGGCTGGGCTGGCGGTGCTGCTGCTGGCGGGCGTCGGGTGCGACTCCTCCAGGTCCGACGACGCGGCTGCGATCTCCGCGAAGGCCGTCCTGAAGCCGGCGTGCCCGGCTCCGCACCAGCCCGGTCCGTTGTCCGCGGACGTGGTCAACCAGGTCGTGGCCCGGCCGGGGCTTCCGGCCTGGCAGGCCGGTGACATCGGGGCCAGCGCCGAGCTGAGCGACGGCCGGCTGGTGTGGGTGTTCGGTGACACGGTCCGGACCGACGCGTTCTCGCCGCAGATCGTGGCCAACTCCATGCTGGTGTCGTCGGGGCGCTGCATCTCGCAGCTGCGGACGCCAGGAGACGGGCCGGTCATCCCGGACGTCTCCCCGGACGTCGTGCGCTGGCCGATGTCGCTCGTCGTGCTCCCGCCGATCGGCGCCGCAGCCGGCACGGGTGTGCACGACGTCCTCGTCGTTCTCTGCTCCCGCATCCAGCGCGGTGGGGCGGGCGGCGGCACGCTGGACTTCGTCTACCTCGGGACGTCCGCCGCGGTCTTCACCGTCGGGGTTGACGGCGTCCCGAACCTGCAGCAGGTCGTCGAGATCACGCCGGACGACCCCTCGACGACCCAGGTCGACTGGGGTGCGGCCGCGACGGTGCACGGACCGTGGCTCTTCGTGTACGGGACCCGGTGGACGGGCGCGGCAGGCACCTTCGGTCGAGAGCTGTACGTCGCCCGGGCCCCCGCCGACGACCCCGGCAACCGCGACCTGTGGCGGTTCTGGGACGGGTCTGCGTGGCAGCCGGAGCAGCACGCGGCGACGCCGGTCCTTCCCGCGGTCGGCGGCGTGTCGCAGACGCTGTCGGTGCACGTCGTCGACGGTGTCTTCGTCGCGGTCTCGAAGCGGGACGGCGACCTGGGCGACTTCGTCTACACGTGGACCTCGAAGACCCCGGTGGGGCCGTGGCAGCCCCGCCAGGGCGCGTCGGCGCCCGCCGGCTACGACACCGGAGAGCTGGAGTACGCACCGCTGGCCCATCCCGAGATCCCGCTCAGCGACGGCAAGCTCCTGGTCTCGATCTCCCGCAACACCACCGACTTCCAGCAGCTGATGACCGACCCGGAGGTCGGCCGGCCCCTGTTCGTGGAGGTCGCTCGGCCCTGACCGCGAGCTTTCCGGGTCACCCGGGGCTGAGCAGGACCCGGCCCGGCAGGACGGGATCCTGCAGCCGCCGTCGCTTGACCGCCGCCACCATCAGGAAGGCGGCGACCAGGGACCAGACCAGGAGTACGACGACCACCGCGGCGTACGACGCCACGTGCCCACCCGAGACCAGCTGGCTCGCCCCCTTCACGAAGACGGTCAGCGGCAGGACGCCGTTCAGGGTCCGCAGCACGCCCGGCGCGGTCTCCAGTGGGATCACGTTGCCCGTGGCCGCCACCTGCAGGATCAGGAACAGCACGAACAGCACCATGCCGATCCGGCCCCACTGCAGCCGCAGCGCCAGGGCCAGCAGGCAGAACGTCGCAGCCGCCACGACGACCAGCAGGACCAACGGCACGATCGCCGCGGTGCTCGGGTGGAAGAGCAGCAGCGCGGCCACCACGGCGACCGCGTTGAGGACCGCGAAGCCGAGCAGCGGGAGCGACTGGGTGATGGTCAGGGCGCGCGATCCGACCGGTGCCATCGCGTTGCGCGCGACCGCGGACAGGTCCAGGGTGAGGGCCGCGACCAGCGCCGCGAGCCAGAGGATCAGCCCGAGGATCATCGCGATCAGCCACCCGTTGCCGTGGTCGGTGTGCTGCACCCGGCTGGTCAGCAGGACGGGCTGGCTGACCACGCTGCTCAGCGCCTTCTGCTGCGCGTCGGTGTAGGTCGGGCTCTGGGCGGCCGCCTGGGCCAGGCCGCTGCTGAGCTGCTGGGCGCCGTCGTCGGCCTGGCCGGCGCTCGACGCCAGGGCGGCGCTGCCCGAGGCCAGGGACCGCCCGGCCTTGGCGGTGCCGCCGGTGCCGCTCGCGAGCTGCCCGGCCGCGCGGTCGAGCCGCGCGGCACCGCCGCTGAGCGAGGTGGCCCCACGCTGCAGGCTGTTCGCGCCGCTGCTCAGCTTTCCGCCCGCGGCGCTGAGGGCGCGCGCGGAGCCCGCGAGCCGGGCGGTGCCACCGGCCACCTGGTCGGCACCGGTGGCCAGCCGGGACGCGCCGTCGGACACCCGGCCGGCGCCCTGGTCGAGCCGCGCGGCGGCCGACGTCAGGGTCCCGGCGTGGTTGCCGGCGCGCGCCAGCTCCGCGCAGAATGCGTCGGCGCCGCCGGCGCCGGCACACTGGCCGGCCAGCCGGGACACCTCTTCGGAGAGCAGCCGCGAGCCGCCGGCGATGACGCGCGTGCCGGCCTTCACCACGCGGACGCCTCCGGACAGCTCGTGGGAGCGGACGGCCAGGGTGTCGCTGTCGCGGGCCAGGATGTGCGCGCCGTTCGCGAGCCGCACCTGGCCGTCGTGGAGCTTCCGGGTGCCGGTGGCCAGGTCGGTCGCGCCGTCCGCGACCTGCGCGGCCCCGCTGCTGACCGAGCCCGCCCCGTGGTCGAGCTGGCGGGCACCCGAGGCCACCTCGTCGAGCCCCTCGGACAGCTGGCTGGCCCCGTCTTCGAGCTGGTCGGCACCCTCGGCGAGCTGGTGGTTGCCGTCCGCCAGCTGTGCGGCGCCGCTGGCGGCCTGCTGGTTGCCCTGCGCGAGGGAGTTGAACCCGTCGTAGACCTTCCCGAGGTAGGAGACCGTCACCTGGTTGCCCAGGGCCGCAGCCGCGGCGGTCGCCACCTGCTGGCTGAGGTAGGGCATCGTCGTGCTCGCAGCTGCGTTGCTGACCAGCGTCACCTTGCCGTGCACCGGCTGGTCGGTGCCGCTGGAGAGGATCGCGCCGGAGAAGTCCGAAGGGATGGTCAGGACGGCGTAGAACGAGCCGTCCGCCAGGCCCGCCGTCGCGTCGTCCTGGTCACTGAGCACCCACCTGAGGTTCTGGCTCGGCGTCGCCGGATCGGTCAGCGCGGCCGTCAGCGAGCGGCCGGCCGCCATCGGCTGGGGGTCGGTGATGATCGTGTCGTTGTTGACGATCGCGACCGGCACCTTGTCGATGTGGTCCTCGCGGCCGGTGGCCGACCAGATCAGAAGCGAAGCTGCGACGAGCGGCAGCAGCACGCCGGCCACGGCGATCCGGCGCCAGTGGGACCGCCGGCTCTCCCGCTCTCCTGGCAGGTCTTCGGTCAGCTGGTCACTCATGGTGGGTCCTCACTGAGCCCTCGATGTCGGGGACAGGTGCTTCGGCCGGGGGTCGCCCGGCCGCGGGTACGAGAAGGGGCGCGGAGCCCTCGGACACCACCAGGACGGTGGCACCCCGGTCGGCCAACGTCGCGGCGAGCAGCTCCGCGGTCTCACGGTCGGCGTCGAGGAGCCCCTCGAGCCCGCTGAGCACGAAGACGTCGACCTCGTCGGTGAGACAGAGGGCCGCCTCGACCACGGCGGAGGCGATCGCGCCCTCGGAGCCCCGCGGGGTCACCACCGCAGCCAGCTCGCCCACGAGCTGCTGGGCCCGTGCCTCCAGCTCTGCACGACGGCGGCGAGACAGGCTCAACATGCGGACCCGGTCGCGCACGCGGTCATCGACCGAGCCCTCCGACCGGTCGAGCGCCGACACCTCCAGCAGCGCCGTTCGCTGGAACACGGCCTCGCGCTGCTCCGGGAGCAGCAGCCCGTCGACGACCAGCTCGCCGCCGGTGGCCGGCCGGCGACCGGCCAGGACCCGGGCCACGGCGGTCGGGTCCGCCCCGGCCGGAACCGCTACGTGGCCGACCTCCCCGGCTCGGGCGGTCACGTCCACCCCCGGGGCGCCCGGCTCGGCGGTGACGTCCCGCGCCAGCAGCATGATCTCGCCGTGGGTCGCCCGGAAGCCGTCGTAGGCGACCTTCCGATGGAGGGCGGCACCTTCGACGTCGACCTCGGGCAGCCCGCGCTCCAGGCTGGCGGGGAGCCACCAGGCCCGGTTGCCCAGCAGCATCAGGACCGCCGGGACCAGGGTCATCCGCACCACGAACGCGTCTATGAACACCCCGACCGCCAGACCGAGCGCGATCTGCTTGATCGTGGTGGTGCCGGCCGGAACGAAGGCGATGAAGACGCTGGTCATGATGAGCGCGGCCGCGGTCACCACCCGCGCCGAGGCGCGGAAGCCGTCGTGCACGGCCAGGTGGGGGTCTCCGGACAGCACGTAGTGCTCGCGCATCGCGGAGACCAGGAACATCTCGTAGTCCATCGCCAGGCCGAAGAGCACGCCCATCACGAAGATCGGCAGGAAGCTGACGACCGGCCCCTGTGTCAGCCCCGGCACCACGCTGTCGGCCCAGCCCCACTGGAAGATCGCGACGACCGCACCCAGGGCGGCGCCGACCGAGAGGAGGTAGCCGAGAGTGGCCTTGAGCGGGACGGCGATGGACCGGAAGACGATCATCAACAGGACCAGCGACAGCCCGATGACGATCGCCCCGAAGGGCAGCAGTGCGCCCCCGAGCCGGTCCGAGGCGTCGATGTTGGCGGCGGTCTGGCCGGTGACCATCATGTCGCTCACGGCGTACTTCTTCTCCAGCGCCGGCGCCTGGGCGCGCAGCTCGGTCACGAGGTCAGCGGTCGCGGGATCGGTCTGGCCCCCGTCGGGGATCACCTGGATCAGCGCGGTGTCGGCGCCCTGGTCCGGGGTCGACTGGGGCACCGCTACCACGCCGGGGATCTCGCGGATCGCGTTGGCGAGGTCGGTGACGGTGTCCTGGGGCGAGGGGCTGGTGATGATGTCGGCGATCACCGCCAGCGGTGCGTTGTAGCCCTCGCCGAAGGCCCTGGTGATGTCGTCGTACGTCGTGCGCGCCGGGGTGCCCGGGGGCGCGGTGCTGTTGTCGGGGAGTGCCAGCCGCAGGTCGAGAGCGGGTATGGCTGCGAGGCCCAGCAGAGCCACCACCGCGAGCACCGTGAGGATCGGCACCCGGGTGATGGTCCGCACCCACCGCACCGCGAGGCCGTGCGGCGCAGCAGGAGAGGTGACCGGCGCAGAAACCTTCCTGCGGGCGCGCAGCCGACGTGGCTTCCGCGCCCGGGGCCGCAGCCGCTCGCCGAGCAGGAGCGCGATCGCGGGCAGGAGCGTGAGCGCGACCGACACCGCCACGGCCACCGCGAACGCCGCGCCGACGCCCATCACGGTCAGCACCGGGATCCGGGCCACGGCCAGGCCCGCCAGGGCGATGATCACCGTGGTCCCGGCGAACACGACGGCGCTCCCGGCCGTGGCCAGGGCGCGGCTCATCGACTCGACCACGTCGAGCCCGTCCGCGAGCTGGGCCCGGTGGCGGGACAGGATGAACAGCGCGTAGTCGATCCCGACGGCGAGCCCCAGCATCTCGGCGAGCGTCGGCGCCGTGCTCGAGACGGTGATCACCTGCGAGGTCACGACCACGGAGCTGATGGTCACGGCCACACCGATCAGCGCGGTGAGGATCGGCATTCCCGCCGCGACCAGCGAGCGGAAGGTCACGACCAGGATCAGGAACGAGACGAGCAGCCCGAGCAGCTCGGGCACCTTGCTCGGGTCGGCGTTGCTCTTGTAGGCGTCGCCGCCGATCGATGTGGTCACCGGCGCGGAGGCTTTGGGCGTACCTGCCTCCTGGACGTCGTCGAGCGTCTCGTCGGACGGCACCTGGTCGGCGAACTGGATCTGGGTGAGGGTCGCCGTGGCGCCCTGGTTGAGCGTCGGGGTCTTGACGCTGAGGGGGTTGTTGACCGAGACCCCCTTGACCTGGTCCATGGCCTTCGCCAGGGAGGCGACCTCGGCGGCGTTGTCCTGGTCGGTGATCTTCCCCTGCTTCGCCTCGAACAGGACCTGGCCGGCCGCACCGGTCAGCCCGAACCGCTCCGCGAGCAGGTCCTGACCCGCCTGCGACTCGGTGCCGGGGATCGAGAAGGAGTCGTCGTACCGGTCGCCCAGGGTGGTCGCGGCTCCGCCGAGACCGACCAGGACCAGCACCCAGAGGCCGACGACCATCCCGCGATGGCGAGCGATGGCCCGGCCCACGCGGTACAGGTAGATGGACACGCGGACGTACCTCCTCAGCCCGACGAGCCGAGGTTTCGTCCGGCCAGCTGAGTCCCCGCACTGGTGTGGCCGACATCGTGGCACAGCCACGGCGACGTGCGAGTCGCCCGAAGTGGCGATGTGGAGCCCCAGCCGGGGTGCGCCCGACGGCTCCGACTTCTCAGCCGAAACTCAGCCCGAGCGGCAACTGACGCGGCCCCGGAAGAGTCACACTCGATGAGGACGAACGTCGGTCCAACTGGGAGGAAGAGTCATGGAGCGCTGGATGAAGGTGCCCTTCTGGAGCGGCGTGGCGACCGCCGTTGCGGCGGCGGTCGTGGGGGGCGTGCTGGTGCTGGCGCCGAGCGGGACGGCGGCCACGGGGCAAGGCGGGGCCCTTGCTCGATCCACTCCGGAGTGCAAGAAGCCGGACCTGAGCGCCAAGTACAAGGGTGGCGACGCCGCGACGAGCCACGTCTTCGGGCGGATCATCCTGCACAACGCCTCCGACCACGCTTGCTACGTGAAGGGGTACGGCGGGCTGTCGTACGTCGGTGGCGGCAACGGCACCCAGGTCGGAGCGCCGGCGGACCGCACACCGAGCAACACGCCCAAGACCGTGCTGCAGCCGGGGGACAAGGTGCGCAGTGCGGTGTCCGAGACGTCGACCGCGCCGTACCCGAAGAACGTCTGCCGGCCGACCAGGGTGGACGGGTTCCGGGTCTACGTGCCCGACGAGACCCGCGCGTTCTTCGTCGAGCACAAGACCACTGGCTGCGCGAACCCGAAGGTGCACCTGCTCCAGCACAAGGCCTATCACTGAGCGATGAGTCGAGACGGGCGGGTCGGTCAGATGAGCCATGACTGGCGACACCGCCCCGGACCTCGACCAGACCGCGCGTGAGGTGCTGGACGGCATCCGCTACATCGTGTTGGGCACGGTCGACGAGGACGGGACGCCGCGCACGTCGCCGGTGTTCTTCACGCCGCACGGCTACGAGTACCTCTACTGGGTCTCCCACCCCGAGACCCACCATGGCCAGAACCTGGCCCGGGACGACCGGCTCAGCGGCGTGGTGTTCGACTCCAGCAAACCGCCAGGGCACACCGACGCCGTCTACGTGACGGGGACGGCGCGCGAGATCGGGGAGGAGGAGCTCGCCGAGCACCTGCCGGTCGCATTCGACCCCGAGCAGCGGGGCGGTACGCGGTTCACGGCGGAGCAGATCGCGGGCTCCGACGACCTGCGGCTGTGGGTCCTCCACGTCGTCCGGTGGGAGGTGCACGTCCGCGCCGGGCATCCCGAGTACGGCACGGGCCGGGACAGCCGCGTCGCCGTGGACCCACGCCGTGCAGCTGCGTGAGCGGCTCGAGCCGATGGGGTACCCCCAGCGCATGAGTGAGTCCGAGCCCGAGACGGGCCGTCACGCCGCGCCCGACGAAGTCCCCAACAGCGACCCGGCGCCGTTGGCAGGTGAAGGCGGCGACCACCGTGCCGAGGCTGCGGCCGAGGGCCCCGAGGGGGGCGACGAAGAACCCTCGTCCGGCAGCACCCGCCAGCCGGGCGCCGACCCCGAGGAGGAGGCGGAGATCGAGGAGGAGCGCGAGCGCCGCCTCGACCCCGACAACCGTCCCGAGAACGTCGAGGTCGACAACACCCAGCGCGACTTCGACGTCGAGAAGGGGATGTTCGAGGACTCCGAAGGCTTCGAGGAGGCTGAGGAGAGGTTTCCACCCCTGGGTGGCCAGGGCGCCTGAGATTCACGGCGCCGTCACGGTGCCTGAGACAATGAGCGGGTGACCAGCCCGCCCGCGAAGGCCGACGTGCTCGTGGTCGGCGCCGGCCCGGCCGGGTCTGCCGCGGCCGCCTGGGCGGCCCGCTCGGGCGCCGAGGTGGTGATCGCCGATGCGGCGGTCTTCCCGCGCGACAAGACCTGCGGTGACGGGCTCACCCCGCGGGCGGTCGGCGAGCTCCAGCGGCTGGGTCTCGAGGACTGGCTGCGCGCCCACACCGTCAACCAGGGGCTGCGCGCGCACGGCTTCGGCCAGACCTTGCTGCTGCCCTGGCCGGGTGGCACGTTGCCCGAGTGGGGCTCGGCGGTGGCCCGCACCGAGCTCGACGACCACCTGCGCACCACCGCGATCAAGGCCGGCGCCACCGCGGTCGACGGGGCCCGGGCGGTCGACGTACGCCGGGCCGGTGGCCGGGTCGAGGCGGTGGTGTTCAAGACCGACGACGGCCCGCTCGAGATCGGCTGCCGCACGCTCGTCGTGGCCGACGGCGTCCGCTCGCCGCTGGGAAAGCTGCTGGGCCGGGAGTGGCACCGCGACACCGTCTACGGCGTGGCCGGCCGCGCGTACGTCGCCAGCGAGCTGAGCGACGACCCCTGGATCAGCAGCCACCTCGAGCTGCGGGACGAGCACGGCAAGGTGCTGTCCGGGTACGGCTGGATCTTCCCGCTCGGCACCGGCGAGGTGAACCTCGGCGTCGGCACGCTGGCCACCAGCAGGCGGCCGGCCGACCTGGCCGTCAAGCCGCTCATGAGGCAGTACGCCGAGCTGCGCCGGGAGGACTTCCGGCTCCAGGGCGAGCTGCGGATGCCGACCAGCGCGCTGCTGCCGATGGGCGGGGCGGTCAGCCACGTCGCCGGTCCCAACTGGGCGCTCATCGGTGACGCGGCCGCCTGCGTCAACCCGCTCAACGGTGAGGGCATCGACTACGGACTCGAGTCCGGCCGGCTCGTGGCCGAGCTGGTCGAGCAGGGCGAGGACCTCGCCGCCGCCTGGCCGGTGCTGCTGCGCGAGCACTACGGCGAGGCGTTCTCGATCGCCCGTCGTCTGGCCGGCCTGGTCACCGTGCCCGGGCTGCTCAAGACGCTCGGTCCCGCCGGCATGCGGTCCGACTGGCTGATGACGCTGGCGCTGCGCTGGATGGGCAACCTGGTCACCGACGAGGACCGCGACCGCGCCGCCCGGGTCTGGCGCTGGGCGGGCCGGCGCTCGGCGGCCCGCGACGCCCGGCCGCCGTTCGCCTGAACCGGCCCTTCACTTCACCAGCTCCGGGGTCGTCGCAGGGCTGGACGACATGCCCCGCGCGGGCGTCGCTCCGGTCCGGGGTCCGGAAACTAGGGTCTAGGGGTGGCTGAGCGGCGGCAGGTGCGGAAGGTGCAGCGGGTGGCCGCCTACGCCGTCATCATGCGCGACGACCACATCCTGCTCAGCCGCTTGGCGAAGCGGCTGACCAGCAAGGAGCTGTGGACGCTTCCGGGAGGCGGCCTGGAGCACGGCGAGGACCCGCGCGACGCCGTGGTCCGCGAGGTGCACGAGGAGACGGGCCTCGACGTGCACATCGGGGAGACGGCACACGTCTACTCCTTCCACCAGCGGAACACCTGGCGGCAGGGCCGGCGAGCGGACGCGCACGCGCTGCGCATCGTCTACGACGGCTGGGTCCCGGTCGACAGCCCGGAGCCGCACGTCGTCGAGGTCGACGGCTCCACGATGGACGCCGCCTGGCAGCCGATCGCCGGGGTGCTCAACGGGTCCGTGCCGGTGGTCAGCCTGGTCACCGAGGTGCTCGCCGAGCACCAGCCGTTCCAGATGCAGCGCGTGGCGGCGTACGCCCTGGTGCTGCGCCAGGGGCCCGGCGGCGAGGAGGTGCTGCTGACCCGGAACTCGGCCCGCGGCCCGCACCCCGGCCACTGGACGCTGCCCGGCGGCGGCATCGACCACGGCGAGGAGCCGCGGCAGACCGTGGTGCGGGAGGTCCGCGAGGAGACCTCACTGCTGTGCACGGTGGGCGACGTCCTGGACGTCGGCTCCACGCACTTCGAGGGCACGGCTCCCTCGGGCCGGCGCGAGGACTTCCACGCGCTGCAGATCGTGTTCAACGCGGAGGTCTCCGACGGCGAGCCCGTCGTGATGGAGGTGGGCGGCACCACCGACGCCGTGGCCTGGGTGCCGGTCGGACGGCTGGGCTCGGAGGAGCATCCCGTCCGTGACCTCGTGCACACCGCACTCGCCGCCAACCGGAACAGGGCGACACGCCCTAGGTTGGGCGGGTGAACGAGACCGTCTTCACCTACGCCGCGCCGGCGCTCAAGTTCGGCGCCGGCGCCTCGGACGAGGTGGGGCACGACCTTGCGTCCTACGGCGCCCGCCGGGTGCTCCTGGTCACCGACCCCGGCGTGATGGAGACGGGTCACCCCTCGCGGATCGCCGAGCACATCTGGCAGCGAGGCATCGAGACCGTGATCTTCGACCGGGCCCGGGTCGAGCCGACCGACGAGTCGCTGGAGCAGGCGATCGACTTCGCCCGGGACGCGCAGTCGACCGGCCGCTCCTTCGACGCGATCGTCGCCGTCGGCGGTGGCTCGTCGATCGACACGGCCAAGGCGGTCAACCTCCTGGTCACGAACCCCGGTGACCTCATGGACTACGTCAACGCGCCGGTCGGGAAGGCCCGGACACCGGCTCACGAGCTGCTCCCTCTGGTGGCGATCCCGACCACGAGCGGCACTGGCAGCGAGAGCACCACGATCTGCGTCCTCGACGTGCTCGAGCTGAAGGTCAAGACCGGGATCAGCCACGTCGCGCTCAGGCCAAGGCTCGCGATCGTCGACCCGCGGCTGACGGTCAGCCAGCCCCCCATGGTCACCGCCTCGTCCGGGATGGACATCCTCTGCCACGCGCTGGAGAGCTACACCGCGCGCTGGTATGCCGACTTCGACGCCAAGCAGCCCGACGAGCGGGTGCCCTACTGCGGTGCGAACCCGATCGCGGACATGTGGTCGGAGCGGGCGTTGAGCCTGCTGGCCGGCTCGTTCCGCGCGGCGGTCAACGACGCTAGCACCGAGGTGCGAGCGAAGCGAGCCTCAAAGGGCCACGACACCAAGGCCCGCGAGCAGATGGCGATGGCGGCCACCTTCGCCGGCCTCGGCTTCGGCAACGCCGGCGTGCACATCCCGCACGCGAACGCCTACCCCATCGCGGGCCGGGTCCATGACTTCACGCCCGAGGACTACCCCCAGGACGAGCCGATCATCCCGCACGGCATGGCGGTCTCGCTGACCGCGCCGGCGGCGTTCCGGTTCACCTTCGACGCCGCGCCCGAGCGTCACCTGCGGGCCGCCCGGATCCTCGATCCGAAGGCGAAGGGCGAGGGGCCCGAGCTGCTGGCCGGAGTCGTCACTCGACTGATGAAGGCCATCGGGCTCCCCAACGGCCTCGCCGAGGTGGGTTACGGCGCCGCCGACGTCGACGACCTGGTCGCCGGAGCCGTCCAGCAGCAGCGGCTGCTCGCGACCGCACCGAAGACGCCCACGGAGGAGGACCTGGCGCAGGTGTTCGTCGCCTCGATGGAACACTGGTGAGGTGACGGCAGCCTCCTCGCTCGTTGAGGAGCTGCGAAAGCGGGGGGTCACCGACGTCGACGACTCGGTCCTCACCAGGGCTCTCTACTCCTCCGACGCGTCGCTCTATCGGGTCGTCCCGCAGGTGGTGGCCCGGCCGCGGGCGGGCGACGACCTGGAGGCGATCCTCGATGTCGCCAGCGCCACCGGCGTACCGCTCACCATGCGGGGCGCGGGCACCTCCATCGCCGGCAACGCCGTCGGCCCCGGCATCGTGGTCGACACCGTCCGGCACCTCAACCGGGTGGTCTCGGTTGACCCCGAGGCGCGTACGGCGACCGTCCTGCCCGGCGTCGTGCACGCCGACCTGCAGCGCGCCGCGGCTCCGCACGGGCTGCGGTTCGGACCCGACCCCTCGACGCACACGCGCTGCACGATCGGGGGGATGATCGGCAACAACGCCTGTGGCTCGCGAGCCCTGGGCTACGGCCGGACCGTCGACAACGTCGTCTCCCTGAAGGTGGCGTGGGGCCCGGGTGCCGGCAGCCGGGCCGATGTCGAGGGGCGGCTCGGTCAGCTCGTCGACCAGCACCTGGCCCATGTCCGCACCGAGTTCGGCCGGTTCACCCGGCAGGTCAGCGGGTACTCCCTCGAGCACCTGCTGCCGGAGCACGGCCGCAGCGTCGACCGGTTCCTGGTCGGGTCGGAGGGCACCCTCGCACTGGTCCGGGAGGCCACCGTGCGGCTGGTCGACGACACCGTCGACCGGCTCCTGGTCGTGCTGGGCTACCCGTCGATGGTGGACGCCGCGGACGCCGTGCCCGCCCTGCTCAGTGCGAGCACGGACGGTGCGATGGTCGCCTGTGAGGGGCTGGACGGCCGGATCGTCGACCTGGTCCGGCAGCGCGGGAGTGCGCTGCCGGAGCTGCCGAAGGGCAACGGCTGGCTGTTCGTCGAGATGGTCGGGCCGGAGGCGCCTGCGCACGCCGCCAAGGTCGTCGCCGAGGGCGGCGCGCTCGACACCCGTCTGGTGACCGACGCCGCCGAGGCCGCTGCACTCTGGCGGATCCGCGAGGACGGCGCCGGGCTGGCCGCCCGAAGCCTCCGCACGCCCGCCTACTCCGGCTGGGAGGACGCCGCCGTACCCCCGGACCGCCTCGGTGCGTGGCTGCGTGACTTCGACGAGCTGCTGAAGGGCTACGAGCTCGAGGGCGTGCCCTACGGCCACTTCGGCGACGGCTGCGTGCACGTGCGCATCGACTTCCCGTTCCAGCCCGGGGACGGCAGCCCCGGAAGCGCGGGAGTCAAGGTGTTCCGCGACTTCCTCACCGCGTGCGCCCTCAAGCTGCGCGACCACCGCGGCTCGCTGTCGGGCGAGCACGGCGACGGCCGGGCCCGCTCCGAGCTGCTGCCCCTGATGTACGACGCCGAGTCGCTCCGGCTGTTCGCCGCGGTCAAGGCCATCTGCGACCCGGACAACCTGCTCAACCCGGGCAACCTCGTCGACCCGGCTCTGCTCGACGCCGACCTGCGACCGGTGCGTGCCCGGCAGCCCGTGCTGCCGCTGCTCCGGCTGCCGCACGACCAGGGCGAGCCCGAGGAGCGGCTGGGCAACGCGGTGCACCGGTGCACCGGCGTGGGCCGATGCGTCGCTCCGGCCACCACCGGTGTCATGTGCCCGTCCTACCTCGCCACCCGCGAGGAGAAGGACTCCACCCGCGGCCGGGCCCGGGTGCTGCAGGAGGCGATCGACGGGTCGCTGGTCCAGGGGTTCGCCGACCCGGCGGTGGCCGAGGCCCTCGACCTCTGCCTGGCCTGCAAGGGCTGCGCGTCCGACTGCCCGACCGGCGTGGACATGGCGACGTACAAGTCCGAGGCGCTCTACCAGAAGCACGAGGTCCAGGGCGTACGCCGCCCGCGCAGCCACCGGATCCTGGGCCGGCTGCCGTGGTGGGCGGACCTGGCCGCTCCGGCCGCCCGGGTCGCCAACCGGATGGTGCGGATGGGGCCCGTCGCGCGGCTGGCCAAGGCGACCGCGGGCATCGACCCGCGACGGTCGATCCCGGCCTTCGCGCCGAAGACGATGCGGAAGGCCGCCCCGACCGGGCCCGTGGACGGCCGGGCGCCGGACGTGTGGATCTGGGCGGACTCGTTCAGCGACCACTTCTTCCCCGACAACGGCCTGGCCGCGATCGGCTACCTGGAGTCCGTCGGTCTCACCGCGCGGGTCATCGCCGACGACGCCTGCTGCGGGCTCACCTGGATCACCACCGGCCAGCTCGACCAGGCGCGGAAAATAATGACCAGGACGCTGGGCAGGCTGAAGCCGTACGTCGACTCCGGGGTCCCGGTCATCGGGCTCGAGCCATCCTGCCTGGCCACCCTGCGCAGCGACGCGGCCGAGCTGACCGGCGAGACCGCTGCCTTTGCGAGCAGCGTGCTCAGCCTGGCCGAGCTGGTCGAGCGAGAGCAGCTGACGCTGCCCGACCTCTCGGGTGTCGAGGTGGTGGCGCAGCCGCACTGCCACCACCACGCCGTGATCGGCTGGGCCGCCGACCAGCGGCTGCTCGAGCGGGCCGGCGCCACGGTCACGCGGGTGGCCGGCTGCTGCGGGCTGGCCGGCAACTTCGGCATGGAGAAGGGCCACTACGACGTCTCGGTGGCCATCGCGGAGACCCACCTGCTCCCGGCGGTGCGCGCCAACCCGTCGGCGGTCGTGCTCGCGGACGGGATGTCCTGCCGGGTCCAGCTCGACGACCTGGCCGGCGTACCGGCCCTGCACCTCGCCGAGCTGCTCGTCTCCGGGCTGCGCTGAGTCTCAGCTCGCGCGTCTGTAGTGGCCGTCGAACGCGACGCTCCAGGTCACGCCGTCGTCCTTCGACGCCTCCCAGAGCTGCCGGACCCCCTCGCCCTCCGGGGTCCAGGTGATCCGCTGCTGGGCGTCGGCGGCGACACCGGTGAGCACCATGGCGCCGTCGTGCACCCCGCCGTCGAGGAGCAGGATGCCGCCGGTCGAGTCGATCCACGTCTGGTGCCAGCAGCCCCGCTCGGGATCCCAGGAGTTCAGGCTGTGCCCCGCGACGCCGCCGTCGCCGCGCCAGTGCTCCGTCAGTGCGCCGGTGTCGTACGGCGCGCGGATCGAGTTCCGACCCACGTGCTCGCCGTCCGCGTCGAACACCTCCCACTCGCCCAGCCAGAAGTCGAAGTCGTGCGCATGGTCCACCATGCTTCGACAGTGTCCGGGTCGCGGCGGGCGCGCCAGACCTGCGCACGACTCGTGACGCTCCCGCGACCTGGTCGTGACCACCCGGACGGCGCGAGACGACGATGACAGGTAGCCGTCACCCGACCCCTCCTAGAATTCGAAGGTGAACCCCCGCCACCGCCGCCTGGTCATCCCCCTGGCTCTGGTGGCGCTGCTGCTGGTCGTCGTGATCGCGGCGGTCCTGTAGTGGCCGAGAACCTGCTGCGCGCGTTGTCGCAGGTGCGGAGCCGACTGGTGGACCCCGAGCCGCTGGTCCGCGCCGTCGCGTCCGGGCGGCAGAAGGGCGCAGCGCCACGCTGGCGCCGGGTCGAGTTGCGCTACATCGACCTCAAGGCCGGCCGGCACCTCCAGGTCACGGCGTACGACGAGACGCAGGCCCACACCTCCAACCACCCCGTCGGCGCCCACGACGGGCGGGGCACTGCCCGGGCCGCGGTAGACGACCTGCTCGACGAGCCGTTCGGCAACTGGCACGTCGAGACGACCGCGGAGACGCTGCAGCTGCGGGTGACCAAGAAGGGTGCCCTGCTGCACATCACCGAGCGCACCTCGCCGGTCGAGGCGGACCGGGGCCACGACCGGGACAAGGACCGGCTTCTGCCTGAGGACGACCCGCTGTTCCGGGCCCTGGGCCTGGCCGACGCCGAGGGCCGGCTCAAGCCCAGCCGGCGGGACAAGTACCGCCAGGTCGAGGAGTTCCTGCGGCTGCTCGACACCGCCGTCACCGAAGCAGTCGACAAGGGTCAGCTGCGCACGCCCACGCCGGAGGACCCGCTCCGGGTGGCCGACCTGGGCTGCGGCAACGCCTACCTGACGTTCGCGGCCGAGCGCTATCTGGCCGGCACGCGCGGCCTCCCGGTCCACCTGGTCGGCGTGGACGTCAAGGAGCAGTCCCGTGAGCACAACGAGAAGGTGGCCCGCGAGCTCGGTCTGGACGCGGAGTTCGTGGCCGGCACCATCGGCGGCGTGGAGCTCGAGCGGGCGCCCGAGGTCGTGCTGGCACTGCACGCGTGCGACACCGCCACCGACGACGCGCTGGCGCGTGCGGTCCAGTGGGAGGCCTCGCTGGTGCTGGCCGCGCCCTGCTGCCACCACGACGTGGCCGCCCAGCT
>Ga0136846_1209705_pt1 | contig 16457 bp, 10 predicted proteins | sample HopSoiMetagenom2_FD_96841 | JGI IMG/M metagenome (GOLD analysis project Ga0136846, IMG submission 96841) | Grasslands soil microbial communities from Hopland, California, USA - 2 Assembly 2016 (version 4) | ecosystem: Environmental > Terrestrial > Soil > Grasslands | place: USA: Hopland... | reverse complement strand
GACGGGCCCGACCGCGCTCGGTCCGAGGAGGGCGCGCGGGTTCACGAAGTACGTGTCGGCGTGGAAGGCGAAGGAGAGGACGGTGGCCAGGAGGATCACCGCCTGGGCCAGGGCACCGATGGTCGCTCCCATCCCAATCGCCTGGGCGACGGTGTACCCGCGCCAGCGCCGGCAGAAGGCGCCGTGGAAGGTGGCGGCCATCAGCGACATCGTGACGAGGCTGAAGACTGCGTGCCCGCGCTCGTAGGGCACGTCCCGGACGCCCAGGGCCAATCGGCCGATCGTGAAGATCGCGAGCACGATCAGGTAGAGCCGCGCGACCCGAAGGTACTCCTTCATGCCGCCTCCGCGCGATCATCCCCAAAACGGACGGGCCGCGCAAACGGGGTATAGTGGCGGCGCGATGTTCGGTTCCCTCGGCTCTGTCCGGCCCGGCGAGCGGCGAGGGGCGGCCGCGGCCTTCCTGACCATCTTCGGGATCCTGGCCGGACACACGCTCCTCGAGACGGCCCGGGACGCGCTCTTCCTGGCCCGCCTCCCTCCTTCGGAGCTGCCCGCGGTCTATCTCGTCATGGCCGTGGTCGCGATCGCGCTGTTCCAGGGTCCCTGGCGGGCGCCGCGCGTCGGCGGACAATGGGGCCTCTCCTTCGTCCTCGTCGGGGCCGGGCTCGCCACCCTCGTCTTCTGGGCCTTCCACTCCTCGCGCAGCCCCTGGGCCCTGCGCGCGCTCTACGTCTGGACGGGGATCCTGGGCACGATGGCCGCGCTCCAGTTCTGGATCGTCCTCGGCGAGACCTACACCGTCACCCAGGCCAAGCGGATCTACGGCCTGGTGGGGACGGGCTCGGTGCTCGGCGCGATCGCGGGGGCGGCGATCGCCCGCGGCCTGACCCAGCTCTGGCCGACGCGCCACCTGATCCTGGCCGCCGCCGTCGTCTTCGTGCTCACCGGCCTCGGCCCGGCCACGGCCATCAAGCGCCCGGAGGCGGCGGCGGCGGGCGCGGCCGGCCACGCCGCCTCGTCCATCGTCCAGACCATCCGCCTCTTCCGGAAGGATCCCTACATCACGGCCCTGGGCGGCCTTGTCCTGGTCTCCACCGTCGCCCTCACCCTCGCCGACTACGTCTTCAAGAGCACGGTCGCGCAGACGGTGGACCGCGCGCAGCTCGGCACGTTCTTCGCGACCTTCTACATGGTGCTCAACGTGCTCGCGCTGGTGGCGCAGCTCGCGCTGGCGGGGTGGCTGCTGCGCGTCCTCGGCCTGCACCGGACCCTCTGGGTGCTTCCCGCCTTCGTGATCCTGGGCGCCTCCGGCGTCGCCCTCGGCGGCGGGCTGGTGGCGGCGCTGCTGCTCAAGGGCGCGGACGGGACGCTGCGGTACACGCTGCATCGCACGGGCACGGAGCTGCTGTTCGTGCCCCTGCCGGACGGCCTGCGCGCGCGGGCCAAGCCGGTGATCGACGTGGTGGGACAACGAGGCGGCCAGGCCCTGGCCTCCCTGCTCATCCTGGCCGAGATCACGCAGCACCGCGGCAACACCGTCCTCGCCGCGGCGGCGGCCGCGCTGGGCGTGGTCTGGATCGCCTGGGCGGCCGAGATCAAGACGCATTACCTCGACCTGTTCCGCTCCGCCCTGCGCGAAGGCGCGCTGCGGGCGCGCGGCGACCTGCCCGCCCTCGACCTCGGATCGCTGGAGGCGCTGTTCACCGCCCTCAACTCGAGCGACGACTCCGAGGTCATCGGGGCCATGGAGCTGCTCGACGCCGGCGGGCGCGCCCGCCTCATCCCGGCCCTCGTGCTCTTCCATCCCTCGCGCGAGGTCGTGCTGCGCGCCCTCGACATCTTCGCCGCCTCCGGCCGCGCCGACTTCGTGCCCGTCGCCGATCGCCTCCTCAGCCACGAGGACGCGCGCGTGCGCGCGGCCGCGCTGCGGGCGCGCACGGCGGTCAAGCCCGACGAGGCCCTCCTCCGGCGCGCGCTCACCGACCCCGACTCGCTCGTCTCCGCCACCGCGCTGGTCGGCCTCGTGGCCGGCGGCTGGATGACGGGGAAGGCGCGGGAAGCGGTGGAGGAGCTCCTGTCGAGTCCGGGGCCGGGCGGGCGCCGCGCGCTGGCCGCGGCCATCCGCGCCCAGCCCGCGCCGGTGGCCGCCTTCGAGCCGCTGCTGCTGCGGCTGGCCGAGGACCCGGACGAGGAAGTGCAGGTGGAGACGGCCACGGCCATGGGCGGCCTGCGACTGCCTTCCTTCATCCCCGCGCTGCTGCCGATGCTCGCGGACTCGCGGGTGCGCCCGGTGGCGCGCGCGGCGCTCGTGGCCCACGGCGAGCCGGCGCTGGCCGCGCTGGAGGGCGCGCTGCAGGACCGGGACCTTCCCTACGAGATCCGCCACCACGTCCCGCGCACGATCAGCCGCTTCCCGGCCGACCTCGCCGCCCCCATCCTCCTGCGGCACATCATCGGCGAGGAGGACGGCTCCATCCGCTACAAGCTCCTGCGCGGGCTGGGCCGACTGGCCGCGCAGAACCCGGGGCTGCGCCTGGACCGCGACCTCCTCCGCGCCGCCATCGAGCGCACGCTGGAGGCCGTGTTCCGGGTCGTGCACTGGCGCAGCGTGCTCGTGCAGGGGGCGGAGGCGGAGCCGCGGCGAGCCACTCCCGGGCACGAGCTGCTGGTCGAGATGATGCGCGACCGCGAGGCGCACGCGCTGGAGCGGCTCTTCCGCCTCCTCGGCCTGCTCTACCGCGGAGAGGACTTCGAGAAGATCTACCGCGGCCTCCACAACGCGAGCGAGAAGGTCCGCGCGGGCAGCCGCGAGCTGCTCGAGAACCTGGTGGAGGCGCCGCTGCGCGAGCCGGTGATGGCGGCGGTGGACGAGGACGCGGACGCGCGGCGGCTCGCCCGCGCCGCCCCCGCCTACCGCCCGCCCGGTCTCGGCTACGACGAGCTGCTTGCGCTCCTCATCGACCAGCCGGGGGAGACCGTGCGCTGCCTGGCCGCCTACCACGTCGGCGAGCTGGGCCTGGTCGCCCTCGGCCCGCGCCTGGAGGCGGTCAAGGCCGAGGACCGCGCCGGCCTCTTCCTCCTGCGCGTGGTCGAGCGCGCGCTGTCCTTGCTGCGCGGCGCCCCCGGACGGCTGCAGCATGCTTGACGAAGGCCAGCTCCTCGGCCACGAGCAGCGGGTCTCCGGGCCCGTCGAGCGCGTGCTCGCCCTCAAGCGCCTGCCCATCGTGAACACCCTCAGCGGCCCGCAGCTGGCCCTGGTGGCGGACGAGATGAGCGAGCGGTTCTTCCCGAAGGGGACGGTGATGCTCCGGGAAGGGGAGGCGCCGGGCGCCGTCTACTTCCCGATCGAGGGACGCGTGCACATCACGCGCGCGGGCCGCCTCCTCGGGCACGCGCGGCCGGGGCTGGCGGTGGGGCCGTTCCACGTCCTGGCCCGGGACGCGCGGGGCCTGGGTGCGGTGGCGGAGACGGACACCGTGGCCCTGGAGCTGACGACGGAGCGGCTCAACGAGATCTTCGAGGAGCACTTCGCGATCCTCCATCGGATCATCCGCGAGGTCTCGCGGCTCATCGTGGAGCAGGTGGTGCGCTTCCCGAAGGCGGCGATGCTGCTGCCGGGCGTGTCGCCCGGCCCGGCCACGCCCGCCCGCGACCTCGACCTCGTGGAGCGGATCTTCTTCCTGCGGCGGGCGCCGGTGTTCCACGAGGCCAGCATCAGCGCGCTGGCCCAGCTCTCGCGCAGCCTCACCGAGGTGCGCTTCCCGGCGGGGACCTGGCTCTGGCGGGAGGGCGAGGAGACGGGATGGGGCTCGCTGATCGTGAGCGGCTCGGTGCGCGCGAGCTCCTCGCGCGGACACGAGTTCGTGGCCGGACCGGGGACGGCCCTCGGCGCGCTGGACGCGATGGCGGTGGTGCCGCGGTGGTTCGACGCGGTGACGGAGACGCCGGTGGTCGCCCTGCAGACCAACATGCAGGCGCTGATCGACGTCCTCGAGGACAACGTGGGCATGGCCATCAATTACCTCTCCGTGATGTCGCGCTGGCTGCTCGTGATCCTGGACCGCTCGCTGGCCGCGCGGGAGAGGATGCAGAAGGTCTACGGAGGGGAGCCCGAACCGGAGGCGGAGGGCAGGGCGGCGGAGGCTGCCGCCGGCTCGGACCCCGCGGGCAGGCTACCATTGGCGCCGGGGGAGAGCCCGTGAGCGGAGCATGGCGTGAGCACTGAAGCAGGCGCGATCGAGACCACCCCGCCGGCGCCGGCGGGAGAGGGCACGGCGGTCGACCGGCTGCTGCGCGTATTCAGCGACGTGCGCGCGGGAGAGGGCGGGAGCGTGCTGCTCCTGACCTTCAACCTGTTCCTGCTCATGGTCGGTTACTACATCTTCAAGGTCGCGCGCGAGCCGCTGGTGCTCGCGCTACCGCGCGGCGCGGAGATGAAGTCGTACGCGGCGGCCGCCCAGGCCCTCACCCTGATGGGGTTCGTTCCCCTCTACTCCTGGTTCTCCTCCCGGGTGGACCGCATGCGCCTCATCCTGGGCGTGATCCTCTTCTTCCTCGTGTGCATCGAGGCCTTCTACCTGGGCTTCCGGGCCGGCCTCCCCTTCCTGGGCTTCTTCTTCTACGTGTGGGTCGGGATCTTCAGCCTGGCCACCATCGCGCAGTTCTGGTCCTACGCCAACGACCTCTACGACCGTCCCACGGGCGAGCGGCTGTTTCCGATCGTGGTCGTGGGCGCCACCGCCGGCAGCCCCCTGGGCGCGCTGCTCACCCAGCCCCTGTTCGACGCCGGTGTCCATCCCTACACGCTCTTCCAGATCACCGCCGTGCTGCTCGTCGTCCACCTTGGGCTCTACCGCCTCATCGAGAGGCGGGAATCGTCACGGCGGGCCAGCCAGAGCGCGAAGGCGCAGGCACCGCTCGGCGGTCCCGGCGGTTTCACCCTCCTGCTGCGCAACCCGTACCTCCTGCTCGTGGCCGGCCTGCTCCTCGTCCTCAACATCGTGAACACGACCGGCGAGTACGTGGTCAGCCACACGGTGGTGGAGGTCGCGGCGGGGGCGGCCACGCCGGAGGCGAAGGAAGCGATCCTCGGGCACTTCTATGGCGGCTACTACTTCTTGACGAACGTCGTCGCCCTCGTCCTGCAGGCCTTCATCGCATCCCGCCTCGTGAAGTACCTCGGTATCGGCGGCGTCGTGCTCGCGCTGCCCCTCGTGGCCCTGGGCACCTATGGCGTCGTTGCCGCCGGTGTCGGCCTGGCCGTCCTGCGCGTCGCCAAGATCGCGGAGAACGCGACCGACTACTCGATCATGAACACGGGACGCCAGATGATCTGGCTGCCCACCAGCCGCGAGGAGAAGTACAAGGCCAAGCAGGCGGCGGACACCTTCGTCGTGCGCAGCGGGGACATGCTCTCCGGGCTCGCCGTGTTCGTGGGCACGACCTACCTGCACACGACCGTCCGCGGCTTCGCGGCCATGAACCTCGTCCTGATCGCGGTCTGGCTCGTCATCGCGGTGACGCTCGTCCGACGCTATCGCTCGCTGGCGACCCACTCCGGGTGAGAGCGGCGCGGGCGGCCGTCTCCGTCCTCGTCTCCCTCCTCGTCCTCGCGCTCCTTCGCTGGCCCCCGGTGTGGGCGCGGCCGCCCCTGGACGTGCGCGCCCTGACCCTGGCCGGTCCCCTCGTGATCGCGGCCGCGCTGGCCGCGCTGACTGGCCGTCCTCGTACCCCGAGCACGTGGGCGCCGTGGGTCATCGCGCTCGGGGTATCCGTTTCGTTCCTCGCACTCGTCGTCGCCCTTCGGCCTGGGAGCGGCCTCTCGTCCACCGTCAGCGATCCGCGGGGGCCGATCGGCGCCTCCGCCCTCGGCGCCATTGACGTCGCCGGTCCCGACCTCCGCCATCTGCCCCCGGCGCGGAAGGTCACGCTGCGCTGGGAAGGACCCCTCCGCGCGCCCCGCTCGGGCACGTATCGGCTGTGGGCCACGGGACGGGGCGAGGTCACGCTGCGCCTCGATGGCCGGCTCGTCCTCCACGCCGAAGGCGATCCGCTGCGCGCGGCGGCGGACGTGCCGCTGGCCGGCGGCCCACACGTGGTGGAGGCGACGCTCGCGCGCACCGGTCCTGGTCCGCGGCTCCGTCTGGGCTGGACGTGGCCGCCGGCCGGCGGCCACGCCGACGGATACGACGAGATCGTCCTGCCGCGCGACCTGGGATCGCCGATCGCCGCGCCCTGGTGGTGGGCGACGGATGCGCTCGCCATGGTCGTGGCGGCGCTGGCGGGTCTCGTGGTCTGGCGCGCGAGGTGGGAAGTGCCGCGGTCCTTGCCGGTGGCGCGCCCGGTCACGGTGGGCGAGGTCGGGTGGTCGCTGGCCGGCCACGCCGGGATCGTCGCCCTGATGAGCTGGCCGCTCGTGACCAGCCTGGCCACCCTGGGCGTGACCGACCGCCCGGACGGCCGCCTCAACGCCTGGATCCTGGCCTGGGACGCGCACGCCCTCGCTCACGCGCCCTCGCAGCTGTTCCAGGCGCCCATCTTCCATCCGCTGCCGGACACCCTCGCCTTCTCCGAGAACCTGCTCGTGCCCGCGCTCATGGGGGCGCCGTTCCAGCTTGGCGGTCCCGTGCTCGCCTACAACGTCGTCCTGCTCGTGAGCCTCGTCGTGTCCGGCCTCGGCGCGCAGCTCCTCGTGCGCCGCGCGAGCGGCGACCGCCTGGCCGCTTTCGTGGCGGGCGCGTTCTTCGCGGCGGGGGCGCACCGCTGGGTCCGCCTCGCGCACCTGCACGCGCAGGTCACGCTGTTCCTGCCGTTCCTGCTGCTCGCGCTGGACCGGTTCTGGCATCGGCGCACGTTCCCGCGCGCGCTGCTGGTCGGGGTGCTCCTCGCGTTGCAGGGACTCTCGTCCGTGTACCTGGGCGCCATGGCCGCCCTGGTCACGGCGGTCGCGGTGGCGCTGGCCCTCGTGGGCGGTCTTCGCGGGCGCGACCTGGGGCGGCTCTGCGGAGGCCTCCTCGTCGGCGCGCTGCTCCTCGTGCCGATCGCGCGACCGTATCTCCGCATGCGCGCCTACGAGGGCGTCGAGTTCACCGTCGCGGACGTGGCCAGCTACGCGACCACCCTCGAGTCGTACGCGGCTTCGGGCACGCGGCTGTACGGGTGGATCACGCAGAAGCATCTCGATCCCGAGCGCGTGCAGGACACGCTGTTTCCCGGCCTGACCCTGGTCGTGTGCGGGGTGGCCGGGCTGGCCTCCGCGCCTCGGCGGTACCGCGCGGTGGCCGTGGTCGCCTCCGCGGTCGCGATCGTGTTTTCGCTGGGGCCCGAGACGGCCGCCTACCGCTTCCTGCACGAGCACCTCGTCCTCGTCCGCGGCGTGCGCGCTCTGTCGCGCTTCTCGCTCGTGCCCGTGCTCGCCTTGTGCGTGCTGGCGGGCTTCGCGCTGGCCCGACGGTGGGCGACGGCTCTGGCCGCGCTGGCCCTGTTCCTGGTCGAGTCGTCGAACGTGCCGATCCGCTATGCGCCGGCGCCGTCGCCCTCGCTGGTCGCGAGATGGCTGGCGGGTGGTGTGGCCGCGGGCCCGGGCGCGGTTGGGGACGACGGTGCAGGTGGGGACGGCCGCGGGCGTGCGGGTCCGGGTCCGGGTGCGGTGGCGTACCTGCCTCTCGGCGAGCGCGACACCGACGTGATGCTCGATGGCATCGCCCACTGGCGGCCGCTCGTCAACGGAGACTCGGGGTTCATGCCGCGGCCGTACACGCGCGAGATGGAGCTGTTCGCCGGTTCGGATGCGGAGGAGTCCCAGCGCTTCCTGCGGGCGGTGGGGGTCAGCCATGTCGTCTCCGGCGAGCCGGCGCCGGTCCCGGTGTCGGGGCCGGTCGTGTTCGCGTCCGGTGGCGAGCAGGTGCGCGAGGTGCCGCCCGGCTCCGCCGCGCGGGTCCCTGATGGCGGCGTTCCTGCCCCGACGCTCTGGACAGGCGCGTCGGTGACGGTGGACCTCGGGACGGCGCGGCCGGTGCAGTCCGTGCTGTTCGAGGCCTCCGACTCACCGTGGGTCGCCGCGCCGGCGGTGGAGGTCTCGAACGACGGCGCCGCCTGGAATCGCGTCGAGGCCCATGCCAGCCTGGCCGACGCGACGCTCGCGCTCGTCCGGGATCCACGTCACGGAAGCGGGGAGGTCACCTTCGCTCCCGTGAATGCGCGATTCATTCGTCTGGCCCCCGACCTGCCGGCGCGGCCGGGCGTTCTCCGCGTGCGCTGACCTGGCGGCGGCCGGCGATCTCGGTGTCCGCTCTCGTGAGCGCGATCTGTGCCGCTCCGGCCGGGCCCGCGGAACCAGAGCGTTCCGCATCCCTGATCGAGTGGTCTCGCCGTTCGTATTCAGTGGCCGCGACATTCGTCCGCCTGCCGTTCTCTCTCGTCGAGATCGCAAATCGACGTCACACGATGAACGTCACGGTCGCTGCGCTAACTCAGAATTGATAGCGCGTGATCACGCGATATCCGATCGGACCTCTTTCGGCACTCGCCAGTGAAACTATCATGTCCATGATGCTCGAGACTTCGATGGCAATCACGCTTTCCGACGACGACCTCGAGGCCGCCGTCGTGCGCCTGGCCCGGTCCGAGCGTGAGGCGACGTCGGCATTGATCGCCCACCTCGGCGAGCTCCACGCGCGCCGCCTCGACGTGCGCGCCGGGTTCGCCTCGCTCTTTACGTACTGCACGACGGTCCTGCGGCTCTCGGAGCACGAAGCGTACGACCGGATGAAGGCGGCCAAGGTGGCGCGACGCTATCCGGAAGTCCTGCCGCTCCTGGAAGCGGGTCGCGTCAACCTGACGACCATCCGGCTGCTCGCGCCGCACCTGACTCGCGCCAACCAGGCGGAGCTGTTCGCGCAAGCGGTGGGAAAGAACAAACGGCAGGTTCAGGAGCTCCTGGCGCGCCGGTTCCCAATGCCGGACGCGCCGGTGTCGATCCGGAAGTTGCCCCGGCCGGTCGTCGCCGCCGCATCACCGGCGGCGAACGCGGAGCGTACAGAAGCGCCCGTCAGCGAAGGCGTCGTCAGCGCAGCGGAGGTCACTGGACAGCTCGTCAGTTCCTCCGACATCTCGAGCACATCACTGGCGGGCGCGGGAGGAGAGGGCGAGGAGGGAGGGCCGCCGCTCGTCGCGCGAACTCGGCCCACGCCTGCCTCTTCGCCTCGTCCTCTCGTCCAGCCACTCGCTCCGGACCGCTACCGGATTCATTTCACGGGCAGCGAGAGGCTCTGCGACAAGCTCGAGCTGGCGCGCGACCTCCTGCGTCATGCCGTCCCGAGCGGCGATCCGGCCGAAATCATCGAACGGGCGCTCGATGAGCTCATCGCCCGCGCGGTGAAGGCCAGATACGCCTCGACGCCGCGTCCGCGTCCTCCGGCGGCCGTGGTGGGCCCGAGAAACGAGAGTTCGCGCCCCGTCCCTGCCGACGAGCCCCGGTACATCCCTGCCCACGTGAAGAGGGCCGTTTACATCCGCGATGGCGGCCGCTGCGCGTACATCGGTCCTGGCAGCCATCGCTGCGCTGAACGCGCGCTCGTCGAGTTTCACCACGTCGCGCCGTACGTGACCGGCGGCCGGGCGACGGTGGCCAACATCGAGCTGCGCTGTCGTGCGCACAACGCCTACGAGGCGGAGGCCTTCTTTGGACCCGCTCGGTCCCATGTGCCCGGCGATACGGAGATCACTTCAGCGGCGACGACGGGGCGCACCGGCGCCGAGGCGACGGACGCGGCGGCCGTGTCCGCGGCGACACGCTTTCGTTCCGGAACGAATCCGAGCGTCGATTGGCGGACGCCTCTGCGGATGTGAGTCGCGCGGACGCCCGCCGCGGTGTGGGTCGCGCGGACCTCCCGCCGCGGATCAGTCCCGCGGAAGCAGCCGCCGCCGCTCCCCGGTGGCGAGATCCAGCTTCACGAGGGCGCCCGTCGCATCGACGAACAGGTTGGCCGGCGTGGTCGCCGCGCTCGGATCGCCCGCGAAGGGCCGCGAGGGTGCGGCCGACAAGCCCCGTTCGATGCGCACGATGCGTCCGGCGTCGGCATCGACGAGGACGGTAGCGCGGACGTCGAACGACTCGAAATGCTGCAAGTCGACGGCGATGACGCCGGGAGCCACCTCGACCGCCCGCGCGAAGGCCAGGCTCGGAGCCACCTCGATCGACGACGTCTCCGCGCCGTCGGGCCTGAAGATGCGCAGCCGCACGCCGTGGCGCTCCTCCACCACCGCCAGGCGGCCGTCGTGCAGGAACGTGCAGGAGAGCCGGTCCGCCGTCCCCTCTTCGGCCAGGGTGGCCACGCGCGCGCCGGTGGCCCCGTCATGAAGGGCGAGGCTCGGCCGGCGCTCCTGATGATCGATGATGGCGAGTCGTTCCGCGCCGGGGCCCCACTCGGCCATCGGGTTGCCGCGCGTCGGAATCTCCGCGGACACGCGGTACCCGCCGGTCGCCGGATCGATGGTGACGAGCGACAGCACGCCGGGGGCGAGCCAGTCCTGGGGCCCGGCCAGCGTGCGGACATGCCCGTCCGTCGCGAACACCACCTCGCGCGCGTACGCGTCGACGTGAACGGGTGCGACCGCGAGGGGCTTCTGCGAGCCGATCGCGAAGACGGAGGTCTGGCCGACCTGCACGACCGCGACATCCCGGCCATCCGGCGACAGGGCAAAGCCGACGATCCTTCCCGGTGGGACCGGCAATGGCGCCGACCGTGCCACGGGCGCCTCCGCGCGGAGGTCGGCCACGAAGAGGCGGGGCTCGCCCGACCACACGTTCGTGATCCAGGCGGCCTGGGAGCCGTCGCTCGAGAACAGCGGGCCGTGCGTGTCCCAGGTCTCGGCGACGCGGACGAAGCGGTCCGTCCGCGCATCGACGAGCAGCGTCGGCATCATCGACTGGGGACGGGGCCAGCGAAGGCGGCCCGCCACCGCCATCCACGACCCGGCCGGAGCCGCCTGTACCGAAGTGACCGCCTTCAAATCGCGCGGCGACGGGCGGACGGCCCAGGCTCCCCACGCGGCGTAGGCGGCCACCGCGGGAGCGAGGATCGACCACGCCACGACGGAAAGGATGCGGTGGCCCCGCCGGATGTCCGCGCGTCCGCGCGCAACCTGGGCCGCGCTGCCCGCGACGAAGGCCAGGGCCAGGATCCAGAGGCCGAGCGACACGAAGGCGACGTCCGCGAAAACGCCGGCGGCCAGGAGCGACCGGACCGTGCGGGCCACCGTCCAGCCCACCAGCGCCGCCAGCGCGAGGTCGGCCGCGAACAGTCCGCTGCGGCTCCGGTAGCCCACGGCCGCGGCATGGACCCCGCAGATGAGCGCGAGGAGGGCCGGGATGCCCATCAGGCCCCACCATCCGGTCGGGGGCAGGCTCCAATCGCCGGTCAGCATGGACGGGATCACGACGATCGCGCCCGCGACCAGCGTCAGCACCGCGGCCGCGAGCAGCTTGCCTCCCCAGATCGCCCACCAGGGCAGCGGACGCGCGAGGAAGAAGCCGAGGCGTCCCTCCGCGAGGTCGCGTGCGATGACGGACGAGCCGGTGAGACAGGCGGCGGCCACCACCATCACCCCGGCCGCGAAGACCCCGAGGAACGGCCGGTCGCCGATCCCCACGTACGGGGCGCCGAAGGGCGCGAGGGCGCCGAGGACGGCGAGCCCGAGCAGCGCCGCGCGCTCGGAGGCTTCACGGGCCGCGATGGCGATCAGGCCACGCAGGGCGACGCGCAGGCGCGCGCCCCGTGCGCCGCTCGCCTGGGAGCGTTCGATCACCGCCGCTACCGCGCTCATGCTGCCCCCTGAGCGGCCGCGCTCGTCACGTCCGCGAAGATGCGCTCCAGCGGCCGCGCGAACCGCTCCTTCACCGCCTCCATCGGCTCGTCGAGCACGAGGTGGCGTTCGTGGAGGATCCCCACCCGGTCCGCGATGCCTTCGATGGCGGCCAGATCGTGCGTGGTCACGAGGATGGTCGTGCCGCGCTCGGCCAGCTCGCCGATGACCTCGCCGAAGACCGCGTCCCGCGCCACCACGTCGAGGCCGAGCGTGGGGTCGTCGAGGATGAGCAGCTCGGGGGCGTGGCCGAGCGCGATCGTGAGCATCGTCGCTCCCTTCTGGCCCTTCGAGAGGCGGTGGAACGGCGTGTCGAGGGGGACGGCGAACCGCCGGAGGCGGGCCTCCGCGCCCGTCGCATCCCAGCGCTCGTGCAGGCGCGACACGAGCGCGAGCAGGCGGGCCGGCGAGAGCTCGGAAGGTGCGTCGGGCTCCTCGGGCACGACGCCTACGCGCGCCATCAGCCGCGCACGGTCGGTCCAGGCGTCGGCACCGAGGACGAGAGCGCGGCCAGCGGTCGGGCGGAGCTGGCCGACCAGGCACCGCACGATCGACGACTTGCCGGCCCCGTTGCGCCCGAGCAGGCCGTACACGCATCCGCTCGGCACCGCGAACGTGACGTCCTCCACCACGGGGGCGCCGCCGTAGCGCACGGTGAGGCGCTCGCAGGCGAGGGCGGGCGCGGCCGGCAGCGCCGGCGGGCGCGGCGGAGAGGACGAGGGCCCAGGTGGCAGCCCGGCGGCGATCCCGCTCATGACACTTCCCCTTTCCGGCCGCGCGCGAGCTCGGCCCAGGCCGCGCGGAGCTCGTGGACGGCTTCATCCATCGTGGCCCCGACGGTGCCACCGAGGCTCGCGTACGTGAGGGCGGCCTCGCGCAGCGCGCGCAGCCGCTGGCCGCGCGGCAACGAGGGCGGCTCGGCGGACACGTAGGTGCCGTCGCCGCGCCGCACCTCCACCACGCCCGCCTCCGCGAGCCGCTGATAGGCCTTGGACACCGTCGCCGGGTTCACGCGGAGGTCGCGCGCGAGGTCACGCACGGAAGGGACGACGGCTCCCGGCGCGAGCGCGCCGGCGGCGACGAGGCGGCGCACGCCGTCCTCGATCTGGCTCCACAGCGGGGTGGGAGCGGCGGGGTCCACGCGCAAGGCCCGATCGGAGCGATCCACTGTGTCAGTGTAATAACACACCGATACGCAAGCAGTCAAGCCCGATCGCGAGGTCGGCGGCAGGCAAGCCGATGTGCACGGGCGGATCTCGGCCACGCCGAGGGCGACAGGCCGGGATAAGCTCGTGACGATGCCGACCTCCGAGAGCTCCGGCCCGAGGGCCGAGTTCCTCCAGGACCCGCCGCGGCTGGCCAACACGTTCGAGGCCGACGCCGCCCTCCGCGAGACCCTCGAGCGCCTCCTCCCCCCGGCTGTCCACGCGCGGCTGGAGCCGGAGTGGCGTGATCTGGGCGCCGCCGCCGCCGGCCCCCTCGCCGAGCTCGCCCGGGCCGCGGAGGCGGACCCGCCGCGGCTCGTGCCCTTCGACGCCTGGGGCCGCCGCATCGACGAGGTCGTGGTTGCGCCGGCCTGGCGCGAGCTGCACCGGGAGGCGGCACGGCGCGGTCTGGCCGCGATCCCCTACGAGCGGGACCTCGGGCCCTGGGCGCGCGTGCACCAGTTCGCGCTGCTCGCCCTCTACGGCCCGAGCTCCGCCGTCTACACCTGCCACCTCGCCATGACCGACGGCGCCGCCCGCACCCTCCTGGAGCACGCGGCCGCGGATCTCGCCCGCCGCGTCGTTCCCCGGCTGACCAGCCGGGACCCTGACGCGCTCTGGACGAGCGGCCAGTGGATGACGGAGCGCGCGGGTGGCTCCGACGTGTCGCGCACGGAGACGGTCGCGCGGCGCGAAGGCGACGGCCGCTGGCGCCTCTGGGGCACGAAGTGGTTCACCTCCGCCGTCACCAGCGAGGTCGCGCTGACGTTGGCGCGTCCTCAGGGCGCGCCGGAAGGATCCGCGGGACTGTCGTTGTTCCTCGTCCATCAACGTGATGAACAGGGCGCCCGCAACGGGATCCGGATCCTCCGGCTCAAGGACAAGCTCGGCACGCGTGCCCTTCCCACCGCCGAGCTCGCGCTGGAAGGGGCGGTGGCGGAGCCGGTAGGGGAGCTCGGCCGCGGGGTCAAGAAGATCACCCCGCTGCTCAACATCACGCGGATGCACAACGCGATCAGCGCCTGCGGGATGATGGCGCGCGTGCTCCAGCTCCTGCGCGATTACGCGCGGAGGCGGATGGTCTTCGGGGCCACGCTGGCGGACAAGCCGCTGCACCGGGAGACAGTGGCCGGGCTGCAGGTCGAGTACGAGGCCGCCCTCGCCCTCACCTTCGACGCCGCGCGGCTGCTCGGGCATACGGAGGCGGGCGAGGCGAGCGAGGAGGAGCGGGCGACGCTCAGGCTGCTCACGCCGCTGGCCAAGCTGATGACGGCGCGGCAGGCCGTCGCGGTGGCGTCCGAAGGGTTGGAAGGCTTCGGTGGCGCCGGCTACGTCGAGGACACGGGGCTGCCGGTGTGGCTGCGTGACGCGCAGGTCCTTCCGATCTGGGAGGGCACCACGAACGTCCTCAGCCTCGACGTGCTGCGCGCGCTGGCGCGCGACGGCGTGCTCGAGCCGTGGGCCCGTCAAGCCACGCGGCGTCTCGACGCGCTCTCGTCCTCGGCAATCGGGACGGCGGCCGGTCAGGTCTCCGCGCGGATCGTCGAGGTCTCCGCCGCGCTCCGCGAGTGGGGCACTGCCTCGCCCGCGGTGGCGGAGTCCGCTGCCCGCCGCATCGCGCTCACGCTGGCGGCGCTGTCCGCCGCCGTCCCGCTGTGTGAACAGGCGGCCTGGTCGGCCGCTAGCGGCCGCGGCCGGCGCGCCGTCCTGGCCGCGACGCGATGGGTCGCAGGCCGCATCCCGCCCCTGCCGCCCTCCGCCGCCGAAGGGCACCTCGCCGAAAGCGCGATCCTGAGCGGACTCGAGGGCTGATGTCCACGCAGGAGGTCCTCCGCACGTATCTCGAGATGACGTCGCCCGCGGACCTCGTGGCCGCGCGCAGCGCCGATCCCCATGCGCGGATCGAGCGCGTCGAGGGCTGCCCGGCATCGTTCTTCCGGTATCTCTACACCGAGGTCGGTCGGGCCTGTCACTGGGTGGACCGCCTGGGCTGGACGGACGAGGAGATCCGCGATCACCTCGCCGATCCCGCGGTGTCGCTGTGGCTCTTCACCGTCCGCCGCGCGCCCGCCGGCTACTTCGAGCTCAAGAAAGGCGAGGACGGCGCGGTGGAGATCGCCTACTTCGGCCTGCTGCCGGAGTTCATCGGCAAGGGCTACGGCAAGCACGTCCTGAGCGAGGCCGTCGACCGCGCCTGGTCGCTGGGCGCACGGCGCGTATGGCTTCACACCTGCACCCTGGACGACCCCGCCGCCCTCCCGAACTACCGCGCCCGCGGCTTCCGGCCTTTCCGCGAAGAGACCTACTCCGTCACCCTCTCCGCTTAGCCTTCTCTCCAAAGCCAAGACATTGAGTCCGCGACGGTTGCGGGACGGTTGAAGTCACATCAGGGTCATACGACAATGGATTGTTGCGTCTGCTGGGGCCAACCACAACCTGTTGTACTTTTCTCTTGACAGCTTTTCCCGGCGAGCGCATATTCTCGCCACTCGTCACCTGGAGCTGATCGCGCTCGGGCGGGCCCGGGCGAGGGATAGAACTCAGAAACCGACCGCTGGAGGCGTTCCATGTCCACCCACCCCATCGAGAATTCCAAGCCCGAAGCGCGATCCCACAAGGGGGGCACCTCCAAGGGCCTGACCTACGCTCGGTACTTCACCAAGCCGGGACGACACCCTTACGACGAGCTGACCTGGGAGCACCGCTCGGCGGTGATCAACGACGAGCGGGGGCAGCCGGTGTTCGAGCAGCACGGCATCGAGGTGCCCGCCACCTGGAGCCAGACCGCCACCAACATCGTCGCCTCGAAGTACTTCCGCGGCCAGCTCGGCGCGCCGGACCGCGAGGCCAGCGTGCGCGGCCTCATCTCGCGCGTGGTGGACACCATCCGCGCCTGGGCGGAGAAGCAGGCCTACTTCGCGACGGCGGAGGACCTTGCCGCCTTCTCGGACGAGCTGACGCACCTGCTCGTCCAGCAGAAGGCCGCCTTCAACTCGCCGGTGTGGTTCAACGTCGGGATCGAGCCCCACCCGCAGGCCTCCGCCTGCTTCATCAACGCCGTCAAGGACACGATGGACTCGATCCTCGGCCTGGCCAAGACCGAGGGCATGCTGTTCAAGTTCGGCTCCGGGACGGGATCGAACCTCTCCTCCATCCGCTCCTCCAAAGAGCCCCTGGCCGGCGGCGGCACCGCCTCCGGACCGGTGTCGTTCATGCGCGGCTACGACGCCTTCGCGGGTGTGATCAAGTCCGGGGGCAAGACGCGGCGGGCGGCCAAGATGGTCATCCTCAACGCCGACCACCCCGACATCGTCGACTTCATCAAGTGCAAGGCCGAAGAGGAAAAGAAGGCGTGGGCGCTCATCGACGCCGGCTTCAACGCCG
>Ga0136846_1224506_pt1 | contig 16459 bp, 19 predicted proteins | sample HopSoiMetagenom2_FD_96841 | JGI IMG/M metagenome (GOLD analysis project Ga0136846, IMG submission 96841) | Grasslands soil microbial communities from Hopland, California, USA - 2 Assembly 2016 (version 4) | ecosystem: Environmental > Terrestrial > Soil > Grasslands | place: USA: Hopland... | reverse complement strand
GACCGCAGGGGGTGTGAGAAACCGCGAGATCTCGAGCCGGCCGTGGCCGTCCGGCGTGCGCATCATGGCGATCTCGACACGCATGTCGCGCAGCCCAGTGACGCGCTCTGCCCAGTCACCCTCGATCGTGGCTCGCCCTTCCAGGATGAGGCCGAGCTCGGCGAAAAAGGAGATCGCAGTGTCGAGCGATTCCACGACGATGCCGACGTTGTCCATCCGTTGAAGCGCCACGCGGCCCACTCTAGTTCCGCGATGCGTGCCTCTGAACTAGTCTGTAAACGTCGTGATGTTCGCCGTTGTTCTTTGGGCGGGCTTCGCCGCCGGGCTCGCGTGCGCGTGGAGCCGCAGGTGGTACGTCGTTCTCGCCGGCGCAACCCTGCTCTCGATCGCGAGCTTCGCCGCGGCGATCGGCTACCTCGGCGGAATCATGTTGTCACTCGTGCTCGCACGGCCGAAGAGGAGAAAGGCCGCGGAGGGTTGAGCCGGCTGCGGGCGCACGCGGACCGCGGGCCGGCGTACCTGTTGGGATTTGTGTTCTCGATTCGGACGGACATAACATCGCGCCATGCGTGAACTGCGCCCCGGTGTCTGGTACTGGCAATCGCCGCATCCCGACTGGAACGACGAACAGTGGTGGCCCGAGCTCGTCTCCTCGTACGGGATCGAGCTTCGCGACGACTTCCTCTTATTCGATCCTCTCCACGTTCCCGATGAGTTGCGCGAGCGCGCGACCGCGGTCGTGCTGACCGCGCCGTACCACGAACGCGACGCCCGCCGGCTTGGCTTGCCGGTGCACACGCCACCCGCAGACACGTGGGAGGATTGGGTCGAGAAGTTCGGCATCGACCCCGATCGCGGGAGTGGCATGGAGAGCGAGGACCTCGCGTGGCTCCGTGCGGGCGAGGCCGACGGACATTTCCACGGTCCTGGAGCGTGGCCTTTCGGCATCTCCGCCTATGCGGGCCGCGAGGACAACGATCTCATCCTCTGGCTGCCGGCGATCAACGCGATTGTGACCGGCGACTCGCTCTCCGACTTCGGCAACGGACTGGACATCCAGCTCGGCGGACGCAAGCACGTAACACGCGGCGATGTCGTCGAACGGCTCCGTCCGCTGCTCGACGTCCCGGTCGAGCTCGTGCTGCCCGCGCATGGCGAGCCGACTGATCGGGCGGCGCTCGAGGGCGTGCTTTCCTGAGCGGTTAAAGCGCGATCTGCGAGAGCCCTCGGAAGGCGGCTCGGTCCTTCATGCCGTCGGCGAGATCGTCACGAGCGGTCGCCTTCCCAGCGCTCAGCAGCGAGAGCGGGATCGTCGTCGACCGCGGCACTGGCGACATAGCCCCGGCTAATAGGTGAACGACATTGGAACCACGGCATGAGTCGAACATGCGCACGCGAGAGGTCGTGGCGCCTTCGCGGGCCCCGACCCTCCTACGCGCGTCTTCGGCATGCCCCCGGCATGAGTCGAACATGCGCACGCGGTTTAGGAAACCGCTGCTCTATCCACTGAGCTACGGGGGCCTCGAGCGGAGGGTAGCGTCACGAGCCGGAGCCGTCACCGTGCCGTGACGCACATCACCGTGATCTAGGACGAGAAAGCGGGTGCGTACTCGAATGGTCCGACGACCGACGGTGTGTACGCGCGTAGACGTCGAGCTTGGAAGGCGTCGCCCACTTCGGCTCCGGCGGCAGCACGCCAAGCTCCACAGCTGGACGGAACCCGAAGCGACCGTAGTACTGGGGAGACCCGAGCAGGACGATCAAGGGGACGTCCTGCGCGTCCGCGGCGCTGAGAAGTGCGTTCATCAGGGCGCTCCCGATCCCTTTTGCCTGGTGGGCGGGAAGGACGCCGATCGGACCCACTCCCACCACAGCATCGAAACCCACCTTCGCTCGACTTGCAGTCACATGACCGACAACCGAGCTCTGGATCAGCGCAGTGAACGACAGCTCATGGATCACGTCCTTCGCCTCCCAGAGTGCAGTGAAAAGTCCAACCTCGGGTGGCACCCGACCGCCGTAATCTTGGCGCTTGAACGCTTCTGCGTAGACAAATTTCGCGGCTTCGTAGTCGCTCCGCTGCTGTGGTCTGACGATCACGAGCGCATGGTCGCACGCGGGCGCGGCGTCTTTAGGAGCCTTACCGCTGGCGCTAACCTCAGCGCGTGGACGACCTGACGTTCCGGCCGCTGACGCGCGACGACCTACCGAGGCTCCACGAATGGCTCAATCGGCCGCACGTCGCACGCTGGTGGCACGAGCGGCGCACGCTCGACGAGCTCGTCGCTAGCTACGGGCCGTCGATCGACGGTATCGATCCGAGCGACCACTACATCGTCGTCGCGGGTGGGCGCGAGGTCGGCTTCATGGAGACGTACCTGATCGTCGACCACCCTGAGTGGGAAGCCGTCGTGCACGCCGGCCCGGGCCTCGCGGGAGCCGATCTGTTCATCGCCGACCCCGCTCTCACCGGCAAGGGGCTCGGCACCGCGATGCTCAGGAAGTTCCTCGAGGAGATCGTCTTCGCTCGCGAGAGCACGACGGCCTGCCTCTCCGACGTCGATGTGGACAACACGGCGTCGCTGCGCGTCTTCGAGAAGGCCGGCTTCACCCGCGTCGGTGAGATCGTGGACCCGGAGAGCGGGCGGCCGCACGCCCTGCTGCGCCGCGAGCGTGCCTAGGTGTCGCGACGGACGAGCAGCACTGCCGCGATCGCAATCGCCGCCGCTGCGTAACCTGCGAACAGCGCAAGCCCGACCCATGGGCTCAGATGGTTAGCCGGCGTGGTCGCCATGACCGCCTCGCCGGCGGCGAGGGGAAGGTAGGGCGAAGCTGCGTCGTTCCAACTCGCCGGAAAGACGTTCATCAGCGGCGGCAGGACGAACATGAGCCCGGCGAAGCTTGCGATGCCACCCGCGGTGTTCCTCACGATCGCGCCGAGGCCGAGCCCGAAGAGGCCGACGACGGTGACATAGAGCGCTGCGCCGATGACCGCGCGCGCCACACCGGGATCGGAGAACGAAACGCCGATGTGACGCCCGGAGAAGATCCACTCGCCGATCGCAAAGGCGATCAACGTCGCCGGGAGCATCAGAGCCAGAGTCACGAGCCCGTAGACCACGACCTTGCCCCACAGGACCGGCAGCCGGCGAGGCACCGCCGTCATCGACGCGCGGATCATTCCGGTCGAGTACTCGGCTGTGATCACGAGCACGCCGAGGACTCCGAGCGCGAGTTGGGCCAGCTGGAGGCCGGCGAGGTTCGGATCCAAAGGATGGAAGTCGGCGCGATCCTGTGGGCTCACCTGATCCCAGTGGTGCGAGACAACCGCGCAGGCGAGTGTGGCGATGCCGATCGTGAAGACGACCGCCGTCAGGAATGCCCAACGCGTCGAGCGGACCGAGCGGAGCTTTGTCCATTCGGAACGGAAGATCCGCATCTGCGTGAGCCGACCGGTGTGCGGCAAGCCCGGAGCGGATGTCGTGGCTGAAGTGCTCACGCGGGTGTCTTGTACTCGACCTCTTCGCGGGTCAGCGTCATGAACGCCTCCTCGAGTGATGCCTGCTGCGGCGTCAGCTCGTGCAGCGCAATGCCCGCCTCGTTCGCTGCATCGCCGACCTCTGCCGCCGTGAGCCCTGTCACTTCGAGCAAGCTGGGGTCCCCGTCGACGTTGACGCCGACACCCGGACGGGAGAGGAGCGCCCTCAGCTTCTCGGCCTGCGGCGAACGCACGTGCACGACCTTGCCCGACGCCTGACGCACGAACTCGTCGACGCGGATGTCGGTGATCAGGCGGCCGCGCCCGATGACGATCACCTGCTCGGCGGTCAATGCCATCTCGCTCATCAGATGGGAAGACACGAAGACGGTTCGCCCTTCGGCGGCCAGGCCTTTGAGCAGGTTGCGAATCCAGTGGATGCCCTCGGGGTCGAGCCCGTTGACCGGCTCGTCGAGGATGAGCGTCGACGGGTCACCGAGCAGAGCGCTCGCGATTCCCAGTCGCTGCCCCATTCCCAGCGAGAACTCACCGGCGCGTTTGTGCGCAACGCTCTGCAAACCCACGAGATCGATCAAGTCGTCGACCCGGCGTCGCGAGATGCCGTGCGTCTGCGCGAGCGCGAGCAGGTGGTTGTATGCCGAGCGCCCCGGATGAACCGAACGGGCTTCGAGCAGTGCCCCGACCTCGTGCAGCGGCGCAGGATGATCGCGGTACTGCTTGCCGTTGACGCTTGCGTCCCCGGCTGCCGGGGCGTCCAACCCAAGGATCAGGCGAATCGTCGTCGACTTGCCCGAGCCGTTCGGGCCCAGAAATCCCGTCACCACGCCCGGACGAACCGTGAACGTCAGATCGTCGACGGCCAGCGTGTTGCCGTAGCGCTTCGACAGGTCTCGTACCTCGATCAACTCAAATCACCGTAGCTGCAATGAGCCCGTGGGTTACGGTTGTGCATGGCCCTTCGTGCCCTCGGACAGACCGGTGTCTCGCTTTCTCCCGTCGGCCTCGGAGGCGTGGAGCTCGGACCGTTCGACGGCGGGGAGCCGGATGTCGACAACGCCGTCGATGTGATCAACGCGGCGTTCGAGGCGGGCATCAACTGGCTCGACACTTCGGAGAACTACCTCGACTCGCAGAACGAAGCGCTGATCGGCGAGGCGATCCAGCAAGCGCCGGCGGCGATGCTCGTCTCGACGAAAGTCTCGCCTCGGCCTGCGATCAGCGGAGGCGGCAGTGGCTTTCGGCGCGAGCAGGTGAGATCGGCCTGCAGCGGCAGCCTCAACCGGCTCAAGCGCGACCACATCGACCTGTATTTGCTGCACTTTCCGGACGATCTCGGCGTCCCGCTCGAAGAAACGTGGGGAGCCATGGCCGAGCTGGTCGACGAAGGTCTCGTTCGCGCAATCGGCCTATCCAACTACGCGATCGAAGATGTCGAAGCCTGTCACGCACAGCGACGAGTCGATGTGGTCCAGGATGGCTTGAACCTCATCGACTATCTCGAGAACCGGAGCTTCTTCGCACGCTGCGGCGAGCTCGGAATCGCCGGGACGGTCTACGACTCGCTTTCGTCGGCGGTGCTGACGAACCGCACGCGCGGCGAGGTGCTCGCGGTCTGGGAGACGTTCGCGGCACACGGGTGGACGCATCCACTTCTCGCGGCGGACAAGATCGACCGAACGTACGCGGTTGTCGACGGCCTCCGGCCGATCGCAGCGCGGTTGGACGCGACGGTGGCACAGGTTGCAATCGCTTGGCTCCTGCAGCAGCCCGGCGTGGTCTCCGCACTAGCCGGCACGAGCTCGGCCGCTCGCGTGCGCGAGAACGCTGCGGCGGCCATGCTCGACGTCACCGGCGAGGTCGAGGAGATCGGGCGCGTGATGCTCCTCGGTCCCGCATTCGCCTGAGTCGTCTCAGAGGTACGACTCGGGAATCGGGCCGACGACTTCCATCTTGTGTCGACGCGCGACGTCGTCGAGCAGGCTCTCGTCGGCAACGCCATCCACGACCGCCGCGCTGAGCTCGTCGAAATATCCGACCATCGCGGCGGGGAAGTAGAAGTTCAGCTTGCGGCTCGGCACATCGCCGACCTTGAAGCCGTGGCGCATGCCGGCGGGAATGAAGATGAACGAGCCGGCCGGGCAGGTCACGGCGCGCTCCTCCAGGAACATCACGTACTCGCCCTCGAGAACGTAGAACGCCTCGGCCGCGTCGTGGTGGATGTGCAGTGGGGGCCCGAAGCCTGGCGGCTCCTCGGCTTCCAGCAGCGAGAAGATCCCACCGGTGTCCTCCGCGCTGGCCTTGAGCGTCATCGCGAAGGAGCCCAGGTCGATCGGCCGTCCCTCGCCGGGCGCATGCACGTAGGCCTCGCTCCCGTTCGTCATTCGGTCTCTCCTTCCAGGGCCTGTCGCAGCCCGTCGACGAGGATTGCGGTGTGCTCGTCGCCGAAGACGAGCGGCGGTCGGATCTTGAGGACGTTGTCGCGCGGGCCGGTGCGGCCGATCAGGATGCCGAGCTCGCGCATCCGGTCGACGATGCGCGCGGCGAGCTCGGCCCGCGCGAGCTCGACGCCGACCAGCAGTCCCCGCCCGCGCACGTCGACGATCTCCTCACTTTTCAGCTTACTTAGCGCCGCGAGCAGCCCCTCGCCGACGCTTGCCGCACGTTCGACGATGCGCTCGTCCTCGATCACGTCGAGCACGGCGAGCGCTGCGACCGCCGCCACGGGGTTCCCGCCGAACGTGCTGAACACCCCACCCGCGAAGGGGAACCGCTCCACGATCGCGCGCCGCGTGATCAGGGCTGCGACGGGATAGCCGTTCCCCATCGGCTTGCCGAGCGTGACGATGTCGGGCGCAACGCCGTACCGAGCGAACGACCAAAGGTGCCGGCCCGTGCGGCCGAAGCCGGCCTGCACCTCGTCGGCGACGTAGAGGCCGCCCGCGTCGCGCGCGCTTTGCACGAGGCCTGTGATCTCCGCGCCGGACGGCGTCCAGATGCCGTCGCTCGTCAGCCCGCCGTCGAGGAACAGTGCCGCCACGCCTTCGAACTCCTCCGCCGTCTCCGCACCCGAGCCCGGCGGCGGAATCCTGACGACGTGCTGTGGCGCGTACCCAGCGGGCCACTCCTCAGGGGAGAGGTCGGCGATCGCCTCGGTCACGCCGTGGTAGGCGTGCTCTGTCACGATCGCGCCGCGATTTCCCGTCGCGGCGGTCGCTATGCGCCACGCGATGTCGTTCGCCTCGCTGCCCGAGTTCACGAGCATCACCGTGTCGAGCCCGGCGTCGTCCGGCATCGAGGCGAGCAGCCGCTCCGCCAGCTCGATCAGCGGCTCGTAGAGGTAGCGCGCGTGCGTGTTGAGCTTCCGTGTCTGCCGCACGACCGCCTCGGTGACACGCGGATGGCAGTGGCCGACAACCGGCACGTTGTTGTACGCGTCGAGGAGACGTCGCCCGTCCGTGTCATACAGCCACACGCCTTCGCCCCGTTCGACGTGCACGGGCTCGGAGTAGGTGAGCGGTGTCAGCATCGCGCCGAGCGTGTCCGCGCGCCGGCGTGCGAGCTCCCCGGTTGCAACAGCAGCGCGTGGCGCACCGAGCTCATGCGCAACCGTGTCCGCGCCGATTCGGTCGAAGAACCGGAGCAGCGCCCAGGAGTCGTCGTCTTCGAGTTGGATGTACTCCGCGTTCTCCGGGTAGCGGCGCACACGCCAGGCGCTGATCGCGACGATCATCGCGAGCCGGGCCGCAACGAGATCGCCGAGCACGGCCAGCTCCTCCGGCTCGAGCGGGAGCCGGGACGCGTAGCCGTCTACGGCTATACGCGCGCAGCGGAAGAGATCGGCTTCGTCTCGGCCGCGAATCAGCGACGCCAACGCGACGGCGAAGTCGGCGACCTGCGCTGTGTAGCCGCAGTCACCGAAGTCGACAATCGCGGTGATCCGGCCTCGGTCGTCGAGCAGGACGTTGCCGAGCGTCAGGTCGCCGTGCACGACCTGCGCGCGCAGCTTCGGCCAGCGGGGCACCACCTCGGAATCGAAGCGGTCGAGCACGTTCGCAACGAGCCGCCGCTGCTCGCTGTCGTCGATCGCGTCCAGCAACGGTCGCAGCTTCGGCGTGTGCTCGAGGTTCCACAGCAGCTCGCGACCTGCGGCGGGGTCGAAGAAAGAGCGCAACGCCAGATTCAGGCGCGCGTGGGTCTCGCCGTATCTGCGCAGTGCGGCGTCGTCCAGGTCCGGGCCGCCGGCCCGCCCGTGCAGCCGCTCGAACAGACGCACCTGATGATTCTTGTACGTCGCGCGTTCTGCGAGAGGCCTCGCCACCGGCAACTCGGGATCGACACGAAGGATTTGCGCGATCGCCGCCTGCTCGAGGTCGAGTACCGCCGGGTCCTCGCCGAGATTTGAGATCTTCAAGACCGCCCCGGCCTCGCCGTCGTCGATCAGGAATGTCTGGTCCCGCTCGCTGCCGAGATCGGTGGCGACGCCTTCGAGGCCGAAGACCTCGGCCGCGATCCGCGCGACCTCCTCGGCGCTGAAACGGGGCGGTTGCGTCTCCAGGACGGACATCGGCGGGATTCTCCCCCCGCCGGGGGATACGAGCGATCGGAACACGCCCCACGATGGGGTCGATGCGCCGGGGTCTCCTTCTTGCTCTCATCGCGAGCGCCGCACTCTTCGGCGTTCCCGCTGCCCAGTCCGCCGATGCGGATGCACCTCAGGTGTTCATCTCACCCGAGGACGGCCGGGCATTCCCCCAGGGCGCAGATTTCCTCTTCGGCTTCGCGTGCATCTCGCCCTCGTCGGCGATCGTCTCGTGCGTGGGCAGCCAGCCGCTCGGCTCGAAGCTCGACACGTTCCACGCCGGCGAGCACACGCTCACCGTCACCGGTACCGACTACGAGGGACGGCAGACCACGGTGACCTCCACCTACACGGTCTTCGACATGACCAAGCCGCACGTAGTCTTCCACGCGCCGGCGAACGGAGCGGCGTATGCGCAGGACTCGAGAGTGGTCTACGACTACTCCTGCGAAGACGACGAAGGCGGGCTCGGGATTCTCGAGTGCTTCACGTCGCCGCGGACGTTCCCCGGCGAGCAGCCGATCGACACGAGCCAGCTCGGCACGTTCACGTTTCACGTCATCGCGTACGACCGCGGGTTCAACCTCGCGGACGAGTCGGTGACCTACAGCGTCGTCGATCGGACGCCGCCGCGCATCGTCTTCACCTCGCCGTGGGACGGCGAGCAGATCCCGCGCGGCGCGCAGGCATGGGTCACGTTCAACTGCGACGACGGGCATGGCTCTGGCATCCACTCCTGCGTCGGCGACCAGCCGAACGGGCCACTCGACACGTCGACGTACGGGGCCCACGCCATCACCGTTCGCGCGGAGGACCACGCCGGCAACGTCGCCAGCGTCACGAACCACTATTCGGTGGTTTACGACTTCACCGGCTTCGCGGCACCTGCTGCCGAATATCCGACCGCTGCGTCGGTGAAGGCGGGCCAGGACCTGCCGCTCAAGTTCTCCCTCAACGGCGACCAGGGCCTCGACGTGCTCGCCGCGGGATCGCCCGCGTGGACGCCGTGCGACGCGCCCGGCGCAGAGACGTCTGCGACCGGCTCGCTCTCGTACAAGGCACCCGGCGACCGCTACACGTACCTCGCCTCGACGGCAAAGGCATGGGGAGGCAGTTGCCGCGACTTCGTGCTCACGCTGAACGACGGCACGAAGCACCGCACTCGCTTCACCTTCACGAAGTAGCGCAGCGCAAGTTTCGACGCCGCGCGGCGACTGCAGGAGGTAAGGCCATCCTCGCAACGCGAAGGGAACGACCATGCCGAAACGATCCAGCCGCTACCGCCAGCGCACCATTGTCGGGGCGATCGTCGCCCTGGCGTTCGCCGCGGCCGCCGGCGTAGGCCTCGCCCAGATCGCTGCCGATACCTCGACCTCCATCGGAGCAGTGAGCAGCAGCACGATGACCTCGTCGACGAGCACGTCGACGACGGCCGCCACCACCGGCGACGAGAACGAGGTCGCGGAGGACGACGACGACAGCGAGTCGGAGCACGAGAAGACGACGTCGACGTCCACTTCCACCTCCACCTCGACTTCCACGAGCGCACAGACGACCACGGCCCCCGACGACGAAGGCAACGGCCAGGAGAAGGTCGAGGTCTGCCACATGACCGGCTCCGGAAAGTCGCACACGATCGAGATCGCCGAGCCCGCCGTCGCGGCGCACCTTGCGCACGGCGACAGCGAGGGTGCTTGTGCCGAAGCGCCGACGCAGGCGACGACCACCATCGCCACGCACACGCCTCACGTCAAGAAGCCGAAGCCCGTGCACCACACGTCGGTCCGGGCCTCGCACGTCAGCCACGCATCGAAGCCGGCCCACACGCATCACACGAAGCCCGTCCACGTGCACGTCTCCCACGCGAGCTCCAGCCACGCGAGTCACGGCGGCGGCGGCTCCAACAAGGGCAACGGCAACGGCCACGGCAAGTAGATCCGTCTCCCCTGCACGACACACGAGAGCCCCGCGTCACGGGGCTCTCGTCATTTCGGGAGCGATACGCTCAGGACGTGATCCGGGAGCTGCTCGAGGCGCGCGCAGGCGAGGATTACGAGCTCTACGCGCGCACGATCAACCCGCAGTTCATGCGGGTGCTGAAGACGATCGGCTTCGACCGCGTGTGGGCCCGCGCAGAGGGCCAGTACCTCTACGACGAGGACGGGACGAGATACCTGGACGTCCTCGGCGGCTTCGGCATGTTCAACGTCGGGCGCAACAACCCGCGTGTGCGCGCGGCGCTCGTGGAAGCGCTCGAGCTCGAGACGCCCGGCTCCGTACAGCTCGGCGTTTCGCTGCTGCCGGGCTTGCTCGCGGAGGAGCTGCTGAAGCGAACGCCTTCACGACTGGCACGCGTTCTGTTCACGAGCTCCGGCACGGAGGCGGTGGAGGCGGCGCTCAAGCTCGGCCGCGCGGCGACGAAGCGGACGCGCGTGCTCTCGACCGAGCACGGTTTCCACGGGCTCACCCTCGGCGCGCTCTCGGCGAACGGCGGCAAGCACTTCGTCGAGCGCTTCGGCCCGCTCCTACCGGGGTTCTCGCACGTTCCGTTCGGCGACCTCGACGCACTCGAGCGCGAGCTGCGGAGCGAAGACGTCGCCCTCTTCCTCGTCGAGCCGGTTCAGGGCCACGGCGTCTATCTCCCGCCGGCCGGATACCTGGAAGGCGCGCAGGAGCTCTGCCGCCGCTACGGCACGCTCTTCGCGGTCGACGAAGTGCAGACGGGATTTGGCCGTACAGGAAAGCTGTTCGCGTTCGAGCACTGGGGGCTCGAGCCGGATCTCGTCACGGTCGCCAAGTCGCTGTCGGGCGGCTATATCCCCGTCGGCGGGCTGCTGATGTCGCAGCGGGTCTACGACGGCGTCTTCGACTCGCTCGAGCACTCCGTCAGCCACGGGTCGACCTTTGCGCCGAACGACCTCGCGATGGCGGCCGGGCTCGCAACGCTGCGCGAGCTCGACGACGCGCGGCTGGTCGACCAGGCGGAGCGGCTGGGGCGGCTGCTGCTCGAGCGGACGCAAGTGCTCGTCGAGACGCACGACGTCGTGCGTGAAGCGCGCGGGCTCGGCCTGATGTGGGCGCTCGAATTCGCCGAGCCCGATTCCGGCAGCCTCTCGTGGCGAATCATGGAGCGGATGCAGACCGGGCTGTTCGCGCAGCTCGTGGTGGTTCCACTCTTCACGACGCACCACATCCTGTCGCAGGTCGCAGGCCACGACCTGCCGGTCCTGAAGGGCTTGCCGCCGCTGGTCATCTCCGAGAGCGACATCGACGACTTCGCGAACGCGCTCGACGACGTGATCGCGAAGGCGGGTCGCCCGACGCGCATCGCCGGCATGGCGCTACGCGCGTCTAGAGCTCGGTGATAAGGCGCCACTTGCGGTGCCGCCACAAAGGGCCGCGGGCTTCGCCCGCGGCCCGCATTAACTAACCGACTTGGAACGCAACGCTCGGCAGCGCCTCAAAGCTCCGTCAGCTCAGCGCCGCGCTCGTTGATGCACTGACGCGCCCAGATCTCCGAGAGGGTGACCAGGCGCTGGCAGAACTGCTTGCGCTCTGCCTCTTCGTCCGGAACGGCGTCGTCGGGCACCGTGACCCGCACCTGATGCAGGACGAGCCCCGCGTGCTCGCCGATCTCGTGCCGCTCTTCGCCGATGATCGCGACCTCGCCGGCCTCCGGCACGAGTAGCCGGCCGAGCTCCTCGAGCTCGGCGCTCGTGGCGTCCCGGCCCGCGAAGACGCCGAAGTTGATGCGAATCTCGAGCCCCGCGGGCGGCTCGTCGACGGCGAAGGCGATGGTTTCTTCGATCTGCATTTCAAGTCGTATTTCCGGCTGCGGCCGGGTCTAACCCTATGTTGGCTCCCAGCGGAATTTCCTTACAGCTACGACGATTCCGAGGACTCCCCAGCCAGCGAGCACCGCGACGGCGGTCGGCTCGTCCCAGAGCTGGCGGCCGTGAAGGTAGACGGCATTGACCGCGTCGAGCAGGTACTTCAGCGGCAGCACGTCCCCGACCGCCTTCAGAACGCGCGGATAGTGGTTCGTCGTACCGAAAGAGCCCGAGAGGAAGGCGAGCGGCAGCACGATCAGGTTCAGCACCGCCGACGATCCCTCGACCGAGCGGATGAAGCCGGTGATCGCAAGACCGAGCCCGGCGAACGCCGCGCCGCCGAGTGCGAGCGTGAGCACGAGTGAGATCAGGTGTCCCGGCCAGGGCGTCGACTTCAACAGATGCCCGAGCACGAACAGCGCGACGGCCTGTAGTGCGAACACGATCATGATCGAGATCAGCACGGCGGTGAGGTACGTCGCCGTCGGCAGGGGCGTCGCACGGATCCGCTTGAGGATGCCGAGCTCGCGCCGGTTGACGAGCAAAATCGCGAGCCCCGCGAACGCGGTGTTCGCGGTGCCGTAGCCGAGCATTCCCGCGAGCAGCCCCCATGGGGCGGGTCGGCCCTGGATCGTACCGCTGTACACCGCCGTCAACAGCGCGAAGAGCAGCACTGGGAAGAGGAACACGAACACGGCCGCCTCGCGGCTACGCCAGAAGACCAGTTGCTCGTAGCGCAGCTGGTGCCAGAGCAGCCTCACGATTCGTCACCGGTGAGCAGCAGGTACACGTCTTCGAGTGTGGGACGCCGGACGCTGAGGCCTTCGAGCTCACGGCCCTCGGCCAGCGCCTCCTGCGTCAGCTCGTGCAGCAGCCTGGTCGGCTCGGTCGTGCGCACGACGACCTCGCGGCCGTCCCGGAGGTAGCGCACCTCAGTCTCGTTCGAGCTGCCGATCAGGTCGGAGGGCGTCCCCTCGCTGATGATCTGGCCGTCGCGTAGCACCGCGAGCCGGTCAGCAAGCTGCTCCGCCTCGTCGAGGTAGTGCGTCGTCAGGAGAATCGTCTTGCCGAGCGAGCGCAGCGACCGAATCATCTCCCACGCTGCGCGGCGCGCGGCCGGGTCGAAGCCCGTGGTCGGCTCGTCGAGGAAGATGAGGTCGGGGTCGCCGACGAGCGCGATGCCGAGATCGAGCCGCCGCTTCTGGCCTCCGGAGAGGGTCTTCACGCGCGCGTCACTCTTATCCGTTAGCCCGACGAGCGCGATCACGTCGTCGACGTCGCGCGGATGCTCGTAGTAGCCGGCGAAGAGAGAATGCGTCTCGGCGACGGTCAGCGTCGAGAACAACTGTGACTGCTGGAGCACGACGCCGACGCGCTCGCGGAACTGCGTCGAGGCCTCTGCAGGGTCGAACCCGAGCACGCTGACCTCGCCGGCGTCCCGCTTGCGGTAGCCCTCCAGGATCTCGACGGTCGTGGTCTTGCCCGCGCCGTTCGGCCCGAGCAGCCCGAAGACCTCGCCCTCGTTGATCTGGAACGTGATGCCGCGAAGCGCCTCGTGCTCGCCGTACGACTTGCGCAAATCCCGAACCTGGATCGCGCTCACAGGTCGATGATCTGGGCGCCCGCCGGCGGAAAAGCAGGCTCGTCGCCGTCGCGGAGCGCGGCGGTGATGCGGCTGCAGTCGGGCTGGTGGCCCACGACCACAACAATGTCGCCCCGATCGGCGATCGCGGCGCGGACGTCCTCCGCAGTCGCACCGGGGGCGAGCTCGTCGAGGGCCACGGGCTCGCCGAAGCCGAGGCCTGCCGCGGTCTCGCGCGCACGGAGCAATGGGCTCGAGAGCACCGTGTCGGGCTCGACCCCTTCAGCGCGAAGCCGTTCTCCCAGGGCGCGGGCCTGCTCGTGTCCAGCCGGGGTAAGCGCGCGCAGGTCGTCCGGCTCTCCCGGCGCGGCTTCGGCGTGGCGAACGAGAACAAGTCTCATGGGAGCGCGCAGTAGGCTACCTGCGTGACGTCACTTCGATATGTCGTCGCTGATGTCTTCACCGACACTGCCCTTGCCGGCAACCAGCTCGCGGTCTTCACGGACGGGCGCGAGGTCGACGACGAGACGATGCAGGCGCTGGCGAAGGAGATGAACTACTCCGAGTCGGTGTTCGTCCTGCCGCCCGAGAACGGAGGCCATGCGCGCATCCGGATCTTCACACCTGTCTCGGAGCTGCCTTTCGCGGGCCATCCCATTCTGGGCACGGCGTTCGTGCTCGGCGCCCCGCTCCAGCTCGGGCAGATCGCGCTCGAGACGAAGACCGGCGTGATTCCGGTGACGCTCGAGCGCGAAGGCGCGCGGATCAGCTTCGGCTGGATGCAGCAGCCTGTGCCGGAGTACGAGCCGTTCGCCCTTGCCGAAGAGCTTCAGGAGTTGCTCGGTGTTCGATCGCAGCTACCCGTCGAGCAGTACCACCTCGGGCCGGAGCACGTCTACGTCGAGCTCGGAAGCGAAGCAGAGGTCGCTGCGCTCCAGCCCGATTTCGGTGCGCTCCAGGAGCTGACCCCGTTCGGCGTGAACTGCTTCGCCGGCTCGAGCAAGCGATGGAAGACGCGCATGTTCGCGCCCGGTTCCGGAGTCGCCGAGGATCCGGCGACCGGCTCCGCAGCGGGGCCGCTGGCCATGCACCTCGTCCGACACGGCCGCATCTCGTTCGGGGACGAGATCGAGATCTCACAGGGAGCAGAGGTCGGCCGCCCGTCCACGCTCTACGCGCGTGTACATGGAAGCGGCGATCGAATCGACGGGATCGAGGTCGGCGGCTCGGCCGTCGTCGTCGCGCGCGGCGAGTTCAAGCTCTAGGCGAATACCACCGCTTCGATATCGGGCAGTTCCAGGGTGAGCGCGCGCCAGAAGATCCCGCCGTTCTCCGATATGAACAGACGATTGCGGGCGGCGAACAGCATCGTGTCGGGATTCTCTTCGTGTACAGCGATCGCAAAGCCCGGCGGCAACCCGCCCCCTGCCTCGCGCCACGTTCTGCCGGCGTCGTTCGAGATCGCCAGCGGCGGTCGACGGTCGACCACGGCGACGACCGTCGAGCCCGCAGTAGCAGCAGCGACGACCCGCGGCAGATCGACCTTGGCCTGTGCAGCTTCGAAGCCCTGTCCCTCGCCGATCACTTCTTCGGTTTCCAGGTCGACGATGAAGATCGCCTCCGCCGTGCGCACGAGCGCGATCACGACACTCGGCGCGTCAGCATCGCGCTGACAAGTGCGGTCGCGCGCCGCGCGGCAGAGATGGGCGAAAGCCCGCGCGAACGGCCGGCGACGTACGCGGCCGAGAACGCGTCGCCGCTGCCGGTTGGATCGGTGGCGACGGGCCACGCGCCGACCGTCTCCCAGCGCCCGTTGTAGTACACGCGCGAGCCCTTCGCGCCATAGGTCAGCAGCACCTCCGGCACGCCGAGCTCGTCGACGCCGCCGATGACCTCCGCCTCTTCCTCCGCGAGCTTCAACACCTGCAGGTGGCGAAGGATGTCGCGGTCGAAGTTCGCGTCGAGCTTCAACGGCCCGACCTCGGGAGCGCGGACGAGTCCTTGGCCGTCGAAGGAGATTCGCCGCCCGCGCGCGAGCGCGGCGATCGTCTGCAGCGGAAAGTCGGAGCGCAGCAGCGGCGCGACATGAACCCACGCCCCGCGCGTCACGGCGTTGGCGTCGTCGGACGTCCACGCGTCGCCGGCGTGCTCGACGGTCATCACGCGCGTGCTGTCGACGTAGTAGAACGAGAACGAAGTCGTGCTCGTACCCGGCAACATCACCACTGGCAAGCCGATCGAGATCAGATGCCGCGAGAACGCGCGTCGATCGTCCGGCCCGCAGCGTGTGAAGACCATGCCCCGCGCCTCGAGCGCGCGCCAGGCCCACGCCGCGTAATAGGGACCGCCGCCGATGCGCGGCGGCCCGCCGTCAACGACGTCCCGGCAGAGGTTCCCGACGAGCGCGAGCCGCGGCACGCGCCGAGCCTAACCAGACCACCGCAGCCGTCAGCAGGAAGGCGACGACGAATGCGGGCAGCGACGCTCCTGTCTTGTACGCCGGCGTCCAGAGCTGGCCGAGCCAGCGCGACCAGAAACCGAGGTCGGTCGGCTGGTACAGCCATTCGTAGACGAAGAAGCCGGCGACCCATGCGAACACGAGGCCGGGCCGTACGGCCGGCCCGTCGAAGATGTCCTCGCGCGTGTAATGAGAGCCCTTCAGCAGCCAGTCGGCGACGAGCACACCGAGCAGCGGCACGAAGACGGCACCGAGCAGCAGCAGGAAGCGCTGGTAGCTGCGCATGTCGATCGCGAGCGCGGCCCCGGTCGCGAGGACGGAAGCGCCGACGATCAGCACCCGCTGCGAGACCGCCGGAACGAGATTCTGTGTCGACACCGCTGAGGAGTAGACGTTCGCGAACGCCTCGTCGGTCTCGTCGACCGTCAGCGCGAGCAGCGCGAGCGCGGCCGCAGCGCCGCCGCCGGCGATCGCGGTGAGAATCAGCTCCGGATGGTTCGGGTCGACGCCG